>Ga0209023_10002249_pt1 | contig 24441 bp, 17 predicted proteins | sample LakOneMetagenome_FD_187468 | JGI IMG/M metagenome (GOLD analysis project Ga0209023, IMG submission 187468) | Freshwater and sediment microbial communities from Lake Erie, Canada (SPAdes) (version 2) | ecosystem: Environmental > Aquatic > Freshwater > Lentic | place: Lake Erie, Canada... | reverse complement strand
ACATTTATTTAAAAGTAGCTTATATTTTATAGCTTTTTCATGATCGATGCAATTAAGAAAACATGGTAAAATTATCCATTTCACTATTGCTTATTGGCATGAAAACCCCAAGCTCATCCCTTGTTGTCCATTGTGTTCCATAAATAATTGAGGCTTGTTCGGCGTGGTCTCTGCATCAACTGTGAGCACCCCAATAGTATTTGTATTCATTGATTATTATAACTTTAGCACAAGAGTTGCAAGATGACAAAACACAAACCGATCTATTGGACACTGGTACCAGTACTGGTATTTGCCATCCTGTTTGTGTACTTCCTCCCCTTTGAGACCAAAACTATCTATGGAGATGATCTCGGCTTTTATCGCGAACATTTTAAACTACATACATTCACTGACTGGCTGAACTGCACGGCAACAGATCAGAAATTCAGGCCTGTTACCGGCATAATAGACGGCATGCTCATCCACCTGACGGACAAGCACCTGCATGGGTATTATGTATTCAGCATACTGGTGCAAACAATCATCACGGTAGTATTTGCAGCCATCATAAACCTGCTGGTTAGCGCGCCCCTGTTTGCATTCTTTATCAGCATACTGATCGGCACATCGCGGTTCGCGCTCTTCAACATTACCCAGCTATACTGGGGCGGGCCGATGGAGGGAGTAGCTATGATATTCTTCCTGTGGGCGGTGTACCTGCTCATGAAGGCATTTATAAGCACGGACAACAGCAACAAGAACAACTACAAGATGCTGCTGTACGTAACCGCCATAGCCAATATGGCTATGTACACACATGAGCGTTACCTGGTGCTGTTCCCTTTCCTGGTGCTGGTTGCGTTTTTTTACCCTTTCAGAAGCAGCCTGGCTACATCGCAGAAAATATTTGTAGTGGTCTCCGGAGTGCTTTCATTAGCTGTCAACTATGTGTTGAAGACCTACGTATATGGCTACCCCTTCCTGATGGGCACCAGCGGGCAGCAGTTGAAATTTTCCCCGGCCACTGCATTGGGATCGCTCAATGATGGCTTGTTGTCTATGCTACAGATAAACACGGGAGGCGAAATGATGATCGGCAATTCATTTGCGATATCAGAGATGGCGTTCCAGGTTATCGCTATTGTGCTGGTTGCAAGTATGGCTCTGGTATCTGTTATGTACTGCTTAGGACTGTGGAAAAAGCAAGATAGTAATGCTGCGTCGTATGCGTCAAAGCCAATCATTATATTTCTGCTGGTATTGCTGTTCTTTACCATGGCGCCCGCAGTGGCTACCATACGACTGGAGCAGCGGTGGCTGCAGGCTCCGTTCAGCTTGTTCATCATAATGCTGGTCACTGCACTGGTTCGTGTAAAAACGAGATCTGCCATTGTAAAGAATGGCCTGTTTGCTGCATTCATCGCATTATTCATACTGTCAGATCACAACTACTTGTACAAAGGCGCTCCTAAAATGTTTGCTATAAAGGCTGAGAAAACCGCTCGCATGCTGAAGGATGCTGCGCAGAACGGTACCATAAAGCCGCAAATAGCTGATTTGTATATAGAAGAAGACTGGTGGCTATTTTCCGAATGGGTGACGCAGCAAGGATACTTATTTTATTATTACCAGGGTGTCACAAAACAAGTCCGCTTCCACCACGAGCTACCCGATGATAAAAGCGGTTATGTGATACCTGTTGAAGACCTGGCAGCAGGCGTAGGCCAGGTGATATCAGTGAAGGAAGATTCAGTAACCGATATTACAGCCCGCTACCTTGTTAGCGGCGGCCGATAGTCATAGAGAAAGCCTAAAACCCTAACTCAGCAAAGTCCATCAAAGCGTCCATGCCCATCACCAGGTCTGCATCAATAATTCCCAGTACCTGGGCGAAAAGGAACGACGATAAGACCTTTGCGACATTGGCTTGCGCCTTGCCCTTTGAGAAGAACATGACCAGCCATGTACCCTTCAGCCACTTATACCGCAGGAAGAAAAAGCGCATGAAAAGAATTATTGGATTAGTCCTTTGCCGCCAATTAATGAGCGGGCGTATACGGCTTCCTTCCTCCACATCGTCGTGGCTGAACAAGGTATCGTACGCATCGTAAAACAAGCCCTTGCCTTTGTGATGCAGGAAGGATATGGCCATGTAGTAGTCGGTCATGTCGCCGTGAATACCCTCGCGATACCTGCCGAACTTCTCTACAAAATTGCTCCTTCGTACATTGGGTGTATCGCTGAACTGGTAGAATTTTTTGTGCGACATGTTCCAGAACCTGTAGACCATTTCAGAAAACCCCTTGCCATATGGCTTCTTATCAATATTCATTTCACCTATGGCCCAGAAACGTATGTAATCAATGCTTTTGTCGGTATTCAATATATCCATCGCATCTTTAAAATGCGCCGGGAACGCATCAAAGGGTACGAAGTCTTCCTGGAGGTATATGGTATATGGAGTAGTTATAGCGTCCTGGCCCTTATTGATACAGTTGCCGTAGCCCCTGTTTCGTGGCGTGGTCACCAGCCTGAAGTTGTATTGCTTTTGCAGGTCAAGCACCTTCGCTATTTCTTCGGGCCTGCTTGCATCATCTGAGACGACAGTGTCTTCGAAGGTGCAGTTGAGTTTAGCCAAAGATGCTAATAACCGCTCCAATGACTTGCTGCGGTTATAATGCGTGATCAACAGGGTTACATCTTTAAAAAAATAAACTCCCTCCATACGACAACTATTGTTTTGATGGTTTTATGTTTTTTTGTAAAAGTAATATTATCTCTTTATATCCCGTGGTTACAACCCCTGATAATGTATGCGGTACATATTTGCGAAGATAATAATGTCCGTAAATAATTGAGGCTGCCATGCCTACATAGTTAGCGATGATGATGCCATATATGTTCTGCAGCATCTCCGTAAATAATAATCCACAGATTATTTTCACTGAAATCACCAGGACCATTTTGTAAAAATTTGTCTGGGTATGATGGGTGATGTCCAGTGCAAGGCCATTAAACCTATCTATAGGATAGGCAATGGCGATCACCATTGTAAGGCAATATACATTAGTAGCCAGTGCTCCACTGATACCATCAAAATGATGGCCGCCCAATATTTGTATGGCATAGCCGGCGAAAATAAAGGCCAGACCTGCAACCGGGATGAACGCGATGGTGAGCATGCCGGAATATTTCTTAAAAATATAACCTACCTGGTGCATATTGTTGGCGTTGTAGGATATAGCCATTTCAGAAATGCCGGTAGTAGCGAATGAGCGAAGCGGGAGCTCCACAAAGGCCATTAAGCGCATAGCCAGGTTATAAATAGCCACAGATGCCGGCCCTAGTACAAAATTCAGTATCCAGATATCGGAATTGCCGAGGAAGCTGGAAAACAGGGTGGTGCCAAAAGTGTACTTGCCATAATGGAATATCTCTGAGATACACTCCTTAGATCGCTTTGTAATGTACTGTATACCGGACTTGTACCAAATGAGGCCTATGAGGCTTGAAGAGCAATTGGTAAGCAGGTTCCAGATGATCACATTCTCCAAAGTAAACTGATGGATGAGCGCAAGGACAATGAATGAAGAAATAGTGCTGCAGCTATTGATCATCCTGAACCAGAACATTTTGGAGTACTGCTCATCTGCCTGCAAGCGCCAGAACACCACATCTGACGGCAGGGAGCTGATGTAATTCAGCCCGATCCACTTTATGCATAGTATGACCTCGTAATTATTGGTAAATGGTAAATAGAGCAGCCCAATACCATTGATGACCAGCACCACCCCGGACAACGCAAGCGCCAGGAACCACACCGAACCTAATACGGTGGCTGCTCTTTCTTTCTCAGTACCGGCATAAAACTTTACCGTTGCAGTAGCTAATAAACCATACCTGCCTGCCTCGCACAGTCCCACAAAGCTTTGCAACAAATACCAGATACCTGCATGTGCCACTGACAGGTTATGGAAGACAATGTATGCCATACCAAACCCGATAATGGAAGTACTTCCATTACCCAACAGCACGATGAAGTGTTTATTAAAAAATCTGTTCCTGCCCAATCCTGCCTGGCTGTGTTTGAATAAGCCTGTAAGATAGTGGAGGAATGCTGAATATAAAAACAGCCCGAGATTCCAGCATGTCTTTCAGCGTAATTCAACAGTGTTAGCCCTGATAAATATTTTACTATATTTGATCATGCCCCAAGTTACAGCACCGACAACAAACAGGATATTATCTATAGATATACTCAGGGGTATAGTGATGGTAGTAATGGCGCTGGACCACACAAGAGATTTTTTCAGCGGCTACAAATTTGAACCTACCGACCTGCAACATGCCAGCACTGCTATGTTCTTTACCCGCTGGATCACTCATTTCTGTGCCCCTGTATTCATCTTTCTTTCCGGCACCAGCGCGTTTTTGTCGCTGGGCAGGAAGGGTACAAAGCAACAAGCCGCAATGCGCCTGCTGACGAGAGGGTTGTGGCTGATCGTACTGGAGGTTACTTTCGTGCGTTTCGGATGGGCCTTCAATGTTGATTACAGCCTTGTATTCCTACAAGTCATCTGGGCTATTGGTATCAGTATGATAGCGCTATCAGGGCTTATCTTTTTGCCGATGCAAGCAATCCTAGCCATAGGATTAGTTATGATATTCGGCCACAACCTGCTGGACAATATGCAACTGCAAAGTATGCCCGTACTGTGGCAATTGCTGCATGTACAGGGGCCCGTGACTTATGGCCAGGGGAATACTATTATGATCATATACCCGTTAATACCGTGGATTGGGGTAATGGCCTCCGGCTATTGTTTTGGCAGGATTTTTCAATATCCTGAACAGCAACGAAACAGGCAGTTGTATCTTATTGGTAGCAGTGCTGTAGTGCTATTCATATTGCTGCGCGCCATCAATAGATATGGCGACCCATCTACATGGCAAACAGGCGAAAACATATGGCGTACGATATTGTCATTTGTGAACTGCACAAAGTACCCACCATCGCTACTCTATCTGCTGATGACACTCGGGGTAGCGATCACTCTGTTGCCGATGCTGGAAAAACTAAATGGCGCCATAGGCGGCTTCTTTCTTGTATTTGGACGGGTACCGCTGTTCTACTATGTGCTGCACCTGTATGTGATACACGGAACCGCTATAGTAGCGGGCTACTTACTAAAGGGAGATGGCGCCGCAAGTGTATTTGCTCATCCGGGCTATACGCTTGTTTCAGTATACCTGTTCTGGATACTGGTGATAGGCATACTTTATTTGCCATGCAGGTGGTTCATGCGTATAAAGCAAACCCACAAGCAATGGTGGCTTAGCTATCTATAAAACAAATAACCACCCAAAAGGTGGTTATTCACTTCAATATTTACCAGGAAATCAGATCGTCTTCAGGAATGCATCCAGCTTTTTAGCGGTAGCATCGCTTACCGGCACTACCGGCAAGCGGAATGTATTGCCGCATATACCCTGCTTGCTCAGTACATACTTCACTCCCGGAGGGTTACCATCTGCAAACAACAGATCGATACCGGTAAGCAACTTGTAGTGCAGCTTGCGTGCTTTCTCATATTTGTTCACCATTGCAAGGTTCACCATCTCTGTAAAGTCTGCAGCAAAGCAGTTGGCAGCTACAGAAATAACACCTTCCATACCTATAGCCATTTGTGCCAGCACCAGGTTGTCGTCACCGGAAAGTACAGTAAAGTTCTCGGGCTTGTTCTGTATGAGCTCCATGCACTGTACCAGGTTGCCGCTGGCTTCCTTAATAGCTACAATATTCTTAAAATCTGCAGCAAGGCGCAGCGCAGTTGCAGGTAATATATTGCCTCCTGTACGGCCAGGTACATTGTAAAGTATAATTGGTTTATCTGTTGCCTTGGCAACAGCCTTGAAGTGTTGGTAAATACCTTCCTGTGTTGGCTTGTTGTAATATGGCGAAACACTGAGTATAGCAGCTACATCCTTCAGGTCGAATTCTTTCAGGTGATGAACTACTTCGTCGGTATTATTGCCGCCTATACCGCACACCACTGGCACCCGCTTGTTGTTGTACGTAATTACTGCTTTAAGTACTGCCTTCTTTTCGTCTGTAGAAAGCGTAGGGGTTTCAGCGGTGGTACCAAGGGCGACCAGGAAATCTACGCCACCTTTTATCACGCTATTCACTAATTGCTCCAGGGCCGGGTAGTCCACGCTGCCATCTTTCTGAAACGGTGTTACCAATGCAACACCCGTGCCCTTTAACTGCTGATATGCCATTGTAAAAAAATTAAAAACTACACTAATGATCAGTTGCCTGCATCCACTGATTCTTCTACCTCGATTTCATCATAGAAGCCCATTTTAGAGAGCTTTTCTATGCGCTGATCTATGCGCTCGTCTGCGGTAAGCTTATTCAGGTCTTCCAGTTCGCCAAGCAGGTAAGCCTTGAGTGTTTCAGCCATTTGCTCAGGGTAAGAGTGTGCGCCACCTACCGGTTCTTTGATCACATCGTCCACCAGGCCAAAGCCGCTCATATCTTCAGAAGTAAGGCGAAGCTGTTCTGCCGCCTTTTCTTTAAAGTTCCAGCTGCGCCAAAGTATAGATGAGCAGGACTCAGGAGAGATAACAGAATACCATGTATTTTCCAGCATGGCTACCCTATCGCCTACGCCTATACCTACTGCGCCACCTGATGCGCCTTCGCCTATGATGACACAGATAACCGGAACGGTCATATTGGTCATTTCAAAAAGGTTACGGGCTATTGCTTCTGCCTGTCCGCGCTCTTCTGCTTCAAGGCCCGGGAATGCACCGGGGGTATCTATGAATGTGATGATGGGACGTTTGAATTTTTCAGCTATTTTCATCAGCCTCAGCGCCTTCCTGTAGCCTTCAGGGTTCGCCATACCGAAGTTACGCATCTGGCGCATCTTGGTATTGACACCCTTCTGTTGGCCCAGCACCATAACCGGCATGCCATTCAGCTCTGCCATACCGCCCACCATAGCTTTATCATCCTTTACCTGGCGATCGCCATAAAGTTCTACGAAGTTGGTGAATATCTTTTCAATGTAGTATAATGTATACGGACGTTCCGGGTGACGGCTCAACTGTACGCGCTGCCACGAAGTGAGGTTTTGATATATCTCTGCCCTTGTGGTGTCAAATGCCATTTCCAGCTCCTTCAGGCTATTGGTCACATCTACCTTATTCTTGGCAGACATTTCCTTTATCTTATTGATCTGATTGTATATTTCTTCGATCGGCTTTTCAAAATCCAGAAACTGCATAATTCAAATTTGGATTACAAAAGTAACGATAATAAACAAAAGTGTCCTTCTTTAAGCCCCTTCCGGCACCGTATGAAAGAATGAATTATTTGACTTTTTTAGCTTCAGGTTCGGTTGTAGCTTTTGCAAACCGCTCATATACGTATTTTGCAAAATTCGTACCCGGTACATCTATATACCTCGTCATTAACCACGATAGCGGGATACAAACCGCCAAAGAGAGCAGGAATACCAATGCCACCGCATTATTGTAAGGCATAGTTTCTGACAACTTTAAGAACAGGTAGCTGCTGAATGAACCTATAACTATAGGATGGATGAGGTATAAAGCAAATGATATATACCCCAGGAATATAAATATGCGGAAACTGATGAGCCGCTGCAAAACAGCTGAAAGAACAAATGCCGAAACCAGCAGATAAGCCCCCACCGAATGGAACCACGCACTTGCGGCGATCAGTAACCATTCAGGGAAGTGGACGAAGATCGATCCTTGTATCTGCCCATTTGTAGGGAAGGAGCCAAGTATCAACCCTATCACGGCCATAATAGCCGCAATAATACCGGCGGTAGACTTATTTAATGATAAATGCTTTTGCTCCGTATAGTTGAGGCTGATGCCCAGGGCAAAAGTGGCGGTGTATATATGACCGGTAAGGACGCAATACAATAACACCAGCAGCAGCATGGCGTACTTGTTGCGGGTATTGTGCGTGAGGCACAGGAATGCGAACACAAATAAAGAACCATAGAACTCAATTGACATACTGGACAAAGTGGTATCGAAAGAGCTATCGCCCATGAACATGGTGCCGTAGGCGAGCGATGAGATCATTTTTGTGAACGCATCGGGGAAAGTCCACATACTGCCGAGCCACCACTCTGAGTGGGTAACTGTGCTGGCAGCCACATTGTAATACAGGCCTGCCTGCATGATGATGAACGACAGGATAATAGTAGCCGCTATAGGTATGAACAGCCTGATGAACCTGCGCTGGGCGCCTGATATAAGCACTGAAAAGGCATTGGTCTGAAAATATTTACGACTCAATACGAAACCGCTAAGTACAAAGAATACATAAACGCAAAAATTGCCGTTGGAAAATACACTCCATACACTTTGCCCATAGCTTATTTCCATCCCATTCAGGTGAGAGGCATCAGGGTTAAAAGAGAAGTAAGCGGAATAAAATGCAAGCCCGAAATGGTGAAAAAAGACCAGCAGCGCAGCCAGCCCCCTTATTCCTTCCAGGTAAGATATTTTATGGTTCGTTGTTTCCATATGCTTGTTACAATCGTTTTGTGCCGGTCTTGTCTATTGTCTTTCCCCACTTGTCATACAGATAGCGGGCGGCAGCTACCGCAGGCATATCTATATACTTCGCCATCAACCACGACAGACCAACACACAATCCTGTGGTCATTAAAAATACAATAATTACAGAATTATTATAACCCTGATCGTTATATAGCTGCAGGAACAAATAACTGCTGAACGAACCAATCAACAAGGGATGCAGTAAGTACAGCGAAAATGATATGAACCCCAGGAACCGGAACAGCCGGAAACTGAAGATATGCTGCAATGAAGCAGACAACACAAAGCAGGACACGAGGCAGAAAGCAGCTATCGCATTGAACCAATCAAAATAAGCGAATATAGCGGTGGGCAAGAGCCTGTATAATGCATTGGGCGGCACATCGGGAGAATAGGCACCGATGGTAACCGCAAGGAATAACAGCACAGAAACGATCACAAAGGTTACAGGGCCACTGAGTTGCTCTGCCCTGCGCTCTATATAATTGAGGCTGATACCCAAAATAAATGCACACATATCAGGCTGATGGACAAAGCAGCACACTATAAATGACAAGGCAAGCATTGTGGCCCTGTTGCGGGTATTGTGGGTGAGCATGAGGAATGCGAACACCAGCATGGACCCATAAAACTCAATACTCATGGTACGCAGGCAGGTATCGAACGAATTATCGCCAAAGAACATGGTGCTGTAGGTAAGGCACTCCAGCAGCTTCTTTACCGGCTGCTGGAAGGTCCACATATTGCCCAGCCACCACTCTGAGTGGGAAACAACACTGACAGGCACATTGAAGAACAAACCGGACTGCATGAGCAGAAATGCAATGATAACGGCCGTAGCCACAGGTATGTACAACCTTACAAACCTGCGCTGTGCACCCGACACCAGTGATGAAGGCTCATTATTCAGGAAATACTTGCGGCTGAGTACAAAACCACTCAGCACAAAGAACACACGAACGTAAAAATTGCCATTTGTGAGTACGCTGAACATGCTTTGCCCATAGGCTATATCCATACCGTTCAGATGGGTAGCTTTCACATCAAAGCCGTAATAGGCGGGATAAAAGGCCAGCAGGAAATGATGACAGAAAACCAGGAATGCGGCCACTCCCCTTATCCCCTCGAGGTATATTATTTTACCCTTTGTCTGTATCATTTACTAGCTGTGGTAAATGTAAAAAAAATAAATCATTGTGGTTTTAAAAAGAACTTTGGTATTTCCGAAATAGGTTCTATATTTGCAGCCCAAAGCGCAGAAAGCGAGGCGGTGAACGCCAAACAAATGCGGGGTTTCACAGATCGTGACGGATGGTGAAAACAAAGTAAAACACAGCTCTTTAATAATATTGGATTGGTAGTTCAGTTGGTTAGAATGCCGCCCTGTCACGGCGGAGGTCGCGGGTTCGAGTCCCGTCCAGTCCGCAAAAGCTTCACAGAAATGTGAGGCTTTTTGCATTTTAAGGATGTGGTACGTTTACATAATAGAAAGTCTTGCGGATGGTACACTTTACAAAGGTGTTACTGCTGATCACGTTAAAAGACCTGAACTTGCCCCTTTTTGGTTAAGTGCCAGAAATTGATTTACACGCTTCGCTTTCAATTCGTCATCAGTCATGAAAACCGTCTTATTTATCCCTTGTCAATTGTATGTTTTCTGTTTCGCCTAACATCAGAGGGGCATGTTCCACAACAACGTTGCTATAGTCAAGGCCATATGACTTATCATCCGGCAGGCTTATTTTATCCAACATAAAATGCAATCTCATAATCATGTTATCCCAAAAAGAAAGGTCATTCTCAACAGAAAGGAAACTTTTCATAACTATGAAACGAAAATCACCCGATACATATCCCTTGTTTGAGCTGGAGTATTTACTCTCAATATGCACCTCATTATTTGAAACCATTTCGCTTACAACTTTTTTAAACAACAAATTGAGACGAGGGACAATGCGAAATCCCAATTTGAATCTGACAAAAATGATCTCTTCTGGTTCAACTATTTCTACGGAGTAGCTGGAAGTATATGGTTCATCCGTTACGTCAATGTGTATAAACCAATATATATCCGCTCTTTTCGGCTGTTGAAAAAGAATTGATTCGATTATTCGTTCTTCAATTTTGCCTGCTCTGCCTGAACCGGTCAAGTAAACCAAATGTGTCGAGTACTTTGGTATCGATTGGTCATTACTTAACTCTCGTAACGTTGACTTGTAGGCGTTCAGGTTGGTTAACTTTTTGTACCTGTTCTTTAATTTCTTTCCGGCATGCCATACGTACATAATACTTATCAGCCCTAGGCCTATTAGCAAAGTGATCCATCCACCATGCGAAAACTTACTAAGATTGGCGATTAGGAATGTGCTTTCGATCCACAGAAACAAAATAGCTAGCGCAAACACAAGAATGAGTGAAATCCTTTTAGAATATAAGTAATAACTGAGCAGAATAGTCGTCATGAGCATAGTCAACGTGACTGACAAACCGAAAGCTGCTTCCATGTTAGATGATTCTCTAAAATGAAGAACCATGCCAACGCATCCTATCATCATCATCCAGTTTACTGCCGGAACATAAACTTGCCCCCTCATTTCTGTAGGAAATTCAATGCGAAGTTTGGGCCATATATTGAGGCGAACTGCTTCATTGAACAATGTAAAAGTACCGCTTATTAGTGCCTGGCTGGCAATGATAGTAGCAAACGTAGCCACAACAATGCTCGGAATTAAAAACCATTGGGGTACAAGTCCGAAAAAAGCATCTACTGATGCCAATGTTTGACCGTTATGTTTTAGCAATAGAACTGCTTCACCAAAATAGCAAAGCAATAGCGAGATCTTTATAAAGATCCAGGCGACTTGAATATTTCGTCTACCCACATGTCCCATGTCGGCATAAAGAGCTTCTGCCCCAGTTGTGCATAAAAACACACCTCCTAAAACCCATAGTCCACCGGGGTAATTTACTACCAGATTATAGGCATACAGTGGATTTATTGCCCTAAGCACTGTAAAATCTTTTGCCAGGTTAACAGCGCCAAGAACTGCAATCATTCCAAACCATGCAATCATTGCCGGACCGAAGAATACACCGATACGTTTTGTGCCTGATTGCTGAAATAAGAATAGGAGTACCAGAATAGAAATAGTAATTGGCAGTATCGGAATGTCCGGATTCAACTGTTTCAAACCTTCCATTGCTGAGATCACAGAAATAGGAGGAGTAATCAGGCTATCGGCAATCATAAAGCTGCCGCCTATAATTGCAGGCCATAAAACCCACTTTCCATGTCTCCTGATCAGAGTGTAAAGAGAAAATATCCCTCCCTCGCCATGGTTGTCTGCGCGCATGGTAATAAAAACATACTTCAATGTCGTTTGAAATAACAACGTCCAGAAAATAGCCGATACGCCACCCAGCACGAGGGTCTCAGAAATTGTTCTTTCACCTATTATAGCCTTAAATGTATATAGTGGCGATGTGCCGAGGTCACCAAAGACTATTCCTAATGCAAGTAGTACCCCTCCCCATGTGAAACGTGTGACTGCGTGATATTCTGGTATTTTCTCTTTGCTTTTCATAATACATCCATTTGGTCTCGATCTAATATAATCTAGATCGCAGCTAAATAAAGTTGTTGTTTATTGTAATCAGGCAGTTTAATTCAGTTGCATAACTATTTTCTTCTGCTTCATATTCGTCCTTTGACAAATCTCAGTGCAAATCCCAATTAGGTTCATAATGCGATAGTGGCCTTAACACATCATGACATATATAATCGCTGTTTGCGAAAAATTCGTTCATAAACTATTCGTTTGTAAGTTTTACTAACCGAAATTAACACAATTCCCTTTAAGCCATTTGTTACGGCATTATTCTAGACTTCAATTCCCTAGTAACATTTACTTTTAAAAATAACCTGTGGCTCTCAAATCCTCCATAAAAAGGTTCGAAAGTTGTCCCTTATAGTCCGCAAAAGCTTCACAGAAATGTGAGGCTTTTTGCATTTCAGGGAATATCAACTAATACCATTGAAAGCCAAAGAACATAAAATCGCTCATTTCCCCTAAAAAATTGCCTCCGGGTTTATTACCTTGCAAGCTGACCGACCTTTTTAAACATCGAATCTGTTTTTATGAAGAAATTGCTTCCCGCGATATTTTTGTTGTCTGCCCTATCGCAGCAGGGCATTGCCCAGCATACTAACCCTACCCAAATGTATGATCCCGGTGTGCCTATGCAGGACCACAGCCTGGATTTTATACGTATGCGGCTGGCAGTTTCGTTCGTTCCGGAGCAAGGGCTGGTGAAGGGCAATATCACCCACTACTTCAAACCTATACGGGAAAATGTGGATTCCTTCTTTCTCAACGGGCCCGGTATAATGGTGAGCGCGGCTACGCTGAACGGCAAAACAGTAAAATATAAAACAACCGATGAAGGCATTATCTTCTACCCAAAGAAAGCGCTGCACTATGGTGAGTCAGACAGCCTGAATATTGAATACAAGGCTTATCCGCGCAGGGGTATCTACTTCATCGGCTGGAACGATCCGAATAATTTATCCCGCAAACAGATATGGACACAGGGAGAAGGCATAGACAACCGCCACTGGTTTCCCTGCTACGACTGGGCCAATGATAAGCTCATCACAGAGCTGCTCGTCACATTCCCGAAAGGCTACAAAGTACTCTCTAATGGTGTGAAGACAGAAGAAAAGGACCTGGGCGATGGCAGTATGCTGTGGCATTATAAAATGTCTAAGCCGCATACCACTTACCTGGTGATGCTGGGCATAGGCAAGTATGACATAAAAGAAACCCGTGCCGCTTCCGGCGTGCCGCTATACCAGTGGTACTACCCTGAGTGGGGAAACAGGTATGACCTGACGTATAAGTACAATGAAAAGATCTTCAACTTCATGGAGCGGGAGATAGGTGTGCCGTATGGCTGGGAGTCGTATTCGCAGATACCCGTGCAGGACTTTATGTATGGGGCTATGGAAAACACATCTGCAACTATCTTCGGCGATTTCTTTGAAGTGGACGGGCGCAGCTACAACGACCGCAACTATGTGGCAGTAAACGCACATGAGCTTGCGCACCAATGGTTTGGCGACCTGGTAACCGGCAGATCAGGCAACTGCATGTGGCTGCAGGAAAGCTTTGCCACGCACTACAACCTGCTGGGCGAACGCGAATGTTTCGGGCAGGACCATTTTGACTGGGCAAGAAGGCAGGCGTGCCTTGCTGCAATAAATACCGCAGACAAAAAAGCGATATCGCACAGCCAGACACCTACATCTAACATTTACCAGAAGGGATCGATAGTGCTGGAAATGCTGAAGTCGCTCACCGGGCGCGAAGGATTTAACAGGTCTATAAAGCGTTACCTGCTGGCGCACAAATACGAGAACGTAGATGGCAACGAACTGCTGAATGCTTTCCAGGATGAGCTGGGCATGTCGCTGCAATGGTACTGGGATGAGTGGGTGTACCGCGGCGGCGAGCCTGACTATAAAGTATCGTTTGACGACATCACTACAGGCAGTAACCGCTACGGTCAATTTATAGTAACTCAAAACCAGCCGGTAAATGAGGTCATGGGATTGTTCAAAATGCCATTTGTGTTTGAAGTGCACTATACCGATGGCAGCGTGGACAAGAAAACAGAATGGATAGAAAAAGAAACACAGGTAGTAAAGGTGCGCAATAAAAACAGCGCGACTGTTGCATACGTCTTATTTGACCCAAACAACCAGGTACTGAAAACTGTAACATTTGACAAGCCGTTTGAAATGCTGAAGGCGCAGGCGCTTCATGCCCCGTCTATGCTGGACAGGTACGATGCAGTATATGCAATGCGCAGTATAGCAGCTGACAAGAAAAGGGACGCACTGAAGCAGATATATGAAGCTAACACATTCCATGCTATAAGAACTGAGATAGCTACCCAGCTACTGGACGACAAAGGAAGCGAAAGCATAGTAAGGATGGCACTGCATGACAAGGATGTGCAGGTAAGAAAGGGCGTAGCAATGAACAGCAAGAAGATAACACCGGCACTGGCGGCTGACTATGAAGCGCTGCTGCAGGACTCTTCTTACGCCATGATCGCGGCAGTACTGGAAAAACTATGTTTCACCTTCCCTGCCAATACCGACAGATACCTGGCGGCGACCAAGGGCATTGATGGCACTAATGGACGCAATGTGCTGATAAAACGCCTGGAGATATCCATCAACAAAAAAGCAGACCCTGCTGAGTTAACCCAACTAATAGCATTCACTTCATTGTCTTATGAATTTATGACACGCACTAATGCTATGGGGGCGCTGAGAAGATTGAACTACTTTGATGACAAGGCGCTAGCTAATTGTATGAATGCATGTGTAAGCTCAAATGGCCGGTTGGCCGGCCCTGCGGCTGAAACTATAAAATACTTCTATGCACAGCATAAGTATAAAAAACAAATTCAGGACCGCATAAGTACTGCTGATATGAGTGCAAAAGACAAAGAGATCCTGAACAAATTGATTGATTAAGCGGACTACCCTATGTTGCAGGAAGAAGCTGAATTTGCCGGACCTATCAAGGGTGCACTGCTGGACCACTACCTGCTGTACGGATGGTACCGTATGGGCTTCCTGGTATTCACTACGCATTATATCAACGTAACGGACGATGGAAAGAGCCATCGTGTATACTGGCTAAGATACAAGGTGCAGGACGTTCATCGGTCGAAAACAATTGCGAACCTGGAGACTATCAACAAGCACCTTTCAGTAACTTGTCAGCCGTTCAGGCTAACAGACGAAATAGATGCACTCCACAAGAAGTATGCAGCTAATTTAAAGTTCAGCGCCGCCGGTGATCTTCAACAGGTATTGCAGGACATGAATAATGATATCTATGACAGCCATATCATTGAGATAAGGGATAACGGAAAGCTTATAGCAGGAGGAATATTTGACAAAGGGAAAGACAGCATTGCCGGCATCATCAACTTTTACGATCCTGAATATAAAAAACAGAGCCTGGGAAAATTCGTGATCCTGCAGAAATACAAATACTGTGTTGATAATGCTATCGCTTACTACTACCCCGGCTACTACATGCCTGACCATCCGCTATTTGACTACAAGCTCTTCCTGGACAAAAGCGCAACGGAAGTGTACATACCTGAAACAAACCAATGGCTGCCGTACAATGAAGTTGGCAATAGTATTAAGAACAACCAGCAATAGGATCAGTTAACCGCTTTAGCAGGTTCATTCATCACCTTTATACAGGCTGCTAAGTTTGCCTGTGCTACTCCATAGTCAGGCTTCATTTTAAGGGATGCATTATAGTAATGCATTGCATCAGCATAGTTACCCTTGAGAAACAATAAATAACCCTTACTGTTTAACAAGACGTAATCGTCCGGGAAATACGTAAGTCCGGCATCTGCTGTTTTCATAGCATTGTCAAGATCCTTCATTTCATAGTAGACCTGCAGGAGATAAATATATGCCTTGTCATTTTTTTTCTCAATGCTTAGAGCACTATTGTAGATACTTACTGATTCGGAATATTTATGCTGCATGAACAACACATAACCTTTTGTGTTGAGCAGGTGAAAATCTTGCGGTGCATGGCTCAAAGCTACTTCGGTGACCTTGTAAGCCTTATCGTAATTTTTCAGCGCAATGTATGAATTGGCTAGATTGATGTATGCCATTACATAGTCAGGCTTTACGGCTATGGCCTTCTCAAAAAACGGTATAGACTCCTCATATCTCCCGATCGCATACATTACAAAGCCCTTATTGTTCAATGCAAGCCGGTCATCGGGATATTTTTCCAATAAGTCGGAAGCAATGGTATCGTCATTTTCCCACACCGGGCAGCGCGCATAAGTAAGATAAGAACAACCCACAGCACACACGATCAGCACCCCTGCAGCAACCGACTTATAAGCACTTACGCTTTGTTTGGTATTAGAGTACAACCAGTCAAACCCCATTGCAATGATAAAAAACAAACCGATGTATGGCACATAGGTGTAACGATCAGCAATGATAGCATCACCAATAGACAATAACTGCAGCACCAGCAGCAGGTTAACGACAAAGAACAGAAGGCCAAATACTATCAAACGACTATACTTCATTGTTCGGTAAGCACCATAGAACAGCCCGATAACAATAACAGGGCTGATGTAATAGATATAGGGCAAATGCCCCTCAGTAAGCGGAGGGTAAGGATAGAAATTTGATAAGTGAACAGGCAAAAACAACTTCGCCATATATTCCAGCAATGAATGAGCGGCAAATAATAACCTTTGTGTGAATGGATAATAATCGTGTATCAGCTTATCTGCCTGCTGTGCCTTAATTGCAATGACCCCGAAAACAACAGCGAGTACAAAGAATGGCAGCTTTTCTATCCAGACCGACTTATCAAACTTACGCCCGGTATAGAAATCAAGTAGTAACAGTACAACCGGGAAAGTAAGTGCTGCGGGCTTGGATAAAACAGAAAGCAGAAAAAAAGCAAAGGTGAGCAGCAACAGCTTGGGAAATCCTGCCGGGGTATCGCCAGCGGCATTTTTCAATGTTATATATTTATGATAAACGATCAGCCCTGCCAGGAAAAAACAGGTATACAGCACATCTTTCAGCTCAGCCACCCAGGCTACAGATTCCACGTGCATGGGATGAATGCCAAAGAAGAGCGCAACTATGGCAGCGACAAGCGGCTTTTTACCACTCAGCAAATAAATAAATAAAAACACCAGCGCAACGTTCAATAAGTGCAGGAGCAGATTGACCATGTGAAATGAGGGAGGATCCATACCGGTCACTTTATACACCAGGGCATATACACTCATAGTTACCGGAATATAATTGCCTATGAAGTAGTGCTGGCCGAAAAAAAATGGTATCGATTCTGAAAGCGGCTTGTCAAGTTGCTTATTTTCAAAAACATAACCATTGTCGTCCCAATTTATAAAACTGTTTTTGAGGGATGGGGTAAAAGCAAAATAAGTGAATAAAATGATAGGAACCAGGTAAAGCAACAATCGCCATCTAGTTGAAGTTGTGTTCGCAGACCCGGTCGCTTCGCCTTTGCTTTTTATAGTACTTTTCTGCTGCATAGCCTGATTTAAATCCAATTACCTTCGCTAATTTATTAAAATCCATCAAAATGACAGCAAATAGTTACCCACCATACATATAAACAAGCAATTTATTTTCTTCACAAACGTACCGATTAAACGCGAATGCCTTAACTTAGAATATTCGTAGAAACAGGCGGACAACGACCACGTGAACATAGGTGTGAAACTTCTGGAGAAAATAAAAAAAACATTTAAAAGTCTTGGCCCCGGCCTGATCACCGGCGCCAGCGATGACGATCCTTCCGGAATTGCCACTTATTCACAGGCGGGAGCACAATTCGGGTACGCTACTTTGTGGACCGCATTAGTCACATTTCCGCTAATGGCAGCTATACAGGGTATGTGCGCACGCATTGGCATAGTTACCGAAGAAGGACTGACGCAAACGCTCAAAAAAAACTACCCAAAAAGCATTCTGTACCTGATGCTGTTGTTCAGCTTTCCGGCCATAACGCTCAACATTGGCGCCGACATACAGGCAATGGGGGCCGTAGCTAATATGATCCTTCCGCAGGTCCCAGCTTTCGCATTCAGCATACTATTTACCGCTCTCCTGATCTTTGTTATCATTAAATACCCTTACCAAAAAATCGCCAGGATCCTGAAATGGTTATGCCTGTCAATATTGCTTTATGTCCTTGTTCCATTTATGGTTGATGAAAACTGGAAAGAGATTATCAAAAATACATTCGTCCCCACCATAAAATTCGACAAGGAATTTCTTTCCATATTGGTAGCACTACTGGGAACAACAATATCTCCGTACTTGTTCTTTTGGCAGGCAACTATGGAAGCCGAAGACCAGCAACACAGAAAAAAGAAAATAATAGTTGACAAACATATTCTAGGCAAAATGAAGGAAGACGTAAATGTTGGTATGTTCCTATCCAATGTTGTTATGTTCTTTATTATTCTTACTGCAGGCTCTGTGCTATATAAGGCAGGCATAAGACAAATAAGTACGGTTGATGAAGCTGCCAAAGCATTAGAACCTTTAGCAGGAAAACTCACCTATCTGATCTTTTCTTTAGGGGTTATAGGCACCGGCCTGCTGGCTATACCTGTTCTGACAGGTTCACAATCATATATGCTGGCAGAAACGTTTGGCTGGGAGGCCGGGCTGGATAAAACATTCCTCCAGGCCAGATCTTTTTACATAACAATCATAGTATCATTACTTATCGGCCTCTCGTTAGACTTTATAGGCATCACACCAATACAAGCCCTTGTATATACGGCTATTCTTTACGGCATAACCGCACCTGTGATGGTCGCTATCATCCTCCATATTTCGAACAACAAAAAAATAATGAAAGAACATACCAATAATGCACTATCAAATGTACTGGGCGGCATTACTCTATTACTTATGACAGTCGCTGCTGTTGCATTGATCTGGTTTCAGCTCAAGTAAAGTTCAAGGTTACTTGCTATTTCCTCATCCCCTTTACATATACCGCCAGATGGGCGATATCAGAATCCGCAATTGCATCCTTGAACATTGGCATAGTACCGCGACCATCCTTTATTGTTTGAGTAATGGCAAGGCTATCTAATACACTATGCGGAAGATTAGCAGCACTATTGCTTTGCGCATCACCATTCAATCCATGACATGCGGCACACTTCTCCTGGTACAATACTCTGCCCCTGTCTGCCGCAGATATTGCGGGTTGTGTGACGTTCGCCCCGGGCGCATTCGTAGCAGGAGGCGTGCTGCTATTATTGCAGGCTGCAAGGGAATAAATAATTATCAAACCAGGTAGCACAGCTCCAATTCTCATCCTGAACATTTAAAAGATTTTAAAACAACCTAAATATAGGAGCAATTCTCCTATTTCTTATTCAGCATTTCAAATGCCTTATAAACGCTTTTATGCAAAATAGTCAAATGGCTCTCTTCCGGAAGTGGTGCATAAATGACCTTTAGGTCATTTACGTGACGTAATTGTTGCAATAATTTATCCGCATCATCTTCCATCCTGTCTCCTTCTGTGCCTATTGATAAATACACCTTCATATTAGCATATTCGTGGGCATTGAGCAATTTCCAGGAACGTGACAATAAAGATTCATTATCCCACCAAAGGCTTGGGCTTACAATAATGTAGTTGTTAAATAACTCCGGCTTCCTGAGCAATATTTCAGTAGCCAGCAGGCCGCCTAAAGACTGGCCAATGATCGTCTTCACAGAATTTGTCCGGTACTTCAACTCCACATAGGGCTGCACCTCTTGTGCCAAATACTCAATAAACTGCGCTGACCCTCCTGATACTGGAACAAGCTTCATGTCCTCTTTTACAGTAGTTGGATGTGTAAAATCTCTCCTCCTGTCTACATTGCATATTCCTATCACAATGGTCTCGGGCATCACCTGTATCATGGTCATGAACTGTACCAGCCCCACAATATGGATAAAATCCTCGTCTGCTGACCCGTCCAGGAGGTAAATAACCGGGTAATGCCGTGTAGTATCCTTACTATAGCTTGGGGGCAAATACACGTTAAGTTCTCTCTGTTCGTTGAGCACTACCGACTTCAGTTTTTCGGTAGTTCCCAATACAAATGGCTTAGGTTCGTCTTTTTTTGCAGGATGTTTCTTTTGGGCAGTTGCATTACTGTTTAGCAATACCAATAAAACGAAGGATATTATTATCGATCTCATAATAGCCTGAGGCAGTTTTTTGTTCACTTCAAATATACAATTATGGCGCATTAATGGAAATACCTCGTGCCGGGATGAAGTCCGCTTATTTATCAGACGTAAGCTTAAACTCAAGGTTATCAATAAAATCACCTTCCCTCATTAATTTTACATGCATAGGAATAGATGAGGGCGATGCAGTCATATGCAGCTTACGCATCTGTGCCGGATCAACGCTTGCTGTATAATCACCCGGAGCAAGGCCCAGGTAGCTGAAGAAACCATCTGATTCTGTAAGCAAATGCGCCACCAGCTCTGATTTACTATTATATATATTTACAGTAACCTGCCCTATCCCTTTTTCCTTTTTACCATCCTTGCCAGTAACAGACACATAGCCGGATACTTCCCCATACACGGAAACAGGCACCTGCACATGAGCAAAATTATTCGGAGTTACGGTTACTTTGACGGTCTTATTTTTGATCTGCCATGAAACATAATCAAAGCTATTACGGTCCAGTTCTATGTAGTAGCTATTATATGGCTCCAGGTCAAATATCCTGATATTTGTATCACGTTCATTGTAAGTGGTTCTGCCGCCATTAACGCGAACCTTCATTCCCGCCGCTTTTGGCTCATCATTGTCCCATAAGCCATTACAATTCAGATCAAGGAAAGGTTCCACAACTACCCCGCCCCGGCCCACATTGCTCCTGTTGCTTGTACTTACGTAGTCAGTCTTACCATCAAACAGCACACTACCCGAAGCCGACTCTACCCTGCTGTAAGTATTCTTGTTGCCCTGCAACGCAGATAAGTTTACCCTTGCAAAAGAGAGATCGTATCTGAACCCTAAAAGAACGTTCCTGTTGTTGCTGACAAAATATTCCTGGTAAGTCAGATTCAGATAACTCTTCCCCAGAAAATTCCGCTCCAACGTGATCTTCATAAAATCAACATTGTTGAGCCGGTAATTATATTGGGTCTGGGCAGTAAAAGATAACTTTAAAGGCAAAGTAAACGATGTGCCGAACAAACTATAGAAAAACGGCTCAGACTGTGAACTTATGGAAGCATAAGTTGTGACATTAATACCCACTCTCCTGACAGAACTGGACAACGCAAGCTCTGCATTAGTGTATTTCGACAACGGAAGCGTGATCTGGTCTACGGCAAGCCTTGTAAGCAAAGATGAATGTGCTGTCCTTAGTGGCATAGTTATAGAGGCCCGCTTTTCTTCTACATAATTGTAGTAGATAGCAGTTTGCCCCTTTGCATACTTTGTATAGTCTACATCAAATTGAATATTTGACGGCATGCGATAACTGAGTATACCCTTACTACGAACCTTATTGGCATATTCGCCTGATACCAGCAAATTTGAAGTGACCCTAACCGAGGTGTTGACGAACGGAACTTCCGGAGATGCAGTTACAGACGAAAGATACTCCATACCGCCACCAACTGTAATGTGATTTGACACACCATAATTTCCGCTTACACGGGAGAACTTACTGTTTGCGCCATCTTCCACAATACCACCAGTTGCGGCATACTCAAACTCATGCGCGGGCAGAAAATTGAACGGTACATTTACATATTGGTTACTTGTACGCTCCTCGCCGTATGGCCCGTAAAAACGCAACCTGACAATTGAATAGCCATAAATAAGCGGCACCTCAAAAGTATAAAACCCCGACACATCCGCCTTCTTATAATCTACCAAAACATCATTTACATACAATTCAACTATCCATCCCGGCTCCGTTTTATTGCTGAGCGTATACTTGCCATACGAGCGGCGCTGTATTGTAGGAACATTGTTGATCTGTACACCAATCAGGGGGGCGTAAAGACTAACGATAGACTGAGTGAATATTTTCCCGGCAACCACCTGGCGAAGCGCGGAATTGTCATTGTTGATATAACGCCATTGGTAATACTGTTGCTTTTCGGTAAACGCCTGGGTGCTGTAATAGTTCAATGAAACATTTGTTTCTCCACCTGCTATCATAGCTCCCAGTCCCAGGTTGGCTCTTGTTTCACTCAGACCTTGTGATTGCTGGGTGGAAAATACCGCCCAGTCTGCCGCACCAAGGTGAAACAGGGGGTACTCACGCTTTATTATTGTATCTGCCTTTAATTCACCCTTAAGCCTGCTAATGTTCTTACGCATCGCTTCCAGCCTTGCTTCACGAATTGCAGGCAGTTCCACGTTTGATGTAATGCTCACCCACAGCCTTCTGAAATTGAATACCCCATCCAGCCCGAATACTGTTTTAAAATACTCAAGGTTCATAAAGAGATTGTCTCCGTAAATGATCAGGTCAGATGGTTTGAGATCGTATACCTTACCTTTAAATATTGCTTTGCTGTTGATCTTGTCAATTACAAAGGCATCCTGCTGATTGATATAGAAACCTGAGATAGAATCATATGAAACAGACGGCTTGTTCCTGATCTGCAAAAAATCAAACATTCCGTTTACAGATAAGTACACCGTCTTACCCCTCATTAGCGCCGGGGCTTCTATTTTATTCAGCCCTTTTACTTCTATTGTTACCGGTATTTCTTCCTCTTCAGCTGCATCATCCTTTTGCGCTAAACCGTTATAAGGCACCAGCAAAAATAAAACGAAGTATATAACGGCATTAATATGCCGGATAGCGTGTTTCAATAAATTAGCTGCTTTCCTGTGAGCCATTAACTTCCTCTATTTGTCTGTTGATGCTATTCCTGCATGAAAGTTACTGAAAATGAACCGGTATAAGAACCTGCGGGGTTGGAAGTCGGGCCACCAACTGTAAGTACACCCCCGATCGTAACCGTAGTATATGCCGGCTGCGTCACGGTGGTAATGAATGGAGATGCAGGGCTGGAGGTTCCTATGTGTAATGATAAAGAGCCGCCATTACTGCCTGTAAGGGTAACGTCCGGGCCATTCATTATATTTATGATCGTGCCGGGGTTGGCCAGTATCTCAAAATTTGCAGCGCCATAGCTGTAACCCGTAAGGTGTGCTTCAAGTACCCCGCCTGTAGAGGAGCGGGAATTGTCAGGCAAAATAGTTAGTGTCCCTCCCGTCGAACTTAAATATATAGCGCCGAAACGTAAACCATACGCGGGATTGTGGTAGACAGATATAGGACGCGGAGGATGAACCTGCGCATATGCAGAATGCTGACACATGAACAGTACAATAACTGCTATCAGCCTGACGCCATATTTGTAGCGACTAAAAAAATGAAAGTCTGTTCGCATCATCTGTTACCTATAAATAGTTTTTTCGATTGTTTACCAAGGTTGGAATATAGCGTTGGCACATACACACCTGTATTAAAATGATAGTTGATCTCATGATAACCGGTACCCCTTATTGCTTCCTTCCATATTACCTGTCCCAATACATTTGTAACAACTACATCTGCATCTCCATACAGCAGGTACACAAACAGTTTACCTCCTGAGCTATATGCGTTTAGTTCATTGTTCACAACAGGGATATGTTGCTTATCCTTGTTTGTAAACATCAGGAAGAATCTGTTGTCATTCACGCCCCTTGAAATATCAGCCTTGTAACGCGGATCTGCTGTAAGATCCTGTGTTTTACCTGCCTTTGTATCATACAGGTAAACGTGCAAACCGGATGGCATATTTTCAATACTCCTCACGCTAAAGCTAATCGGGCCATCCTTCTCCAACTTTATACCCAGCGGCACTATCTGAACACTATCTGTAACCGGGAACGGCAAAGCCTGAATAGCCAGCTTTGTATTGGTATCCAGCACAGTATAAAAGTTTGGTGTCAGGTCATCCGTATTCATCAATTTGATGGCGTCACGTTCTTTATCAAAATTTGCAACAGCCAGTTCATCATAATATACTACTACCGGGTCCACCCGTTTGTTATCATTTGTATACTGAGCATCTATCCTGATCAATGGAATATTGTTTGCTGTCTCTTTGTGAAATCCGGGCGAAAGATTATTTATCCTTACGGCATTAGTAGTACCGAGCGTTGCAGTAACCGG
>Ga0209023_10002248_pt1 | contig 24447 bp, 23 predicted proteins | sample LakOneMetagenome_FD_187468 | JGI IMG/M metagenome (GOLD analysis project Ga0209023, IMG submission 187468) | Freshwater and sediment microbial communities from Lake Erie, Canada (SPAdes) (version 2) | ecosystem: Environmental > Aquatic > Freshwater > Lentic | place: Lake Erie, Canada... | reverse complement strand
TCACGTGTCAGCTGAACCAGGGGTTCCCGCCACAAGGGCGGGAATGACGGGAGGTTTTGGGGTGAGGGAGCGGGAAGGGGCTACCCCAGCCCCGGCGCCGAATAGCGCTGCCCCTGACGCAGCGCGCCGGTCGCCAGGAAATAGATCACGCCGGCCAGCAGCACGACGCTGGTCGCCACGCTGGCTTCCGGGCCGAAGGCGCCGCCGGTCAGCCACCAGGGGGCGCCCTGGGCCGGGGCGAGGTCGACGACCAGGCTCTGGACGGCGATCTTGCCGCCGCTGACGTCCAGGCCAAAGCCCACGCCCAGCAGGGTGTTCCAGGCGCTGTGCCAGGCGCAGACGCCCCACAGCGAGCCTTCCTTGATCGCGTAGAGGCTGATCATCACGGCGAACAGCACAAGATTGACCATGGCGAAGGCCAGTTCGATCGACGGCTTGATATTGCCCCCGTGCAGCAGGGCGAAGATGACCGAATTGATGGCGATGGCGGCGATCAGGCCGTGGCGCGAGGCGACCAGCTGCATCAGCCAGCCGCGGAACATGATCTCCTCGGTCGCGCCCTGGATCATGAAGCCGCCGAACAGGCACAGGATGGGGATGAACAGGGCCGGGCTGGGCGCGCTCCAGACGCCGATCCCCTCGATGCGATAGGCGCCCAGGGCCCAGGCCAGGCCGATCGAGGCAAACAGGAAGCCGGCGCCGACCAGCAGGCCGCGGCCATAGCGCAACAGGGCGTCGCCGTTCAGGCCGAGGGTGGCGGGAGAGCGGCGCTCGAACAGCCAGGCCCAGGCCAGGATCAGCAGGGTGGTGAAGCCAAAGCCCACAAGCTGGATGGCCATGGGCTGCCACTGGGTGGCCAGATCGGCCGAGTGAAAGCCCATCGGCTTGAGAATGCCGAAGATCGTCAGCATCTGGCCGGCGATCAGGAACAGCACGATCATCGGGATCGCGGCCGCCGTCCAGGTGCGGCGATGCCGCGACGTGCGCGGCGCGTAGAGTTCGATTTTCGTCATGGGATAATACAGGCGAGCGGCTCGCCTTACCGATCTGTCATGATGGGTGACTGTTGTCTGTATTAACGGCGTATCTGCGGGGATTTGTATTTAAATCTTTGTCACGTTTTGGCCGTTTTCCTTAACGAGCGTGGCGCGGCGGGCCATCCCGCAAGCTCCCCCAGCGTCATCCTTGCCGTCCGCACTGGTTCCGTTAACGTCACGGCCCAACAGAACAACGATAACCTACCCGGGAGAGAAACCATGACGCCGTCCGATGGCGCGTCGCCCGTGCGCGACGTCAGCGAGGTTCCTTTCAAGCCCCTGCCGATGAAGGGACCCGACGTCAGCGTCGACTATCGGCCCGACGGCTCCCTGGTCATCACCTCCAATCACGCCCCCGGCGAAGGCCCGCGCTCCATCGCCCACCTGCTGGCCCAGAAGGCCGGCGAGCATCCGCAGCGCCCCTATCTGAAGCAGCGCGAGCCCGGTCACGGGCCCTGGCGGATGACGACCTATGGCGAGGCCTTTCGCGCGGTCGAGGGGATCGCCCAGTGGCTGTTGGACCAGGGCCTGACCGCCGACGACAGCGTCATGATCCTGTCGGGCAATTCCATTGAGCACGCCCTGATGACCCTGGGCGCCTATACCGCCGGGGTTCCGGCCGCGCCGATCAGCCCGGCCTACAGCCTGATCTCGACCGACCACGCCAAGCTGAAGCACTGTTTCGACAAGGTGGCCCCGCGCGTGGTCTTCGCCCAGAGCGGGGCGCTGTTCGCCAAGGCGCTGGAGACCCTGAAGGCCATTGATCCGACCGTGCTGGTGGTGACCGCTGACGGGACGGGTGACGGCGCGGTGAGCTTCGCCGAGGTCGCCGCCACGGTGCCCACCCTCGCGGTCGAGGCCGCGCGCGAGACCCTGGGTCCAGCGACGGTGGCCAAGTACCTGTTCACCTCCGGCTCGACCGGCATGCCCAAGGCCGTGCCCCAGACCCACGGCATGATGGCCGGCGTGATCGCCGGCCAGGACGGGCTGAAGCTGGACGAGCCCGACGACGGCGAGGTCTCGCAGGGCCTGGAATGGATGCCGTGGAGCCATATCTCGGCCGGCAATATCAGCTTCAACGGCCTGCTCTGGGCCGGCGGCACGCTGCATATCGACGAGGGCAAGCCCCTGCCGGGCATGTTCGAGACCACGATCAAGAACCTCTACGAGGTCTCGCCCGTGGTGTTCGGCTCGGCCCCGATCGCCTTTTCCATGCTGGCCGAGGCGATGGAAAACGACCCGGTGCTGCGCAAGTCGTTCTTCAAGAACCTGCGCTATATGGGCTATGGCGGGGCGACGCTGTCCAACGACGTCTATACGCGCATCCAGGCCCTGGCCGTGGCCGAGACCGGCCAGCGCATCCCGCTGACCACCATGTACGGCGCGACCGAAACCCAAGGCATCACCGTCACCCACTGGATCACCGAGCGGGTGGGGCTGGTGGGTCTGCCCCTGCCGGGCATTCAGCTGAAACTGGCCCCCAGCGGCTCCAAGTTCGAGGTGCGGGTCAAGGGGCCGACGGTCGCCAGCGGCTATCACAAGGACCCCGAGAAGACGTCGGCGGCCTTCGACGAGGAGGGCTTCTATCGGCTTGGGGATGCGGCGCGGTTCGTCGATCCGGAGGACCCGTCCAAGGGCCTGGTGTTCGACGGCCGGGTGACCGAGGACTTCAAGCTGGACAGCGGCACCTGGGTCAGCGTCGGGGTGCTGCGCCCCGACCTGGTGGCCGCCTGCAGTCCCTATATCGCCGACGCCGTGATCTGTGGTCAGGACAAGGGCTTCATCGGCGCGCTGTTCTGGCCTTCGCCGTCAGGCCTGATGGCCCTGGTCGCCGATCCGGGACCGGGCACGCCGATGGAGAAGCTGACCGCCTTCCTGCGCGAGCGGCTGGCGGCGTTCAACGCCGGGGCCGGCGGCTCGTCGCGTCGCGTCGCCCGCTTCACCGTGATGACCGAACCGCCGTCGATCGACGCGGGCGAGATCACCGACAAGGGCTATGTGAACCAGCGCGCCACGCTGGAGCGCCGCGCGGCCCTGGTCGAGGCGCTGTACGTCAATCCGCCGCCAGAGGGCGTGATCACAGCCTAGGCCCTACCAGGCCAGCCGGGCATGGGCCAGGACGGCGGTCTTGTCCGACATGCCGGTGGCCATCAGCTCGGGCGGTTTCGCGGCCGGCGGCGCTGCGTCCATCGGCCAGCCGTCGCGCATCTCCATCACGGCCGCCTCGACCCGCCCGGTCGCCTCGGAGGTGAAGCTGAGCGTGACGCCGTTGGGGTCGGGGGCGTGATAGGTCACGGTCGACCAGGCGCCCGGCTGGCTGGTCAGGATGATCGGCCGGCCGTTCAGGCGCGGATCGTGCAGGGCGGTCGAGGCGCGGATCTTCAGGCTCAGCACCTCGGCGCCGGGGCCGGGGATGACTCGGACAATCAGCCGGTCGCCCGAGCGTTCGGCGGTCAGGATCGGCGGGGCCACCTCGACGGCGCGGGTCTGGACCATCCAGATCGGATCGGCGTGGAACGGGGGCAGGGCCTGCATCTTCAGGTCGACCCCGCCGTCGGCGATCAGGGTGGCGCGGGTCCAGTCGTCCAGCTGCGGCATCGATGAGACCCGCCAGGCCTTGCCCGTCGAGGGATCGGCCAGGTGATGGGCTTCGGTCAGGTTGGGCCGGTCGGCCGAGGCGCCGGGGACGGCGGCGGCGATCACCAGGCCCAGGCCCGTCACGACCAGCAAGACCACGCCGCGCCAGCCCCAGCGGGACTCCGCGAAGTCGAAGGTGATCGGCACCAGGGCGGGGGTGGCCAGCAGCACGAACACGGCCAGGACGGCGGGCTCCATCAGGCCGATCCCGGCGAAGGTCCAGGCGCCCCAGGCGGTCAGCTGGGCGATGGTGACGGTGGCCAGCACGCCCATGGCCAGGGTCATGGCCAGGGCCACGCGGCGGTCGCGGGTGCCGCCCAGCGCCATGGCCAGGGTCGCGCCCAGGGCGGCGACCAGCAGCGGCCAGACCAGCATCACCGTCGCGCCGGGGGCCAGGATCTGGGCGGTCAGGGACAGCAGCAGCAGGGTGATCAGCCCGCCGATCCAGACGCCCAGCACGCCGACTCGCGGGCCCAGCGCCGCCCAGCACAGCACGCCGACCGCGCCGCCCAGGCCCAGGCCCACGGGATCAAACCCGCCGACCAGGCTGCAGGCGCCGCCCAGGACGATGGCGGCCAGGCTGGGCCAGATCCGCCGCGCGCCCCGCGCCTGGGCCGTGATCACCAGGAGCCCGGCCCCGACGCCCAGGGCGCCCGCGCCCAGCAGCAGCAGGTCAAAGCGACCCAGCAGGTCATACAGCCTCTGCCCGTCGCCGACATTCAGCAGTCGACCCAGCAGGTGCAGCGTCAGGGCGCTGGCCAGCAGCAGCAGCACGGCCCCGGCCACGCCTCGGATGATTTCGAGCGGCGAGGTCACGCCGCCGCTCAAGGCGCGCCAGGCCACGAAGCCGATCATGGCGGCGGCCAGGGCCAGCAGCGCCCAGCCGATGGCGGTCGAATAGCTGATCAGGATCAGGCCCAGCACGTCGGAATAGATGACATTGGGAGTCTTGGCTGGGAGTGTCTGGCCGTTGGCCAGGGCCCGGGCGATGGGCAGCACCTGGTCGCCGATGTGCTGCAGGCTGCCCTGGTCCAGTCGCTCGGGCGTCGACAGCGGCGTGTGATAGGCCAGCTGATTGTCGATCAGCGCGAAGTTCAGCCCCGGCAGTCCGGCCTTCACCGCATGGGTGAAATCGGTGTCGTTGGGCATGCGCTCATAGACGGTCGAGGCCAGGGAATTGGCTGAAGGGCGCAAGGCCTCGCGCGCCATCACGGCCAGCAGGGCGCCGTTCTCGGGTCCGGTCTGGAACATGGCCGCGCGGCCGGCGTCGCCACGGGCCTCCATGTTCAGCACCACCCCGACCCGCTTGGCGGTGGGGTCGCGGGCGAAGAAGGCGTCGGCGCCGAGCAGGCCCGCCTCTTCGCCGTCGGTGAACAGGAAGATCACGTCGCGGGCTGGCGGCGGCCCCGCCTTCAGCGCGCGGGCGATCTCCAGCGCCGCCGCCGCGCCCAGGGCGTCGTCGGCGGCGCCCGGCGAATTGTGGACGGAATCATAGTGGCTCATCACCAGCACGGCGGGCAGGTCGCGGTCCTGTCCGGGCAGGACGCCGATCACGTTCTGCACCGCCGCCACGCCCAGCGACCGGCCGTTCCTGGAATAGGGGCGGAAGCCTTCGCCCGGCCGGACCGAGACCTCAAGACCCAGCTCGCCGATCCGGGTCAGCAGATGATCGCGAACCCGCACGATGTCGGCCGAGCCGGTCGGGTGGGGACGCTGGGCGATGGCCCGCACATCGTGCATGGCGCGGGCCGCGGAGAAGGCGGCGGCCGGGGCCGAGGCGTCGACGGGCTGGGGCGTTCGTTGGGCGAAGGCGCCCACGGCGACCCCGATGGCCAGGCAGATCCAGAAGCCCAGTATCCTGATCGTCTTCACGGCCTGCCTCGCGATCGAATCCCCTGCACAGGGTGCGTCGGCTTGGCGGCGACCGAAAGGCCAAAAGAAAAAGGGCGACCCGGTTGCCCGGATCGCCCTTTCCTCATCCGAAAGCCGAAGGCCCTGCTCGCTTTGGTAAGCGGGCCCCCGGATCCCCTCCCGGTTAGAACCTTGCCCGCAGGGTCACGCCGTAGGTGCGCGGCGCGCCGAGGAAGGCGTCGTAGGTGATCGTGTCGTTGGCCGGCACGTAGGTTGTGTTGGTGGCGCTCAGGCCCGACGAGCCCTGCAGGAAGCCGTTGAAGCCGACCTGCGTGTACTCTTCGTCCAGGATGTTCTGGCCCCACAGTTCCATGGTCCAGGCTTCGTCCGCGGCGCCGAAGCTGACGCGGGCGTTGACCACGGTGAAGGCGTCCTGGGTCTTGGGCGGGAACAGGTCCGAACCGGTGATGTAGTCGGACGAGTACTTGGCGCCGACATTGAAGCGGGCCTTGTAGTTGTCGCCCACCGGACGCTCATAGGTCAGCGAGCCGGAGGCCGAATATTCCGGAGCCAGCGACAGGCGCTGACCCGGCAGCAGGGCCAGGGCGTTGGTCGGATCGTTGGGGATCTTCTGGTTGCCGTATTCGGTCTTGGCGTAGGTGAAGCCGCTCTGGACGGTCAGGCCGCGAACCGGGGTGAACCACAGGAAGTCGGCGTCGACGCCCTGCGAGGTCACTTCCGGGATCGAACGCACCGCGAACGAGGTGCCCAGGAAGGTGTTCAGCTGGAAGTCGGTGAACTTCTGATAGAAGCCCGTGAAGTTCAGCAGGACCGAGCGGTTGAACAGGGTGTTCTTCAGGCCGATTTCGTAGCTGTCGACGAATTCACCCTCGAACGAGGTGTCGTAGATCGGCAGCACGCCCTGGCCGCCGCTTTGCAGGCCGTTGGACGACTGGGTGCGGTCCAGGTTGTAGCCGCCGCCCTTGTAGCCGCGCGCGAACGAGGCGTAGCTGAACACTTCCGGCGAGAAGCGATAGGCCGCCTTGATCGTGCCCGACCATTCCTTGTCGGTGCGCGACTGGTGGGTGCCGCGGTTGTTGAACAGCGGGTTGGCCCAGGGCAGGCAGAGGTTGCCGACGATGGTCGGTGTGGCCGCCGCGCCGACGATGCCGGCGATGCGGGCCTGACCGGCCGGCGTCAGAGCGATGCCGCAGCCGACGCCGCCGTCGGTGATGGTCTGATAGGTGTCCAGGTCCTTCTTGTCGGCGCTGTAGCGCAGGCCGGCGGTGATGCCGAAGGCTTCCGTGAACTGGTAGGTGTTGCTGGTGAACAGCGCGATGGTCTTGGCGCGCTGGTTGTAGCTGTCCCGCAGGCCCTGGCCGGGCGTGAAGGTGGTGTTCGGCGCGCGGCCGGTCAGGGCGGCGATGAAGTTGGCGACGCCGGCCGGGTTGGCGGCCGAACGCGACAGCAGGCGACCCAGATACTGCTCGTAGTCATTGCCGTAGAGGAAGTTGGCCTTGGTCTCGAGCTTCTCGTCGGCCAGGAACGTGCCGACCAGCCAGTCGAGGTTGCCGGTCTTGCCCGCCAGGCGCAGTTCCTGGGTGAAGGTCGTGAACTCGCTGTAGTTGGTGCCGTCCTTGTTGCGATAGGCGAGGTCGGCGGTGGTGAAGTCGCTGTCCTGGCCGTTGTCGGTGCGCCAGTTGCGGATGGCGCTGATCGAGGTCAGCTCGCCGATCGGCAGGTCGATCGTGCCCTGCAGCGAGACGCCCTTGTCCTCGATGGACGACGGCGCGCCGCGGTTGGAATAGGCGACCCGGTCATAGGGCTTGGCGGTCGGGGCCAGGGCGACGCCGCCGCTGACCAGGTTCAGGATGCCGGCGGTTGCGCCGGTGCGGATCTGCACGGCGCCGCAGCAGTTCTCGTCGCGCTTGGTGTAGTCGCCGATGAGCTTGAAGGTGGCTTCATCGTTGGGCACGAACAGCAGCTGGCCGCGGATCGTATAGAAGCCCTGGTCCTGGTCCTGGTCGCGCTTGCTGGGACCCTTGCCGGTCAAGACGTCGTTGTAGCCGTCACGCTCGCGGGCGGCGACGTACAGACGGCCGGCCAGGGTTTCGGTGCCGAACAGCGGACCGGTGACCGAGGCCGAGACGCCCTTGGCGTTGAAGTTGCCGAGGGTGGCTTCAGCGTTGGCGGCGAAGCCGAACTCGGGCTCCTTGGTCACCACGTTGATGACGCCGGCCGAGGTGTTCTTGCCAAACAGGGTGCCTTGCGGGCCCTTCAGGACTTCGATGCGGTCCATTTCGCCCAGATCGCCGAACGAGACGCCGTTGCGGGGACGATAGACGCCGTCGATCACGACGCCGACCGAGCTTTCCAGGCCGGGGTTGTCGCCCACGGTGCCGACGCCGCGCACGCGGGCGGTGGTCGAGGCTTCCGAGGTGGTCGAGGTCACGGTCAGGCCGGGGGTCAGGATCGTCAGATCCTTGATGTCCTTGACGCCCGTGTCTTGCAGCAGCTTGGCGCCGACGGCGGTCACCACGACCGGCACGTCCTGCAGGTTCTGCTCGCGCTTCTGGGCGGTGACGACAATGCTGTCGACGGTGGGGATGTCAGCTTCCTGGGCCGAGACGGCGCCAGCGGTGGACAGACCGGCAAGCACGACGGCGGAAGCCGTGCCGCAAAGCACCTGGGTAAAGCGCATTTCCTACCTCGGTTCGTTATGCCACGAGCGCTTGCATCGCCTGCGGCTGTTTTTGGTTGGACTCACCCGAACGAGTGTTCGAATGGACAGCTTACGGTTATGGAGCACCAACGGTCAGAGCAAGTGAAAACCCTTGCAGGCACAAGGATCTGACAGGCCTGTTGCCCAGAAGCGACACGGGTCTGTCACCATTCCCAACCTTGCAAGGAGGTTACAGGCCAGTCTTGCCAGACGGGGCTGGCGGGCTCATTTGCGACCCATGACAGTGTCGCCCGCCTATCGCCCCGATCCGAAGTTCATGGCCCTGGGGCGAGACTTCGCCGATCCGGTCGATCCCGCCGATTTTCCGATGACCCGGCTGCGCTTCCGTAATGACCGCGCGGCGGCCACGGTGGGGCTGGACGGCCTGTCGGACGCCGAATGGCTGGCGGCGTTCGGACGCTTCGAGCCCTTGCCGGACAATCAGCCCCAGCCGCTGGCCATGCGCTATCACGGCCATCAGTTCCGCAGCTACAATCCCGACCTGGGCGATGGCCGCGGCTTTCTGTTCGCGCAGCTTCGGGAGGCGGGAACAGATCGCCTGCTGGACCTGGCCACCAAGGGCTCGGGCCAGACCCCATGGTCGCGGCAGGGCGACGGCCGGCTGACCCTGAAGGGCGGCATGCGCGAAATCCTCGCGGCGAGTTTCCTGGAAGCGGCGGGCGTTCCCACCTCGCGGGCTTTCTCTCTGGTCGAGACCGGCGAGGCCCTGCAGCGCGGCGACGAGCCCAGCCCGACCCGCTCGGCGGTGCTGACCCGCCTGTCGCACAGCCATATCCGTTTCGGCACCTTCCAGCGGCAGGCCTATCTCGAACGGCCCGACCTGATCACCGTGCTCGTCGACCATGCCGTCGAGACCTACTATCCCGATCTGGCGAACGCGCCCGACCGCCCCGCCGCCCTGATGCGCGCCGTGGTCGCGGCCAGCGCCCGACTGCTGGCCGGCTGGATGTCGGCGGGCTTCGTGCATGGCGTGCTCAACACCGACAACATGGTCGTGACCGGCGAGAGCTTTGACTACGGCCCCTGGCGGTTCCTGCCGCGCAACGATCCGAACTTCACCGCCGCCTATTTCGATCACAACGGCCTCTACAGCTTCGGGCGTCAGCCGGAAGCGGTGTTCTGGAACCTGCAGCAGCTGGCCGCCTGCCTCACCCTGGTGACCGATCAGGCCGGACTTCTGGAGGCGCTGAACGGCTTTTCCGACGCCTATCGCGACGCCCTGCGCGCGGCGATGCTGCGGCGTCTGGCCCTGAAGCCGCGTGATCCCCAGGCCGATATCGCGCTGGTCAGCTCAGCCTTCAAGGCGCTGGCCGGGGGCGGCGACGACCTGCGGTGGGAGCCGTTCTTCTTCGACTGGTTCGGCGGCGCCGCGTCGGAGGCCCGCGCCATGGCCGGCCCCCGCGCGGGCCTCTATGGGCAGGACGCCTTCGCCGATTTCCGCCGTCGTCTGGCGGACTTCGAGCCGGATCGGCCAGAGCGCCTCGGCCATGCGGTCTTCGCCCGTCCGGAACCCGAGGAGCTGCTGATCGAGGAGGTCGAAGCCCTGTGGGCGCCTGTCGCCTCGGACGACGACTGGTCGCTCCTGCATGCCAAGCTCGACCGGATCGAGGCGGCCAGGCAGGCCTACGGGTTTGCGGGCCCCGGCGACAAAAACAACGCCGTCTGAACTTTTCCGTGCGGGTCCGGAACAATTGTCACGGTTCGGGCTTACTGCTCCTGCATCGTGCCGAACGGTGAGGCTTTACGGAGAGACTCCATGCGCTTCTTCCAATCGATCTTTCAGCCCGTGATGCTGGTCGGCGCCGTCGCCATGTCGTTCATCGGCGCGCTGGGCCTGCCGGGCTGCGCGCGCGCTATCGGCGAATGCCTCAGCGAGGGCCGCGAGGCCGCCTGAGTCACCTCGGTTCGGGGCGGATCTAGTTGATCCAGCCGCCGTCGATGATGTGGATCTGACCCGTCGTGAAGGATGAGTCGTCGCTGGCCAGATACAGCGCCAGCTGCGCCAGCTCGTCCGGCTGACCCAGACGCCCCATGGGCTGCCGGGCGGTGAAGGCGGCCCGCGCGGCGGCGTAGTCGCCCGTGTCGGCCAGCCTTTGATTGAGTGACGGCGTCTCGACCGTACCGGGACAGATGGCGTTGCACCGCACGCCCCGGGCCACGAAGTCGGCCGCTTCCGCCTTGGTCAGGCCGATGACGGCGGCCTTGGTGGTCCCATAGGCGAAGCGGCCGGGCACGCCCTTGATCGAGCTGGCCACCGACGACATGTTGACGATCGACCCGCCGCCGGCCTCGAGCATGGCCGGCAGGAACGCGCGGATCATCCGGTACATGGCCCCCACGTTCAGGTCGTTCGAGAAGGCCCAGGCCGCCTCGTCGCAGTCCAGGATCGTGCCGGAATGGACGAAGCCCGCGCAGTTGAACAGCACGTCCACCGCGCCAAGCTCTGCGGCCAGCGCCTGGATCGCCGCGGGATCCAGCACGTCGAGAGGCCAGGTTTCGCAGCCTTCCACCTGAGCCAGCAGGTCGGCATTGATGTCGGTGGCGATCACCCGCGCGCCTTCGCGGGCGAACAGCTCGGCGCTGGCCTTGCCGATGCCCTGTCCCGCCGCCGTCACCAGGGCGGTCCTGCCCGCCAGCCGGCCCATCAGCCGGCCCGCCGCAGCGGCAGGCAGGCCGGACCAATGGGGTCGAAGGCCTTGTAGGTGAGAATGAATTCCTGGTGGCCCAGGGCCTCGGACACCGTGCGCTGTCCGCCGGTCACGGCGACGACCAGATCGAAGATCTCGTCGCCGACCTCTTCCAGCGTGCCGCGCCCTTCCATGATCCGGCCCGCGTCGATGTCCATGTCGTCGGCCAGCTTGCGCCAGGTTTCGGGATTGGCGCAGACCTTGATCACCGGCGAGATGGCCGAGCCGACCACCGAGCCCCGTCCGGTGGTGAACAGTGTCATGTGGGCGCCGCAGGCGATCAGTTCGACGATCTCGGCATTGTCCGAGATGTTGGGAAAGCCAAAGCGTGGCTCGCCATCAGGCACCACGTCCAGCAGGTAGAGCCCGCCGGACGGCGGCTGGTCGCCGGGCTTCAGGACGCCGACGATCGGGGCCGATCCGGACTTGGAATAGGCCCCCATCGACTTTTCTTCCTGGGTGGTCAGCCCGCCCTCGGCGTTGCCGGGCGCGAAGCTGCCATAGCCCATGAGGGTGTAATAGGCCTCGGCCTTGCGGACGGCGGCTTCCAGTTCGCGGCCAAGCTCCGGGGTGATGGCGCGGTCGGCCATGATCGTCTCGCAGCCGACCAGTTCGCCGGTCTCCTCGAAGATGCAGGCTGCGCCCGCCGCGCCCAGGCGGTCGAAGGCCCGTCCGACGGCGGGATTGGCGGTGATGCCGCTGGAGCCGTCCGAGCCGCCGCAGATGGCGCCGATCACCAGGTCGGAGATCGCCATCGACACCCGCGGCGTCTGGTCGGCCACGGCCTTCAGCCGCGCCACGGCCTCGCGGCCCTTTTGGATGGTCGCGGCCGTGCCGCCGGTCTCCTGGATCACCAGGGTCTCGACGGGCCGGCCGCTGGCCTCGATGGTCGCACGCAGGGCCTCGCGGTTGAAGCTCTCGCAGCCCAGCGAGATCAGCAGCACGCCGCCGACATTGGGGTGCACGCCGATCGCCTGCATGACCTTCAGGGCGTAGGCGTTGGGGTAGCAGCCGGGGAAGCCGATCAGATGGACGTCGGGATCGTCGCTCTGGCTGACGATGGCCCGGGCCACATGGTGGGCGCACTCGACCAGATAGGCCACCGCCACCACGTTGCGGACGCCCTTGCGGCCATCGGCGCGAAGATAGCCCCGCATCGCTCAGGCCTCGCCCGAGCCGACCGCCTGCCGGCTATGGCTGGCGATATAGTCGCTCTTCATGTTGTGCAGGTGGACGTGCTCGCCGGCGATGGCCGCAGCCGTCATCGACCCGATCGGCGCGCCGTACTTGAACACCTTGTCCCCGATGGCCAGGGCGCGACGGGCCAGCTTGTGGCCGACCCCGACATCGGCCGAGGCGGTCACCGCGCCGCCGTCGAGGGGCAGGACCTCGCCCGCCTGGACCGGCGCGGCCAGGACCACGACATTGTCGTCGGGATGCAGCAGGACCAGCTTCATGCGGCGGCCGGTGTCTCTGGCGTCGGCGCGTCGGGATGCAGCATGCCCTCGGTCCGCAGGTCGTCCCACAGGGCGCCCGGGATCGGCGTCCGCATCCAGCCCGCCGCCTGAACCGCCTGGGCGGGGCTGCCGAGGCCGGGAATGACACTGACGACCGCCGGATGGGCCAGCGGAAACTGCAGCGCCGCCGCCGGCAGGGGAACGGCGTGGGCGGCGCACACGGCCCGCAGCCGGCCAACCCGGTCGAGGATCTCGCTCGGCGCGGGCCGGTAATTGTAATGGGCGCCCGCCGCGTCCTCGACCAGAACGCCGGAATTGAACGGCCCGCCGACGATGATCCGGACACCCCGCTTCAGGCACAGCGGCAGGAAGCCGTCCAGGGCGGTCTGCTCCAGCAGGGTGTAGCGGCCGGCCAGCAGGAAGACGTCGAAGTCGCCATGCTCCAGCGCCTCTTCGCAGACCGCCTGCTCGTTGACGCCCAGCCCGATGGCCCCGACCGCGCCGCTGTCGCGAAGATCGCGCATCGCCCGATAGCCGCCCTCGAAGAACGCGCGCATCCGGGCGGGGTGATCCTCGCCATGGGTGCGGCACCCCAGATCATGGGCCAGCAGGATGTCGATCCGTTCGCGACCCAGGCGCTTCAGGCTCTCTTCGTGGGAGCGCATGACAGCGTCATAGCCGTAGTCGAACACCGGCTCGAACGGCGCGGCGTCGACGAAGCCGTGCCGCTCGCCCGGGCCGGCGTCGGTGGGAGCGAGCAGACGGCCCACTTTGCTGGAAACGATGACGTCCGGTCGACTGGCCAGGGCCTGGCCCAGCCGTGTCTCGCTCAAACCAAAGCCGTAGTGGGGGGCGGTGTCGAAATAGCGCAGCCCGGCGTCCAGGGCCGCAGCGACCGTCGCGGCCGCCTCGGCGTCGCTGATCGCGGCATAGAGGTTGCCGATCGGTCCGCCGCCGAACCCCAGCGGCGGCAGGCGCGAAAGCGCCGCTCCGCCTGATCCGCTGGCCGATGGCGTCGCGCCCACCTTGTCCGCCCCAATTTATTATATGTGAAAAACGTATCTCTGGTAAAATCCCGCAACGGGTCAGACCTGTCAACCGCGCGGTTCAGAACTTCAGGGCCGCAGACAGGGCGTGGGACAGGTCGCCCCGCTCGGCGACGACCACGTCCGACAGGCCCAGCCACCTCGCCATCAGCCGCAGCTCCCGCGCCAGGGCGACGGGTGTCTCGCCGTCGGCGGCGGGCTCGGCGTGGGCGGCCTGGACCATCAGCCGGCCCGTCTTGCGGTCGGCCTTCAGGTCGACCCGGGCGGTCAGGGTCTCGCCCTGCAGGAACGGCAGCACATAGTAGCCGTGCGTCCGCAGGTGGGCGGGGGTGTAGATTTCCAGCCGGATGCGGGCGTCGAAGATCCGCTCGGTGCGCTCGCGAAACCAGATCAGGTTGTCAAACGGCGAAAGCAGGGCGCGGGCCTCGATCCGGCGCGGACGCGCGGCCCCGACGGCGACATAGGCCGTCTGGTCCCAGCCCTCGACCGCAGCGGGGATCAGCACGCCCTCCTCGACCAGCTCGGCGATTCGGGCGCGGCTTTCGGCGGGTCCCATACGGAAATGGTCGCGCAGGTCGCGTTCGGTGGCCACGCCCAGGGCCCCGGCGGCGCGGGCGAGCAGGGCGCGATGGGCGTCCTCGCGCCTGGGCGTGGGGGTCTCGATCAGCGAGGCCGGCAGCACCTGTTCAGGCGTGCCATAGACCCGCTCGAAGCCGGCGCGGCGGGTGGCGGTGGTCAGCTCGCCCGCCCAGAACAGGCATTCGACGGCGCGCTTGGACTCGCTCCAGCCCCACCAACCACCGGGACCCTTCTTGGCGCCGGTCTCCAGCTCGCCGGCCGAAAGGGGGCCGCGCCGGCGGATTTCGTCCAGAGCCTTGGCGATCAGGTCTGGGTGACTGTCGAGGAAACGGGCCACGCCCTTCCAGACACCGACCCCGGCCCGGGCGTCGGCCATCCGCCAGCGAAACAGCGGGTGCAGGTCGCGCGGCATCAGCGACGCCTCATGGCCCCAGTATTCCACGAGGGCGGGCTTCTTGCCCCAGGCGACGTCTTCCAGCAGCGCTCGGGGATAGTCGCCCAGCCGCGAGAACAGCGGCAGATAGTGCGAGCGCGACACCACATTGACCGAGTCGATCTGCAGCAGGCCCAGCGTCTCGATCGTCGACAGCACATGGCGTCGGCCCGGCGCGGCGGGGCGCGCCTTGCCAAATCCCTGCGCCGCCAGCGCCATGCGTCGCGCCGTCCTGGCGGAGAGCTTTTCGGTCATGCCCAAGTTTGAGCATCGCCCGGCCCGATCGCGCAAGTCGACCCGCATGGGAGCGCTACCCGCCGGGCTTGGCGCGATCCGGAAAACGCCATACCGATGGGCTCATGATCGTTCTTGAAAACGGCGCGGCGCGCCTTGAGCTGTTCCCGGATGTCGGCGGCGCCGTCGCGGGATTCACCGTCGCGGGCCGGGATATCCTGCGGCCGATGGCGCGGGGCGCCACCGATCCGCTGGACGTCTCCAGCTTTCCTCTGGTCCCGTTCTGCAACCGCATTCCGCACGGCCGTTTCACGTTCCAGGACCAGGAGCGCGTTCTGAAGCCGAACCTCGGCGATCATCCTCATCCGCTGCATGGCCAGGGCTGGCGCCACCCCTGGGCCGTCGACGCCGCCAAGGGCGCCCAGGCGCTGCTGTCCTATGATCACGCGCCCTCGGACTGGCCGTGGGCCTATCGCGCCGAGCAGCGCTTCGTTCTGGGCGAAAACCGTCTGCGCCTGGAGCTGTCGGTGACCAATACGGGCGATGCCGCCATGCCCGCCGGCCTGGGCTTCCACCCCTATTTTCCCCTGCGTGCGGGCGAGGGGCTGAAGGCCTCCGTCGATGGCGTCTGGATGATTGATCAGGACGTGCTGCCGACGGTTCATCACCAGGGCGTCTGGGGGCCTGACTGGGCCCATGGCGCGGGCGTCGAAGGCCACGCGACCCTGATCGACCACTGCTACACCGGCTGGAACCAGCGCGCCGAGCTCACCGCGCCCGGTCTGCCGACCACCACGATCACCGCGTCGCCCGAGTGCCGCTGGCTGCACATCTATGCGCCGCCGGGCCATGACTTCTATTGCGTCGAACCCTGCGCCAGCCGGCCCAATCCGTTCGGCGAGGGGGAGACCGGCTTAGTGACGCTGGCCCCGGGTCAGAGCCATGCGGTCTGGATGGAGATCGCCACGGGCTAAGGGGTAACGCTGCCCCATCCCCCGACCTTCCGTCATTCCCGCCCTGAAATGACGGGGATAGACCGTTACCGACAAAGCCGGCCGCCGGCGCAGAAAGCGGATATCCCGAATGTCCGCTCAGGGTGGCTAGCAGACAGCGTCGCCCAGTCGAGAAAGTGCGTCGGTCACTTCCTCGTGCGTTGGTGGGCGGCTGTCGTCCTCGAGAAAGAAGATTGCGTCGGAGACGGCATCGTCCTCGAAATCGAAGTCGTCACTCATGATGAGGGCGTCTGCGACGTAATTGGCTAACTCGAACGATAGGAGACCGTCGGCGACAGCGGCCAGCAAACGCCTTGCGTGCGTCCTCGTCACTGTCGTGGCCGGTCCATCGGTTAGGAGGATCGAGCCACACCCCCCTGAAGCCAGCGCCGCATTGCAAGCTGTGACCTCATCCACGATCTCACGACCGAACGCTTCAGGACGGCTTCGACCAGTAAGGAAGGCAACGAGAGACGGGTGTTCCACCGGGCTAGGATAACCATCGTCCAAGGCACCGCAAAGCGGAGCTTCAACGTCCGACTTGGGTCGGGACCGGAAATCAACCCGTCGCCAGCAACCAGACCTTCGCACCCTTGCCGGCAGAGCGGGCAATGCAAAATCGGAGAAGGGTGGAGGCGGCGGTGGTCTCAGAAAGTCGGCGGGCCGAAAGCACGGCAATAGCTGCCTTTCTCTCACGCTGCGCCCCAAGTTCCTAGGCGCGGTCAGGATTACCCTCAGGACTCTCGTACGGGCATAGACTTGTCACAGCCAGTCATCTGGTCGAACAGGGATTAGGGACATGCAAGCTTGGGGGCGGGTAAATGGTGAAGGGCAAACTGGCTGGAAAGACGAGCGAGCCGCCCGCCGACCTCTGGACCCTGTGGCATTGCCTAAAAATTCTGTTCCCAATGTGGAGTTTGATCCCCAGCAGTTTCTACACCCCAGGTGCTTGGGGCTATGTGGGCGTCGACTTCGTCAGTGGGTTTCGAAAAAACCCCTCCACAATCAAGGCCTTTGAGCTGCTGCAAGGCGCGGATGACGCGCTCTTCGACGCTGTTTCCGCGCTGGCGAGCCTCAACGCCCGTCGGCAGGATCACATCCTACGAGCGGTAGTGATTGGCTACCTTACGATTCCGCTCTCGATTATGGCCCTGCTGGCGGAACTCGCGGGCGACAGCGTCCTCACCTTCCTCCGTGCCCATTCAGACCAGATCATCCCGTTTTTAGCGGGGGTAACCTTGGGGCCGATTGTCTATGGCATGAGCCACTGGCGCTCGCGTCAGATCGTCTGCGTCCTTGACCTCATCCGCATCGAGCGGGGGCAGGCTCCGTTCACTGCGCTGGAATTGCGGGACGACTAGGGGCCTACGCTGACGCGGGGGGGCTTGGGGGGCAGGCAGGAGGCAAAGGGGCGCGACTGTCAGCTTTGTGTGGTTGGCGGACGTTCGGCCGAATGCGGGAGGCGCTTTTTAGTCGGCGGCTCTCTTGTCGAACATCTGTCCTGAAGGCCACCATAAGTTCGGCCCATGCGGGCTTGGCTCGTCCTGAAGTGGATCGTGAAGAGACTTATCCGCGCCGCACCAGTTCCACGTCCCATCGGTTTTGGCTGCGTGGCCGTAGACAACCATGGAGTCACTCACGTCATCGCCACGGTCAGTAACCAGATTAGCTGTGACGTGGCCTTTGGCGTCCGGCTGGCTGGCGTTGGACAGTTTCCATCTCGTGTCACGCTGTCCGTTCAGCAGGCTCTCTAGTTCAGTGCGGGACGCACCGCCCAACGCGGCTTCGGCCCAGCACTTCGCCCAAGGGCCCAACTCTGGAGCGTCAATGCCACGTATGCGGAGAACCTGTCCTTCAAAGACGACTGTGTCGCCATCCAGCACTTTGATGTTCTGGCGAGGAGCCGCGTTATGGACGACGCCCGAAGGGTGACAGCCCACCAGCAGCAGAGCGGCGATCGCGGTCTTCATCGCTAGGGCAAATTCGGGAGAAAGGTTCATCACTCGTCATTGTCGCCACGGTTGAAGCGCCACGATAGACGGGGACGAAGAGTCCGCAACGGGTCGAAAGCGCTCCTTGGCTTCTGACTGACAAGCGGACGTTCAGATTGCCACCGCCAGCCATGGTCGGTTCCGGTGAATACCCGCCCTTGGGGCGGGAACCCCTAGCTCAGCCCCGCCTGGGCCTTGAGCCGCTGGACGATGTCCATCGACAGATAGCCATCCGCCGGCAGTTCGCGGCTCTGCTGCCAGGCGCGCAGGGCCTTGCGGGTGCCGGCGCCGATCACGCCGTCGGGCGCGCCGGGATCGAAGCCCAGGCGCGCCAGGGCGATCTGGGCGGCCATGCGGTCCGACAGCGACAGCGGCGCCTCGACGGGCCAGGCGGCGACCAGGGGTCCGCCGCCGGCGAAGCGGTCGGCCAGCAGGCCGATGCCCAGGGCGTAGGAGGTGGAGTTGTTGTACTTGCGGATCGCGAAGTGGTTGGGCAGGGCCAGGAAGGCCGGGCCCGCGGCGCCGGCCGGCAGGATCAGGCCGGCGGGCGAGGCGGCGTCGGCGGCGGTCCAGGGCAGGCCGTCGGCGCGGCGCACGCCCCGGGCTTCCCACCACGACGGGATCTCGCGCGGACCTTCCGACAGGCCGTAGTCGAAGCCGGCCGGCAGGATCACTTCCCTGGCCCAGCCCACGCCGGGCTTCCACCCGCCCTTGGCCAGCAGGTTGGCGGCCGAGGCCAGGGAATCGGCGTCCGAGCCCCAGATGTCGCGCTTGCCGTCGCCGTCGGCGTCGACGGCGGTGCTGCGATAGTTGCTGGGCAGGAACTGGGTCTGGCCCATGGCCCCGGCCCAGGAGCCCTTGAGCTGGCTGCGGGGGACCTCGCCCGAATCGATGATCTGCAGGGCCGCGATCAGCTCGCCCTCGGCCCAGCCGCGGCGGCGACCGTCGGCGGCCAGGCTGACCATCGAGCGGACGACGTCGAAATTGCCCTGGATCTGGCCGAACGCCGATTCCATGGCCCAGACGGCCAGCAGGATGTCGCGCGGCACGCCATAGCGGCTCTCGACGCCCGGCAGGAAGGCCAGCTCGTCGCGCTTGCGGCGGCCCACGGCGACGCGGTCGTCGCTGATCACGCCCTTGATATAGTCGCCGACGGGCTTGGAGAATTCCGGCTGGCGGCCGTCCAGGCTGATGACCTTGGGGTCGGGCGTCACGCCGCCCAGTTCACGCTCCAGCAGCTGCCGGGTCAGGCCGGCGGCCTCGGCGCGGACCATGAAGTCGGCCAGCCAGCTGTCGAAGCTCAGCTCGCCGGCCGGGACGGGCGTGGCGGTCGCGGGCGGGGGCGCGCTGCTGGTCGGCGCCGGAGCCGGCGTGGGCAGCGCCGAGACCAGCGGGGTCAGCGGGCCCTGCGGAGACGTATCCGCGCAGCCGGCCAGCAGGAGAACGAGAAAAAAGCGACGATCCATGGGCGCAGGCTACCGGCATCCGGGTGAACTCTTCAATCACAAGGCCGACAGAGCGGTGAAGTTCCGGCTAAACGTACCGGGCTACCGGGCTTTGAAGCGAAGGTCCGCATTGACTCAGGCGGCGCCCTTGCCTATACGCCCTCCCTCCGAAACACCCCGGATGTTCCGGTCGCCATCTGGCGGCGCCGAACCTCTCCGCTGAAGTATAGAGACGGTCATGAAGGTTCGTAGCTCGCTGAAGTCGCTGAAGTCGCGTCACCGCGACTGCAAGATGGTTCGCCGCAAGGGCGTCATCTACATCATCAACAAGACCGACCCGCGCTTCAAAGCCAAGCAGGGCTGATGACCGCTGCCGCGCCTCCCAGGGCTCTGCTCTGGGACGTCGGCAATGTCATCGTGCGCTGGAATCCGCGCACGCTCTTCGCGAAAATCTTCAGGGAACCCGCCGAACTCGACGGGTTCCTTTCGCATGTCTGCACCATGGACTGGCACGGCGAGACCGACCGGGGCCTGACGTTCGCCGACAACATCGCGCGGCTGACGCCGCTGTATCCCCACTACGCCGAGCAGATCGCCGCCTGGTGGGACCGCTGGCCGGAAATGTTCTCGGGCGCGATCGCCGAGACCGAAGGCGTGATGGATGACCTGGCCGCGCGGGGCGTCCCGCAGTTTGGCCTCACCAACATGTCCAGCGAATCCTGGCCCGGCGTCCAGGCGATGAGCCCGGTGTTTCGCCACTTCCAGGATGTGATCGTTTCCGCCGAGGAAAAGGTCATCAAGCCCGAGCCGCGGATCTACGAGATCGTGCTGGAGCGGACGGGGCTGGCGCCCGGCGACCTGCTGTTCGTCGATGACAACGCCGCCAATATCGCCGCCGCCGACGCGATGGGATTCCATACACATCTGTTCACAGATCCGGCGGCCCTGCGGCCGATGATTCAGGCGCACGGCCTGTTGTGAGGGAAGGGCGGCCCGACTATGGTCCGCGACCCAATTTCCACTCCGACTGAGAGCTTTCCGTCATGGCCGACGACGCCGCCCACGCCGACGTTCTGAACTCCACCGCCCAAGGCCAACTGAAGAGCATCATCGAGCGCATCGAGCGCCTCGAGGTCGAGAAGGCCGAGATCTCCGAGCAGATCAAGGAAGTCTATAACGAGGCCAAGGGTAACGGCTTCGACGTCAAGATTCTGCGCAAGGTGGTCCGCATCCTCAAGCAGGACCGCGCCAAGCGCCAGGAAGAGGACGCCATCCTCGACCTCTATCTGTCGGCCGTCGGCGCGATCTAAAGCGCCCTTCTTGGTCGGCGCGCGAACGCGCGCCTTGGGTGTTTTTACGGGGTGCGTCTTGGCGCGTGTTCGGGGATAGTTCCCGTCGATGCGCGCCAAGCCCTCTGATCGCAAACCCCCTGACCCCAGGGCCCAGGCCAAGAAGGCGGCGCTGAACGCCCTCAAGAGGGCGCAGCGCATGGCCGACAAGGCCGGCGTCGAGCTGTCGGACTGGGAGGGCGAGTTCCTGACCTCGGTCGCCCAGCGCGTCGAGACCTATGGCCGGGCCTTCGGCGATCCCGAAAAGGGCGGTCGCGACCAGGCCCTGTCGGGCAACCAGACCATCAAGCTCAAGGAAATCGTCGCCAAGGCCAAGGGCGAGAAGAAGCCCATGAAGCGCGGCCGAGGCTTTGGCCGCCGCGCGCCGCCGGCGCCGGTCACGGCCGAGCCCGAAGACGACGCCTAAGGTATTTGAAATAACGATGTTCTTCGAGTTAGGTTCGCCCCGGTCGCAGGGGAGCCGCCATGCCGGGAAGAGCCATAGTCTCGAAGACGGAACTGGTCGCCATCGCCGTCGGCGGGGTCTGCGCCGGGGCCTTTGATATCATCCAGGTCATGCTGTTCTACGCCCTGCGGGGCGTCGAGCCGATCCGCATCCTGCAGTCCGTGGCCTCGGGGCTGCTGGGCAAGGCTTCGTTCGGCGGCGGGGTGGCGACCGCCGTGCTGGGACTGGGCCTGCACTTCGCCATGACCCTGCTGATGGCGACGGTCTATGTCCTCGCCGCCCGGCGGCTGGAGATCCTGATCCGGCGCCCATGGCTGATGGGAAGCCTGTACGGCCTGGGGTTGTATGGCGTGATGACCTACGGCGTCGTGCCGCTGTCGATGGCGACGTCCGGACGCTTCAGCTGGCCCGTCTTCCTGGACGGAATTCTGGCGCACGTGCTGGCCGTCGGCGTGCCGATCGCCCTGGCCGCCCGCTGGAGTCTTGGGGGCGAAAAGCCGAAGGCGGGCTAGGGCGGTAACCTGTTGGAATGTCCGGTATGGCCCGCAAACTTCACTGTAAAGGTTTTCTGGCTGATTTTGCTGAAATAAAGTCCCAAAAGCTTACCGGAAAACAGGGTTCAGCGAACTTCATTAAGGTCGCGGTAACCTGCGGGGTGAGACATTATGGCGCAGGGTCTTCGTGATCCTCACAGTAAGGAACGCTTCGTCCGGTGGGGGCGACGTTCGCCCATTCCAGCGCGCGCGGACCTCCATCTGCATCGGCGCAGGATCAACGCTAACGGTAACGGACAAGCGCCATGGCGACGACGTATGAGTATCTATTGCGAAGAAAGGCGGACCTAGAGGTCCGCATGGTTGAGGCCCAGAAGCGCGCTTTGGCGCCTTTCGAGGGTGAGCTGCGAGCGATCAGTCTGGCCCTGAGCGCGATCGAAAGGGCCGGTCTCAGCGAGGACCGCCTGGCGGCCGAAGCTTCGGCCTTCTCCAGCCCGGCTCCCAGCCGCCGCGGACGGCGCAGCCGCTCGATCGGCGACATGATCCTGATGGCGCTTCAGCATGGCGGCGCCGGCCTGGCGGCGACTGATATCGCGCTCCAGCTGGAACGACGCTGGAACCGCTCGGTGCCGGCGACGGCCATCACGCTTGAACTGCAGCAGCTAGAGGCCGACGGCGCGGTGACGCGTGGCGCGGCGGGCTGGACCTGTAACGCCGAAACGGTCGATCCCGACCATTCCGACGACAGCGAAGTCGCCCGGGTGGCTTGACTTCAGACCTGGCGGGGCGCCTGGCGGGGCGCCTTCCAAGGCTTTATCAGCGTCTTCAGGCGCTGCTCGCGCGAGACCGGGCGCAAAACGATGGTCATCAGCCAGCTTCCTTCATGTCGACATCGATGCCCTGCTCGCGCACCTTGCGATAGAGGGTCGAGCGGCCAATCCCGAGGCGGCGCGCCACCTCGCTCATATGGCCGGCATAAACGTCGATTGCGTGCTGAATAAGATCGCGTTCGATTTCTTCAAGCGTCCGCAGATGACCGCGATCGTCGAGGATGCGCACGGGCGCGTCGCCCGGGGCGCTGGCCATGGCCGCGTGGGTGGCCTGCAGAACTGACGGCAGGTCGGGCCCGGTGACGCTGGCCGACGGCATGGCCTCGATCGGCGCCTGCAGACCGGAAATCGCCGGAAAGTCATAGGGCTGCAGATAGGGCGCATCGGCCAGGACGATGGCGCGATAGACCGTGTTTTCCAGCTGGCGCACATTGCCCGGCCAGTCGAAGGCGGTCAGCAGTTGCAGGGTCTCGGGCGAGGCGCCGATGACGCGCTTGCCCTCTTCCACATTGAAGCGGCGGATGAAGGCCTCGACCAGGGCCGGCACGTCCTCGCGACGTTCGCGCAGGGACGGGGCCTCGATCGGGAAGACATTCAGGCGGTAATACAGGTCCTCGCGGAACCGGCCCTGCGACACGGCGTGGGCTACGTCGCGATTGGTCGCCGAGACGATGCGCACATCGACCTTCTGCGAGCGCTTGGAGCCGATCGGATCGATCTCGCCTTCCTGCAGCGCGCGCAGCAGCTTGACCTGCATGTCCAGCGGCAGCTCGCCGACCTCGTCCAGGAACAGGGTGCCGCCGTCGGCTTCCTTGAACTTGCCCAGGTGCTTGTCGGTGGCGCCGGTGAAGGAGCCCTTCTCGTGGCCGAACAGGATCGACTCCACGAGGTTTTCCGGAATGGCGCCGCAGTTGACGGCCACGAACGGCTTGCCGGCGCGGTCGGAGCTGCCGTGCACGGCGCGGGCGATCAGCTCCTTGCCGACGCCGCTTTCGCCGGTGATCAGGATCGGGATGGCGCTCTTGGCGGCGCGCTCGCCCATCCGCTTGACCAGGGTCATGGCGGGCGAGGTCCCGATCAGGTCGGCGAAGGTGGTCTTGCCGGCCGTGCGCTTGGTCAGCCGCTCGACCTCGCCCTTCAGGTCGCCCATCGACAGGGCGTTGCGGATCGACACGGTGATCCGCTCGGGGGAGGCGGGCTTGATGAAGAAGTCGGTGGCGCCGGCCTGCATGGCCTTGACCACGGTGTCGACGCCGCCGCTGGCGGTCAGCACGATCACAGGCTGATTGAAGCCACGCGACCGCATCTCTTTCAGCGTGTCCTGACCGTTCAGGCCGGGCATCACCAGGTCCAGCAGCACCACGTCGGCGGGCGCGCCCGAGGACAGGTGCGCCATCGCCGCGTCGCCGTTCTCGGCATGCGAGACCGCGAAGCCGTCGCGTTCCAGCACGGCCTGGATCAGGCGACGCTGAGTCGGATCGTCATCGACGACGAGAACCGTCTTGGACATAGAAAGACACCCACCATAACCGGCCGCGCTCGACATGGAGCAGGGCTCTTGTTGGTTCAGAGTGATACAGCAGCCGGGTAAACACCGGCTTTCGGAGAGGTGTCGGCAACCTTAAGGTTCAGGCTTAACAAGGCCTTGCCAGCAAGGGGTTTGAGGATGGTCACCGAGGATCAGTTGAGCGCCCTGGCGATGGCCCTGCCGGAGGTGGAAGCGGGGGCGAACGGCGCCCAGATCGCCTATTCCGTTGGCGGCAAGGGCCTTGCCTGGGGCTATGTGGCCCGGCCCGCGCCCAAGGCAAAGCGGGTGCTGGTGCCCGGCGTGATCGCGGTGCGCTGCCGGATGGAGACCCGGGAGATGCTGATCGCGGCCGCGCCGGACCGCTTCTTCACCGACGATCATTATCGGGGATATCCGGCGGTGCTGGTGCGGTTGGACTTGATCGAGGCGGACGAGCTGGCGGGACTGCTGCGCGAGGCGTGGAGGATTATGGCGCCGAAGGCGGTGGCGCGGCGGTGGGAGGTTTGAGCGGGAAGCGGACGGGCGGAGGGGCGGCTATGGGTCGGAAGCAGTCTTTGGCGTCAGTGAAGGAAGCGGACGCCCCGCGTCCTGCTCATCCTTAAATCTCTTGGAGGCTGCAGCGTGCTGGTCTGGAAAGGTCAGTCAAGGACGGCTTCGCCGCCGCGGAGC
>Ga0209023_10002246_pt1 | contig 24459 bp, 21 predicted proteins | sample LakOneMetagenome_FD_187468 | JGI IMG/M metagenome (GOLD analysis project Ga0209023, IMG submission 187468) | Freshwater and sediment microbial communities from Lake Erie, Canada (SPAdes) (version 2) | ecosystem: Environmental > Aquatic > Freshwater > Lentic | place: Lake Erie, Canada... | reverse complement strand
GTCCTTTGTCCCGGCCTGCCTTGCGCTCCTTCAGCCGTTCCAGGAAGGCTGCCGCGGCTTGGCGGCCGTTCGCCGTTGATGTGAAAAACAGGTAGAATTTTGGGTCGCGCAGCGTCAGAAAGCCTTTGATCATCAAAGGCCAGGATACCGGCCACACCTTGTCGATCCCTTCGCCGCCCGCCGGCCCGGTGCCGGTCAAAATAAGCTTTCGCACAAGGCCCGGTGCCTTCAGCGTGATGTCCTGCGCCACAAAACCGCCGAGGGAAAAGCCGAGCAGATCAACTTTGTCGAAGCCCAGCGCGCGGATCAGGGCAATCGCATCCCGTGCCATTTCATCGATGGTCACAGGCGCCGTTCCGCCCGACGCACCGATCCCCCGGTAATTGGTCGCGATCACGCGATGCTTGCTGGCGAGGCCATCGACAATTCGTGGATCGAAATTGTCCAGGACCGCGCCCCAATGATTGAAGAGAATGAGCGGCACACCGCTTCGGGGGCCAATGTCGCGGTAGACGAAACTGGTTCCCCCAACATTGATCGAGAGAGTGGGTGCATCTATGTAACGCACCGCCCGGAGGTCGGTGACAGAACTAGCCATGGTTTTCTCCATTGTCCGGCTCGGGCCGAAAATCCCGGGATAGGATGGATATTTGGCCGGATGACACGGCTCTCTTTTTGCGCGCCAGTACACGTTCTGATCACGCCAATCCGAATTGCTTACGCACAACCTTGTCGAAGAGAGACCGAGGAAGAAAGCGGCGTGCGAATGCAATCTGTCGCCCGGCTTTGCCGGAGGCGTAACGCAAGCGCGGAGTCTTATCGCGCGCTACCAGCACGATGATCTCGGCCACGCTTTCAGCGGACTCCGCAATCGCCATCGCGCGATCAAATGCCACGAGATACTTCGCGCGGCTCGCGTCGTAAGCGTTGAGCGCCCCATCGGCGCTCACGGTACTGGATTCAAACGACGTCCGAGTAGCGGCGGGTTCGATGACTGCGACACGCACACCGAACTCGCGCACTTCGTGATCGAGCGATTCAGAATAACCTTCGAGCGCATGCTTGGTCGCCGAATAGTAGGCCATGTAGGGCATTGGAGCGAGCCCACCCGCGGAACCGACATTGAGAATCCGCCCATCACGTTGCGCCCGCATGATCGGCAACACGGCATTGGTCACCCGGACGATGCCGTGAAAATTGGTCTCGAACAGCGAACGGACTTGCGCGATCGAACTTTCTTCCGCCGCGCCGGTTAGCCCGACCCCGGCATTGTTGACCAACAGATCGATCTGCCCGAGTTCGGCATGCGCCTGAGCTACGGCTGCAGCAACGGATTCATCCGACGTCACATCGCACGCAATCATCCGGATCCCGTCGCGCACCGCATCGAGGTTGGCACGCCGACTGGTTCCAATCACGCGGTAGCCGGCATTCGTCAGTGCGACGGCAGCAGCCCTGCCGATGCCACCCGACGCGCCGGTCAGAAACGCGGTCTTCTGGCGCGGCTGCGTGTTTGAAATAGGCATTATATTACCTTTTATTGCCAAGCCACCGGGAAATTGGTGCGATTTTCGTTCATATTTTTGATGACGACCGTCATCTATTATGATAGATGATGGTCATCATGAATAATGTCAAGCGAAATTTTTGCGAATCTGAGAACGGTCAGCCGTGGCTCGGACCACCAGACGCAGATCCGGCCCTGCGGCCAACAGAGTGAGCAGAACATGAGGGTGTCGCGAGAAAAGGCGCAGGAGAACCGCGAGCAGATCATCGAGACTGCGGCGCGGCTGTTGCGTCAGCATGGTTTCGACGGGATCGGCGTTGCCGACATCATGAAGGCAGCAGGGCTGACCCATGGCGGCTTTTATCGCAACTTCGCTTCAAAGGATGATCTGGCGGTCAAGGCCAGCGAACGTGCGATCGCGGAGACGACAGCGTTACTGAAGGATGGACTGGCCCAACAGCCCAAAGATCCGTTTCGCGAACTCATCGAACGTTATGTGTCATCGGCGCATTGCGACGATCCAGGTTCCGGGTGCATTCTGCCGGCCTTGGCCGCGGACGCCGCGCGGCGCGACGACCCCGCTCTCCGCGCTGTCTTCACCACGGTGATTCAAGGCTACCTCGAGCTGATTGGGAAACTGTCGTCCGCGCCCCCGAGAACCACCGCCAGCAGACATCCCGCGGCTATCCTCTCGGAGATGGTTGGCGCTGTCATATTGACGCGCGTGATTGCGGATGACCCTCTGGCGGAATCGCTGATTGCTGCCGTGGTGGCGGATATTGCCGGACCATCCCCGGAAAACAAACCGGCCGAGGAATAACTTCAGCCGCTTATAGCGTTTTCGAGCGAAGTGGACACCGGTTCGCGCAAAGAAAACGCGTCAAAACAAAGAGCTAGAGCCCGGTTCTGATTCAATCAGAACCGGAAAGGCTTTAGTCTCACCTGAAATTGGGGGCGCGCTTCTCGATGAAGGCCCGCACGGCTTCGGTATGCTGCGCGGTGCTCGCTGCTGCGACCATCTTCTCGGCCTCTTGATCCAATGACGTCAGGAAGTCAGCCGACAAAGCAAGGTCGAGATTATCCTTGATGGAGGCAAACGCACTCCCCGGACCGTTCGCCAGCGCCCTCGCGATCCCGAATGCTTCGCTTTGCAGGTCAGCATCAGGCACCACGCGATTTACCAGCCCCAGAGCTTCGCAGCGACGCGCATCGATCCGTTCGGACAGAAACATCAGTTCGCGCGCGCGCGCCGTCCCGGCCAATCGGGTCAACAGCCACGAAATGCCATAGTCACCGGTGAGCGCAATCCTGGCATAGCCAGTCGTCATGATGGTGGATTCGGCTGCAATACGAATGTCGCAGGCGAGCGCTAGCGCAAGCCCGGCACCAGCTGCCGGTCCCGGCAGGGCCGCGATGGTGGGTTTACGCACCGAGACAAGCACGCCGGTCAGGGTTCTCTGACGTTCCCTTAATCGCGCAACCTTGTCGCTGAATGACATGGCGGGTGCGGCGGAGTTGCCGCCCATGCCCTTGACGTCGCCGCCCGAACAGAAAGCGGTGCCTGCACCGGTAATCAGCAGTACACCCACTTCCGGATCGTCACCGTTCTGCTTGATCATCCGGCGCAACGCCGGCGTGAGATGGTCGGACAGCGAATTTCTTGCCTCGGGTCGGTTCAAGGTAATCACGGCGACGCGATCCCGGATCGTACACAGCAGTTCGTCCGTCCCCGTATCGATCGAGATTGCGCCATCAGTCATGGTTTGACCTTTCAAGTTCCGGCGTCTGGAGAGCTTTTCGCCACGCACAAGCGCATTAGCTCTTGCTGGCAGTCACCAATTTTCGCGGAATGGCCGCAGCTCCGTGAGGAACGACCAGGCCGATCGGTCCTGGCCGTAGAGATGGTACAGTTCGTCGGCGATGGCGGAGGGCTTGATGAAGAATTCATCCGGTTTATCGCTCATCCGCGCGCGCATCCGGGGCGTATCGATCACAGCGTCGATGAGAACGTAGGAGACGTGGACGCCGAGGGGCCCCATGTCACGCGCGATCGACTCGGCCAATATCCGCTGCGCCGCCTTTGTCGGAGCGAATCCGGCGAAATTGGCCTTGCCCCGGATCGACGACGTGTTTCCGGTCACCAGGATCGCGCCCTTGCCTCGATCAATCATGTCAGGAGCCACTTCGCCCGCCAGGTACAACAAGCCCATCACGTTGACCTCGAAATTGCCCTTCAGCATCTTCGGGTCGATCTCGCGAAAGCTTCCCCAGCCTCCACCGACCGCATTGTGGATGAGAACCTCGGCCGCTCCAAAACGGCGCTTTACGTCATTAACGACGGTCCGCACCTGGCTCTCGTCCGAAACGTCGCAGGTCACCGCGTGCACGTCGGGAATTTCTTGCGCAAGGCGATTGATGAGGTCCGCTGAGCGGGCGAGCGCGATGATACGAAACCCGCCGGCAGAAAAGCGCTTGACGATGGCAGCTCCAGTGCCCGGCCCTACCCCGGTCACGATTGCGATTGGTTTCTCGGTCATTTTAGTGCCCTTTCCGAGCTATTGTCCGGCCGCTCTCATATGAATTCGCTCCGACTTCGACTGATAGACGGCGGCCTCCTGCGCGGACACCAGTGCCAGGCGAACCGCGACGTTCTTGTGGTAGGGCGTGCCCGCGATGGGATCGCGGTTGCCGCTCTCGGTGAGCAGATTAATACGCGGTCCGTTGATCAGCCGCTCTCCGTCCGACGTGGGGTATGCCTGACCGTAGCCGTGCGGCAGCGCCAGCTGGCCATTCCGCATGGCGTCGTCGACCTTGCAGCGGACGACGAGCCGTCCGACCACCGACTCGACGGCGATCCAGTCACCATCCTCTGCGCCCAACACGCTGAGATCGCTCGAATTGATCAACATGGCGCCATCCGGATCCTCGCGCCGCCACGCGGGATCGCGAAAGATCTGATTGGCATTGAACATACGGCGGGCCCCAGCCGCCAACATGAACGGAAACTCCTTCGGCGCGCCCGCTGCTTGTGGATCGAGACGTGCGAGCCATTCCAGCATTTGCGGGACAACCAGCCGAACCTTGCGGTCCGAATGGCTGATCAATGACCAGACGTCGTCATAGTCGTGCCGGGTAACGGCAGTGCCCTGCCGGGTGGCCACGATGGTGTCGAACAGGAGATCGCCGAGCTGATGATCCGCCACCTCGTCCGACGCCCCGATCGCCCGCCGTACCGCTTGCGGTGATCGCTTCGCGCAGGCCAGCGCCGCGCTCCACAAGGGAGCCGCGGCCGCCGTGCCATCCGGAAGCGTCTGCCCCAGCGTATGGTAGAGCACCAGAGCAGGAACTGCCCCGGTCGACTGGTTCTCCGCGATGAAAGTACGAAAGGCTGTGGCAAACTCGGCGCGGGAACGCCGCGCCGCCTCCCGCAGGGGCGCGAGCACATTGTCACCCGGCAGAAGCCCCAGGGCGATGGCAAGCCGGGTGTAGATCTCGGGCTCCGGCAAGGTACCGGCAAGCGGCGGCAATACACCGGCGCGAACGTGAAAATAATTTGTCGGAAATTCGAAGTTGAACAGGGTAAATTCGGTCTTCTCGAACTGTGAGGACGCCGGGAGAACGTAATGCGCGAGCTGTGCGGTTTCGGTCATCGCAACGTCGACCACAACGCAAAGGTCGAGCGAGCGCAGCGCGCGTTCCACGGCCTCGGTGTTTGCGGCCGTGTTGGCGGGATTGGAACTGTCGATCCAGGCACAGCGCAACCGGTCGGGATGGTCCTTTAGCACCGCGTCGGGGAAAATGTTGGGCGGCAACAGGCCGCCGATAATCGCGTCGCCGGTCGGTGCGAATGTCTGGTTCGGAGAATTACCCCATAGCGGTTGAAGCCAGCTATGCAATTGGTTGGTACCTTCACGGCCAAAATTGCCAGAAAGCATGATCAGGAGCTTTTCGAGATATGAATTGAGCGTCGAATTGATGCCTTGCTGGATGCCAAGCTCGACCCGAACCACCATGGCCTTCGCCGCGACGATCATCGCAGCACAACGTTCCAAATCCGCGATCGAGATATCGGCGGCGGCAGCCCATTCTTCAACCGGGATGTTTAACAGCGCTTGCTTCACTTCCGCGAAGCCGGTCGTATGCTCCTGGATGAAGGCGTGGTCGATCCGATCGGACCGGACAAGCGTAGCCAACAGGGCCCCAAGGAGAAACGAGTCCGTGCCGGGACGAACTGCGAGATGCAGATCCGCCATTTCGGCAGTTTCGGTTCGCCTGGGATCAATGACGATCAGCCTGCGTGCGGGATCCTTACGGATTTGATTGAGATGATCGCGCGCATTGGGGAAGCCGTGCGCGATCCAGGGATTTGCACCGATGACAAGCAAGAGATCGCAATGATGCACGTCCTCGGCGGTGTGGCACGTCTGGCTGCCGAACATGTGACCATTGACCCAGAAGTCGCCGGTTTTCTCCTGCGAAAGGGCGTTGAACGTGCTGCGCGAACCCAGCGCGCGCAACAATCCACTGGCGTAGGCGCCGCCGGCGTGGTTGCCCTGCCCGCCACCGCCGTAAAGGGCGATAGTCTTGCCGCCATGCCTGTCGACGATGTCGCGCAACCGCTCCGCAATTTCCGAGATCGCCACTTCCCACTCGATCTCGTCGAAGCCACCGTCGGCGCGACGACGCAGCGGAGTCGTAAGCCGATCCTTGTCATTCGCATAATATGGAATCCGGGTCGCCTTGTTGCACAGATAGCCCTGTGATTTCGGGCTCGAACGGTCGCCTCGTACTTTCTCCAGGCGCCCGTCATTCACCCAGACTTCGATCCCGCAATTGATGTAGCACAGGTTACAGGCTGTCTTGTGCCATTTGCCCGCCGTCATGGTGACCTCCCTTACGTTACGATTTTTTGCAGCGCATCGCCTTTATGGTTCTTCGCTGGGGCCTCCGAATCCGGCCGCCTGCGGTTTTGCGGCCGGCATCGAGGATGCGGTCGGAAAGTTTCCCCGCGCCGACGGCACGCGACAGCACGATCGATCCCACCATGGTTGCGATAGCGCCCGTCGCGATCTGGCGGGCCTGTTGAGGTGGCTCGCCGGGAAGGAGCTCGACAAAAACATCGATCATCTTCTCCAGTTTGGAAGCCAGGGCCTGCTGCTCGCCCGGGCTTGATCGGGCGACATCGGCGGCCAGGGTTGGGAGCGCGCAACCGTGTTGGGGATTGTCGCGATGCCGGGGACTAAGATAATCGGCGATCAACGCCTCGAAGCGTTCCTCGTTGGCCTTCCCGTCCGCCAGTTTTTTCCATCGCTCGGTCGTTTGGTCCATTGCAAAAGCGATCGCCTCGCCAACAAGCGCGGCGCGTGAATCGAAATGATTATAGAAGCCGCCGTGCGTCAGACCCGCGAGCTTCATCAGGTCGACAACACTGAGCCCCTTGGTACCCTTCAGGCGTAAGCCGTAGGAGGCATTTTCAACGATCCGACTGTGGGTCTGACGCCTGTGGTCGTCTACGTATCGCATCGCCACTCCGTGCAAGGTCCTAAGGTGGTCGGCTGTCCAAACCGTCCCATCCCCTCCGAGCAATTTTGGAGCCGCACTTCCTTGAAGATCACGGCAACATTCCATTGCAATGCCGGCTATCTTATATGACTATCGTCATATAACAACACCTATCAACAGGAGACTTCGCCATGGCCACCGCTTCCGACCCCGTCGTCATCCTTTCCGCCGCCCGCACGCCGCTGGGCCGCTTCATGGGTGAGTTGTCGTCTCTCAGCGCCCACAAGCTCGGCTCCCATGTGATGTCAGCGGCGCTGGAGCGGGCCAAGCTTGCGCCCGAGCGAGTTGATGAAGTTTTCATGGGCAATGTATTGCCGGCTGGACAAGGTCAGGCACCGGCGCGCCAGGCCGCCCGCGGCGCCAAACTGCCGGATGCCACCGGCGCCACCACGGTCAACAAGGTCTGTGGTTCCGGCATGAAGGCCACCATGCTGGCCCACGACATCATCAATGCCGGTTCTGCCTCGATCGTGCTGTCCGGCGGCATGGAGAGCATGAGCAACGCGCCCTATCTCTTGGCCAAGGCCCGCGCCGGCTACCGCGCCGGCCATGACCGCATTATCGATCACATGATGATGGACGGGCTGGAGGACGCCTACGAGACCGGCCGCTCGATGGGCGATTTCGGCGAGGCAACCGCGGAAGCCTATCAGTTCACCCGCAAGGATCAGGACGCTTACGCAATCGAGACGCTAACCCGCGCGCGAAAGGCGGTCGAGGGCGGTGCGTTCAAGGCCGAGATCGTGCCTATCACACTGACCGAAAAGGCCGGGCCGCGGATTATCGCCAATGACGAGCACCCGCTCAAGGTCGATCCCGCCAAAATCCCCGGGCTGAAAGCCGCGTTCCGCGCCAATGGCACCATCACGCCGGCCGCCTCGTCCGCCAATGCAGATGGCGCCGCAGCGCTCATTCTCGCAAAACGCTCGCTCGCGGATCGCGACGGCCTCCCCGTACTGGCCGAGATCAAGGGCCACACCACCCACAGCCAGGAACCGCAATGGTTCACCACTGCGCCGATCCCGGCCATTCGCAAGCTGTTGGACAAGGTCGGCTGGAGCGTCGGAGATGTCGATCTGTTCGAGATCAACGAGGCCTTTGCCGTGGTGGCGATGGCCGCGCAGAAGGATCTCGGCATCCCCCGGGAGAAGCTGAACGTCAATGGCGGCGCCTGCGCGCTCGGCCATCCCATTGGCGCGACCGGCGCGCGCCTGATCGTGACGCTGTTGCACGCGCTGGAGGCGCAGAACCTGAAACGCGGCGTTGCGGCGTTGTGCATCGGCGGTGGTGAAGCCACCGCCATCGCGATCGAGCGTGTCGTCCGCAGATAGCACGGGCAGGCCATCTTCGCCTCATGGGCGATTCGTTCCAGAAACGACTTTCGACAAGAGCTTAGCCGACTGGATCAGTCGCGCATATTTCAAAAAGGAGTAACGAATGAAATTCTATCTGTGTAAATATATTCCTCCGCGTACCGATTTTCTCGCAACCATGACTGCCGAGGAAGGCAAATGGATGAAGCAGCACGGAGATTTCCTGAATAACCTTCTCGACAAGGGATTGATCGTGGCCCACGGCCCCGTGATGGACCCAAGCGGCGGCTATGGCGTGTCGCTCTACCAGATTGCCGATGATCAGGACATCGCGACGATCACCTCAGAAGATCCCATCGTGAAGAACGGCGCCGGCCATTACGAGCATTACCCGATGCTTCACTTGAAATCGCGGGTGACAGCTCTACCAATCTGACCGGAAAACGCCACGAACGAGGCTTGGACAAATTTCATTCATTCGACAGCAGCGCACCATTGCAAGGGCACTTGGCAGCACATTCCTGACGGCCGCACTCTTTCTCCGCCCGCTCATACATGGCCTTTGCCGAGCGCGTTCTTCTTCTCGGCAAGGGCCAGCGTCATTGTCCTGGCGGCTGGGTCGCAGATCGCTCCTCAAGTCAGGTGCCGTGAAATTCCGGTTTGCTGCTGCCAGCCGGACGCTTCATCTCGAACATGTTCTCCGTCCTGACCTCGAGGTAATCTCCGCCACGACCGGCGCGCAGGATGGGACGCGCAAGTGCGGTGTTGTAAACGCCGTCCTCGATCAAGGACTTGTCGATGTATACTGCGACGACCTCGCCGAGTACGAACCATCCTTCAACCTTCTCGCCCCGCGCATTCGTCAACTGAGAGACCTCGGTGACCTTGCATTCCATAGCGGCCCTGCTCTCGCCTACTCGCGGCACCGCTACGTGGCGTCCGGGTATTGGCGTCAGTCCGGCTGTTTCGAATTCGCTCACACCGTGATCGAGCGGCGTCGCCGTCGCGTTCATGCGCTCGCCCAGATCCATTGTCACCAGATTCCAGACGAATTCGCGGGTCTCGCTGACGTTCTTGACGGTGTCCTTCCACGAAATTGAGGAGAACCCGATGATCGGAGGATCGTAGAGGAACGCGTTGAAGAAGCTGTAGGGCGCGAGATTCAGTTGACCGGCAGCATTCCGCGACGAAATCCACCCGATCGGGCGCGGTGCGATGATCGCATTGAACGGGTTATGTCTGAGCCCGTGGCCCTTCGACGGCTCGTAGTAGTGGAACTCAGCCGGATTCATGAATTGTCCTTCCGCGAGGCCGGCGAAGGCCATCCATCGATGGCCCGCCGGGCTCCTTTGACACTCACGCAATTGCCCGGGCGGCCACCGGCTTTGCCACGGCACCATCGAGGAAACCGGTCAGGCGCTGACGAATGATCTGTTCGGCGTCCGCCATGATGCGATCGATCAGTTCCTTGACCGTCGGGATGTCGTGGATGAGGCCCGCGACCATGCCGCAACTCCAGGCGCCGGCGTCCATGTCGCCATCGATCATCACCTTGGGATAGACGCCCGCCACCTTGTCGTGAATGTCATCGATTTTGAGATTTTTTCCTTTCTCTCGTTCGATTTCGAGCAATTGCTCGACGCCTTTGTTGTTCAAGACGCGCTCGGTATTCCGGAGCGCGCGCATCACCAGACGCGTGTCGAGCTCGGTTGCCTTGAGCAGTGCATTCTTGACGTTCTCGTGCACCGGCGCTTCCTTGGTGGCGATGAAGCGCGTGCCCATGTTCATGCCGGCAGCCCCCATTGCCAGCGCCGCAACCAGGCTGCGGGCATCGGCCATGCCGCCGGAGGCGACGAACGGAATCTTCAATTCTTCGGCCGCGCGCGGCAGCAGAATCATGTTCGGCATGTCGTCCTCGCCGGGATGACCGCCGCATTCGAAACCGTCGACGCTGACGGCGTCACAGCCGATCGCCTCAGCCTTCAGCGAGTGCCGGACCGACGTGCATTTGTGGATCACCTTGATGCCACCAGCTTTCAGGGCAGGCATGTACTGCTCGGGGCTGCGACCCGCGGTTTCGACGACCTTGACACCGCCTTCCCGGATCGCTGCGATATATTCCGGATAAGGCGGTGCGCTGAAGGTCGGCAGGAACGTCAGGTTCACGCCGAACGGCTTATCGGTCATGTCGCGGCAACGCGCGATCTCCTTGGCCAGCAGCTCCGGCGTCCGCTGCGTCAGGCCGGTGATGACCCCAAGCCCGCCAGCGTTCGACACCGCGGCTGCGAGTTCGGCGAATCCCACATAATGCATTCCGCCCTGGATGATCGGATGTTCGATGCCGAACATCTCGGTGATTGCTGTCTTCACACGTGCCTCCGATATGGTTTTTCAGGTACTGGGGTGTCGCGGTCAGTGGACGATTTCGAGAAGCCCGGCAGCCCCCATGCCGCCGCCGACGCACATGGTGACGACGGCGTATTTGGCCTTGCGACGGCGCCCTTCGATCAGGGCGTGACCGGTCAGCCGCGCACCGGTCATGCCGTAGGGATGGCCGACCGCGATCGAGCCGCCGTTGACGTTGAGCTTTTCCGGGTCGATGCCGAGCTTGTCGCGGCAATAGATCACCTGCACCGCGAACGCCTCGTTCAATTCCCAGAGATCGATATCGTCGATCTTGAGCCCGTGACGCTTGAGCAATCTCGGCACCGCATAGACCGGCCCCACGCCCATTTCGTCCGGCTCGCAGCCCGCCGCGACAAAGCCGCGGAAAATGCCGAGCGGCTTTAGTCCCTTCTGCGCCGCCAGCTTGTCGCTCATGATGACGGCGGCACTCGCGCCGTCGGAGAGCTGGCTCGCGTTGCCGCCAGTAATGGTGAAGCCCGGCCCCTTGGCCGGCTTGACGCCCGCGAGAGCTTCAGCCGTGGTATCCGGACGCGGCCCCTCGTCGGCCGACAGCGTCACTTCGCGATAGGACACCGCGCCGGTCGCCTTGTCGGTGACGGCCATCGACGTCTTGATCGGCGCCAGTTCGTCGTTGAAGCGGCCACCCTGCTGCGCGGACGCGGTCCGGCGCTGGCTCTCGAGGCTGTATTCGTCCTGGCGCTCGCGGGAGATGTCGTAGCGCTTGGCCACGATCTCGGCCGTATCCAGCATCGCCATGTAGGCGTCGCCCTTCATGGCGAGCAGTTCGGGATCGACGGCGTGAAACATGTTCATCTGGTTGTTCTGCACCAGACTGATCGACTCGCCCCCGCCGCCAATGGCAACTTCGACGCCATCGAAAATCACAGATCGCGCGGCCAGGGCGATCGCCTGAAGGCCGGAGGCACATTGCCGATCGATGGTCGTGCCGGCCACGCTCACCGGAAGCCCGGCGCGCAGCAGCGCCTTCCGCGCAATATTGGTGCCGGTGGTGCCCTGCTGCATCGCGCAACCCATCACGACGTCTTCCACCTCGGCACCCTCGACTTTGGCGCGTGACAACGCCGACGAGATGGCATGTCCCAACAAGGTTGCGCCCTCGGTGTGGTTGAGCGCGCCCTTGTAGGCCTTCCCGATCGGGGTGCGGGCGGTCGAGACGATCACAGCTTCAGTCATTGCTTTACCTTTGGTTCGACAAGATGGTTGGATTTCCGCCTTGGACAGGCATTCAGCTCTGCTGCGCATACCGCATCAGATGATAGGCAGGATCTCCGAACTGGATGTTGATGGAGCTGATCCGCTTGAAGTAATGGCCGACGTTCAGTTCGTCGCTCATGCCCATTCCGCCGTGAAGCTGAACGGCCTGTTCCGCAACGAAGCGCGCGGCATAGCCTACCTTCGACTTGGCGCCGGACGCCAGCTTCGATCCATTCGGCTCGCGCGCCGCCAGGCTGAGATTGAGATGCTGCATCAGCGAGACTGATTCCTCGAGCGCGATGAACATGTCGACCATGCGATGCTGCAAGACCTGAAACGTCCCAAGCGCTGTGCCGAACTGCTTGCGCGTCTTGCTGTATTCAAGCGTGGTCGAGTTCAGCACCGACATCGCGCCAACCGCTTCAGCACAGAGCGCCGCGATCGCGCGGTCGCGGCAGGCTTCGAGCCATGCAACACCCTCGCCTTCCGCACCCAGCATCTGGCCGGCGGGCACCTGGACATCCATCAGCGTCAGTTCGGCGGCGCGGCGGCCGTCGATGGTCTTGAAGCTCTGCAGGTGCAGATTTGGCGAATGACGATCCAAGACAAAGAGGCTGACGCCGGCGCGGTCGCGCGGATCGCCGGAAGTTCGCGCCGAGACGATCAGTTTGTCGGCCCAGGGCGCGCCGATGACCGCGGCCTTTGCTCCGTTCAGGACAAAATGATCGCCCTCGCGTCGCGCCGTCGTGGCGACGTTGTTGAAATCATAGCGCGACTTTCCCTCGGCCCACGCCAGCGTCCAGATCGCGCTGCCGTCCATGATATCTGGCAGTAATGCCTGCCGCTGTTCGGGAGAACCGGCCGCCTCGATCAAGCCGCCAGCGAGAACGACGGTCTCGAAATAGGGTTCGACGACCAGGTTACGTCCGAACTCCTGCATCACGATCATGGTCGCGAGCGATCCGCCGCCAAGGCCGCCGGAGCTTTCCTGAAACGGCGCCGCGCACAACCCAAGCTCGGCAAAGGCGCTCCAGTGCTTGCGGCTCCAGCCTTCGTCGGTCGCGACGATCTTTCGGCGCTCGTCGAAATCGTACTGCTCGCGCAGGAACCGCTGAATGCTGGAGCGGAGCAATTCCTGTTCTTCCGTCAACTGGATATCCATCCGATGCCCCGTGCGATGTGGTCAGAGACCGAGAACCGCTTTCGCGATGATGTTGCGTTGGATTTCGTTCGATCCCCCGTAAATGCTGAGCTTTCGGGAGTTCAGATATTTCTCGGACGCGGTATGCCCGTATTCCGGCCCTGGCATGAAGCGGTTCGCGCTCACCGGATGTTCGCGAAGGGCCAGGCCGTAGTTGCCGATCGCCTGATGCGTCAGATCGGTGATACGCTGGAATATCTCGGTGCCTCTGATCTTGAACAGCGATGCGGCCGGTCCGGGGTCGATGCCGCGCGCCATCTGCGCGACGATCCGTAGTTCGGTGGCTTCGAGTGCCAGCACGTCGAGTTCAACGCGCGCGATTTCCTTGGTAAATTCCCCGAAAGCAGGATCGTCCTCGCCGACTTCGGTTCTGACAATGCGCTTCAGGCGCTCCAGATAGCGCGTCGACCGGCCGATCCCGGCCATGCTGGTACGCTCGTTACCGAGCAGGAATTTCGCGTAGGTCCAGCCTTTGTTTTCCTCACCGATCAGGTTTTCCGCAGGAACCCGGACGTCTTCGAGGAATACGTCATTCACTTCATGCGATCCATCGATGGTAATGATGGGCCGCACGGTGACGCCGGGCGATTTCATGTCGATCAGCAGGAAGGATATGCCGGCCTGGGCCTTGGCCGACGGATCGGTCCGCACCAGGCAAAAAATCCAGTCGGCATGCTGGGCCAGCGTGGTCCAGGTCTTGTGTCCGTTGACAATGTAGTGGTCGCCGTCTCGCACGGCCTTGGTGCGGACCGACGCCAGATCGGAGCCTGATCCCGGCTCCGAATACCCCTGGCACCACCAATCCTCGCCGGAGAGGATTCGCGGCAGATATTTCTGCTTCTGTGCGTCGTTGCCGAACGTATAGATGACCGGCCCGACCATGGTGACGCTGAACGCCAGCGGCGGCAGCGTCCCGGCGCGCGAGGTCTCCTGCTCGAAGATGAAACGCTCGGTGATCGACCAGCCGGGCCCGCCATATTTCTTGGGCCACAGCGGCGCGATCCAGCCCTTGTTGTGCAGGATCCGGTGCCAGAGCAGCATCTGCTCCTTGGAAAGGTCGGTTTCCGGATTGGGAACGCGCATCTCTGCCGGATAGTTTTCCGCGATGAAGGCCCGCACCTCATCGCGAAACGCGGCCTCCCCGCTGGACAGTTTCAGCTCCATCGCCCGAGCCTCCGCTACCACTTCTCGCCGAAGGGGCGAATCTCCAGCTCGAACGTCCAGGCGCTTTTGGGCTGCTGATAAAGCAGCCAATAGGATTCCGCGACCGACGACGGCGGCATCAGGAGATCGGGATCATCCAGCGCGTTGGGACCGAGCGCCTCGATCCGCCGCTGGCGTACCCACTCGGTATCGACACCGGAATCGATGATGAGATGCGCAACGTGAATGTTCTTTGGACCCAGTTCGCGCGCGGTCGCTTGCGCCACGGCGCGCAGGCCGAACTTGGCGCTGGCGAACGCCGCATATCCGCTACCGCCACGCAGGCTCGCCGTAGCACCAGTGAAGAAGATATTGCCCTTGCCGCGCGGCAGCATCAGGCGGGCCGCCTCGCGGCCGGCGAGGAAACCGGAGTAGCAGGCCATTTCCCAGACCTTGCGGAATACCCGCTCGGTCGTGTCCAGGATCGGGAAGTTGACGTTGGCGCCGATATTGAAGATGCAAACTTCAAGCGGCGCGTGCTTGTCGGCGTCGCTGAGGAAGGAAACGATCTCCTCCTCCTTGCGGGCGTCGAGCGAGCGCGCGTGAATTTCACCGCCGGCTTTTTCGATCTCCTTGACCAACGGCTCGAGCTTGGCGCCGTTGCGGCGTCCGGCGAACACCGTGAAACCCTCGGCGGCGAACTTCTTGGCGATCTCGCCGCCGATATAATCTCCGGCGCCGATCACGGCCACGGTTGCGTTTCTTTTCTGCAAGATTTTCTCCCGGTCAGGTTAGATGTGTTGCCGGCGAAGCTCGACGATTGGAGCCGGAACGGCTCCAATCGCGAGGGACTCCGCGAGCTTGTGCTTGAGGATCTTGCCGGTCGACGTGGCCGGCAGGGCATCGAGGACGATGATTTCGGAGGGCCGCTTGTAGGAGGTGAGCTGAAACCGTACGAACCCCATCAGATCGTCCGGCGTGGCGCGGGATCCCGGCAACAGTTGCACAAAGGCGACGATCTCTTCGTTGCCATCGGCGGCACGGCCGACCACGGCTGACTGTACGACCTCTTTATGCGAACTGAGCACCGCCTCGACTTCGGCGGGATAGACATTGAAGCCGGAACGGATGATCATTTCCTTGGTGCGGCCGACGATGTAGAGGCAGTCGCCGTCGAAGCGCGCGAGGTCGCCAGTGTTGAACCAACCCTCGCTGTCGATGACCCTGGCGGTCAGCTCCGGGGCGCGATAGTAACCGAGCATCACGTTGCGGCCGCGGACGTGGAGTTCGCCGACTTCACCGCGCGTCGTCGGAATGCCGTCGATTGTTCTGACCCGCGCCTCGACGCCCGGCAGCAGCGTACCGACCGCCTGATCGGCGCGCGGCGCGTCGAAGCGCACGCCGGATATTCCCGGCGAACATTCGGTGATCCCGTAGCCGTTGAGCAACGGCAGCCCGAACTCCCGTTCCACGCGCGTCTTCAGGTTCAAATCGAGCGGCGCACCGGCCACAGCGATCAGGCGCAGCGCGCCCCTGGCAAGCTGTTTCACGCCGGATACGCTCTTGTATTCCAGCAGACGCTGATAGGTGGCGGGCACGCCGTTGAGGATGGTAACCCCCTCCTCCGCGATCGCTTTCGCAGTCGCGGCCGGATCGTATTTGCTGACCATCCGCACCGTGCCGCCGACCATTAGCGTCATGATCAAGAGCGAGATGCCGACGATGTGGGAGATCGGCAAGACCAGATAGATCTTGTCGTATTCACTCATCTTGCGGAAATGCGCCGTCGTCCTCGCACTGATCAGCAGGTTGTCATGCGTGAGCATCACCCCTTTGGGAGTTCCCGTCGTCCCCGAGGTGTAGATCAGCACCGCGGCCTGTCTTGCGGGATCGGCCACCACCGGCTCGGCGATGGCGCTTTCGTTGAGCGGGCCGACGCCGATCTCGGCAAGCGGGCCTGTGCGCCGCAGTTCGGCGCCGTAGCGCGAGGCGTGCGCCGCGGCCTCCTTCGAAATGCCCGATGTGAAAAATATCCGGCGCGCGCCGCTATGGTCGCGAATCTGGTCGAGCTCGCGGGCCGACAATCGCGGATTGGCGACAATGGCCCAAGCATCGAGCCGGCTCGCCGCCAGTAGCATGGCGGCCAGCGCAATGCAGTTTTCGCTGACAATGATCATGCGGTCGCCGGGCCGGATTCCCAGCGATGAAAGGACGGCGGCAGTCTCGGCGACCTGCTGATCGAGATCGCGGTAGCTCCAGGAAGCGCCGTCTTCGACCAGCGCGACCCGGTCGGGCGCCTTGGCAAGCTGCCTTGCCGCTACTTCATGGATACGGCGTGGCAAGCCGACGGCGATCTCGTCGAGGCTGATCGTCTCTGAAAGCTGCGCCACGACTAACCTCCCAACCAGATCACGTCCGCTTGTGCGGCGCGACACGTCCGCGATCTAAATAAAGTTCTTTTTTAGAACTTGTCAATCACTATTTAAACGCGACCTCAGTCGGAAGAAAGCGGCAGCTTTCTTGCCATATTTGTTGCATTTCAAAAACCTCGTTTACAAGAAAGCCGTCAGCAGCTACGAATGAGTGTCAAATCAGAACTTAAAGGGAGAAGCGAAATGGCGGAGAGCCGCGGCGTAGCGATACTTGTGGGCGCAGGCGACGCCATCGGCGCGGCGGTCGCGCGGCGTTTTGCCATCGGCGGCTACACGGTCTGCATCTGCAGGCGCGATGCAGCCAAGTCCCAGGGGCTGGTGGATGAACTGACTGCTGCCGGTCACAAGATCCACGCCTTCAGCGTTGATGCACGCCAGGAAGCAGAGGTGCAGAAGCTGTTTGCCGATGTCGAAAGCAGCATCGGACCCGTCGAGGTCTGCCTCTACAACGCCGGCTCGAACGTCAACAAGCCCCTGCTCGACACCACCGAGAAACTGTTCTTCAAGGCCTGGGAGCTGGCCTGCTTCGGCGGCTTCCTGGTCGGGCGTGAGGCTGCTCGCGTCATGCTGCCGCGCGGACGGGGCACCATCTTCTTTACCGGTGCGACCGCCAGCGTGCGCGGCGGCCAGGGGTTTGCTGCATTTTCATCGGCGAAGTTCGGCCTTCGCGCGGTAGCGCAGGCGATGGCGCGCGAGCTGGGGCCGAAGAACATTCATGTGGTGCATCTGTTAATCGATGCCGGCGTGGACAGCGAAGCCATCCATCAGCGTATGAAAGCAGCGAAGGGAATCGAGGCCAGCGAAATTCCCCCAGATAGCCTGACCAAAACCTCTTCTATTGCCGACGCCTATTGGTTCACCCACAAGCAGAGCCGGGATGGCTGGACCCACGAGCTGGATCTCCGTCCGTCTGTGGAGAAGTGGTAACATGAACGCGACACCAAACCTGACCCTGTGGGGCGTTGGGACAAGCCGCACGATTCGTCCGCATTGGGCCATGCACGAACTCGGCCTCGCCTACACCACCAAACCGATCGGGCCGCGCACCGGCGAGACCAAGACCGCCGAATACACCAAGCTCAATCCGCGCCAGAAGATACCACTGCTTCAGGACGGCGATTTTTCCATCGGCGAGAGCGCCGCGATCGTTGCCTACCTGTCGCGAACGTATTCGACGACGGAGCGCTCGCTGATTCCGGAAACCAGCCGCGACTACGCCGCATGGCTGGAGTGGTGCTTCTTCATCGTCGCCGAGCTGGATTCAACCAGCCTCTACGTGATGCGCCGCCATCGGGCCGACGGGCTCGGTCCGATCTACGGTATTGCGCCCGAGGTCGTTGCCCAGGCAGGCGAGTATTTCCGTCAGCAATTGCGCCATGTCGAGGTAGCGCTCGCAGACGGCCGGCAATTCCTGATGGGCGACCGGTTTACCAGCGCCGATATCCTGCTCACGACTTGCCTCGAGTGGGCGATCGCCTATGGCGTCGGCATTTGCGATAACGCTCAGCCCTATCTCGAAAGTATCAAGAAACGGGACGCCTATCAGCGAGCCGTCGCGGCAAATGTCCCGCTGGCGCCGATCACGCCGGTAGCGGCGAAAGTCTAGAGCATTTCCGGTTCTGATTGAATCAGAACCGGGCTCCAGCTCTTTGTTTTGAGGCGTTTTCTTTACGCGAAAAAGCTATGGAAGCCGCCCGCGGCTCGCGCGAGACGGCTTCGGGATCAGACCGCCACGCGCACGCTGTGTTCGGCGACCATCTTGTCGATGGCGCCGTCGTCGTAACCCAGTTCCCGCAACACGTCGCGCGAGTGCTCGCCGACGCGGGGAGCAGGCCCGCCGATCGCGGCCTCATTGATCTCAAAGCGGGCCGCCGGCTTAGGCTGTCGCACACGCCCGACCTTCGGCTGATCGAACTCCGCGATGATATCGCGCGCGACCACCTGTTCATTGTGAATGATTTCGCCTCGCCGCAGGATCGGCGCGCAAGGGACGTCAGCAGCGTCCAGGCGCTCCAGCCATTCGGCAGTGGTGTGCTGGCCGATATACTCCGCCATCTTGTTGATGCGTGCCGTGGCGTTGATCGAACGCGCCCCCGGCGTAGCAAACCGAGGATCCTTGGCAAGCTCGGGATCGCCGGAGGCCCGGCAAAACCCCTGCCATTCGGAATCCGAGATGGTGCCAGCCGTGATGTAGCCGTCGCTGGTTTTGAACACGAGATCCGGTCGATCGTTGGGATCGGCGGCCGCGGCCTCGGCTCCCACTACCGTGTACTGCATCATGCCTTCCGGCCACAGGTACGAAATCATCGCATCCAGCATGGCGACCTGAATGTGATCGCCCTGTCCGGTCTTCTCGCGGGCATAGAGCGCCGCGGCCACCGCCTGCGCGGTGAACACGGCCGTAGTCTTGTCGCACACGATGGTACGGATCATCTGCGGACGGTTCGTTACCGGCTGCGACTGGATATCGGCAAAGCCCGACAGCGCTTGAATGATAGGATCATAGACGCGCTTCTTCACGTACGGGCCGGTCTCGCCGACGCCGCTGATCGAGACATAGATCAAGCGGGGATGGCGTTGGCGCAACTCATCGACGCCGAGACCGAGGCGCTCCATGGTGCCGGGCCGGAAATTCTGTACCAGGACGTCCGCTTGCGCGACCAGCTTGGCCAGAACTTCTCGGCCGGCCGCGCTCTTGACGTCGATCGACAGGGAGCGTTTGCCGCGGTTTGAAGAAATGAAAAGCGCCGAGAACTCGCCATCCTTGTCGATGGTGGCGCGGCTGCGTCGCGTAATATCACCGCCGATCGGCTCGATCTTCAGGACGTCGGCGCCCTGATCCGCCAGAAACATGGTCGCGTAAGGACCCGACACTACGCCTGTCAGATCCAGGACTCGAACACCGCTAAGTGGGCCAGGCATCGGCATTCTCCCTTATTGTTGCTTTTCCGACAGGGCGGACTGCGAATTCAGCTTTGGTCGTGCAGGCCCAGGACACGGGCCTGTCTTTCGGGCTCGATTCCGGACTTTACGCCGTTTTCGAAACGGGCTGACCGGTCTGCTCGACGATCGAATCCTCGACGTCGCGGAGCTGGTCCTTACCGAAGAACATTTCCTTTCCAACGAAGAAAGTCGGCGAGCCGAATGCCCCGCGGTTCACCGCGTCGTTGGTCCGGTCCATCAGCCCCTTCTTGACGTCGTCCTGCTGCGCCCGCGCGATCAGCCGGTCGATATCGATGCCTGAGGAGATGAATGCGTTCCGGAAGGTTTCGAGGTCGTCCATCTTCTTCGGCTCTTCCCACATGTGGTGGTAGGCGGCGCGGAAATAAGGTTCGAACACGCCTTCGAACTGGGCCGCCACGGCGCCGCGCATCAGCATCAGCGTATTGACCGGAAAGAACGGATTGGGGCGGAACTTGGTGGCGTTATGGCGCCGAACGAAGCGTTCGGTTTCCAGCGCATTGTACTCCGGCTTGTTCTTGATGCCACGGAGCGAGTCGAACGGCGACATGTTCCCCGTCGCCTTGAAGATGCCGCCGAGCAGGACCGGGACATATTCGAATTTCACGCCGGTGCGTCGTTCGATTCCCGGAAGAACCAGCTCCGCCAGGTAAGCGTTCGGACTGCCGAAATCGAACAGGAATTCAACTTTCAGGGACATGTCGGCTCCTCCCATAGAGCGAAGTGGACGGTCGGTTTGGTGATCCTCTAGCCGGACCCTGGCTACTATTCGTTCATACAGTTCTAAAATCGAACTGTCAAATCTGCGCTGAATTCTGCTAGTTTGAACTGATCGCGGGGTATTGTTTGGCAATTAGTACCTATCTAGAATGGTAGAGGCGGCTGCGGTTCCCTGACTTGATTCGAGCGGAACAGGAGTCGGGCGACGGGAGAGCAGGAATGAAATGGGATGAACTTGAGGAAGAGCCATGTTCGATGGCTCGGACCATCGGTGTGATCGGTGACCGTTGGACGCTTCTGATCCTCCGCGAATGCTTTTTGCGTACACGCCGCTTCGAGGGATTTCAGTCAGCGCTTGGAATCACGCGCCACTTGCTCGCAGAACGGCTGAAGAAGCTGGTTCGGCAGGGTGTGCTGCGCCGCATTCCATATCAGGAGTCGCCCAAACGCCACGAATATATCCTGACGCAGAAGGGCCTCGATCTCTATCCGATCATGATGGCCCTCGTGCATTGGGGCGACACCCACATGGTCGACGAACGCGGACGCCCCCTGCTGCACGAACACGGCAAGTGCGGCAAGATGTTCGATCCCGTGATGGTGTGCTCGGAATGCGGCGAGCCGCTTTCGGCCAAGGAAGTTCATGTCCATCCCGGTCCAGGCGCACGCCCGGCTTTAGAGAAGGTCTTGCTCGACAAGAAAGCCAAGGCGAAAAGCCGCGGGGTAGCGGCGTGACTTCGTTAGCAAGCTGCATGCAACTGCCGACAAGGCGGGGCACCAGCAGCCCCAGCGGGGCAGGCCACCGAAGTCGAACCAGGAGACGGCGCAGAACGCCTCCGGTCACACCGACGTGAGCGCAAACGGCAGTGCCGCTACGATCGAGTGCTTCCATAACGTTGGAAAATCCGATCGGCCCTCGCGGCCATTGCTGAGGGTTCACGCGGATGTATCATTGATACATTCCCTCGTGTGTAACAGTGATCGGTCAAGATTAGAGGTTACAAGGGCTTACCGGGAATTTGGTAGCGAGAGAGGCTACCGCGTTCGTGTCTCAGGGCCTCTCGAACAGCGTCATAACTACCTGGAGCAGCACTGTTTTATGAACTTTTCATCGCAGTCCACTAGCAAATAATTGCAGCTAGTCCCATATTTCATGTGGGGACAAGTGATGGGACGATGAATGACCAGACTGTCAATGCGAAAGGTTCAAAGCCTTAGAACAACCGGCATGCACGGGGACGGAGACGGCCTATACTTGCGCATCGGGCCAACCGGAGGAAAATCCTGGGTGCTTCGGACGGTGGTCCATGGTCGTAGACGTGATCTTGGCATCGGCTCAGTATCGCTAGTAACGTTAGCGGAGGCGCGTGATTCAGCGCAGCAACTTCGTAAGATTGCTCGATCTGGCGGCGACCCCGATGCTATCCGAAAACGTGAAACGTTGACCTTCGAGGAGGCGACCAGGCGGGTCCACAAAAACCTGCTCCCAACTTGGCGAAACAAACGTCACGGAAAAATTTGGCTGGCGGGAGTTGAGCGCTACGCGTTTCCCCATTTTGGGAAGCGTCGTATTGAGACCGTCGGCGCATCCGACGTTCTGAAAGCGCTCGAGCCCATTTGGACCGCTAAAAACGACACCGCGAACCGCGTGAAGCAACGACTAGCAGTGATCTTCGATTGGGCGAAAGGTGCCGGGCACTACCCACATGAAAATCCGGTCAATGGCCTGAAGAAGGCGTTACCTACCGTTAGGCCGCGGGTTGAACATATGGCCGCCTTATCGTGGCAAGAACTACCAAATTTCATGACAGAACTCTCGGAACGCGGAGGTGTATCTGCGCGCGCCCTTGAGTTTATTATTTTGACTGCAGCCCGATCGGGAGAGGTTCGCGGTGCTCGTTGGAACGAAATAGAGGGAGATACGTGGGTCGTGCCCGCCAGTCGAATGAAGACTGGAAGGGCCCATAGGGTTCCTCTCACCGACAAAGCTTTGGCTGTTCTCAACACCGTCCAGGGCCTCGACAACGACCTGATCTTTCCGAGCCCGAGCAAGTCGCGGCACCACGAGACCCGTCAGATGTCCGATACTGTTTTTAAGGCGTTGATGGATCGCATGAAACGTACTGGTCTGACGACGCATGGCTTTCGATCGACCTTCAGAGATTGGTGCGGCGAGAGCGTGCGAGCCGATCGGGAGGTTGCAGAGGCGGCGTTGTCTCACTCCTTGGGAAACAAAGTGGAGCGCGCCTACGCCCGTTCGGACTTGTTCGACCGTCGGAGAAATTTGATGGAGGCTTGGTCGCAGTACGCAACGGGGGAACCTTGCGCCATTATTCGAATGGCCCGGAAATGACCAAGGGCGACCGTTTCGATAAAGGCCGCCTCATAACGACGGAATCGGACAAGCCCGATCGAAACGGGGACATGGTCTATCGGAGAGTGCGACACATCAAAGGAGCGGTTCGATTTACAAAATCGTACTTTTTTTTCAACGACGAATTATCGGAAAAAAGAAAAGCACTAGTAGAAGAATTGGGGCCGGCCGAGAATCGTTGGTCGTTTGAATGGCAGGATTTTAGCGAACTTCAAGTTGATTACGGCCTCGGCGAAATTTTTAGCGTTTTGGAGCAAGCTGGCTTTGGATGGAAGCCCGCGGGTAGGAATATTCTCGCTGAAATACAGGAAAAGACTGCTGCAAAAGATTGGAGTTTGATTGAAGCCAAACTGTCGACGTTCGGAGCATACGAGGACGCTGATGAACGCCGCGAGATATTTTTAGTTGCGGTTTGGGCAGAACTCCATGCTGAGCGGTTTGAGGAGGTTTGGCTGGCCGCAATGGCACAGTACGCCTATTTCGTCAAAAATGACCAATTCGCCTTCGGTTATTTGGTGGCACTCCTCGATCAAAAGCGTGAGAACGAAAGGCACCTGTTAAGAGGCAAAAACACGGTCGAGAGCGCGCGACTTGGAGGCGAAGCGAGATCGAAAGGCCTTCAACCGAGAACCGATAGAGTTCTCAGAGAGATCGAGAAGCTAGTTCAGTCTGGTCAGACTATTGCGCAGTCTGCGCGGATTGCCGCCAAGAGGGGGCATGGAAAGTCCGCCGAAGCAAATATTCGTCTCTGGAGGCGGCATTTAAAAAAATGAGGACATTGCAGGCCAATGTCCGAGCTTTCAAACGTATCCATAGCTTCGCAGTTGTTCGCGAGGCATAGAAAATGATTTCGACTGATAGCAAATCTCTTATGCGGGATACCGGTGTTGCGGACTTACTCGGCTGCTCTAAAGCAACCGTTTGGCGCCGGGTGGCAGACGGCACCATCCCGCAACCGATTAAAATTGGCGGCATGAGCCGGTGGACACAGCCTGAGATCTTGGCTGTGATCGACGAAGCTAAGTCTCGTAGACGAACAATTCTGCGGCAAATTCCGGTCAACGCGCCATGATAGAGATATCGTTGCGCCACGCGAAACAGCGAATTGTCGATCGTTTGCGAGTGACGGAGGTCTCGAATTCTTCCGAATCGGACTGTGCCTATCCATTCGTCATCCTCGTTTCATATCGCTGGCGAGTGATTGAATGCAGGCATCGTCTGCAATGGATCCTTCAGTACCGCAATCGCGCAGAAACGGTCGCGACAGACGTTTGGCGTGGGAGGAGCTTCTGCCGGACCCGCGAGGCTTTGATCCGCTCCTGCGATCATCATGTCGGCAGAATTGATGCGAAGGCTCGCGCGGTGCTCGGCCGTCTACCTGAGCAAATTGATAGACACCCGATGCCCTATTCTTGAGGGGAGCGGTCAATGTCACTTGATCGTACAGCGCAGGCCCCGCCAGGTAGTTCGGAAAGCCGCCTCCGCGATCGGCCATTGAGCTTCCATTGGCGAGCGAGGGACATTGCGTGTCAATCGGCTCCCAAATTTGACCCCGTATCGGCGTCCAATTTTGACCCCTTTGAGCGACGGGTTTTGGCGGTAGCGCTCGCCTCGTCGGAGCTGGC
>Ga0209023_10002245_pt1 | contig 24469 bp, 21 predicted proteins | sample LakOneMetagenome_FD_187468 | JGI IMG/M metagenome (GOLD analysis project Ga0209023, IMG submission 187468) | Freshwater and sediment microbial communities from Lake Erie, Canada (SPAdes) (version 2) | ecosystem: Environmental > Aquatic > Freshwater > Lentic | place: Lake Erie, Canada... | reverse complement strand
CCCGCCGACCGGTGACGCCGGTCGCGCCGAGCACGACAACCGCGAATTCCCTGTCGGACATGACGGAAAGCCTATTCACCGGCAACAAAGGTCCTAAGACCAATGTCCAATTCAGAAATCGGTTCGCAGGTCCGATAGTTCAGCCAACGTCCCGCCGGGCGAATTCTCCCGGCTCCCGAAACAGAGAGGCATCCAACGTGAACCCGTCCACCTTCCCCGGCCGACTGCGGCCCAGACACCTGCTCGCCGGCCTCGCCGCCGCCGTGCTGGCCCTGCTGATCCCGGCGGCCGCATCGGCCAAGGACCGCAACCACGATCACATCCCCGATCGTTGGGAGCGTCAGCACGGCCTGTCGCTGAACGTCAACCAGGCGAAGCGCGACCAGGACCGCGACGCGCTCAACAATCGCCAGGAGTTCAAGTCGGGCAACGATCCGCGCGACGACGACTCCGACGGCGACGGCATCGAGGACGGCGACGAGAGCTCAGGCACGATCACCGCCTACGACCCGGCCACCGGCGAGCTGACGATCAACGTGCTCAACGGCGACTCGGTCACCGGTCTCGTGACCGACGCGACCGAGGTCAAGTGCGACGACGGCGATGACAACGGAGACGAGGATGGCGACGGCCACGGGGGCGACGACGGCACGGACGACCATGGACACGGACACGGCGATCGCGCCGCGCGCTCCGGTGGCGACGATCCTCCCGGTGATGACAGCTCCGACGACCCGAGCGGCTCCGACGATCCTCCCGGCGACGACAGCTCCGAGACGGACGAGTCGGCATGCACCACCGACGATCTGGCGGTCGGCGCTGCAGTTCACGAAGCGGACCTCGAGATCGAGGGCGGAACCGCAACCTGGGAAGAGATCGAGCTCCTCAGGTAGACCCGCGGCTCGTCCCCGGCGGCGGAGAGGTCAGGGCTTCCCTGACTCCGCCCCGGGGCCGAGGAGCACGTCCTCCTCGAAGTCCGGGACGGCGTCGAAGGTCCCCGGTGGCGTGCCGAACACGGCCGACAGAACCGGGTCGGAGTAAGCGCTCAGCGCCGCCGATATGCCGTTGTCGCCGGGTTGCTCGTGGTCGAAGAAGACCGCCAGGTGGGCGGGGCCGTCGCCGAGCGTCTCGATGTGGTGGAAGTACGCCTTCGGGATGTAGCTGATGTCGCCGGCGTCGAGGTCGACGGTCTCGACGCCACCGCCCGGGCTGACGATCGTCAGGCGGACCGACCCCTCGATGACGTAGTTGAGCTCGGCGGCGTTCGGGTGCCAGTGCGGCTCGCGGACGGCCTCGCCGTTCATCCGCAGCGAGTACATGGCGAGCCCGTCGAGAACCGGGAAGTCGTCGGCCCGACCGAAGATGACCGAGCCGCCGGCGTTCTTCAGTGCCGGTTCGAGATGCTCCAGCCGGCATCGATAGTGGACGGTCGGATCGTTGAGCCGGGACGCCTCCGCGGATCCCGTACGAGCGATGAAGGCCGGATCTCCGACCGGCCGGACCCAGTCGAAGGTGCCGGCCCCGACGCCGAACGCCGAATCCAGTACGGGCGGCGGCATCTGGCTCATGGCGGTGGAGAGGTTTAGGTCCTCGTAACGCTCGTTGCTGAAGCAGACGACGAAACGGGTGACCCTGGCTGCCGTGTTCTCGATGTGGTGGATCAGCCCGGGAGGCACGAACGCGAGGTCGCCCGCCTCGACGGACATCGTCACCCGCTTGCCGCCGGACTCCACGATCGTCATCGACGCCGAGCCCTCGAGGCAGTAGCTGAGCTCGGCGGCATTCGGGTGCCAGTGCGGCTCGCGGACGGCTCCGGCGTCCAGTCGCAGGGTCGCCAGCGCCATGCCGTCGAGGATCGGCAGCTGGTCGGCCGTGACGTCGACCCTGACACCGCCCTGACGCTCGACCCGTGCCGCGCTCGACTCGACCGTGTAGGCGTGCGTGCTCATCGCCTCAGGGCCTCGCCTGCGACGGCATCGGAGACGATCTCGGCCATCCGTCCGGGGTCCTCGAGCTGGGGGTAGTGGCCGAGGTCCGGCATCTCGGTGACCGGCACGCCCGGATGGAGCTCCCGCAGTGCGGCGAGCACCGCGGTACTCGCGACCGGGTCGAGCAGGCCCCAGGCGAGCTGGAGGTCCTTCCAGTCGCGGATGGCGCCGTGCCAGCGCGACGCGAACTCGACCCGCTCGCCGAGGTAGAAGATCAGCTTGTGGCCCATCGTCCGGCCGCCGCCGTCGCAGATCAGCGCCCACTGGTCTGCCGCCTCGTCGTCGGTGAGCGGGTGGGCGTCGGAGAAGATCGAGCCGAACTGCTGACGGAAGACCCGTTCGCTCGAGAGCCGGGAGGCGAGCGGACCGAGCCGGCTGCGGAGGATCTTCTGGGAAGGGGTCAGGCTCGCCTTGTCGAGGACGATGCTGCCGTTGAACAGGAGCACGCCGGCGAGGTCGAACTTCAGCCCGCCTTCGAGGTCGCGCGCCATCAGCTCGGTCGTCACGGAGGTCCCCATGTCGTGGGCGACGACGAAGACGGGACGCCCCTCCGCGTGCCGGCCGATCAGCTCTTCGGCGAGATCGGCTTGCCAGAAGAGGCTGTAGACGTGGTCGCGCGGTTTGTCGGAGAGTCCGAAGCCGAGGAAGTCGAACGTCAGCGCGGCCTGCGGGCGATCCGCCTCGAACACGTGACGCCAGTCGTAGGAGCTGGACGGGAACCCGTGGAGGAAGGCGATCAGCGGTCCGTCTCCAGGACGGGAGCAGGTGTGGATGCCGTGGCCGCGGAAATCCGCCCGCTCTCCGCTCGACTGCCAGGCCTGAACCCGTTCGGTCAGCTCCATGACCGGAGTTTCGTGGATTGACGATCAGGTGGTCGTCAGGGGCTCCCTGCGCCTGCGCATCAGGGACGCGACGACCCCGGTGCCCAGCACCAGCGCGATCACGGGAAGCGTGATCTCCGGTCCGATCTTGCCGGCGAAGTATGCGGTCGCCATCTTCGCCCCGATCACGATCAGGAGAACCGCGAGCGCCGCCTTCAGGTAGTAGAGCCGCTCGACAAGATCCGCAACCAGGAAGAACAGGGGCCTGAGGCCGAGGAGCGCGAAGGCGTTGGCAGCGAACACGATGAATGCGTCGTCGGTGATCGCGAGGATCGCCGGCACGGAGTCGATCGCGAAGATCACGTCGACGACGATCAACGAGGCCAGCGCCGCGCCCGACGCGGTCAGGACCCGTCTTCCGCGCTCTCGGGCCAACAGGCCCGGGAGATCGTCCCGTTCGGCGATCGGCAGACGCGCACGGATCCCGGCGACGAGCTGCTCCTCGCCCCCATGGTCGTGCCTGTGTCTCCAGAGCCGGTAACCGGTCCAGGCGAGGACGGCGGCGAATACGAGGTTCAGCCAGGCGAAGGCGCTGAGCGCCGCCGCTCCGATGAGGATGAACACGAGCCGGAGGACGAGTGCGCCCGCAATCGCCCAGCTGAGCAGTTTGTGGCGCTCGTCGTCGGGGACCGCGAAGGCGCCGAGGACGAGAAGGAAGACGAAGACGTTGTCGAGTGAAAGCGACTTCTCGACGAGATAGCCGGCCAGGTAGTCGCCCGCTCGGCCGGGCTCCGACGTGAGCAGGATGATTCCACCGAACCCGACGGCGATCGCCACCCACAGGAAGCTCGCCTTGGCGGCGAAGCCGGGCGTCATCACACCGCCGCGACCACTCATGACCCGCAGGTCGATGGCGAGGAGGACGGCGATCGACGCGATCAGGCCGATCCAGGGAGCTGTCTCTGGGGGGATGCTTGGCATTCGAGCCCTACCTTTCGTGCTGTTGGTGCGCGAAGGTTTGGCTCGCCCGGAGGGCCACGATCGCCGGGGCTCGAACGCGAACCCGTGCTGACGAACGATCGTCGTTAGGAACTACTTCCCTAGGTGCTGGATGTTATCGCCCGGGGGGCGCTGGCCTCGAGCAGCAGGTCCGAGATCAGGTCCGGATCGTCCCAGTTGGGCGTGTGGCCCAGACCCGGGATCTGGACGTAGCGCGTCCCGGGCGGTCGCCGCTCCGGTCGGGGAGGGCCGACGAGCTTGTCGAGCTCGCCCCAGAGGATCGTCGTCGGAACCGCTATCCGGTCGAGGTCCTCGGCCACATAGCGGCGCATCTCGGCATTGGCCGCCGCGTAGCCGGGCGCGTCGATCCAAGCGGCGATCATCGCCCTGCCGTCGGCGGCGGGGACGAGTTCCGGGCGACCGATGCTCGTCCGCAGCATCGCTTCGCGCACCGGAGCGATCCTGGTCAGGCCCATGATCGCCGGTCGAAGGCGCTTGCCCCACTTGCGCGAGTCGAGGTTCCGCGCGCCGAGCGGCGTGCGCCATAGCCCTGCCGGCGAGATCAGGCAGAGGGAGGATGCGGCGTCGGCCTTGCCGATCTCGAGTGCCACCCAGCCGCCCAGCGAGTTGCCGGCGACGTGCGGACGCTCGACGCCGAGCTCGTGGCAAAAGCGCGTGATCGCCTGCCCGAGTGCCCACGGGGTCGGTGTCTGCGCCAGTTCCGGGCTGCGGCCGAAGCCGGGCATGTCGACTGCGATCACGTCGCGCTCCTCGGCGAGACGGGCGAGCTGCGGTCGCCAGATCTCGCGAGTCGCGCCGAGACCGTGGATCAGGACCAGCGGCGGACCCTCTCCCAGGCGCTCGTAGGCGATGCCCGCGGCAACCGCTTCCAGGGCCCCGTCATGTCGGCCCTCACTGCCTCGAAGCCCACGTCCCGCCATCGCTTCATTATGCCCCGCGTGAGATCGCTGCGACCGATTCCGGCGCTGGCCGCGCTGTCCGTGTTGTCGGCACTGCTCATGGCGGCGGCGCCGACAGCCCTTGCGGACGAGAATCCCGCCCACCAACCGCCGTTCGGGGACGAGCCCCTCGCGCCGCTCGTCGTCGTCCACGATCTCGACCGGCCCCCGCCGGGTTTCCAGCTGAACGGCGCCGAGGCGATCGAGGTCGCCGACACCGCCCAGAACGTGATCGACGAGCGCCGGGAGAGCCCGGGGATGAAGCCGCGGGTCTCCACCCGGGGCGACGACCGCTGGCAGATCGACTACTACCTCGACGGCACCGACGTCGCGCAGGCCGTCGTCGACGACCGGACGGGGACGGTCGTCGAGGCCTGGCGCAACCAGCAGGTCGAGGTCAAGCTCGCCCGCGGCTACGAGGGCGCCGTAGCCGGGAACGTCAGCAAGCCCTGGATCTGGATCCCGCTCTGCATCCTCTTCGTACTGCCGTTCGTCGACCCGAAGCGGCCGTTCCGCCTGCTCCACCTCGACCTGCTCGTCCTGCTCTCCTTCTCGGTCTCCCAGTTCTTCTTCAACAAGGGCGAGATTGTCTGGTCCGTCCCGCTCGTCTACCCGGCGCTGGGGTACCTGTTCGTGAGGATGATGATCGCCGGCTTCCGCCCGCGAGACCGGGATGGACCGCTCGTTCCCGTCGTGCCGATGCGCTGGCTGGCGATCGCCGCCGTTGTCCTTGCGATCTTTCGGATCGGCCTGAACGTCGTCGACTCGCAGGTGATCGACATCGGCTTCGCCAACGTCGTCGGCGCCGACCGGATCGCCGATGGCGACGGCGTCTACGACGGTCAGTTCACGCCCCTGATCGACCGGGGCGATTCCTACGGCCCCTTCAACTACATCTCCTACATCCCGTTCGAGCAGTTGCTGCCCTGGGACGGGGGCCTCGAGAGCCTTCCCGCTGCGCACGTCGCTGCAATCCTCTTCGACCTCGCCGTCGCCGGGCTGCTCCTGCTCGCGGGGCGCCGGCTGCGCGAGGGGAGGGAGGGTCGCGACCTCGGCGTCGCCCTCGCCTTCGCCTGGTTCGCCTACCCGTACACGCTCTATGCCCTCGACGCGAACGGCGGCAACGATGCGCTCGTGGCGGCGCTGCTCGTCGCGGCGCTGATCGCATTCGCCTCGCCGCTCAAGCGCGGGCTGGCCATCGCCCTGGCGGCGGCGACCAAGTTCGGCCCGCTGGCCCTCGCGCCGCTGTTCGCCGCCGGATCGGGGGAGCGACGGGTCCGCTCGACTGCGATCTTCGGCGTGGTGTTCGTCGCCGTCTGGGCGGTCGTCCTGCTGCCGCTCCTGCCTGACGGCGGCTTCCGTGAGTTCTACGACCGCACCTTCGGTTACCAGGCCTCACGCGGCTCACCGTTCAGCGTCTGGGGCCTCGAGCCGTCGCTCGGCGGCCTGCAGGACGTCGCCCGGGCGTTCCCGGTCCTGCTCGGGCTCGCCGTCTATTTCCTGCCCGTCCGCCGGACGGCGATCCAGGTCGCCGCCCTGGCGGCCGCGGTCCTGATCGCCACCCAGGTCGGATCAACCCACTGGTTCTACTTCTTCATCCTCTGGTGGGCGCCCTACGTCCTGATCAACGTCTTCTCGACGCAGGAGCGGATCTCGGGGCGCGCCCCCGCTCAGTAGCTGCTGTAGCCGCCGCTGGTCGAATCGTCGGTGCTCGTCGAATCCTCGGCGGAGCTCTCGGAGCTCTCGGAGCCCTCGGCGTTCGAACCGTCGGGCGTCAGCGCGTACCACTCGGCGCCGAACTGATCGATGCCGTTACCGGTCGTCTCGCCGGGCTTGGTGTCGCCGGCGTACAGGTAAAGCGGGTGCCCGTCGTAGGTGACCTGCTCGGTGCCGTCGTCACGCTGGATCGTCGACAGCAGCGACTGGTCCGCGCCGGAGCCGGCCTTCGGATCGCCGGAGGTGGTCACGGGCGGCCATGCGGTGGCGCAGTCGCCGGTGCAGTAGGACTCGTCGCCCTCGTCCTTCTCGAAGAGGTAGACGGTGTTGCCGTCCCCGTCGGTCAGGATCTGGCCGAGGTCGGGGTTGTCGGCCACGTCGATCGTCGCCGCCTTCCCCGATCCGGTCGCCGCGCTCGGCTCCGTCGTCGTTGAGGCGGTGGTCGCGGTGGTCGCCGAGCTGCTGGTCGAATCGCTGCTGCCGCATCCGGCGGCGATCAGGGCGAGTGAGCCGATGACGGCGACGATGGCAAGGGGCTTGGTGGTCATGGGAACCTCTCTTCGTGGATCGCCCCCGAGCATCGACCCGCGGGCCCGGCCGTGCAATCGGACATTGGTCGTAGGACCACCCGAGGAACGAACGGAGGCGTCAGGCGATCGTCGTACGCAGCTCGCCGAGCTCGGGTGAGCTCACGACCAGCTCGTCGCCGGGCTTCAGCCAGACGCGCGGGTCCCGTGCGCCGCCGACGCCGGCGGGCGTCCCGGTCGAGACGATGTCGCCCGGGACGAGGGTCATCAGCGTCGAGAGGTGCGCGAGCAGTTCCGGGATCCCGAAGATCAGCTCGGCGGTCGTCTCCTCCTGCATGCGCTCCCCGTTCAGGTCGAGTGCGATCCCGATCGAGTCGTGCGATCCGGGGCCGCCGGGGAGCTCGTCCGCGGTGAGGAGCGCCGGGCCGCACGGGGCGGATCCGTCGAAGACCTTGCCGGGTAGCCACTGGGGCGTCTGGAACTGGAGGTCGCGGGCCGAGAGGTCGTTCAGGAGCGTGTAGCCGGCGATGTGGTCGAGGGCGTCCGCAACCGCGACATCCTTGGCGACGGTGCCGACGACGAAGGCCACCTCGGCCTCGTAGTCGACCTTGCTGCTCGATGCCGGCAGCTCGACGACGTCCCCGTCGGGGACGAGCGCGTTGTGGAACTTGGCGAAGAACGTCGGGACGGGCGGAGCCTCCTGCCTGCCCTCGGCCGCGTGGTCGCGGTAGTTGAGTCCGATGCAGATGATCTTCTCGGGGTCGGGGACGGGCGGCAGGAGCTCGACGTCAGCCAGGGCGGCGGACTCTCCCTCGGCTTCTTCGAGGCGGGGGAGGAGGCCCTCCGTCAGGATGCCGCGCACCGTCGCGACCTCACTCCCGAGGGCGTCGCCTGCGTCGAGCACCCGGCCGTCGCGCAGCACGCCGGCGCGATCTCCCCGCTCGCTTCGGTAGCTGATCAGACGCACGAGCCCAGCCTATCCCGTGAGCCGTGCCATAATCGCCGCCCCCCGGATCCACCCGCCTGGATCCTGAACCGTGGGGGCGTAGCTCAGTTGGTTAGAGCGCCGGCCTGTCACGCCGGAGGTCGCGGGTTCGAGTCCCGTCGCTCCCGTCTCGCTCACCGATCGGCACCAACGGATTCAGGCGCTGGTCCGTCCGCGCAGCGCCTGTTCGAGGCCGGGGAGCATCGGCTTCGCCAGCCCCTTCACCCGCATCGATCCCTCCGGCCAGCTCAGCATCAATTCGCGCTTGCCGACGTCGTCGATCGTCATCCCGTCGTAGGAGAGATCCTCATGATCGCGTGGTGCACCACCGGCCCCGGTGGCGATCATCAAGAGCCGCCTGTCCGTGGCAGCGAGGACGACGTTGGTGCTCTCGGTGAGCTCGCGCAGACCGCCGGCCAGCGTGATCGAGCGGTGCTCGAAGGACGGGTTCAGGCCGACGCAGGCGGCAAGCAGCTCCTCGCCCGGCTCGGTGGCCTCGGCGATGTGGTCAAGCGCCTTGGCAAACCGTCCCCAGCCGAACGGGAGGAGCTTCTTCGCCCGCTCGATCGCGTCGCTCATGGAACCCTCGGTCATCGACGGGATTATGGGCGACCGGAGGGCGGTGTCGGCTGCGGACGGCCGGTAGATTGAACGCCATGAGCGAGTTCAACGGCAAGACCGTCCTGATGACCGGCGGCTCGGGGTATCTGGGCGGCTGGTGCATCGCTTCACTCCTCGATCGCGGCTACACGGTCCGGACGACCATCCGCGACCTGGGCCGGGAGGATCACGTCCGCCGTCAGGTCGAAGCGGCCGGCGTCGAGGCCGGCGATCGCCTGACGGTGCTCGCCGCCGACCTCGGCGCCGACGACGGTTGGGAGGAGGCCGTGGCCGGCTGCGACTACGTGCTCCACACCGCGTCGCCCTTCCCTCCCGCCCAGCCGAAGGATCCTGACGAGCTGATCGTCCCCGCCCGCGACGGCGCCCTGCGGGTGCTGCGGGCGGCCCTCGACGCCGGGGTCGAGCGGATCGTGATGACCTCCTCCGTCGCCGCGGTGCGCGGCGGCGGGCCCCCGGTGGTCGGCTCGACCTACACCGACCGGGACTGGACCGACGGCGACGACACGAGCCTGACCCCGTACACGCGCTCGAAGGCGATCGCCGAGAAGGCCGCCTGGGAGCTCGTTCGCTCGTCCGGCGACGAGAGTCGCCTGGCCGTGGTCAATCCCGGCGCGATCATCGGCCCGGCGCTCAGCGACGACGTCTCGTTCTCCCTGGAGCTGATCGAGCGGCTGCTGAAGGGCATGCCGGCCGTGCCGAAACTCGGGTTCAGCTTCGTCGACGTCCGCGACGTCGCCGATCTGCACATCCGGGCCATGGAGCAACAGGCCGCCGGGGGCGGTCGGTACATCGCGACGGACAGGTTCATGTGGATGGCCGACGTCGGCGCGGTCCTCAAGGACCGCCTCGGGGAGGAAGCCCGCAGGACACCGACCCGGATTGCCCCGAACCTCATGGTCAAGGCCATGTCGCTGTTCGATCCGGGGATCCGGACGATCGTCGGCGACCTCGGCCAGAGTCCCGAGTTCTCCAACGCTCGCGCTCGCGAGGAGCTCGGGTGGAGTCCGCGTCCTCTCGAGGACTCCATTGCCGAGACCGGCAGGAGCCTGATCGAGTTCGGCGTCGTGGAGGTTTGAGTACCTAGGCGGGGAGGGGCCCGGCCTCGGGCTTCAGGGCCGCCTGACGGTCCTCGGCGCCCATCGCGCGGACGGTGACGAGCAGCAGGATGTCGAAGCCGAGCCCGATGACGGCGCCGAACTGCGACTGCACGAACAGGAAGACCTGGGTAACGAGGATGGAGACGAGCAGGCCGCGCGCGAGCCACTCGTAGCCCGACTGCCGTAGCCCCTTGCGGATTCGCAGTAGGCCCGTCAGTACGAAGCTGGCGGCGATGGCTGCGGACGAGACGATCGCGACGGCGAGAAAGGTTCCGCTCTCGTTCAGCTGGGCCGATTCGAACTCGTTGCCGTCGATGAGCGCGAGGACAAGGCTCAGCAGGTTGAGGAAGACGACCCCGGCCCAGATCGAGAAGAAGACGAAGACCAGCCGCTCGAACCAGTGGCGTTCCGTCAGCGCCAGGAACCGGCGGCGGATGTCGTGCGCCAACACCGACGCGCGCGACTGCGGGGCGGCGGGCGCCGCCTCGAGCACGTCCGAGAGCTGGCGCAGCGGGGCGACCATCGGGTTCGACGGGTCGACGGCGTCGAGCATCTCGAGCGCCCGGGCCCGGTCCTCGGCGTCGTAGTTGCCGTGGGTCGCTCCGCCGAACCGCTCCATGGCGTTGCGGAGCAGGTCCGCCTGCGAGAGCTTCCGCCTCCGCTGGACCTGCCTCGAGACGAGGAAGAGGACGACGAAGATGATGTAGATGACCCCCGCGGCCGGCTTGAAGAAGTAGTCGTTGTCGGAGGTGATGAACTTGCCGAGCTCGTCGATGAAGAACCCGAAGCCGATGCCGCCCAGCACCGCGGCGGGGAAGCGCGGCCGGCGGCCGAGCAACGACAGCAGCAGGCCGATCGTGAGCACCATGAACAGGCCGCCCCAGAGCAGATGGGCGATGTGGAGCCCGTGGCCGCCGAGCTGCGGGTAGTTCGTCAGCCAGAGCTGGGTGCGGATGACGAGGATCGTCGAGATCGCGGAGACCAGGAAGGTCTCGTGCAGCCGCCCCATGTCCGCGTTGGTCGCGACGTTGCGGAGCGGGTTGAATCGGGAAAGCGAACTGAGGTGCACGACTGCCGCCGATTCTGGCGCAGAGACAAGACGACACCCGCCTGGCGGATGTCGTCCTGTTCTCCTCCTCCCCTCCCCGAGAGCGGGGACCGCCCGAAGCTTTGCCGTAGGGCTGCGTGAGGGCGATCACGCTTGGGGTCCGAAACCGTACCCCATTTCAGACATCTTCGTGCCGATCGACACAGACGGGCCTGAAATCGGCCCGGTGAGCGGCATTCAGAGCTTCGCCAACACCTCAGCCGCTGCTCGCTGCCCGGATTGGATCGCGCCGCTCATATAGCCGCCCCACTCGGTGGCCGTCTCGGTACCCGCCCAGTGGATGCGACCGGCCGGCTTGCGGACGATGCCCGGGTAGGCGACGATCGCGCCCGGAGGGCAGACGCCCCCGTAACAGCCACGGCTCCACGGGTCGGCCGCCCAGGACTTCTCGATGTAGCGGGTCATCCGAGTCTCGGCCTCGGAGCCGAAGTAACGCACCAGGCATTCCGTGACGGCGTCCCGCCGGGCGCTCTCGGAAGCCGCGAGCAGGTCGCGAGCATCCTGGCCCTCGATGAAGCCGAGGAGAACGCCGGGGCTGCCGTCCGGGGGCGAGTTGTCGTAGGTCAGCTTGACCGGGCCGGTGTCGGAGGTCGTCATGCCGTTGAGCCCGGAATCGCGCCAGAACGGCGCGTCGTAGACGGACAGGGTCTTGATCACCGTTCCCATCGGGACGCGCTGGTCGTACTGCATGCGCGCGGCGGGCAGCGGTGGGTCGAACTGGATCCCGCCGACCAGGGCGGGAGGGGCGGTGACGATCACGCGCTTGGCCGACCAAGTCGCCGATCCCGCCTTCACGTCCACCCGGCCGCCCTTCGTCCGTACGGACCTGACGGGCTTGTTGAGCTCGACCGACTTGCCGAGCTGCTTGGCCATCTTCAGTGAGATCGCCTGCGAGCCGCCGACGATGCGCTTCTCCTGGGCGCCGCCGGTGGTGTTGATCAGGTTGTTGAAGTCGCCACCCGCCATCGCCACGTAGAGGACGAAGAAGAGCAGCGAGGTGTCCCGGGGCTCGACCGCGAACACCGACGTGATGCCGAGTTCGATCACGCCACGGGCCTCGTCGCTGAGCCCCAGGTCGTCGAGGTAGGTGGAGAGCGTGATGCTGTCCCATTCGGTCGCGTGCGGGGCGTTCCATGGCTCGTTGACCGGAACCTCGGCCGCCTTGGCGTTGATGTCGGCGAGGGCGTTGAGGATCTCGACGAGGACCGCACCGCTGCTGACCGGAGGGATGATTCCCGTGTATTCGCTCAGAGTGCCGTTGCCGTACCAGAGGCTCTTGCCGTCGACGTAGGTGTCGAAGGTCTCGAGCCCCAGGTCATCGATCATGTCGAGGACGTGGGTCTGGCCGGGGCCGACCCATTGCCCGCCGATCTCGACGACCTCGGTCTTGTTGAGCTTCGCGTTCTCGGTCCGTCCGCCGACCCGGTCGCGGGCCTCGAGGACGACGACCGAGCGCCCGGCCTTGCGGATCGCCCGGGCCGCACTGAGGCCGGCGAGCCCGCCGCCGACGACGACGACATCGACCTTCCGCTTCTTCGCCGCGATCAGCTCGGCGCCCGAGGCGCTCGAGATCTTGGCCGCCGCGACCCCGGCCACTCCGGCCGCCGCACCCCCGAGTGCCGTCCTTCTGCTGACCCCCCGCTCGCCCGTGGCGGCCACTAGAGGGCACCCCCGGCCGCGCCGGGGGCGGTCGGATCGCCGCCGCCGTCGCCGATCGTCTCGCGGGCCAGGTACTCCTCGGCCAGAAGCGGGTTGTCGGCCGCGCGCTGGACGACCTTGAGCAGGTCGGACATCGTGGAGACCTCCTCGACCTGCTCCTTGATGAACCACTGCATGAACTGCTCGCCCTGGTAGTCGCCCTCGTCGCGGGCCTTGGCGGCCAGCGCACTGATCTGCTCGGTGACCCGCTTCTCCTGGGCGAGGGCCAGCTCGACCGGGGTGACGATGTCGGAGAAGCCGACCTCGGGCGCCTCGACGCCGGGCGTCCTCACCTCGAAGTCTGCGTCCAGCAGGTACTGGGTGATCATCATCGCGTGGTTGCGCTCCTCGACCGCCTGCCTGTAGAAGAACGCGGCGAGCCGCGGGAGGGTCTCGGCGTCGTAGTGGACGGCGATCGCGACGTACTGCTGGTGCGCGGCGAACTCGTTCGCCACCTGCTCGTTCAGCGCGTCCCCGAAGTTGGATTGGCTCATTGGTCCTCCGTAGCTCTCGTGTGGGGACCGACCGTAACCCAATTCCGGGATTCGGTCTGCCGAAGGACGGGTTGGGTGAGCCGAAGCCGGCCCGGGCGTCAGCCCCAGCGGAAACCGGTCGCCGACGGAACCGGTTCCATCGGCGAAGTCGGCAGGCCGGAGGGCACCGCGGGGTCGTTGAAGCCGGCGGGCGCCGTGTCGTTCGGGGTGTCGGGATGGAACAACGAGCCGAGGTACTGGATCTGGCCGCGCCCGATCTGGACCTCCCCCTGCCCGCCGCCGTAGATCTTGATGCCGTTCGCGTCGCAGTACTCGTAGATCGCGAGGATCTCCTGCAGCGAGCCGAACCGGGACGGCTTGGAGTTGATCGCCTTCGGCGTCCACTCGAGGCCCTGGATGTCGGCGAGCGAGTGCAGCGGGGCGTCCCAGGTGACGCGATCGGCGAGCGGCTCGAGGAGGGCGCGCGTCTCGTCATTGACGTCGGGATCCTCGAGATAGGCCTCCGGGAACGCCTCGGCGACCTGCCGGTAGAGCACAGGATCGGTCTCGACGTCCACGGGCGTACCGCGGTAGTGGCCCTTCAGGTCGAGTACTCGGACCGTCGCCAGATCGCCGATCTCGGCGATCAGCTCGGGGGTCCAGTCGTTCTCGGGGTCGAGCTTGAACTCGAGGCCCGGGTACTTGGCGAGGCGCTTGGAGATCGGCTCGGTGTTCGAGCCCTCTTCCCCATCGAAGACGGTAAGGCGGGTCGAGCAGACGAAGCGGAGCGGCTTCGGATCGCGCCCGAGTGCCTCGTGCAGGGGCATACCCGCCTGCCGGAGCGCGAGGTCGAGCGCCGCGCTCTCGAAGGCCCAGCGGCGGTAGAGGCGAGAGGCCGGCATCCCGGGCTCGGCCGCCTCGAAGAGGTCGAGCTCGCCGGTCAGCTCGCAGAACTCGCCGAGAGTCGATACGCCGGTGAAGTCGTGGGTCGGGCCGGTGTCGCGGTGGGCGATGTGGTCGAGGACGTCGTAGACGACGTCCTCGCCGATGCCCTCCTCGCCGCCGCCGCGGAGATGGATCACGGTCGAGGGGCGCGTGAAGCTCCCGTACTCGCGGTCGTGCCCGGTGAGGTCGTATCCCTCGACCTTCAGCGGCATCGATTCGAGGGCTTTCCAGGCTTCGCTCATGTCACTCCTCTGCGGTTCGGTCCCCCACACGGTGACCGCTCGCGTAGGCGAGCGCCCAGAGCACGGCTCCGAGGATCAGCAGGAGTCCGGCGCGCAGGAAGACCTCGGCTTCGTTGTCGATGATCAGGACGACGCAGACTATGGCTCCGATGATCGGGGCGATCGTCGGAGCGTGGAAATGGTCGTGGTCGACTTCATCGCGCCTGAGTACGAGCACCGCGATGTTGACCACCGTGAATGCGCAGAGCAGCAGCAGCACCGTCGTGTCGGCCAGCGACGCGAGGTCTCCGGTCGAGACCAGGATCAGCCCGAGGACGGTGGTGAAGACGATCGCGGTGATCGGCGTCCGCCTACCCGACAGGACACGGCCGAAGAACCCGGGCACGATGCCCTCCTCGGCCATTCCGTAGACCAGCCGCGAGGCCATGATCATGTTGATCAGGGCGCCGTTGCCGAGCGCGAACAGGGTGATCGCCGCGAACACCTTCGGATCGAGGCCGAGCGGTCCCTGCTCGCCGACGAGGACGAGCGGCGCGGTCGAGTTCGCCAGCTCGCCGGTCGGGATCACCGCCGACGAGACGAGCGTGACCAGCAGGTAGATCATGCCGGCGACGGCGAGACCGCCGAAGAGGATCTTCGGGTAGGTGCGCGAGGGTTCCTTGACCTCTTCGGCGATGTTGACCGAGTCCTCGAACCCGATCAGCGCGTAGAACGCCAGGCCGGCGCCGGATAGGACGGCGAAGAAGGGGGTCACTCCCTCCTTGAAGTCGAGGTTGCGGCCGAAGTCCGCGCCCGCGTCGCCGAGCGCGGCGAACCCGATCACGATGATCAGCAGGAGCCCGCCGACCTCGATCAGGGTCAGGGCCGCGTTGACCCGCACCGACTCGGCGATGCCCCTCATGTTGATGAGGGCCACGACGATCAGGAACGCGATCGCGACCGGGATCACGCGGACGTCGAAGAACTCGCCGAGGGCGTCGCCGGCGAAACCGCGGGCCAGCGTGCTCGCGGACGTGATCCCCGAGGCCATCACGGCGAAAGCGACCATGAACGTGAAGAAGGGGCGGTGGAAGGCCTTGTTGGTGTAGAGGGCGGCGCCGGCGGCCTGTGGGTACTTGGAGACCAACTCCGCGTAGGCGCACGCGGTCAGCGCCGCCAGCACGAATGCGGCGGCGAAGGCCGTCCAGATCGCTCCGCCGACCTCGCCCCCGACCTGGCCGACGAGGGTGTAGATCCCGCCGCCGAGCATGTCGCCGACGATGAAGAGCAGGAGCATTATCGGCCCGACGTTGCGGGCCAGCTTCGTCTTCTCCTCGCCACCCGCCGTGTCGGGCACGTCGCCTGGTTTCCCTGCCGTTGCCTGTTCCACGTCAGCCCTCCCGGCTTGCGTATCGACTCAACCGAGGAGCTCGGCCGAGGTCAGATCGCCGTAGGCGGCGATTGCAGCCCTCAGCGCCTCGTCGGTGCTGTGCTCCTCCTTGGCGTGGCTTATGCCCGCGACCGAGGCGGCGAAAACCATCACGGTGGGAATGTGGCGCGCCATCTCGGCCGCGTCGTGGAGGGCGCCGCTTGCCAGAGCGGTTTCCCGCCCTCCGGCGGCCGCGACGGATTGCTCGGCCATGCCGACGAGGCGGGCGTCGAAGTGGATCGGCTCGATCCGCCAGACGAGGCTGGTGCCGAAGCCGCAGTCGCGACGTGCCGCCGCTGAGCGCGCCGCCGCGAGCGCCGCCTCGTGCATCAGCGCAAGCGGCTCACTCTCCGGATGGCGGAGATCCACGGAGAGGTTGGCCCGGCCGGCGACCGCGGTGATGATCCCCGGCTCGAGGTCGATCCGGCCCGTGGTCGCGACCCCGCCGTGCTCGCGCGCGATCCTCTCGATCTCGAGCGCCGTCTCCGCGGCGGCGAGACCGGCGTCGCGGCGCTGGTCCATCGGGGTCGTCCCGGCGTGGGACGCCTGCCCCTCGAACTCGAAGATGTGGCGCTCCACCCCGGCGGTGCCGGAGACGGCGCTGCAGGGAAGGCCCTCCGACTCCAGCACGGGTCCCTGCTCGATGTGGAGCTCGAAGTAGGAGCCGATTGCGCCGATGCGGCCGGCTGCCTCCGGCGCCCTCGCCAGCTCGACGCCGTGTCCGGCGAGGACGTCGGCGATCGCCTCGCCGCCTGCGTCGGTCAGATGGGCGAGCTCGGCCGGGACAAGGGTTCCGGCGAGGGCCGAGCTGCCGAACAGGCTGCGGCCGAAGCGTGAACCCTCCTCGTCGGCGAAGTCGATCAGGACGACGTCCCGCGGGGGCATCCCGCCCGAGTCGACCCAGGCCCTGAGCACGCCGAGCCCCGCCATCACCCCGAGGGCGCCGTCGAGCGGCCCGCCGTTCGGAACGGAATCCAGGTGGGAGCCGACGGCGAGCGCCGGCGCGTCGCGGTCCCGGCCCGGCAGGCGGGCCCAGAGGTTGCCGGCCTCGTCGATCTCGACGTCGTCGACTCCGATCTCGCTCAGCCGCTCGCGGAGGAGCGAGCGCGCCGACTCCCAGACCTCGGTCCAGCAGACCCGCCGGGCTCCCTCGGAGCCGGCGGTCAGGTCGGCGAGGTCGCGGAGGTCGGCCAGCACCCGGTCGGCGTCGATCGCCGGGGCGGCTTCCCCCGACGAGTTCAACCCACGCGCTCCCGGCGCAGCGCCTGGGCGAGGCAGTGAGCCCCGCCGCCGCCGAGAGTGAACATGCTCAGGTCGGGATCGAAGACCTCGATCCCGCGGGCCCGGAGCTGCTCGTTGAGGCTCTTGGAGTACTCGCTCGACAGGGCCCGGTCGTCACCGAGCGAAATCGCGTTGACGCCGAGCGCGAACGCCTCCGCCACCGGCACCTCGACGATCTCGAACCCGGCCTCGCGAAGCCAGCGGATCAGCCCCTGTCCGGCGACGTCGACGCAGACGGCCGCGAGCTTCGGGGCGAGGATCGCGAGCAGGACGTCGATGTGGATGAACTGGCTCGGGATCATCTCGATCCGGACCTCCCAGCCGAGTGCCTCCATCCAGCCGGCCAGCTGGCGGGCGGCCTGCACCTCGGTCCGCTCCTCGCCGTTGCCGATCACCATCTTTCCCGGCTCGACGATCACGACGTCGCCGCCCTCCAGCGCGGCTGCGGTGATCATCTCGTGGATCGGGATGCCGGCCTCCTGGTAGAAGCGGATGACCGGCGCGTACTCGCCGCGCCGCCACTGCTGGTGCAGCTGGGTGACCACGGCTCCCTCGGGCGTGGCGACGCTCGAGTCGCGGGCGAACACCTGGTAGGGGAGCGCCGGATCGGGCTCCAGGAAGTGGCAGCGGACGCCGGCTGTCTCGTAGGCCGAGACCATCTCGGCGTGCTGCGCGATGGCCGTCTGCGAGCTGAAGGTGCGGTCGCTCTCCAGCGTCGCCTTCGAAATCGCGCTGGTCGGCAGCCAGCGGAAGTTGTCCGGTGGGCAGAGAAGGACGTCCAGCAATCGCCCGTACTCGGAGTCGGCACCCCAGGGCGCCTCGGCCCCTGTGCTCTCGGTCACCTGATTCATTCGATCACCACTCTGATTGTTTCGAGGGTCCGGTCGCCGGCCCCGCGCACCTGGCCGCCGTGCGCGAGCGAGTCGGCGATGAAGTCGAGGGTCGCGCGGCTGAGGCGCTCCCCGGGAAGGACGTTCGGCACGCCGGGTGGGTAGGAGGCGAGCGACTCGGCGGCGATCCGGTTCTCGGCTTCGTTGAAGGGCACCGACTCCTGTGGGCCGAGGAAGGCCTGGCGCGGGGTCATCTCGGGAAGGCTCCAGGCGGGCATCGGCGCGAAGTCCGCCCGTGGCTCTCCACCCTCGGTGCCGAGCATCCTGGCCGCGTCGCGGAGGCCCGACAGCAGTCGCTCTCCGGTCTCCGCCACGTTCTCCCCGATCCCGAAGACGGCGACGACGACGTTCTCGGCGTAGAGCTCGAACCAGATGTCGTGTTGTTCGCGCAGGTACTTGGCGATCCGGTTGCCCGTCGCGCCGATTCCGCGGACGTCGATCGAGACCCGAAGCGGATCCCACGCGAAGACGCTCTCCGCCTCGCCGATCTCCTCGTCGAGTACGTCGAGGCCGGGGATCTCGACGATCTTGCGGCGCAGGTCCCTCAGTGAAGCGATGGTCTCGGCGAGCAGGGCGCTGCCGGCAGTCATGTTCTGGCGCCGGGCGGCGTCGAGGGAGGCGGTCAGAAGGGCGCTCGGGCTCGTCGTCTCGAGCAGGGTCACGGACCGGTCGACGATGCTGCCGTCGATCCTGTCGCTGCCGAGGTGGAGGATGGCCGACTGGGTGAGGCTGCCGCCGAGCTTGTGGACCGAGTTGAGGACGACGTCGGCGCCGCAGGCGAGGGCGTTCGCCGGCAGCTCGTCGGAGAACGCGAGGTGGGCGCCCCAGGACTCGTCGACGACGAGCGGGACGTCGCGCTCGTGCGCGACCTCGGCGAGGGCGGCGACATCGGCCACCGCGCCGAAGTAGGTCGGGGAGACGATGAACGCGGCGACCGCATCGGGGTTGCGGTCGAGAGCCTCCGAGAGCGAGTCGGGCGTCAGGCAGTGAGCGACACCGAGGTCGTCGTCGATCACGGGCGCGACGAAATGCGGGCGCAGACCGCTGAGGACGAGCCCGTCGATGACGGACGAGTGGACGTTGCGCTGCACGATCGCATCGGTCCCGAGGTGGGCGAGAGCCATGCAGGCCGCGTGGTTGCCGCCGCTGGCGCCGTTGACCATGAACCAGCTCCGTTTCGCGCCCCAGGCTTCGGCGGCGAGCCGCTGCGCCTTCTGGAAGGGCGTGTTGAGCGGGTCGGGCCCGATGTCGACGTCCTCGGTCCCTGCCGGGAAGTCGAGCAGGAGCGCGTTCTCGCCGAGTGCCTCGATCAGGCCGGCGTCGGCGCCGGCTCCGCCCTTGTGGCCGGGGATGTGGAAGCGGCCGATACCGCGACCGGCGAGCTCGACGAGCGCATCGAGGTAAGGGGTCTCTGACTGATCCACGTGGTCACCGTATTACCCGCGGACCCATTTGGATCTGCCGTACCCCGCGGCCGGTGACTTCTGGCTTCGCTGCTAGCCTTCCGACGTCGCGCAGTGATTGACGACGACCCACCTCGAAGTACCAGGCTCCGTGCTCCCCGCCGGGGGCCGGATTCGCCCGACCGCCGGAGACGGGGGGTCGCCTTGACCATCATCGCCGGCGATAGCCGATGACCTCGGTCCTGCTTCTCCTTCTCGTCCTCCTGCTGGTGCTCGTCAACGGCTACTTCGTGGCCGCCGAGTTCGCCGTCGTGCGAACCCGCGCTTCGCGCATGCAGCAGCTGGCCGACGACGGCGACCGTCGAGCCAAGATCGCCCTCCGCCAACTCGACCATGTCGACGAATACGTCGCGACATCGCAGGTGGGGATCACGCTCGCCTCGCTCGCCATCGGCTTCCTCGGCGAGCCCGCGATCGCAGTATTGATCGAGCCCGTGCTGGACGGTTGGGTCGGGCATGCGGCGTCGGTGGTGATCGCGGTCGCCTTCGCCTTCAGCGTCGTGACGCTGCTGCACGTGATCCTCGGGGAGCAGGCGCCGAAGATGCTCGGCATCGCCCGTGCCGAATCGCTGATGCTCCGATTCTCGCGGCCCATGACCTTCTTCCGCCGGTTGTTCACACCGCTGATCGCGGTCACGAATCCACCGGCCCGCTGGCTCATCGAGCGTGTGCTCAGGATCCCTCTCGACGACGAGGACGAAACGTCCCCGGAGGAGCTTCGGGTCCTGATCAGCCGCGGCTACGAGCAGGGCGGCCTCGAGGCGAGCGAGGCCGGGATGCTCGGCGGCGTCTTCCACCTGCACGAGCAGGAGGCCCGCGAGGTCATGACGCCGATCCCCGCCGTGATCACGGTCGACTCCTCCGATACCGTCGAGGACGCGCTGCGCCGCTGCGTCGCGAGCGGCCACACACGCCTGGTCGTGATCGAGGACGACAACCCCGACCGCGTCCGCGGCATCGTCCACAACAACTCGCTGGTCAGGTTGCTGATGAGCGCCGGAGCCGACACGTCGATCGAGCCGGCTGTCCGCGACGCCCCGATCATCCCCGAGACGAAGCCGCTCGACGACCTCCTGGCCGAGCTCCAGCGCCAGCGCAGCTCGATCGCCGTCGTCGTCGACGAGTACGGCCGGACCGTCGGAATCGCGACGGTCGAGGACATCCTCGAGGAGGTCGTCGGCGAGATCGAGGACGAGACCGATCCCCGCGGTGATGAGGTGCGCAAGCTCGCCGACGGCGACTGGTACGTCCGCGGTCACGTGTCCCTCGGCGATCTGGAGGATGCCCAGATCAAGCTCCCCGTCGACACCGACGCCTACAACTCGATCGGCGGTTACGTCTTCAACGAGCTCGGACGCCTACCGAAGCGCGGCGATTCGATCAGCGCCGACGGCTACACGATCCGGGTGGAGTCGGTCCGCGACAACCGCATAGTCGCGCTCCGCATCCACCCCGATCCACCAATCAACTGACGCCCCTGCCGAGCGGTAACACCGCGCCGACCGAGCAGAGCGGACGCGAAGCGGAGCATCTGCTCGGAATCATCTAAAGACGCCCCTGCCGAGCGGTCTCAGACACCTTCGGCGCAGGCCGAGCAGAGCGGACGCGAAGCGGAGCATCTGCTCGGGGTCGTCTATCTCTTCGAGAGCCGCGCGGTGCGGGTGAGCTTCTGCTCGGCGCCATTGCCGTCGGAAGGTGTCGCAGTCAGCTCGATCCGCAGGGAGACACGCTTGGCCCTACGCAGCACTCGCTTCGCCCGGGCCGACGGCATGACCCCGAGGGGAGTCGCGTCGACGCCGATCTCCCCGGTCGCCCTGCCGAGCCCGGTCGTCCTGAACGTGCCGCGCTTCCCCTTCGACCTGATCGTGACCCTGGCGTCGACCCGGCATGCCTCGGAGCACAAGACGATCGGCTTGAGACCGTTGGAGGCCAGAGCGCGGAGGCCTCCGGGAACACCAGCGTCCATCAACGCGAGCTGGAGGATCGGGGCGGCCTCGACCGTGAACCGGCGGTCGGCGACACCGGACTGCGCAGCCGAGGCATCGTCGCCGCGGACGTAGAGGACGTGTTCTCCGTTGTTGATCGTCGGTGTGAACGACGAGGTGCAGGGCGTCCAGTCCTCCTGGTCGATCCGGCACTGGAGCCCGCCCCCGGGAGTCGCCGGCTCGAGGTCGAACGTCGGAGTGTTCGTGTCGAACGCGCACGGCCCTGCGCCGATCGTCGGCGCATCCGCTCCGACGGTGACGAGGCGGTTCCCGGAATCGGAATGCTCGTAGAAGTCCACGCGGCCGCAGTCGGTGTCGTCCGGGCTCATCGATTGCGTCGATCTGAAGTAGACCCGGGACCCGTCCTTCGAGATCGGCTCGCCGCGATCGAGCGGCTCGGGCGCCGCGGTGGCGTCCTCGGCATCGGCCGACGACGGGTCGGCTGAGATCAGCGTGAGAGTCCCGTTCTCGTACATGTAGAGGTCGACCTTCCCTCCGTCGTCATCGTCGTCGGCGAGCGGCCGTTTGCTGTCGAAGTAGGCCTTCGAGCCGTCATCGGAGGCACCCACCCAATCGCTCCAGGGCTGGTAATCGGTCCCGGGTGCAGACAGTCGCGTCGTCGTGCCGGCGGAGCGCTCGTAGATCTCGCCCGTGGTGAAGCCCGGGCTCTCCCATGCATAGAAGAAGGCCTTCGCGCCGTCGGTGGATGCGTCCAGGTAGGAGCTCCCGTTCGCGAAGGCGTCTCCCTCCGGGTTGAGTGCGGCGAGGGAGATCGACCCGTTCTTCCAGCGGTAGACGTCCCGGGCGCCATTGGTGTCCGCCGGGTCGAGCGCCTCGTTCGTCTCGAAGAAGATCGTGCCGAGGTCGTCCGACTGGCCTTCGAGCCTGGCGGACTCCGAGCCCAGTGACGCCCCGGTACCCGACACCAGCGTCGTCGTCGACCCTGACCGCAGGTAGATGTCGTCGGCGCCTTCGTCGTTGTCATCGGCGGTGAGGCTCGCCGCCGTCGTGAACACCGCGGTCTCGCCGTCGGCCGTCGAGACCGGCCCGAAGGGATCCACACGGGTCCCGTACCGGTGGGAGATGGCCTTCCCGTCGTCGGTCGGGCCAGTTGAGATCAGGGTGGTCGAGCCATCCCTGCTCATGTAGAGGTCCCGCGCGGTGTCGGCGTCCTCGGCCACGAGCGACGCCTTGGAATAGAAGAACACCGATGCGCCGTCGGGGGTCTGACTCACGAAGTGGAAGTCGCCGTCGGCCGGGCATCCGCCACCCGGGACGGCCGGCCCGGTCGAGATCAGGGTCGTCCCGCCCGAATCCCGTTTGTAGAGGCAGCCGGTGCTCGCGTCCTGGACGATCTGCTCGGAGTTGTCCTCGGTCTCGGCGACCGCGCCGTCGGTGAGGGCGAGCGAGCCGCCGTCGCTGAAGTACTCGTACTTGCCGTTCGCGTCCTCGCCGGCTCGCAGCGATTCGGACCGGAAGTAGATCCTCCCGCCGGAGGCTCCTCGGAAGAGCGAGTCGCAGCTCTCCGTATATGGGGGCATCTCCGGATGACTCGGGTCAGAAACGCTCAGGCAGATCCCGTCCCGGTTTCCGCCGTCGGGCCCGATCGAGACGAGCTTCGCCACCCCGTTGTCGATGTCGTAGACGTCGACCGAACTGTCGTTATCCGCCCTGACCAGCTGCTCCGGGGTCTGGATGTAGGCGTGGGTACCGTCCGGCGATGTGCCCTGGAAGCTCAGGTCACGGGTCGCCAGGGGGTTGTCGCTCTGGGATGCGACCGCGACCCCCGGCGTCAGGGCAACGATCAGCGTCGCTAGAAGGAGTGCCGGCCTCGTGCCGCGAGTCGGTCTCATCCGTGCCCCCATCCGGAGGGATGGTCGCAGAAATCAGTACTCGTAGAAACCGGAACCGCTTTTCCGGCCCAGCTTGCCCGCGGCGATCATCTCGCCCAGCAGCGCGGGCGGAGCATGGTCGTCCTTGCCGCTGGCGGCGTGGAGCTTCTCCCCGATCGCAACCGAGACGTCGATGCCGACGAAGTCCAGGAGCTGGAGCGGCCCCATCGGCTGACCGGCGCCCTTCGACATGCATGCGTCGACCTCGGCCGGCTCGAGGCCGAGTTCGCCGAGCAGCCGGACGGCGTCGAAGAGGTAGGGGAAGAGCAGGCGGTTGACGACGAAGCCCGCCTCGTCGGGTACCTCGACGATGTGCTTGCCGAGTGCTTCGCAGAAGGCCCGGGCCCGTGCGGCGACTCCGTCCTTGAGCGCTTCGGGGAGGCAGAGCTCGATCAGCTCCATCCGGGTCACGGGGTTGAAGACGTGGAGGCCGTAGAAGCGCCCCGGCGCGCCGGCGGCCTCACCGAGCTCGGCGATCGCGAGCGAGGAGGTCGTGGTCGCGAGGTCGGCGTCCGGGCAGATCTCGCCGAGCGACGCGAGCATCGCGGCCTTGGCGTCCATCTCCTCCACGATCGCCTCGACGATCAGGTCGGAGCCCTCGATGTCGGTCGGGCTGGTCGAGACCCGAACGCGCGAGGCGTCGGCGCCGTCGAGCTTGCCGCAGAGCTTCTCGATCGTCTCCTCGGCCCGCCAGGCGGAGGTGTCGCTGCGGGCCAGCACGATCACCTCGCCGAGCGTCGACGCCGAGGCGGCAAGGCCGAGCGCGATCGCACCGCTGCCGGCGACCGCCGGGCGCGAGTAGCCGTTCTCATGGATCTCGCTCACGCGGCTCCCGGCTCGGTTCCGGAGCCGCCGTCGCCGGCCGGCTTCGACAACGCCGAGGGCCACCAGGTGCGGCGGCCGAGATCCAGCGCGAGGGCCGGGACCAGGATCGAACGCACGAGGAACGTGTCGAGGAGGACGCCGAAGGCGACGACGAAGCCGAGCTCGGTCAGGAAGACGAGCGGCAGCACGGCCAGCGCCGAGAACGTGCCGGCGAGCACGATGCCGGCCGAGGTGATCACCCCGCCGGTCACGGCGAGCCCGCGCAGGACGCCCTCCCGTGGGCCGCGCCGCTGGGTCTCCTCGCGGACCCGGGCCATCAGGAAGATGTTGTAGTCGACGCCGAGTGCGACGAGGAATATGAACGCGAACAACGGCAGGGACGGGTCGCTGCCCGGGAACCCGAAGGCGAGGTCGAAGACGAGGAACCCGACTCCCAGGGCGGCGGCGAAGGAGAGGATCACCGTCGCGATGAGGACGAGCGGAGCAATGACCGCGCGCAGCAGGATCATCAGGATCACGAACACGACCGCGAGCGCGATCGGCGGG
>Ga0209023_10002244_pt1 | contig 24480 bp, 16 predicted proteins | sample LakOneMetagenome_FD_187468 | JGI IMG/M metagenome (GOLD analysis project Ga0209023, IMG submission 187468) | Freshwater and sediment microbial communities from Lake Erie, Canada (SPAdes) (version 2) | ecosystem: Environmental > Aquatic > Freshwater > Lentic | place: Lake Erie, Canada... | reverse complement strand
GGCCGCCCTTTTTTTGTCCTGGGCACTGTGTCACGGATTTTGCCGAGACCGTCGGGTCAGGCGGCCAACCCTTCGAACTGCATCCTTGCCAGCCGCGCATAGAGACCGCCTGCCCGGCTCAAGCTATCATGATTGCCTTCCTCGACGATCCGGCCTTCGCTCATCACGATGATCCTGTCGGCCGCGCGAACAGTCGCAAGCCGATGCGCAATGACGATCGTCGTGCGCTGATGAATCAGCTTGTCGAGGGCATCCTGCACCAAGCGTTCCGATTCGGCGTCAAGCGCCGAGGTCGCCTCGTCGAGCAGCAGGATCGGCGCGTCGCGAAGAATGGCACGCGCGATCGCGATGCGCTGGCGCTGCCCACCTGACAGGCGCGCGCCGCCCTCCCCCATATAAGTGTCGAGCCCGTCAGGAAGCTTGCGAAGAAACTCCGCCGCATTGGCCGCTTCGGCTGCGGCCCAAAGCGCGTCATCATTCGCGTCCCAGCGCCCATAGCGCAGATTGTCCCGCGCACTGGCTGCAAAGATAACCGTCTCTTGCGGCACCATTGCCATGCGGGCCCGAATTTCCCCCGGATCCGCGTCGGGCAGCGCAACGCCATCGATCCGGATGGACCCGCTTTCGGGATCGTAGAAGCGCTGCATCAGCTGGAAGAGCGTCGTCTTGCCGGCGCCCGACGGGCCAACGACGGCCACCGTCTCTCCCGGATTGATCGTCAACGAGAAATCGGCAAGCGCGCTGACTTCCGGGCGCGTGGGGTAGTGGAAGCGCACATGATCGAACTCGATCCTGCCTTGCGCGGGCTCCGGGAGATCGGCCGGATTCTTCGGGGCAGCAATGCCGGGTTGCTCCGACAGGAGCTCGGACAGGCGGGCTGCCGCCCCCGACCCTCGCACCAGATCGCCATAGACTTCGGCCAGCGCCCCAAAGGCGCCTGCAACAAATCCTCCCGTCAGGACAAAGGCGGCAATGGCACCGCCCGTCATCCGGCCGGCCTGCACATCGAGAGCGCCCTGCCACATGACCATCGTCACTGCCCCGAACATCATCAGGATCATGAAGGCCGTCAGGCCGGACCTGATGGCAATCCGCCTGCGGGCCGTCCCGAACGCGTTTTCGACCGCCCCCGAGAAGCGCGAGCTTTCGCGCCCCTCCTGCCCGAAAGCCTGGACGATCTTCATCGCCGCGAGCACTTCGACCACGATCACCCCGACATCGGCGATCCGGTCCTGGCTTTTACGGGATGTTTCGCGTAGCCGCCGCCCGATCAATATGGCGGGCACGATCACAATTGGAATACCGAGCAGGAGCATGGCCGTCAGCTTCGGCGCCAAGGTGAAGAGATAAGCAATCCCCCCAACGCCAAGGACAACGTTGCGCAGCGCGACCGACATCGTCGTGCCCACGACCTGCTCGATCAGCGTGGTATCCGCGGTGATGCGCGATGCGACTTCGGCCGGGCGGTTCACTTCGAAATAGCTGGGAGAAAGCCGCAACAGATTGTTGAGCACGGCGCTCCGCACATCGGCAACCACCCGCTCGCCAAGCCAGGACACGAAATAGAAGCGGCTCGCCGTCGCTACCGCAAGCACGCTGACGATCATCAACAGATACTGGAACCAGCGCCCGATATCGCCGCCTGCCGCCCCGAAGCCCCGATCGATGACGAGGCGGAACCCATTGGGAATGGCTAGCGTCGCCGCCGCCGCGAACAGCAGCGAGAGTGCGGCGCAGGCAATCCGCCCCGGATACTGGATCGCAAAGTCCCAGACCATCCGGAGGTTGCCGAGCTTGCGATTGCCGTTTTCCGGCCTGGTTTCATCTGACATGCGGCACGACCTAGCAGCAGGGCATATCAGTCTCAATATGCGACGGATCGAATTGTGCATTGCACAAGGCGAAAAACTGGGCCACATCGGCAGGCCAGCAAGGGATGTTTGATGATTTACAATGCCTATGAAATGCAGCGCTCATGGCTGGCGGGCGCGAGTGCGCTGGCGCATAGCAGCGCGGAATTCCTGACCAATCCGGCCAATCCGTTCGCCTATTTCGGCGGCGGCGAGGTATTGGCTTCGGCGCTTCAGGTCTTTGCCCATGCGTCCGCGCCGCGCGGCAAACCGGCTTTCGGGCTCGATCACACCCTCATCGACGGCAAGACAGTCGCGGTGCATGAAGAAGTCGTGATGCAAAAGCCCTTCGGCCAGCTCAAGCGCTTTGTGCGCGAAGGCGTGGAGACCGGGCCCAAGCTGTTGATCGTCGCCCCGATGTCTGGCCATTATGCCACGCTGTTGCGTGGCACGGTCGAGCGGATGATGCCGAAGCACGATGTCTATATCACCGACTGGCGCGACGCCCGCAACGTGCCGCTGAGCGAAGGCCATTTCGATCTCGATGATTATGTCGATTATCTGATCGAATTCCTCGAGGCGATCGGGCCGGGCGCGCATGTGCTCGCCGTCTGCCAGCCTTCGGTGCCGGCCTATGCGGCAGTGGCCGTCATGTCCGCGACCAAGCACAAATGCCTGCCCAAGACGCTCACCCTGATGGGCGGGCCGATCGATACGCGCAAGGCGCCGACCGCGGTAAATACGCTTGCGACGCAACGGCCGCACAGCTGGTTTGCCAATAATGTGATCGCGACCGTTCCCTATTCCTATCCCGGCGCGGGACGGAAGGTCTATCCGGGCTTTCTCCAGCTTGCGGGCTTCATGTCGATGAACCTCGGCAATCACATGATGAGCCATTGGGAGATGTTCAAGCATCTCGTCCAGGGCGACGATGAAAGCGCAGACGCGACCAAGGATTTCTACGACGAATACCGTTCGGTCTGCGACATGACGGCAGAATTCTATCTCCAGACCATCGATGTCGTCTTCCAGCGCCATGCCCTGCCCGAAGGCGAATTCATGCATCGTGGCAAGCGGGTCGATCCCAAGGCGATCACCAATGTCGCGCTGCTGGCGATCGAGGGCGAGCGCGACGATATCTCGGGCCTCGGCCAGACCAAGGCCGCGCTCGAGATCTCGACCGGTCTGGAAGCGGGCAAGAAGCGTTACTATATGGCCGAAGGAACCGGCCACTACGGCATCTTCAACGGCAGCAAATGGCGTGAGAGGATTGCCCCTGTGGTCGAGGACTGGATCGCTTCGCACGACTGAGGGGTAGGCGGGCGATCCCGGCACTTTATCTGGAAGGACCCTCATGTCTCAAAATCAGGCCATTCTTGCCGGCGGCTGCTTCTGGTGCACCGAAGCGGTGTTCCAGTCGCTGACCGGCGTCTCGGGCGTCGAAAGCGGCTATATCGGCGGGACCGTTGCCAACCCGACCTACCGGCAGGTCTGCGGCGGCGATACCGGCCATGCCGAAGCAATCCGTGTGACCTTCGACCCTCAGCAGATTTCCTATGCCGACCTGCTCGACATCTTCTTCGCGACGCACGATCCGACCCAGCTGAACCGGCAGGGCAACGATGTGGGCACGCAATACCGCTCAGCGATCTTCCCAGACGGACCGGAGCAGGAAGCGGAAGCGCGCGCGGCCATCCCGCGCAACCAGCCCGACTGGCCCCAGTCGATCGTCACCACGATCGAGCCGCTGGGCGCCTGGTATCCGGCGGAGGATTATCACCAGGAATATTGGAACGGCGAAGGCCAACGCAATCCCTATTGCCTCGCGGTGATCCCGCCCAAGCTGGCCAAGCTCCGCAAGGGCTATGCCGAGCGGTTGAAGGCTTAGCCATCACCGCTGCCATTACCAAGGCGATGGTGCCGCTTACAGGACTCGAACCTGTGACCCCCGCATTACGAATGCGATGCTCTACCAACTGAGCTAAAGCGGCACGGCGCTGGCGCGCTTACCAGTGAGTGCCCGCCAAGACAAGCGCCGGTTCGTCCTATTATTCCGCCAAGCCTTAACGCTTCGTCAACCATATGCGGTGCAAAACGGCGCGAATTCGATTGTGGGACGAATTGAGGGTTTTTGCCATGGACCAGACAGGTCATTTTGCCCGGGGCGACGAGGACGGCGTGGAAACGCCGCTCAATGTCGGGACCGACGAGCGCCGGATGCATGTCCGCGCGTATAATTACTGGGTGTCGCTGCTCAATGGCCGGGCCTATCCGTCGATCGAGGATCTCGATCCGGGCAATATGGACGATTTCGGCCCGCACAGCGTCCTGCTCGATTTCACCGGCGGTATCGACAATCCGACAATCGCCTTTCTCGGCCACGCCCTGCGCAAGGAATGCGATCTGGGAAGCGACGTCGAAACCGTTTCCGACATTCCCAGCCGTTCGCTGCTCTCGCGGCTGACCGATCATTATCTCCAGATCATTGCCAATCGTGCGCCGATCGGGTTCGAGGCCGAATTCGTCAATGGCCGCGGCAACAACACCATGTATCGCGGCATTTTGATGCCGTTCTCGTCCGACGACGACAATATCGATTTCATCTACGGCGTGATCAACTGGAAGGAAGTGGCCGACGAGGCGACGACCAACAGCATTCTCGATGAAGTCGAACGCGCGCTCCAGACGACTCCCGTCCGCCACGAGACGCCGGTCAATGTCTGGGCCGATGGGCCGAGCGCCGAACCCCAGGCGGCGGCGATCGCCTCCCCGGGCTTCGATACGGCCGCCGTTGAGGAAGATGACGTGCCCGCCCCCGAATTTGCACCCGATGGCAGCGAGACATTGTGGGACTGGCTTGCCGCCGCCCGCGAGACCGCCGATGCCGCCACCCATTCGGAATCGCGCAGCCGCCAGTTCCTGTATCGCGCACTTTCGCTTGCCTATGACTTTGCGGCGGTCGCCGATCACCGCCCGGACGAATATGCCGAGCTCCTCACCGACAACAAGATCGTCGCGCAGGCCCGCGCCCCGATGACGCCGATCGTGAAGCTTGTCTTCGGGATCGGTTATGACAAGACCCGGCTTGCCGAATATGGCATGGCGCTGTCGCACGGTCGCAGGCTGGGCATCGGCCTTGGCGAGTTCCAGGCTGCGCTCGAATCGCATCCCGGCGGGCTCAAGGGCATGGTCTATGCCGAACGCGCCGAACGTCGCCCGGCGCCCAAGGCGGCGACCGAAGCAAGCGATGCGGCACGCGATCTTGCCCGCACAATGGCCCCCAAGATGATCATCGAATCGCCGGGCGAGGAGGAATTCGTCCTGCTCGTCGCCCGCCGTGTCGATCAGGGCCATGTCGGCGTGCTCGGCGCGCTGCCCGAAGATAATGCGATGGTCCAGAAGGCCCTCCGCGCGCTCACGCAATAATATTACAGGGTTGAGCTACACTGTTCCGGGGCGCATAAGCGCCCGATCATGATGCACGCCCGCAAAGGACGGCATCCAGCAGGTTCAGGCGGAACAGAATGACATCCTTGCCCAATGGTAACAGTTCACAATCCTTCAATCCAACCGCAGACATAGCGAAAGCGCTGGTTGCGCGTTCGCTGCCCGGAGACCTTGACGGCTTCGGCCCGCAGGCACGGCTGGCGGCGGCAGAATTCGCCCTGACCGCGCTTGCCACCCGGCGGAGCGGGGCGCCGAGCCTTGCGATCGACACGATCACCGAAGCCGATGGCCGGCGGCGGATGCGGCTTGCGATCGTCAATCCCAACATGCCGTTCCTTGTCGATTCGATCGCGGCGGTCATTTCCTCAAAGGGACTCGTGATCGACCGGTTGCTTCACCCCGTGATCAACGTGACTCGCGATGGCAAGGGCGCGCTCGTTGCGATCGGCAAGGGCGGAAAGCCCGAATCGCTCATCTATATCGAGACCGACCGGGCCGATGCCCGCGACCGTGTCGAGATCCGCGACGCGATCAGGCAGAGCATGGCCGATGTCCGTCATGCCGTCGACGATTGGGAAGGCCTCAAGGCCGCGATGCTCGCCGATGCCGGGCGGCTTCCCGTAGAGGATGGCGCGTTGCTCGCCTGGTTCGAGGACAATAATTTCACCTTGCTCGGCCATGCCCTGTTCGGCACCGATGGCAGCTTTCAGACCGGGCTCGGCATAGGCCGGAATCGTGGCGAAAGCCTTCTTTCCGAGGGGGCCCGCAAACGCGCGCTCGAACAATATCGGAAAGAGGCCGACGGCCTGCTGGTCATCAAGTCCAACATGCTGTCGAGCATCCACCGCCGTGTCCCGCTCGACCTTCTGATCGCGCCACGCCGCGAGGGCCGCAAGCTCATCGGCCTGTCGATCCACGCCGGGCTGTGGACCAGCGCCGCGCTTGGCAAGCCGGCTGAGGATATCCCGGTCCTGCGTCAGCGGCTCCAGGCGCTGCAGGTCAAGTACAAGTTCGATCCCCGGGGCCATACGGGCAAGGCGCTTGGCCATGCGATCGAGAGTCTGCCGCACGACATCGTCATCAGCATCGACGAAGCGAGCCTCGATACGCTGGCGCTTTCGGCCATGTCGATTGCCGACCGACCGCGCCCGATGATCGAAATGGTCGAGGCCCCGCTCGACCGGCATCTTTTTGCCTTTGTGTGGCTGCCGCGCGACGAGCTGACAACGGCGCGGCGCGTGGCCATCGCCGACATGCTTGCCGAAGCGGCGCATGCCCGCTTGCTCAGTTGGGCGATCGAGCTGGGTGACGGAGAAGTCGCGCTGATCCGCTATACGCTCGACCTGCGCGAGGGCGGGCGGATGCCCAAGGTCGGCCCGTTGCACAGCCGGATCGAAATGATGGTCCGCGGCTGGCAGCCTGCGGTCGAAGCGGCGCTGGGCCAGCTTGGCGATCATGGCCATGCAACGCGGCTGGCGCTGCGCTATGCCGGGGCCTTCCCTGTTGCCTACCGCAACGGCGCAGGGCCGGACGAGGCTGCGCTCGACATTACCTATATCCACGCGCTTTCCGACGCCGGGCGGCGCGGCGCGCGCTTCTATCGCAACAGCGACGATACCGCGAACCGGCTGCGGCTGAAGCTCTACAGCCTCGATCCCCTAACGCTTTCGGATGCGGTCCCGGCGCTCGAGAATTTCGGCTTTCGGGTGATCGAGGAACTGTCGACGCCGCTTGACGCAGGGCGACTGGGGCATATCCAGAAGTTCGTCCTCGAAACGGTGGGCGGGCGCGGCGGATCGGCGCTGGTTGCCAATCCGGCGACGCTCGAAGGCGCAGTTGCTCAGGTTCTTGAGGGCGCGGCCGAGAATGACCTGTTTAACCAGCTCATCGTCGAACTCGATCTTGCGCCCTTTGCCGTCACGCTGTTTCGTGCGCTTTACCGCTATCTGCGCCAGACCGGCCTGCCCTATGGCATGGCAACTGTGGTCCACGCGCTGCGCCAGGCGCCCGAAATCGCGCGCGCGCTGGCCGCGCTCTTTGCCGCAAAGCACAGCCCGGAGGGAGACGATCTTGCCGCCAAGGCCGCGGAGGACGAGATTGCCCGCGGGCTGACGCGCGTTTCGGGGATCGACGACGACCGCATTCTGAGGCTCTACCGCGCCGTGATCCGCGCGACGCTGCGCACCAATGCCTATGCCCCGGCCGCACGCGAAGCGCTGGCCTTCAAGATCGACAGTGCGCAGGTGCCCGGACTTCCCGACCCCAAGCCGTGGCGCGAGATTTTCGTCTATTCGCCGCGGGTCGAGGGCATCCATCTCCGCGCCGGGCCAGTCGCGCGCGGCGGACTGCGCTGGTCCGACCGGCGCGACGATTTCCGCACCGAAATCCTCGGGCTCATGAAGGCGCAGCGCGTGAAGAACGCCGTGATCGTGCCGACAGGCGCGAAGGGCGGATTCTATCCCAAGGCGCTGCCCGACCCGTCGAACCGCGATGCCTGGCTTGCGGAAGGGACGGAATGCTACCGGATCTTCATCCGTTCGCTGCTTTCGGTCACCGACAATCTGGTCAAGGGTCAGGTCGTGCACCCTGAAGGCGTCGTCATCCTCGATGGCGAAGACCCCTATTTCGTCGTCGCGGCGGACAAGGGCACCGCGACTTTCTCCGACGTGGCCAATGCGATCGCGCTCGAACGCGGCTTCTGGCTGGGCGACGCCTTCGCGAGCGGCGGCTCGGTCGGCTATGACCACAAGGCAATGGGCATCACTGCCAAGGGCGGATGGATCTCGGTCCAACGGCACTTTGCCGAAGCCGGCGTCGATGTGCAGAAGGAGCCGGTCCGCGTCGTCGGCTGCGGCGACATGTCGGGCGACGTGTTCGGCAACGGCATGCTGCTCTCAAAGGCGATCAAGCTGGTCGCAGCCTTCGATCACCGCCACATCTTCTTCGATCCCGATCCCGATCCGGCGGCAAGCTGGAAGGAACGCGCGCGGATGTTCAAGCTGCCGCGTTCGAGTTGGGCGGATTATGATGCGAAACTGATCTCCAGGGGTGGCGGGATATTCCCGCGCACCGTCAAGGAGATCAAGCTGACGAAGGAAATGCGCGCTGTGCTCGGCACCGACGCGACCGTGCTCGATCCGTCATCGCTCATTTCCGCGATCCTGAAGGCGCCTGCCGACCTGATCTGGTTCGGCGGCATCGGCACCTATGTGAAGGCGCGCGCCGAGAACAACGCCGAAGTGGGCGACCGCGCGAACGACGCGCATCGCGTCAACGCCGAAGACCTGCGCGCGAAAGTGATCGGCGAGGGCGCGAATCTTGGCGTGACGCAGGCCGCGCGCATCGCCTTTGCGCTGAACGGCGGGCGGATCAATACCGACTTCATCGACAATTCGGCGGGCGTCGACTGTTCGGACAATGAGGTGAACATCAAGATCGCGCTCAACGCCGAAGTGGCGGCGGGCAAGCTCGGGATGAAGGCGCGCAACAATTTGCTCGCCAGCATGACCGACAATGTGTCGGAGATCGTCCTTGAGGACAACCGGCTCCAGACGCTCACCCTTTCGATCGCGCAGCGTGACGGCGCGGACAACCTTCCCGCACATATCCGCCTCATTGAGACTTTCGAGGCGGCGGGCCAGCTCGACCGCGCGGTCGAGGGGATTGCCTCGAACGATGAGCTTCACCGCCGCGCGACCGACCGGCACGGGCTGACGCGCCCCGAACTTGCGGTGGTGATGGCAACCGCCAAGCTCGCGCTCCAGCATGCGATCGAGCAGACCGAACTTGGCCGCGATCCGGCGACGCTGGGCGACCTCATTGCGGCCTTCCCGCCCGAAATGCGCAAGCGCCACGCAAAGGCCATCGAAGAGCATCGGCTGAGGAGCGAGATCATCGCCACCAAGCTCGCCAACCGCATCGTCAACCGGCTCGGCCTGATCCACCCCTTCGAACTGGTCGAAGAGGAAAACACCTCACTTGGCGAAGTGGCCGAGGCCTTTGTCATCGCCGAACAGGTCTATGATATCGGCGCGCTCTGGCAGGCGATCGACAATGGCGACATGCCCGAAGATACGCGGCTGATGCTGTTCGAACAGGTCGCGGTCGAGCTGCGCGCGCATATGGCCGATATCCTCAGGAACTCGGTGGCCGGGCGCACCAACGACAAGGCGATTGCCGCCTATCGCCCGATGGTCGAACGGCTTTCGGCTGCGCGCGAGGCGCTCCTCCCCGAAGAGGCGCGCAAGCAGACCCATGCCTATGCCGAACGGCTGGCGAAGGGCGGCGCCCCGCGCAGGCTTTCCGAACAGCTCGTTCGGCTGGCCGAGCTTGATGGATCGATCGGCCTTGGTGCGCTGGCCGCACAGGCGAAGATCGACGTCATCGCGCTGACCGGGGGCTTTACGGCACTTGGCGCCGCGCTTGGCATCGACTGGGCGCAGGGCACCGCGATGCAGCTTGACCCGCGCGATCCGTGGGAACGGCTGCTCGCCGCCGGCCTCGCGCGCGATTTCCAGGCGATGCGGCTGGAATTCCTGCGCCACAAGGGCGGCAAGACGCCGCGTGCCAATGTCGAGGCATGGCTTGCCGCGCACGCCCCGCGCGTCCAAACCTTCCGCGCAATGGTCGACCGCGCCCGCACCGGCGCTGCGCCAACGCCCGCCATGCTGGCGCAGATCGCCGGACAGGCAAGGCAGCTGCTTTCGAGCTAGGGCCTCAAGAAAGATCGCAAAACGGGCTAAGCGGCAGCTCGCTTCAGTCGGTCGTTGATCGCCACGCCCACCCCGGTTTCGGGAATGGGGGCGATGGCAATGCAAGGCCGAGCGGAGGCGTCGGCTTCATGCAGCGCGTTGAAGAGGTTGGCAGCCGCTTCGGTCAAATCCCCGCCGGCGCTCAGCGTATCATCGCCGCGCACCGCGCCGAAGCCGATAAGCCATTCGTCGTGTTCAGCGCTGGTCGCGTTGAGGCGGAGCGGCTTGGCCGGCGCATAATGGCTGGCGAGCTGGCCGGGCGCCTCGATGGTGCCCGGCATTGCAAGCGCAATGCCCAGGTCGACAGGGCCGGGGCGGAGCAGGCGGAGCGCGCCGTCTGCCGCGACCGCGATGATCGTGGATTCAAGGCCGACGCTGGTCGGCCCGGCATCGATGATAAGCGGAATGCGACCACCCAAAGATTTCAGCGCATGCGCGGCTGATGTCGGGCTGATGCTGCCGCTGGCATTGGCGGACGGCGCTGCGAGCGGCTTGCCGCAGGCGGCGAGAAGCGCCTGCATTGCCGGATGCGCGGGCACGCGGAGCGCAATGGTCGGCAGGCCCGCTGTCACAAGGCTCGCAACCCCGCTTTCCGCCCGGAGCGGGAGGACCAGCGTCAGCGGACCCGGCCAGTATCGAGCGGCAAGGCCTCGCGCGACATCGTTGAACTCTGCAATCCGTTCGGCCGCGGCAACGTCCGGCACATGAACGATCAGCGGATTGAAGCTCGGGCGGCCCTTGGCGGCGTAGATTCCGGCAACGGCCTTTCCGTCGGTCGCATCGGCCGCGAGACCATAGACCGTCTCGGTCGGGACGGCGACGCACTGCCCTTGCGCGATCAGCGCGGCGGCGGCCACAATGGCTTCTGCGCCAAAGGGCTGGACAAGCGTTTCGAAAGGCGGTCTTTCAGTCTCCACGTCGTGCCGCTAGAGCGCGGCATCCGATCACGCAAGCCAATGACAGGTTGAGAGATGTCCTATACCCCGCCCATCGCCGAACAGCGCTTCGTTCTCGATACCGTGACCGGCATTGGAGAACTTGCAGAACACGCGGCATTTGCAGAGGCGACGCCCGACATGGTCGATGCAATCCTCGAAGGCGCGGGCGCGATCGCGGCGGGCGAATGGGCGCCACTCAATCGGGTTGGCGATACAAACAATCCCAAATGGGCCGATGGTCGGGTGACGATGCCGCCGGGGTTCAAGGCCGCCTATCAGGCCTATGTCGAAGGCGGCTGGGGAACGATCGACGGGCCGACCGGCTTTGGCGGACAGGGCCTGCCGCACGCGCTGGCGTTCGTTGTGCTCGAAGATCTGGGGACGGCCAATATGGGCTTCACGCTCTGCCCGATCCTGACCTCGGGCGCGGTCGAAGCGGTGCTGGCGCATGGCAACGACGAACAACGCGCGCTCTACCTTCCCAAGCTCGTGACCGGCGAATGGACCGGCACGATGAACCTGACCGAACCAAATGCGGGTTCGGATGTTGGCGCGCTCCGCTCGACCGCGACGCCGAACCCCGATGGCAGCTACAACATCAAGGGCACCAAGATTTTCATCACTTTCGGCGAGCATGATCTGGCGGAGAATATCGTCCACCTCGTCCTCGCCCGCACGCCGGGGGCACCGGCGGGGACGCGCGGCATTTCGCTTTTCCTTGTGCCCAAGGTGCGACCCGACGGCAGCGCGAACGACCTGCGCTGCGTGTCGATCGAGCACAAGCTCGGCATTCATGCCTCGCCGACGGCCGTCATGTCCTATGGAGACAATGATGGCTGCACCGGGCACCTGATCGGCCCCGAAATGGGCGGGATGCGGGCGATGTTCACGATGATGAACAATGCGCGGCTGAATGTCGGGCTTCAGGGCGTGCAGATTGCCGAACGCGCGACGCAGCAGGCGCTGGGCTATGCGCGCGATCGCATCCAGTCCGCCCGGGCCTCGGGCACGGGGGCGCAACCGGTGGCGATCATCGAGCATCCCGATGTGCGGCGGACGCTGCTGCGGATGAAAGCGCTGACGCAAGGCGCGCGGGCCCTGCTTTACTATGCGGCGGCGCAAGTCGACCGGCACCATCTGGGGATCGAGGGCGCGAAGGCGCGGCTCGATCTTGTCACCCCGCTCGCCAAGGCCTGGGGCACCGATGTCGGCTGCGAAGTCGCTTCGCTTGGCATCCAGGTGCATGGCGGGATGGGGTTCATCGAGGAAACGGGCGCGGCGCAGCATTATCGCGACGCGCGGATCGCACCGATCTACGAAGGGACCAACGGCATCCAGGCGGCGGACCTGATCGGACGGAAATTGTCGGGCGATGGCGGTGCGGGGCTTGCAAGCCTCATCGCCGAGATGCGCGCCGAAGCGGAGGATGCCGGGCTGGTCGCGCTTGTCGATGCGGTTGAGGCCGTCGGGCAATGGATGCTCGAAGCCGAGATCGACGACCGGCTGGCGGGAAGCGTGCCGTTCCTGACAATGACATCGGTCGCAACTGCCGGCTGGCTGCTCGAACGGCAGGCGCGGGTGGCGGGCGAACGGCTCGTGGCGGGGGATGGCGATCCGGCCTTCCTCAAGGCGAAGCGGGCAAGCGTTGCCTTCTTCCTTGCGCATATCGTGACCGAAGCGCTCGGGCTGAAAGCCTCGGCGCTGGCCGGGGCCGGGCTGCTCTATATGCTCAGCGCCGACGAGATGGCGGCATGAGGCACCGCGCAAATCCTCTCCCCCCGGGAGAGGTGGCTCACGAAGTGAGACGGAGAGGGTCCTTACAAGGAAAGCCGCGAAAGCGGCTACGCGCTCCCGCGCGTCACTTCGTTTGGGCCCTCTCCACCGCTTCGCGGTTCCCCTCCCCCGGTGGGGGAGGATTTTGAGGTGACAATTCTGGCCGCGTTCCTGCTGGCCGCCGCCCCGGCAAATGCCAACCAGGCCGTACTCGACCAGTTGCGCGCCTATGACGAGACCGTCGGCGCCATTGGTTACAGGCTTGCGCGGAGCGGGGTTGCGCTCTGCCCGGCATCGATCGTTCCGCTGGCGGGCCTGCGCATCCATACGCTCGGCCAATATGGCAAGGCCGTGCAGGCCGATGCGAAAGCATTGTTCGGGCTGGGCGATTATCCCGCCATCCTGACGCTTTCCAACGACAGCGCGGCGGCGCAGGCGGGCCTCAAGGCCGGGGACTGGATCGTCTCGATCAATGGCGCCGATTTCAGGAGCGGGCCGGGCTATGCCGGGGTGGCGCGGTTCGACGAGGCACTGGCGGCGGCGCTGGCGCACCCGCCGGTCCTGTTGATGATCGCGCGCGACGGCGTCCGGCGGAGCGTTTCGCTGACCGGGCTTCCGGGCTGCGCCTCCCGCGTCGAACTGGTGCCGGGTGGAAAGCTCAATGCGGCGGCGGACGGCAGCATCGTCCAGATCACCAGCGGCGTCCTTGAGCAGGCGAAGGATGACAACGAACTGGCCTTTATCATCGCGCACGAAATGGCGCACAACATATTGAAGCATCGCGAACGGCTCGACCGGATCGGCCGCTCCGCCATCAATGTCCGCACGACCGAGACCGAGGCTGATTTGCTCGGCCTCAGGCTGATGCGCGCGGCAGGCTATGACCCGATGGCCGCCGCACGTTTCTGGGCGCGGTTCGGGAAGAAGACCGGCGCGGGCATCTTCTCTGACGGGAGCCATTTGCGCACGAAAGACCGGGTTCGCCTCCTGACCGACGAAGCGCAGAAACTCGCGCAATAAAATTGCTTGAGGGTTGCGGATTCGCCGCTAGTCTCCGGCGCAACAAGACCGGGCAACCGGGAGGGAACCGCAAAAATGGGGAGCGCAAGACGCCATGTCCAAAGGTATTGAAGATGCTCCAGTCGAGCCGGGCGCTGCGCCGATGGACGTATCGAAGGTGAATCTGGGCGCGGGGAGCGGCTGGTTCGGCCACCCGCCACAGCTGAAGCGGCTGTTCACCACCGAAATGTGGGAACGCTTTGGCTATTATGGCATGCGGGCGATCCTGACGCTCTATCTCGCCAACCATTTCCTCTTCAGCGATACGACGACGACCGGGCTTTATGGCGGGTTCACGGCGCTGGTTTATCTGACCCCGCTGGTCGGCGGGCTGATCGCGGACAATTACCTCGGCTCGAAACGCTCGGTGAAGTTCGGCGCGCTGATGATGTCGCTCGGCTATTTCATCCTCTGCTTCAGCGGGACCGGGGACTCGGCGAAGCCGTTCGCAACGATCGACGGGCAGAAATACGAGATCACTGTCCAGGGCAAGGGCGAGGACGCGACCAAGTCCGTGGCGTTTGGCGGGCAGACGCTGCTCATCAAGGGCAATGAGGACAAGTCGGTTTCGCTCGTCGCGGCAGATGGCACCGAGGCCCGCAAGTTCGACGAAGGCACGTTCAAATCCGATGGCGAGCGTTCGCCCTTCTTCGTGCTGATGCTGCTGCTCGGGCTTTCGACCGTCACGATCGGCAACGGCTTTTTCAAACCCAATATCTCGACGATCGTCGGATCGCTCTACGCCGATGGAGACCGCCGGCGCGATGCGGGGTTCACGATCTTTTACATGGGCATCAATCTCGGCTCGCTGATTTCGCAATTCTTCTGCCCTATCCTTGCCCAGACCGTGGGTTTCTGGGCGGGCTTCGGGCTCGCGGCGATCGGCATGGCCTGTTCGTGGCTGCTGTTCCAGTTCGATGGCGGACGGCTGAAGGGCTATGGCGAGCGGCCTGCAACCGCCGATGCCGGCAAGGACTGGTATATCTACGGCGGCGCGCTGGCGACGATCCCGTTGTTCTGGTTCCTGTTCTCGAACCTCATGAACTATGTGAAGCCGGCGGCCGGAACGGGCATTGTCGGCTATGTCCTTGGCCTGCCGATCATGGGCAAGGCGCTGTTCCTGACCTTCCTGTTCGGCGTTCCCATCATCCTGATCTGGTCGTGGTTCAAGGGAAGCCGCAAGGAATTCCAGATGATGGTCGCGGCAATGGTGCTGATCGTTTTCAACGTCGTGTTCTGGACGCTGTTCGAACAGGCGGGTTCATCGCTGACCCTGTTTGCCGAGCGCAATACCGTCCTCGAAATCGGCTGGACGGCGCCGCTCTTTGCGATGTTCCGGTCATTTCCCGCCAGCTATTATCTTGTTGCAGCAGCGCTGGCCTTCGGGCTCGCCTGGCTCGCCTGGTGGTTCTTTGCCAATGGCGAGGACGGCGAAACCAAGCGTAGCATGGGGCTGGGCTTCAGCGTCGTCGGGCTGCTTTCCTTTGCCGGCCTTGTCTATATCAGGGCGGGCTTGGTCGAGCAGCCGGTCTATCTGATGCCCGCGGGCCAGACGCAGATCTTCAACGCGTTGTTCATCGTCTTGCTGGCGCCCATCTTCAGCATGATCTGGGGCGCGCTGGCGAAGCGCGGGCTTGAGCCGTCGATCCCGATCAAGTTTGCCATTGCCCTGATGGGCGTCGGCGCGGGCTTCCTGTTCCTTGTCTGGGGGGCAAGTTTTGCCGATTCCGGCTTCAAGGTTGGGATGGCGTGGCTTGCCGGGCTATACCTGATCCATTCGGTGGCCGAACTGTGCATCTCCCCGGTCGGGCTCAGCATGATCACCAAGCTGTCGATCGCACGGATCGTCGGGATGATGATGGGGGTCTGGTTCCTCTCGATTTCGGTCGCGCAATATTTTGCCGGGATGGTCGCGCAGGTGGCGAGCGTCGAAACCGTCGGCGGGCAGGTGACCAACCTCAAAGTCAGCCTCGATACCTATGTCGGCGTGTTCACGACGATCGGCGAAGTTTCGATCGGGATCGGCGTGCTGCTGCTCATCTTCTCCTTCCCGCTCAAATATCTCATGCACGGAGTGAAATAGCATGCGCGCCAGTTTGATAGTCGTTGCCGCGCTGCTGGCGGGCTGCACCACCGCCCCTGACGCGAAGCCTGCCAAGGTGGCGGACAAGGCGGTTCCGGCAAAGGTCAATGCCGATCCCTATCCGTCGACCTACAAACCCTATCCGGGCGTTGCGACCGCGATCCGCAACGTCACCATCTATGATGGCGAAGGCGGGCGGTTCGAAAAGGGCGTGGTGTTCTTCTCGGGCGGCAAGATCGTCAGCGTTGGTGGCCCCGAAACGCCGATCCCGGCCGACATCGCGGTGTTCGACGGGACCGGCAAATGGGTGACGCCCGGCGTGATCGACGTCCATTCGCATCTGGGCGACTATCCGTCGCCCGGCGTCGATGCGCATTCGGACGGCAATGAAGCGACCGGCCCGGTCCGCGCCGAAGTCTGGGCCGAACACAGCGTCTGGCCGCAGGACCCGGGGTTCAGCCGCGCGCTCGTCAATGGCGGGATCACCACGCTCCAGATCCTCCCCGGCTCTGCAAACCTGTTCGGCGGGCGTTCGGTCGTCCTCAAGAATGTCTATGCGCGGACCGTGCAGGCGATGAAATTCCCCGGCGCACCCTATGGCCTCAAAATGGCGTGCGGCGAAAATCCGAAGCGCGTCTATGGTGGCAAGGGCCAGATGCCGTCGACGCGAATGGGCAATATGGCGGTCAACCGCCAGACCTGGATCCGCGCCGCCGATTACAAGCGCAAGCTCGACAAGGGCGAGACTGTGGTGCGCGATCTCCAGCTCGAGACGCTGGCGAGCGTGCTTTCGGGCGAGATCCTCGTCCAGAACCATTGCTACCGTGCCGACGAGATGGCGCAGATGATCGATATGTCGAAGGAATTCGGCTACAAGATCACCGCCTTCCACCACGCGGTCGAGGCTTACAAGATCGCCGACCTGCTGAAGGAAAACGGCATCTGCGCCGCGATGTGGGCGGACTGGTGGGGCTTCAAGATGGAATCCTACGATGCCATCAACGAGAATATTCCGCTGGTCGCGCAAGCAGGCGCCTGCGCGATCGTCCATTCGGACGACGCCAACGGCATCCAGCGGCTTTATCAGGAAGCGGCAAAGGCGCTTGCCGACGGGCGGCGGATGGGGATCAATATTCCCGACGAAGTGGCGTGGGAATGGCTAAGCTACAATCCCGCCAAGGCTTTGGGCATTGCCGACAAGACCGGGAGCCTGAAGGTCGGAAAGATGGCCGATCTGGTGTTGTGGAACGGCAATCCGCTTTCTGTCTATACGCGGCCCGAAAAGGTCTGGATCGATGGCGCGCTGATGTATGACGCGAACGATCCGAAGCGGCGGCCCGTGAGCGATTTCGAGCTGGGCCAGCCCGGCGAAGGAGACACGAAATGAAGCGTCTCCTCCTCCCCCTTCTCGCCCTGGCATCGACCCCGGCGCTTGCGCAGACGATTGCCATTACCGGTGGCAAGGTCGTGATCGGTGACGGCAGCGCGCCGATCGACAGCGGCACCGTGGTGGTCAGCAATGGCCGCATTGTCGCTGCGGGCAGCAATGTCGCCATCCCCTCTGGTGCGCAGCGGATCGACGCCACCGGCAAATGGGTGACGCCGGGGATTGTCGCCGGTTTCTCGCGGATCGGGCTGGCGGGCGTCGATGCCGTCGATGAAAGCAACGACACGTCGGCCAAATCGTCCCCCTTCTCGGCAGCGCTCGATATTGCGCTGGCGGTCAGCCCCGATGTCGAGGCGATTTCGGTCAACCGGGCGGCGGGCGTGACTCGTGCAGTGGTTTCGCCCGATACCAGCAATGCGATCTTCGCAGGACAAGGCGCTGTGATCGACACCGGCGCCGATCCCAGCCCGATCACGCGCGCCAAGGCGTTCCAGTTCGTCGAATTCGGCGAAAGTGGTGCACGGCGCGCGGGAGGCAGCCGACCGGCGCTGTTCGCGACGTTCCGCAATGCGCTTGCCGAGGCACGCGACTATCAGGCGGGGCATTTGCGCGAGGATTCGCTGCTCAAGCGTGCCGATGCGGCCGCGCTCGTTCCGGTCGTGACAGGTGCGCAGAAGCTCGTCGTCCACGCCGAAAGTGCGGCCGACATCCTTGCGGTCCTGTCGCTCAAGCGCGACTATCCGGCACTCGCGCTTGTCCTTGTCGGCGTGACCGAGGGCTGGCGTGTGGCGCCGCAGATCGCGACTTCGGGCGTTCCGGTGATTGCCTCTGCGGTCAACGACCTGCCCGCAGCGTTCGACCAGATTGCCGCAACCCAATCCAATGTCGGGCGGATGAAAGCGGCCGGGGTGACGGTCGCGATCGGCATGATCGACGACGATGACACCCGCCAGGCGATGCACGGCACGCAATATGCCGGAAACCTTGTCGCACTGACACGCGTGCCGGGTGCGACTGGGCTCGACTGGAACGATGCCTTTGCCGCGATCACATCGAAGCCCGCGCAAGTGATCGGAATGGGCAACGAGATCGGCTCGCTCCAGCCCGGACGGCACGGCGACGTCGTGATCTGGGACGGCGATCCGCTCGAAGTGACGTCGGGGGTTGATGCGGTGTGGATCGACGGTGTCCGCCAATCGCTCGAAACCCGCCAGACCCGGCTCAGGGCGCGCTATGCGCACCCTCAGGAAGGCAATCTGCCAAAGGCTTATGATCGCTAAACGCTAGAAGAAGGAGACGGAAATGCTGATTGTCGCGCTGACGGCCTTTGTCGGAACCCATTTCCTTCTCTCTCACCCGTTTCGCGCGCCACTCGTCAAGGTGCTGGGCGCGAACGGCTTTCTCGGCGCCTATTCGCTGGTGGCGCTTGGCACCTTCGCCTGGGTCGTCCAGGCCTTTGGTGCGGCGCCCGTCACTCCCCCAATGTGGACTTCCGGTGACGGGGCCTGGGCGCTTGGCTCTTTCCTGATGCTTGTCGGCAGCATCCTGTTCGCCGGGTCGCTGATCGGTAACCCCGCGCTTCCCGGCCCGCCTGACAGGGCGAACACGGCGAAGCCCGCGCGCGGCGTCTTTGCGATTACCCGTCATCCGATGATGTGGGGTTTCGCACTCTGGGCGCTGGTGCACCTGCTCGTCAGCCCGCAGCCCAAGGTCGTCGCGCTGACCGTCGCCATCGGCTTCCTCGCGATTTTCGGGTCGGTGGGGCAGGACGCGAAAAAGGCGGCGCTGATGGGCGATGGCTGGCGCGACTGGTCGAGCCGGACCAGCTTTGTGCCGTTCGGAAACCAGATCGCCGGTAAAAGCGGCTGGGGCACGGCCTGGCCGGGGCTGACGGTGGTACTCGCCGGAATCGTACTCTGGCTGCTAGCGACCTACATCCACCCGCTGCTCGGCGGTCCGGTGGCCGGAGTGTGGCGCTGGATGGGCGGCTAGAGCCGCACCATCTTCATGCCGCGTTCACCGTAGCGCGGACCAGCCGTCCCGCCGACCGGAGCGGCGGCTTCGAGGGCCTCCAGATCTTCCGTATCGAGCGTGATCTGCACGGCCCTTGCACTGTCTTCCATCGTCACGCGGCGCTTGAAGCCGGGGATCGGGACGATATCGTCGCCCTGCGCGAGCAACCAGGCGAGCGCAATCTGGGCGTTCGACGCGCCATGCTTTGCCGCCACTGCTGCAATGGCATCGACCACTTTCAGATTCGCAGCGAAATTGTCCCCCTGATAGCGCGGATCGTTGCGCCGCCAATCATCGGCAGGCAGATCGTCGAGGCTGCGGATCGTGCCCGCAAGGAACCCCCTCCCGAGCGGCGAATAGGGCACGAAGCCGATCCCGTTTTCCCGACACACGCCGAGAATTTCACCTTCGACATCGCGCTCCCAGAGCGAATATTCGGATTGCAGCGCGGTGATTGGGTGCACCTTGGCCGCGCGGCGGATCGTTTCCGGCCCGGCTTCCGAAAGCGCGATGTGGCGGACCTTTCCTTCCTTCACCAGTTCGGCCATCCCGCCGACGGTTTCCTCGATCGGGACATTGGGATCGACCCGGTGCTGATAGAACAGATCGATCGTCTCGATGCCAAGCCGCTTCAACGAGCCTTCGACCGAAGCCTTGGCATTGGCAGCGCTACCATCGACTCCGATGATCTGCCCGTCCTGAAAGCGGAACCCGAACTTGGTCGCAATCACCAGCCCGTCGCGCTTGCCCCTGATCGCTTCGCCAACCAGTTCTTCATTCTGAAGCGGTCCATAGATTTGCGCCGTATCGAAAAATGTGATGCCCAGATCGATCGCGCGGTGGATCGTTTTGATCGCTTCGTCGGGGTCGGCCTGGCCGCCATAATTGATATTGCCATCGCGGATCATCGGCATGCAGCCGACGCCGATCGCGGAAACCTTTAGCCCCTGTCCGAGCGTGCGATATTTCATGTTCCAGTCCTCAATCCTTGCTGCGTTCGGCAACCGTCGCGGTTACCGCCATGTCCATTGTGACATTGCCCAATGTCCGGAAGATGTCCGGGAAGGTCTCGACCGCGATGAGCAAGCCCAATGGTTCTACCGGTACACCCATCGCGAGGCAAATGGGTGCAATCGAACTGACGAAGCTCACTGAACCCGGCAGGCTGACCGCGCCGAGCGTGGTGGTGGCGCCCGCCGCGACGCCGACCGCGACCTGCATCGGGTCGAGCTTCATCCCGAACCAATAGGCAATGTAGAGCGCAACGCCGAGATTCATCGCCGGGCCCGTCGCCCGGAAGATCGCGACCGCCATCGGCAGGACGACATCGGCTTTTGCCTCCGGCACGCCCAGTGCCTTGACCCCCTTGAGCATCGCCGGGAGGGAGGCGAGCGACGACTGGGTGGAAATCGCGACTGCCTGTGCTTCGGCGGAGGCCTTGAAAAAAGCCGGGAGCCCTCGCCGCGCGCCCAGCACCGCCAGCACGAACGACGCCAGCCAGATGATCACGCCGAGCGCGGACAGGATGAACACATAATGGGCAAGCGCGCCGAGCGCTGCCGTTCCCGCCTTGGCGCCCACGACGAAGGCCAGCGCGAAGACGCCAACCGGTGCGATCGCCAGCACCCAGTTGATGATGACGACCATCGCATCGGCAATTGCTTCGAACAGGCCGGTGATCGATTTGCGCTTTTCGGGCGGCAGGCGGAGTGCTGCAAAGGCGAACGCCGCGGTGAAGATCATAAGCGGCAGGATCGCGTCTGCCGAAGCAGCCGCGATCGGATTGGTCGGCACCATCGCCCGAACAAAATCTCCGAACGGCGGCACGGGCCCCGGCTTGATCGCGCTGCCCATCGCCACCTTCAGCGCATCGCCCGCGCCCTCGGGCATCGGAAACACCGCCAGCAGCACGGGGATCATCACTGCGGCAAGGATCGACGAACTCCACAATATCGCCAGCATCGTCAGCACGGCACGGCCCGCCAGCCGCCCGGCGCGCGCGGCATCGGCCGTCTGCGCAATCCCGGTGATGAGCAGCGCCACGACTAGCGGGACGACCGTCATCCTGAGGCCGTTGAGCCAAAGCGTCCCGATGACGTCCGCCGCATCGGCAAAGCGCGTGCCGGCAACGACGCCAAGCAGGATGCCGCCAATAAGGGCGATCAGGATGATGATGGTCTTGGACATGAAACTCCCTCCACAATATCAGCCTTCCCGTCTTCGCGCGAAGTGAGGAAGGGGTTTCGCTCTCGGTTACCGGTGATACACAGGACGAAAGGAGAGGCAAATAATGACTTCGAAACTCTGCCAGCAGCTTGGCATCGAATTCCCCCTGTTCGCGTTCAGCCATTGCCGCGATGTGGTCGCGGCCGTGAGCAAGGCGGGCGGCTTCGGCGTTCTCGGCGCAACGGCCTTCAACCCCGAACAGCTGGCGATCGAACTCGACTGGATCGACGCGCATGTCGATGGCAAGCCCTATGGCGTCGATGTCCTGATCCCCGAAAACATGGCCGCCAAGGCCGAAAAGGATCTGACCGCCAAGAAACTCGGCGAGCGCATTCCGCAGCAGCATCGCGATTTCGTCGATGGCCTGTTGCGCGAACATGGTGTGGAGCCCGCGCCCTCGACCTACCGCAACCGCGACGATGCGCCGCCGCCCTTCTGGCCCGACGAGGCGATGGAATTGTTGCATGTCGCTTTCAAGCATCCGATCAAGATGATCATCAACGCGCTCGGCGTGCCGCCCGCCGAAATGATCCAGATGGGCCGCGATCATGGCGTGCCGGTCGCCGCGCTTGCTGGTGCCAAGGAGCATGCGCTGCGGCTCGCGGCGGCGGGCGTCGACATCATCGTGGCTCAGGGCGGCGAGGCCGGCGGGCATTGCGGCGAAGTCTCGACGCTGGTGCTCATCCCCGAAGTCGTCCGCGCCTTGAAGGCCGAAGGATATGACTGCCCCGTCCTCGCGGCGGGCGGGATCATGACCGGCGAACAGATGGCCGCCTGCATGGCAATGGGGGCTGCAGGCGCCTGGACCGGCTCGGTCTGGCTGGCGACGCTCGAAAGCGAAACCAGCCAGATCTTCCGCGAAAAGATGGTCGAGGCCCGCTCGCGCGACACGGTGCGCTCGAAAGGGCGGACCGGCAAATATTCGCGTCAGCTGAAATCGGCTTGGACCGACGCCTGGGAAGGCCCGGACAGCCCCGGTGCACTCCCCATGCCGATGCAGTCGCTGATCGCCGAGCCTGCCATCCACCGCGCGACCAAGGCGGCCGAAGGGGGCAACGAAAAAGCGCGCGAGCTGGTGACCTATTTCGTCGGGCAGGGCGTGGGGCTGGTCGGCAACATCACTTCGGCCCGCTCGGTCGTGCAGGATTTCATGCAGGATTATGCAAGCGCGGTGGAGACGCTAAACGCGGCGTTCGATTGAAACGCGCGCCTAGAAGCTGCCCAGCAAGGCCAGCACGACACCGGCGCCCACGGTCAGCAGTCCAATCACTTCACTTCGCGCCAGCGGCTCGCGCAGATAGTAATGGCCGAAGCCCAAAGTGAAGATCACCTCGACCTGCCCGACCGCGCGGACAAGCGCGACCGGCGCGGTTGCAAAGCCCGTGAACCAGCAGGCGGACCCCATGGCCGCGAGCAGCCCCACCTGCCCCGAGACGCGCCAGCTGGTGAAGATGCGGGCAAGCTGATCGCGCTCACGCAGCGCCACATAGCTGCCCTGCATCAAGGTCTGGAGCGCGAGGACGGCGACCAATGTCGTGAGCGCGGCCAGCACCTTGTCCGGCGTTTCGACCGACAGGGTGGCGCGTTTGACGAAGACTGCGGTCGTGGCGAAGAGGAACCCCGCCCCTAGCCCGCACAGTGCCGCCGGCTGGACTAGCTGCGCGAGCCGCAGCCGCTGCCCGCCCGCCGACAGAACAAGTACGCCCGCAACACCCACGCCGATCCCTATCCAGGTGAGCAGCGAGAGATGTTCGCCCAGCATGATCATCGCAAGGATGGCCCCCTGCACCGCTTCGGTCTTCGCATAGGCCGTGCCGACCACATAGTTGCGGAAGCCGAAGGCCATGATCAGCAGCGTCGTGCCAAGGATCTGCGCAAACCCGCCAATCGCTGCATTGATCCAAAAGCCCGCGCCATGATCGGGAACCATGCCGTGCCGGGCAAACAGGTAAAGCCCAAGCATCGCGCACCCGACGGGAAAGCCGTAGAAATAGCGCACCAGCCCGGCGGCATTGACCGACAGTTCAGCGCGCACCCGTTGTTGCACAGCCGTTCGCCAGGCCTGAAACAGGCCACCGAGAAGCGTTGCGGGAAGCCAGATCACGCGGGCTGCAACAACCCTTGCTCGGCGATCTTCTTGCGCCAGACGAGCGGCGCGGTCTCGTGGACATTTTCGCCCTTGCTGTCGACGGCGACCGTCACCGGCATGTCCTGCACGGTGAATTCGTAGATCGCCTCCATGCCAAGGTCTTCAAAGCCGACGACCTTGGACGCCTTGATCGCCCGCGCGACCAGATAGGCGGCCCCACCGACCGCCATGAGATAGGCCGACTTATGGTTCGCAATGCTCTTCGTTGCCGCCGGACCGCGCTCCGCCTTGCCGACACAGGCTAGCAGGCCCTGGTCGAGCATCATGTCCATGAACTTGTCCATCCGCGTTGCCGTGGTCGGGCCTGCAGGGCCGACAATCTCATCGCGGACCGGATCGACCGGACCAACATAATAGATGACGCGGCCCCTGAAATCGACCGGGAGTGGCTCACCCTTGGACAGCATGTCCTGGATGCGCTTGTGGGCCGCATCGCGGCCGGTGAGCATCTTGCCGTTGAGCAGGAGCCTGTCGCCCGGCTTCCAGCCGGCGACGATTTCCGGCGTGAGCGTATCGAGATCGACGTGGATCGCCGCCTTGTCGGGCGTCCAGTTGACGTCGGGCCAGTCGGAGAGCTTGGGCGGCTCGAGATAGGCCGGGCCCGACCCGTCGAGAAGGAAATGCGCGTGGCGGGTCGCCGCGCAATTGGGGATCATCGCCACGGGCTTCGACGCGGCATGCGTCGGATAGTCCATGATCTTCACGTCGAGGATCGTCGCGAGGCCGCCCAGCCCCTGCGCGCCGATGCCGAGCGCATTGACCTTGTCGAAAATCTCGATCCGCAGGCGCTCGATATCGAGATTT
>Ga0209023_10002243_pt1 | contig 24486 bp, 19 predicted proteins | sample LakOneMetagenome_FD_187468 | JGI IMG/M metagenome (GOLD analysis project Ga0209023, IMG submission 187468) | Freshwater and sediment microbial communities from Lake Erie, Canada (SPAdes) (version 2) | ecosystem: Environmental > Aquatic > Freshwater > Lentic | place: Lake Erie, Canada... | reverse complement strand
GATCTCCTGGCGCTCTACCCGCAGACCTTTGGCGGCATGGCGGCGCTGTCCGGCCATTTCCGCCTGTTACCGCTCGACGACGACCCGCCGCCATCAGCCGACTTTGCCAGGGATGTTGTGGCGGCCCTGGGCGACTTTGTCCGCGAAGACCTGCCTGCCGCTGGTGAGCATCGGATCTGGCTTGATAGAAGCGAACTTGGTCTCGACCAGCATTATGGCCCCGCGCATCACGCTATCGAAACGGCGCTGAAGGATCGGGGCTACATGATTGGCGATGATCTCGTCTGCCACTTCTATCCCGGTGTCGGGCATGACGAAGGGGCTTGGCGGGCGCGGCTTTCCGACGTCCTGGCGTTTTTGCTGGGCCCCCTCGCCTGAAGCTCAGGCCGCCGGTACCGTCTTGTCGGACGGGGCCGCCCCGCCAGAGCCCCTGACCCAGAGCACGCAAACTCCGGCGATCGCCATCAAGACCCCGGCCAGCATCATCGCGTTGCGAGGATCGCCGCCCAGCAGGCTGTTGAAATAGAGCGGCATGGTCACCGCGTTCAGCAGCATGGGAATGACGATCATCATGTTGAAGATGCCCATATAGACGCCGGTCCGCTCGGGCGGGATGGTCCGGGCCAAGATGATGTAGGGATTGCCCATGATACTGGCCCAGCCGAGGCCGACGCCGATCGCGGGCACGAACAGCCAGCTCTTGTCGGCGATGTGGGGGATGGCGAACATGCCCGCCCCTGCCGCGATCAGGCAGAGGGCGTGCGTGAGGGCCGGCCCGGCCTTGCGGGCCCACGGCACCATGGCCAGGGCCGCAACGAAGGCGACGCCGTTGTAGAACCCGCCGATGTCGCCGTTGTCGAGCACGGCCTGACGGAAGCCATCCGACACCGCGTTGGTCTCGTTGTAGACCGAGCGCGCGATCGAATAGACGACGTAGTTCCAGTAGGTGAACATCGCATACCACTGGAACAGGCTCATCAGGGCCAGCTTGCGCATCGCGACCGGCATGGCGACGATCGCGTGCCAGATCTCCATGATCGTGGCGGTCGCGGTCATCTTGAGTGACTTGATCCGAGCCCGCTCGGCCTCCGACAAAGGCAGCTCTGGCACCCGGAAGATCGACCACAGGATGGTGGTCAGCGACAGCACCGCGCCGATGGTGAAGGCCGCCCGCGTGATGACCGGGATATTGTGCGCATCGACGGCATTGGGATCGAAGCCCAGCGCGTTCACCAGAAAGCTCGGCGACACATAGGCCAGCATCTGGCCCAGGCCCGTGAACGCGCTTTGGGAGAGGAAGCCGAACCGGCGCTGATCGTCGGCCAGCCGGTCGCTGACATAGGCGCGGTAAGGCTCCATGGTGATGTTGTTGCCGGCGTCCAGGATCCACAGCAGGCTGACGGCCGCCAGGATGGTGGGGCTGAGCGGCATGAAGAACAGTCCCAGTGAACACAGGACGGCCCCGACGATGAAATACGGCGTACGGCGGCCCCAGCGGGACGATGTTCGATCGCTCATCGCGCCGATCAGCGGCTGGATCAGCAGGCCGGTCAGCGGCCCCGCCAGTTGCAGCAAGGGGATGTTGGCGACGTCGGCCCCGAGATAGGAATAGATCGGTGACATGTTGGCCTGCTGCAGGCCGAAGCTGAACTGCAGCCCCAGGAAGCCGAGGTTCATCTCAATGATGCGCAGCCACGGCAGATGCGGCTTGGTCGACACGTTCATCCCGGTGTTTCCCTTGGCGCCTTTGGCAGCGCCTTATCGAGGTTGCGCAACCGTCGTGCAAACGATTGCATGACCGACATTACGGGACATTTCGAACGATGCAATGCCGATGTGGGGCCCCTAGACCGCCGGTCCGGTTGTCAGTGCGCGGGCCAGCCACAGATCAAACAGCGTCAGCCATTGACCGCCCGAGCCATTGGTCGGCCCGAGCCCGAAGCCGTGCCCCCCCTCCTGAAACAGGTGCGCCTCTGCCTTCACCCCCGCCTGCCTCAGAGCGGCGAGCATCATCAGGGTGTTTTCAGGCGGGACAGCCGTGTCGTCCAGCGCATGGACGAGGAAAGCCGGCGGCGTTTCCGCGCTGACATGCGATGCGGGGGAGCGTCTCGCCACGATCGCAGGGTCGGGCGCCTCGCCCAGTAGCGACACCGCCGACTGAGGGTTGGTGTAAGGCGCTTCCAGGGCGATCACCGGGTAAATCAGACCAACGGCGGAGGGGCGGGCGTCCTGCCGATCGATCTCATCGCGAGGCTCATAGACCGGTTCGGCATAGCCGGTCGCCAGCGACGCAGCCAGGTGGCCACCCGCCGAATAGCCCAGCGCGGCGACGCGATCGGCTCGATAGCCCAGCCGGCCGGCGTTGGCCCGGATCAGTCGGACCGCACGTTGCGCATCCTGCAGCGGCACATCCCAGGGGGAGGTCCAGCCCTCGGCCGGCAAACGGTGGATCAGGACGAAAGCCGTATAGCCGAGCGCAGCGAGGGCCTCCGCCGTGGCGGCGCCTTCGTGGGTGCCGACGACGAACGTATAGGCCCCACCGGGAATGATCAGGACTGCGCTGCCGTTGCTGGTCTGCGGCCGGAAGACATGCAGACCGGGCCTCTCGACGTTACGGAAGAAGACGGGCGGAAAATCGGCAGGCGCCGGCTGCGCCTTGAACGGTCCGTTCGGCGCGTCTCCTGTCCACAGGTCGATGACCTCTGCCGAGGTCCAGCCAGGCGGCAGGGGATCGAGCGCCGGTCGCATAGCCAGGGGCGCCTGCTGGGCCCGTGCAGCCGTCAGCGGCAGGACGGCGGTGACTGCGCCGAGCAGAAGCCGACGCGAGAAAAAGGAACCGCGGGGGAGGGTCATCGGGCTGGGGCCTTTGAGAATGTCATTGTCACGCGGAAGCGAAGGCATTGGCGAGGGCCGCCTTCCAGGCCGCCGTGAACGCCCGGGAGACACGGGCTTCAGGCACGACGAAGTCGAACGCATGGAAGGCGCCGGGCGCAACGTGCAACTCGGTGGCGACCCCGGCACGCACGAGCCTGCGCGCGTAGGCCATGTCCTCGTCCACGAACAGGTCCACGGCCCCGACGCCGATGAAGGTCGCCGGCAGTCCGGACAAGTCCTCGACCCGCGCCGGGACGGAGCCCGGCGGCGGAGCCTCCCTCCCCGCGTCGCCGCCCAGAAAGGCGCTCCAGCCGAAGGCATTGGCTTCGGCGGACCAGCCCACCTGGCCGATCGCGCCTGTCGGCCTCCGGGCGCCGCCCGTCCGGTCATCGAGCATCGGATAGATCAGCAACTGGAAGCAGACGGGGAGTTCGCCCCTGTCACGAGCCAGCAAGGCCAGCATCGCGGCAAGACCGCCTCCCGCGCTCTCGCCCATCACGGCGATGCGACGTCGATCGACACCCAGGTCAGCGGCTTTCGCATGCACCCATTTGAGAGCGGCGTAGTTGTCCTCCACCGGACCGGGAAAGGGCGTCTCGGGGGCGCGCCGATAGTCCACGTTTACGACGACACAGTCGAACTCGCTCGCCAGCATCTGGCAGAAGGCGGTGGAATGCGCGGCCGTGCCGGACACCAGGCCGCCGCCATGCATGTGGACAATAGCCGGCCGAGGCGTTCCACCCCCCAGGCGGCCGATCACCTGAACGGAGACATCCGGGTCGCCCGGGGCGCCGGGTATCCCCAGGGTCTCCGGCTGGGGCGCCGGGGCTCCCAATGCGGGAGGGACCGGCCACAGCGTTCGGACCTGCGCGATCGTGGCGAGGGTCAGAGGCTGGCCTGGCTCGGCCACGATCTGGCGCGCAGCATCGCGAAGGTCCGGGTCGACCGCCAGCAGCGGATCGATAGCCGCCGCGCCCGCCTGCGAGGGGCGGGCAATGCCGCTGGACGGATCTCTCAACTGCCCCAGACCCATCCCAGGCCTCTCCCCGATTTCATCCGCGCAGCGAAGCGCAATCGATTGCAGAACCTTATCCACTTCAGGACGCCGATCAAGCGATCGCAGGGTTCGTCCCCCTGCCGTTCACGACAGCGGCGTACGGCAGGTTTGACCCGGCGCGCGGGAGGCTGCATTTCCAGAGCATGACGTCAGACCGAAGCCCTGTGACCACCCTCGCCGACCTCGCCCGGGTGGCGGGCCTGTCGCCGTCCACCGTATCGCGCGCCCTGGCCGGCAACCCCGTCATCCGCAGGGAAACCCGCGAAAGAGTGGTCGCCCTTGCCATTGCCCATGGCTTCACCCCCGATCCGGTCGGGCGGAATCTCAGGACCGGCCGGACCCGGACGATCAGCGTCGTGATGCCCCTGGGCCACGAGGTCGGCCAGCCGATTTCCGATCCCTTCTTCATCACGCTGCTCGGCCACCTCGCCGATTCCTTGACCGCGCAGGGCTATGGCCTTCTCCTGTCGCGTGTCATCCCCACGGGCGAGGCATGGCTCGCAGGGGCCGCGGACCGGAGCCGCGCCGACGGAATCCTGGTCATTGGACAGTCCGATCAGATCGCGTCCATCGAGGCCACGGCCAGAACCTATCGGCCGATGGTCATCTGGGGCGCGCAGTTCCCCGGGCTGACCCAGTGCGTGGTGGGATCCGACAATCGTCGCGGCGGTGAACTGGCGACGCAGCATCTGCTTCAGGCCGGCCGGCGGCGCCTGGTCTTTTTCGGCAACCCGGATCTGCCCGAGTTGGGCCAGCGGTATCAAGGCTTCCTGTCCGCGCATGAAGCGGTCGGCGTGCCTCCCCTGGCGCATGCCCTTCCTGTCCATCTGACGCCCCAGACCGCCTATGAAACGATCCTCGCCTTTCTCGATGCAGGCAATCACTTCGACGGCGTGGTCGCGGCGACCGACATCATCGCCCTGGCCACGATCCGCGCCCTGCATGAACGCGGCCTGCGCGTTCCGCAGGACGTCGCGGTGGTCGGCTATGACGATCTGGAGATCGCGATCCACGCCACCCCCGCGCTGACGACGGTCCGACAGGACATCGCCGGCGGGGCCCAGGCGATGGTCGAGCTGCTGCTGCGCCGGATCGCGGGGGAAGACGCTCCATCGCGGGTGCTGCCCGCTGAACTGGTCGTGCGCGCCTCCGCCCCCTGAGCCGCGAGGGCCCTTGTCGGTTGCGGCAGGGGCTCAGTCGGCTATGGAAGCATATGCGCAGCCGCAAGCCCGCAACCCCCGGTGCGACGTCCGGCGCCCCGCTGAAGATGACGGACATCGCCCGGCTGGCCGGCGTTGCGACCTCGACCGTGTCTCGCGCCCTGGCCGAAAGCCCCATGATCCCGCTGGAGACGCGGCGAGAAATCCAGCGGATCGCGGCCGAGCACGGCTACGTCATCAACCTCAGCGCCCAGCGTCTTCGCTCGAACCGTACGAAGACGATCTGCGTGGCCATCCCGCTGGGCCACGAGGCGGACCAGTTGATATCCGATCCCTTCTTCCTGCAACTCTTCGGTCATATCGCCGACGAGGTCTCAGCGCGACATTACGACGTCCTGCTGTCGCGGATCCCCTCGCCCCGGCCCGGCTGGCTCACCCGCCATGTCCAGTCGCAAAAGGCCGACGGTTACATCATCGTTGGTCAGAGCGATCAGCACCACGAAATCAACAAGGCGGCCAAGACCTTCCTGCCCCTGGTCGTCTGGGGAGCGCACCTGCCGGATCAAGTCTACTGCTCTGTCGGGTCGGACAACATCGCCGGGGCCCGCGCCGCGGTCGATCGGCTGGTCGCGGCAGGCCGTCGGCGTATCGTTTTCCTCGGCGCGGCGGCGCTGCCAGAGATCGAGATGAGGTTGAAGGGCTACCAGCTGGCGCTGACGCACGCGGGGATCGCGATCGATGACGCGCTCATCCGGCCTGCCCATTTTACGGGGGATACCGCGTTGGCAGCGGTTCAGGCCTTGCTCCGCGAAGGTATCGCGTTCGACGCCATCTTCGCCGCCTCGGACGTCATCGCGCTCGGTGCGCTTCGCGCGCTCCAGGCGAGTCAGGTGTCAGTGCCGGGTGATGTCTCGGTCATCGGATTCGACGATCTTCCCCTCGCAGAACATGCCCATCCGCGGCTCACGACGGTCCAGCAGGACCTGAGACGGGGAGCGGCAGCCCTGGTCGAGTTCCTGTTTCGCAGACTGGAGGGTGAAGTGACGCCATCGGCCATTCTCCCAGTGACGATCATAGGCCGCGACTCTTCCGTCTGACAGTCGGCTCGCATCGGTAACGCTTGCCGATAACCACGGCATAATCCGCTGTTCCAGGTTGTCTTTCGGCTCATCAACGGAGACGGGCTGGCGTTGGACTGACACATCTTCCGCTCCCGCCTTCGGATCGGCAGGTGGGATTGCTCCGCCCGATTGTTCTCCCTGAGCGTCGCCGACGGCTTTCCGCCTCTTGCTGGATCGTGTGGATTTGGCCGCATCTCCGCAAACTGCGCGGTTCGCGACCGTTTCCGGACTGATCGCGCTTTCGCGCGCCGAAACCTTCGGCTTAATGTTGCATCGCACCATCGCAAAAGGATGCCGATGCCCCGCATTCGCGGATCTGGAAAGATTTGTTCCGCCCGCCGGCTGACCGCCGAATGTTAAGGGTCTGATCGTGCGCGCGCGTCCCGGCCGTTCCCTGTGGCTCGCCAACGAGATTCTGCCGCATGAACCGGCGCTGCGCGCCTGGCTGAGCCGATCCCGCGTCGCCGGTCTCGAAATCGACGACGTGATCCAGGAAGCCTATGCGACCCTGGTCGCGCTGGACACCGTCGACCATATCCGCAGCCCCCGGAATTATCTGTTCCAGACCGCGCGCTCGATTGTCCTGCGTCACATTCGCCGCGCGCAGGTTGTCCGTTTTCAGGCGCTGCCCGGCCCGGAAGAGGCGCAGTTCGCGAACGACGAACAGTCCCCGGAAGACGCCGCCATCCTCCGCGACCGGTTGCGCGACGCCGATCGGCTTCTGTCCGGCTTGCCGGACCGCGCGCGAGAAGCGTTCCTGCTCCGGCGCGTCCAGGGTCTCAGCCAGAGGGAGATCGCGGTCCGCATGAATGTCTCGGAAAACACCGTCGAGAAACACATCGGCAAGGCGCTCCGGTTGATTATGCAGGCGGTGGGCGCAACGCATGGCGGAAAACCGCCCTCTCGCGTATCTACCCCGACAGAAACGACGGACGGGCCTTCAGACGGCGCCGAGACGAGGACGCGGCTTGGCTCAGACCGGCATGAATGAGATCGACGCGATCGCGGCCGACTGGGCGGCGCGGCTGGATGGAGCCTCGCCCGGCGCCGAAGCCGAGGCTGCGCTCGACGCCTGGCTGGCCGAGGACGTCCGTCATGTCGGGGCGTTCGCGCGCGCTCAGGCTCTCCTCATCGCTTATGAAAGGGCCGGAACGGCCACGGCTTCCAGACCGCGCACCGTCCGGCCGGACCGTCGACGTCTGCTCTGGGGCGGCGGCATGGCGGCCGGCCTCGCCGCCCTCTCCGTCGGCGGCTTCTGGATGGTCAGCGCCGAGACCGCCTATGCGACCGCCTTGGGCGAGCGGCGAACGATCTCTCTGAAAGACGGCGGGACCCTCATCCTGAACACGGAAAGCCGCGTCGGCGTCCGGGACGCGGAGAACCACTGCCGGATCACCTTCGAGCAAGGCGAGATCCTCGTTCAGACCGGGACGGGACCGACCGCCGTCCGGTGCGGTCCGGCGACGATCTCCTCGACCGGCGCGACGTTCGGCCTTCGCCAATACGCCGACCGCTCAGTTCTGACCGTCTTCAGCGGACGGGTTTCAGTCACCGGACAGGACGCTGCACTCAGCGCCGGCGACCGGCTGCGGCTCGCGCCCGACGGCGCCGTGGCGCTTGCGCGGCTCGCGCCGGACGCCCTGGAACGGGAACTCGCCTGGCGGGACGGCCGCATCGCCTTGCAGGACACCACCCTGACCGAGGCCGTGGCGGAATTCGCGCGCTACACGCCCATGAAAATCCGGATCGAGGGCGCAGAGGTCGGCGCCAGAAAGGTGTCGGGGCTGTTCGCCGCGAATGATCCGGCCGCCTTCGCCCATGCCGTCGGGGTGACGTCGAGGCTCAATGTCAGGACCGAAAACGGGATCATTCATCTGTCCGAACCCGCCCCATAAGTTTTTCTACGGTCGCATGGCGGAAATCCAGGCGTCACGCATCCCGGTTCCCAGAGGGGCCGCAATCGGTGGGGTCCCTCGAGGGGAACTCACACATGACCACCATTACAAAGCGCCTGCGAACACTGCTCGGCTGCGGCGCCGCCACGTCCATCCTGTTTCTCGCCGCCCAGGCTCACGCCCAGACCACGCCGGAGACCGCGCCGGAGACCGGACCCGAGCCCGAAGCCTCCCAGGTCGATGAAATCGTCGTCACCGCCCTGCGGCGTGCGACCAACCTGCAGGACACCGCCCTCTCGATCAGCGCCCTCTCCGGCGCGACGCTCGAGAAGATGGGCGCCTCGACCCTCCAGGACATCATCGCGGCTGTCCCGGGCCTGAACCTGACCGAAGGCAATACGGGTCAACGGCGGATCTCGGTCCGCGGCGTCCAGAGCGCCGGCGAAAGCACGGTGGGCCTCTATCTCGGCGAGACGCCGATCACGGGGCCGAACTCGGCGACGTCCGATCCGTCCAGCATGACGCCTGACCTCAATATGTTCGACGTTTCGCGCGTGGAGGTCCTGCGCGGCCCTCAGGGCACCTTGTTCGGCTCCGGCTCGATGAGCGGCACCTTCCGGGTCGTCTTCAATCAGGCCAACACCGACAAGTACGAAGGCGGCCTCGACCTGACCGCGAACAGCATCCGCGGCGGCAGCGAAGGCTATTCGGCGCGTGGCATGGTCAATGTGCCCGTGGTCGAGGGGCTGCTGGGCGCCCGTCTGGTGCTCTACGACGAACTGCGCGGCGGTTATGTCGACAATGTTCGCCTCGGGCAGGAGGACGTCAACGAGGTCCGCGCCTATGGCGGCCGTCTGATGCTGAACTTCACCCCGGCCGAGAACCTCAAGGTGACCGGCTTGATTACCCTCCAGAATCAGGACGCCAGGGACAGCAACGGCTGGCTCCCGCTGGTCGGCGAATACCAGAACGACAACTATACCAAGCTGTCCTTCCCCAACGAGTTCCGCCTCTACAACCTGGCGGCCGAATGGGATCTGGGACCGGTCACGATCAACGGCTCGACCTCCTATTACACCTGGGACGCCACCAAATATATCGACGGCAGCCTTTCGGCCCTGTCAGTGCGCGCCGCCGGCACCTACTGCGCGCGCTACAACGGCATCACCGGGAGCTGTAACGCGACCCAGCTGGCCAACTACCGAGCCTATATCGACTCGGTCTTCCCGCTCAGCGGCTATCAGCCGATGCAGGTCGAATCCCGGGTTCACGAGCTCCGGGCGACGTCCAACCCGGACGGTCCGCTGACCTGGACCGTCGGCGCCTTCTACGAGGACCGGTCGGACAGCGCGGTCAGTTCCACGGTCGAGGCCGATCCGATCTCGGGCGAGGTCTATCTGCCCATCGTCTATAATTTCTCCCGCAGCATCGCGGTCGATCTGACCCAGAAGGCCCTGTACGGCGAGGCGACCTGGGAGGTCTTCGACGGACTGAGGGTCACCGCAGGCGTCCGCGCCTATGAGTACGAAAAGACCTCCACGTCTCAGGTCCTGAGCACCAGCTACATCAACGCCTCGGTCGCCGGTCCCGCCACCACCTATGACAGCAGCGCCAGCGGCCAGGTGTTCAAGCTGAACGTCAGCTATGACGTCACGCCCGACATCATGGTCTACGGCCAGTATTCCGAGGGCTTCCGCCCCGGCGGGATCAACAACACCCCCGGCCTGACCGCCGACCTGATCCCCTACAGCTCCGACAGTCTGGAGAACTACGAGATCGGGGCCAAGACGGCCTGGTTCGACAACCGCCTGACGCTCAATCTCTCGGCCTACGAAATCAAATGGTCGAACATGCAGATCTCGGCCAGCATCCCGAACTTCAGCTTCATCGCCAACGTCGGGGCCTCGACCATCAAGGGCCTCGAGATCGAGGCGACGGCCCGCCCGATGACCGGGCTGAACCTCACCGGCTCGCTGGGCTTCGTGGACGGCAAGCTGGATGTCGACCAGACCACCGGGCTGATCGTGGCAGCCGGCAAGGCGGGCGACACCATCCCCAACGAGCCGGACTTCAAGGCCTCGTTCGCGGCCGACTACACCTGGCCGATCGCCACCGCCTTCGACGGCATGGTGCGGGTCGACTACGCGTACATGGGTCAGGCGATCTCCACCTTCCGCCCGACCAGCCCCTACTACGAAACCATGGGCGAATTCTCGAACGTGAACCTTCGCGGCGGGATCGAGGGCGACGGCTGGGGAGCCTATCTCTTCGTCAACAACCTCCTCGACGAGGTCGGCAAGGTGAAGGTGACTTCCAGCAACACCGAAGAGCAGCGGACCTACAGCATTCCGCCGCGCACGATCGGCGTGAACCTGCGCCGCCGCTTCTAGCCCTTCCAGAGCGACTACCGGCGGCGCCTCGAGGGCGTCGCCGGCCTTTTTCCGTTCCATTGAAAGCCAGACCCATGACCGGTTTCACCCGCAAGGACTTCCTTCGCTTCTCGACCGCCACGGCCGCGGCCGTTTCCGCCGGCCTCGGCAACGCCACCGGGACCCAGGCCGCCGCCTCGGCGCAAGGCGCGCCCACCACGGCCCGCCGCACCCTGATCAAGAACGCCTCCCTCCTGACCATGGACGCCGCCCTGGGCGAGGTCGCCAGATCCGACGTTCTGCTGGAGACCGGCAAGATCGCAGCCATCGGTCCCGATCTGTCCGCGAGCGACGCGATCGTCATCGATGCGACGGACATGATCCTGATGCCGGGGATGAACGACGGCCACCGTCACGTCTGGGAATGTATCGAGGCCGGTCGTCTCGTGAAGACCCATCCGGCGGGCTACAGCACCTACCAGACCTGGAAGATGAAGGTCATGGCCTGCCTCACGCCCGAGGACCATTACATGGCCAACTATATCGGCGGCCTGCAGTGCGTGGATTCCGGCGTGACCGGCGTCCTCGACTACGCCCATGGCCAGCAGGATGCGCCCCGGGCCCTGGCCGCGGCGCGCGGCCTGAAGGATTCCGGCGTCTCCGGCTGGTTCGCCTATCAGGACAGCCACACCATCACCTATGGCCCCGGGGCCACCCTGCCGCTCGCCGAAGCGGCCGCCATGCGTGAGGAGTATACGACCGACGCCCACTGGGCGACGATCGCCGCCGTTCAGGAACAGGTGCTGTCGGATGCCTCGGCGCCGCTCCAGATGGGCGTCGCCATGTCCAACTCCTCCTACGGCAAGCCGCTGGAGTTGATCCGCGACAAGGAGATCGGCCGGGCCCGCGCCATGGGCATCAAATTGGTCGCCGCCCACGCGGGCAAACCCAAGAGGGCGTGGCCGGCCGGCACCCTCGGTCACCGCGGCAGCGGCATCCAGGACCTCTATGAAGCGGGATTGCTGGGCGAGGAGTATCACGGCTCGCACGGCGCCCAGATCACCGACGAGGAGTTCGCCATCATGGCCCGCGTCGGCGCCCGCCACTGCTCCTCGGCCGTGGGAGAGTTCCCGTACCGCGCCGCCGGCAACGGTCTGTCCAGCCACTGGCGCGCGCGCCGGGCCGGAGTGAAGACCGGCATCGGCATCGATGTCGGCGTCGCCCTGACCGAGGAATATTTCGAACACGTACGCGGCGCCTTCTGGAGCATGTACCTCTCGGACGAGGGCGGCCAGGAAGCCGCCAAATACACGTCCGAGGACGTTCTCGACTACGCCACGCGACTGGGCGCGCGCGGTCTGACAGGCAAGGACGACACCGGGGTGATCGCGGTCGGCAAGCGGGCGGATCTGGTGCTTTTGCGCACCGACCGGTTCAACTTCCCCCACATCGGCGGTCTGGCTGATCGGGTCGTCAACTTCGCCAATATGATCGACATCGACAGCGTCTGGGTGGCGGGCCGGATGCTCAAGCATGAGGGGCAGATGGTCGGCGTCGACTGGAAGCGCCTCAAGCAGCAGATGATCGACATCCAGACCCGGGTCTGGGCCCAGGCCGAGACCATCACCTTCACCTGATCTGTTGCGCCGGAGAGACGGCGAATGAGGAATATCGGCCACAGCGGAGCTTACGGTTCGCTGTGGCCGACTTTATCCGGGTGCTGTGCAAGATTTTGATGATCCACCCTTCGCTCCCTCGTCGGGTGGTCAGGTCTGGGGGTGACCGATATGGCCGCAGGCTGGCCATCCAGTGTGATCGCGTCCGTGATCGTGGCCGCTGCAGCGACCGCGCCGGCCTTCGCGCAGGCGGGGGCGTCCGCACAGACGGAACGCCTGTTCAACCTGCCCGGCCAACCGCTTTCACGCGCCCTGCCCGCCTTCGCCCGACAGGCGGGGATCCAGATTCTGGCCCCGACGGACGACGCCGCGGATGCGATGGCGCCGGCGCTTCACGGGCGTTTCGAAACCCGCGCGGCATTGCGTCGGCTGATCGCGGGGTCGGGTCTGGAGATCGCTTCCGATCGGGACGGCGTCGTGCTCCTTCGCAAGATCGCCCCTACGTTCGCGCCGCCGCCGCCCCTCCGTTTGATCGACGGCGCCCCGGCCCTGCTGGAAGAGGTCGTCGTCACCGCCTTGCGTCGCGAAAGTTCGGCTTCGCGCACCCCGGTCTCCATCGTCGCGCTGCAGGGCTCCGACCTTGAGGACCACAATGCCTCCAGTCTGGTCGATCTCCAGTCCCTGGCGCCGGGCCTGAACCTGACCGAGATCAACCCCGGCCAGCGCCGCCTGTCGATCCGCGGCGCCCAGAGCGCAGGCGAGAATTCGGTGGCGCTTTATCTGGGGGAGACGCCTGTCACCGGTCCGAATTCGGCGACCTCCGACCCGAGCAGCATCACCCCGGACATCGACTTCTACGACGCGGACCGCATCGAGATCCTGAAGGGACCGCAGGGCACGCTGTTCGGCTCGGGCGCCATGAGCGGGGCGGTGCGGGTTCTCTACAATCGGCCGGACCTCTTTGCCGCCTCAGGCCGACTGGACCTCTCCGCAGATCAGGTCGAAGGCGGCGCCGCAGGCGGCGGCGTCCACGGCATGATCAACCTGCCTGTCGTCGAAGGCCGGCTGGCGGTCCGGTTGACCGGCTACGATGTTCATCGGCCGGGCTATGTGGACAACGACGCGCTCAGCCTGAAGAACGTCAACGGCGTGCGCACCCGCGGGGGACGCGCGATCGTCCGCTTCCATCCCTTCGAGACGACCACCCTCGTCGTAACGGGCCTGGTCCAGGACCAGACGGTTCTCGACAGCAACACCTTCGACGGCCCCTATGCCGACTACCGCAGCCTGGCCCTGGCCAGACTGCCGTTCCCGAACCGGTTCAAGCTCGCAAACGCGGTCCTTGAGCACGACTTCGGCTTCGCCAGGCTGGTCGCGTCCTCGTCCTGGTACGAATGGAACGCCGTCAAATACATCGACACGAGCCAGGCCGCCCTGATGGCGCGCGCCAACGGAACCCAGTGCGCCCGATACGTCGGCGCCGTCGCGGCCTGCGACGCCGGCCAGTTGCAGACCTATCAGGCCTATATCGACTCCATTATGCCTCTGGTCGGCTATCAGCCGATGTCCGTGCGATCCCGCATCCAGGAAGCCCGACTGGACTCCCGGCCCGGATCGCCGCTCGACTGGACGGTCGGCGCCTTCATCGAGGACCGCGACGATGCGTCGTCGAGCGCGACCGTTGAAGCCGATCCGGACACCGGTCTGGTCAAACGTCCGTTGCGCTACGCCTTCCAGAGGGAAAACGCCGTCGGCCTTGTCCAGAAGGCGATCTTCGGCGAGTTCGGCTATGCGATCACTTCCGACCTGAAGATCAGGCTCGGCGCCAGACGCTATCTCTACGAGAAGCGATCCCGGTCCCAGGTGCTGATCACCAGCTATATTAACACCTCCGTCGCAGGCCCCGCGACGACCTATGACAACGACGCCTCGGGCTGGGTGGGTCGGGCCGCCGCGAGCTATCAGCTGACCCCTCACCTGATGCTGTATGGCCAGTACTCGGAAGGTTTTCGGCCGGGGGGCGTGAACAATACGCCGGGGCTGGATCCGGCCCTCGTCATCTATCGCGCCGACCAGGTTCGCAGCGTCGAGGCCGGCCTCAAGAGCACCGCCCATGACGGTCGCCTGCTCCTGGATGTCGCTCTCTATCGGGTGGGCTGGAACGACATGCAGGTGCAGGCCCGGGTCCCGAATTTCAACTTCATCGCCAACGCCGGGGCCGCCACCATCAATGGCGTCGAGATCGAAGGCCAACTCAGACTGGAGAACGACTGGAGCGCAAGGTGGTCGCTGAACCTGCTCGACGGCCGGCTGACCTCTGCGGCGCCGACCGGGGCCTTCAGTGTTTCGGGCCGGATCGGGGACCGGATCCCCTACGAGCCGAACGTACGATTGTCTGCGGCCGTCGAGAAGGTGGTCGCGATACCCTCGGGGCTTGTGCTTCGGTCTTCGCTGGAAGCGACCTGGACCGGCGAGGCCGGGTCCACATTTGATCGAACGGATCCCTATTACGAGACCATGGGGGGCTTCGGCCTGGTCAACCTCTCGTCCGCCATCGAAGGCGACCGTTGGCGGGCCGCCTTGCGATTGTCGAACCTCCTCGGATCGGCGGGGCGCGTATGGGTCGCCTCGCGGGCCGAATCTGAGCGCACCACCATCGCGGCGACCCCGCGTCGGATCGAACTTGTCCTGACCCGACGATGGTGAGGGCCGCCGCCCGGCGCGCATTTCCGGCTCGGCCGCGCCCGTGCCCGTGCCCTGGTGACGGGAGGAGCGGCGAAGCGGACAGTATGGATGGCCGCCATGGTTCAGAAGCGGACCTTTGCTCCCTCCCCCGCCTCCTCGCCTAAGGGAACATTCTGCGAAAATGAACCGGGAGCTCGAATACGGCGCTCTCCGATCTGAACGCTTCTGCAGTTGCTCGACGAATGCCGTCGCCCGCGCCACTGCGGTGATCAGCACGCGCGGATCGACGGGCTTCTCGACCACGTCGTCGAACCCCGCAGCCGATAGTTTCGATTTGACGTCGACGTTAGCGCCGACCGTAAAGGAGTGGAGAAAAGTTAGCGCTAGACTGACAGCACCGCCATTCACTTAGGCTACATCTTGATTGGAGCGGCGCCACCGAGCGCCACCCGTCCCTGATCCAGGCGACAGCCGCCGCCCATGCACCCGGAAGATCGGTCGAAACCGGGTGGTCAACGGCGCCATGTCAAATCCAGCGACAGGGTGTCTTCCGCCTGGAAGGTGTCGTCATTCCGCCCCTTTGAATAGGTCAGCGCGATCCCCACCGGCGCCGCGTCCCAGCTGTACTCCAGGCTGGCATGCGTGCGGCCGGGATCGTCAGGAACGATGTCGCCCGAGAACCACATCTGGCGCCGCCCGGCGACCAGACTCCATCCGCTCAAATCCAGATTCCTGAACCCACCGAGCGCGAGACGCATGCTGAAGTCAGCGCCGATCCCCCGATAGCTGCCGCCGCCTTGGAAGGCGGGATTGGAGCCCGGATCGCGGACGTCCGACAGGTCCCCGATGATCGTCAACTCTGGAAGAATATCGAGCCGCCCCCCCTCCAAAGGCACATGCCAGACCTGTCCGAACAGGGCATGTCTGTCCCCCAGAATGACGCCAGGCTCGATATAGACGCGCGCCTTGACCTGTTCAGAGCTCTGCTCGGAGTCGATGACATAGGAAAACTCTCCCCGGATCCGCACCGCCAGGTGTTCTTCGAATTTGCGATAGGCGATCACCATCCCGGGCGTGAACGTGTCGATATCGCCGGTCCCTGTGGTCTCCTTGCGTTGGTAAGAGACGAAGGGATAGGCTTCCCAGACCCTCGACGACGGCCCGAGCCGCATGCCGACCACCAGGTTGAGATGCGCGGTATCGGTTCCGGCGATATCGTCCCTGGCGAAGCTGAGCGTCGCCGGCTCCAGGCCGGACAAATCGCTGCGGGCGGCGACATTGGGGAGGTCGGAGGCGGCGCCCCTGATGCGCCAGCGCGGTTCGATCGCCGTCTTTGCCTCGTTTGCAGCATCGGGCGCGACGGCGGCATTGATAGCCAAAGCTTCCGCCCTGCCGGCCAGGCCCGACGCTGCCAAGACGCCGATCGAGATCAGATGGAACACGTTCATGAGAGCGCCTCCTTCACCTTTTCGGCGAGGTAGACACAGATGTCCGTGAGCTCCATGGAAAGTGTCGCAATCGCGAAAGCCGGCTGGGTATCGAACGGCTCGTATGCCGGGTTCCTGGACTGAAGAATTTTCTCGAACTTCGTCAGCGTCATGCCCCAGATCAACTCCGTGAACTCGGACTCAGGCGTCCAGTTCGGTTTGATGTCACCGGGAGGGACGCCACGCGCCAGAAGGGCGGCGTGAAGCGCGCTTTTGACGTCGCGCAGGATGTCCTCGTCACCGGGGGTGTCGGTGTGGGACGTAGTGAGTACCGCCAGCGCGACCGCAAACGCCTTGCGAACGGCGGCGACCGACTCTGCCTCGAGTGCCATGATCAATTCTCCTGTGTGAATGGGTTTGCGTATCCGGCAAGGCGCGGACACAGGCGTTTTCGCGAGGGGCCCGCCGGGGCCTCGGACTAGCGTCCCGCTATTTGCTCGCAGGCGTCGGGGCCAGAAGCCCGGCGAGGGCGCCGATCGCGGCGGACCCGATGGCGATCAGGCCGTCAGGAATGTCCATGTCGACCAGCGACAGCCAGAGCTGGGAACCGACGACGGTGAGCACGCTGACGCCAAGCACGACGACCGTTGCGCGATAGACGAAGGTGTCAGGGACTTCCGTGCGGCGCTCTGCTTCGGTCTTGACCTCCTTGACGATGCTTTCCACCGTCTTGGAGTCACCCGCGGCGGCCAGGTCGGATACGCGTTCCTGCAGTACGTCCGCCAAGTTGGCGGCGAGATTGGTCATTCGGGTCTCTCCTGTGATTTCGGGGTTCAGCGGGTGGGGAGAAGCGCTTGTCAGGCGGTCGCGCCGCGCAGTCCGCGCAACAGGGAGTCGACCGTGGCCTTCTCCTGCTCGATGATCTGACGGATGGCCGCATCGAAGTTGGCCGTCGCCGCCTCCTTCTTCGCGATCAGTTCGTTCAGGCGCTGGCGCATCTCGTCCGCCGGCGCGGTGGCGCTGACGTCCTGAAGTTTGCTCAGCGCCTGCTGAACCATGGCGATTCCCGGCTCGAAGAGGGCGGCGGTCTCGTCACGCTTCATCTGGATCTGGGTGCGCAGGCAGGTGAAGAAGGTGTTCGAGGCGGCCACCACCTTCTCGCCGCCCCTGCCGAGGACCCTGGCGCGCATCGCCGCGATTTCCTTGCCCATTTCCGCAGCTTTGGCTTCGGCTTCTTCCTTGAGCAGACGCGCCTCGGCCTGGACGCTTTTCACCGTGATCTGCGGGAGATCGAACTTGATCTCCTGCGTACGCATTACGAACTCAGGCACGTCCAGCTTGAAGGAGGTGGTGTCCATTCGCACCTCCGGAATGCCCATGATAATCTCATGGTCTTGCTGGAAGAACTCGGGGACGGAGATGATGATGTCCTTCCATTTGATGGTCCAGCCGTGAACCTCCGGGTACTGGCCGACCTTCTTGTTCACCATCCGCGAGGACGTCGTGGAAAACACGATCCGCTTGTCCTTCATGGTCACTTGCGGCAGGTCGAGTGACCATTCCTGCAGCTTCATGCTGACCTCAGGCAGGTCGAGCGATACGGTGACGGTTTCCCATTTGACGTCGATGTCGAGATCGATCGCCATCAGGACGCCGCCGTCGGGCGCGTCGTCGGCGATCCGCTCGAACTCGGGCTGGTAGCGATCACTGATGGACTTGATCGTGGTCGAGAGCTCGCTGCTCAGGCCATCCACGACCTCATGCAGCGATTGTTTCGCCGCGTCGCACACTGCCGCCATGTCGAAATCCTCCTTCTCGGGCCGCCCGAACCTCACGTCCGGACCCTGGAACCGGGCTGAAGATGACCGACGTTCAACGAGGTCACGCGTGACGGTCGTCACGCCGCGTTGAATAACGCACGCCGTTCTGCCAACGTCTTCGACGGGGGGCGTCATGACGACAGGACCGGAGACAGCGCGGTATCGGGCCTTCATCAGCTACAGTCACGCGGATGCGGCCCTCGGGCGGCGGCTTCATCGACGGCTGGAGCGATATCGACTTCCCGCAAGGCTTGCAGGACGAATGACGGCACGAGGACCGGCGCCGCGCCGGTTGGGGCCCATCTTTCGCGACCGGGAAGATCTGGCGGCCGCCGATGACCTTACGGCGGAGGTCCGCACCGCCATCGAGACGTCAGGCTGTCTGATCGTTGTGTGCTCACCGGCGGCCCGCCGTTCGATCTGGGTCGCAAAAGAGATCGAACTTTTCCGCAGGATCCATCCCGACCGTCCGATCCTGGCCGCCCTGGTGTCCGGCGAACCCGCCGAGGCCTTCCCGCTCGCCCTGCTTCAGGACAGCGCCGGCGGCAACACCCGGGAACCCCTCGCTGCAGACCTGCGCCGCGAAGGCGATGGCGACCGGCTCGGCTTTCTGAAGCTGGCGGCGGGTATCGTGGGCGTCGGTCTGGACGAGTTGGTGCAGCGCGATGCGCAACAACGGTTGCAGATCGTGACGGCCGTCACAGGCGCCGCATTGGCGACCGCGATAGTCATGGCGGTATTGGCCGTGATCGCCCTGAAGGCGCGCGGTGAGGCGGAACGTCAGCGCGCCGAAGCCGAGGGAATGGTCGAGTTCATGCTCACCGACTTGAGAGACAGGCTTCAGGGCGTGGGTCGGCTGGACATTCTGTCGACCGTCAACCAGCGCGCGTTGAAGTATTTCGAGGGCCAAAATGTAGAGGAAATGCCGGTGTCGTCCTTGAAGTGGCGCGCACGGCTCCAGCTCGCGAGGGGCGAAGACGACAAGGACAGGGGCGACCTGTCGGCTGCACTGGACCAGTTTCAGCAGGCGCGACGCACAACCACTGCCCTGCTTCATGCCGACCGTGACAATCCCGATTATGTCTGGACCCACGCTCAGAGCGAGTACTGGGTCGGCGCAATAGCCTTCGAGCGCGATGACCCCCGAACGGCCCAGGAGGCTTTCGCCGCCTATCGCGCTCTGTCGGAACGGTTGATCGTCCTGCAACCCGACAATCCGGCCTATCTTCTGGAAGTCGGCTACGCGCAGGGGGGACGTTGCAGCCTCGCGCAGTCCGAGGCGCAGGCGACCGCGGTGGACCTTTGTCGCGTCGCTCTGTCTACCATGCAGGCGGCGAGCGCCGCCGCGGTGGCCACGGGTGCGCCAGAGCCCGACAGCTACAGGAGGGAGGTCGCCAACCTTCACGCCTGGCTCGCTGACGCCCTGCGTGAGGATGACAAGCCGGCGGAAGCCCTGGCCCACCGGCTGGCGCAGGCGGCTATCCTCTCCCGGCTGGATCCGGTCGATGTGCGCACCCGCGAGGGGTGGGTCAGCTTTCACCGGGCGCGGGCGGCGCTTTATTACGCGGACAAAGACCCCGGGATGGCCAGAAGTCACCTGATCGCCGCTCGGAATTTCGCCGATGGCCTCGTCGCTCAGGAGCCTGCGAACGCTCGCTGGGCAGAGCTGCGCCGCTTGACCGGCGAAAACCTGACCCTTTTGGACAAGCTGGAGGACAAGACCAATGAATGACCCGTTCAAGATTGCTGCCGGTTTTCCCCTCGGCGCCCCCTCGGCTGACCCGCCGCAGCGCTATGAGATCGTCTACACGCGCTATACCTACAATGAAGACGATGGGTTGCGGGGCGACCCGCGAAGCTATGTGATTTGTCGCACGGACATCGAGAACTTCGTGAAGGAACGGGCCAAGGGCGATCCCTTGCCGCCGTGGAAACACATTCGCGATCGCGGGGCCAAGGACCCGTGGCCGGATCCCGTCCGGCCGATCGACATCTACCTCGGCTGCCCCTGTTATGTGGTGATTGAACTGGACCGGAGCCTTGACTGGCAGTTCGCCAAAGGCGCGCCGGGGATCGTCCACAAAACCCGGACCGGCACGATCGATACCGATCTGCATCATGTCCTCGCCGACGGCACGATCGTGGGTCCAAAGGGCCCTCAAGTCGATGATTGCCGCATACTCTTCTTTACCGTCGAAACGCGCGCGCCGTTCGAACATGTCGGCTTCCTGTGTAATATCGATTTCCGCACGATGTTCGAAGGGCAGTCCGAGGACCTGTTCGACCCCGATCAGGTCGATCCGGACATTCCCAACAACGGCGGGAAATTTCCGATGTTGCCCCGATCTCCCTGTCTGGGAACCTGACCCGCGTAGCGTGAGGCGAGCTTGAACAGTTTCGATACGGGCGTCCTGCTCAGGATTCTCACCTTGGCACGGTCTGGCGCGCTTGACCGGGCCCTGCGTCTTTTTCACGGCGAGGGCCTGGACGACGTCGTGGACGATGCAGCGGTGCTCAGCGTAAAGGGGCGGCTTCTCAAGGACCGGGCCCGGCTGGCTCAGGGTGAGGACCGGACGCACCTGTGGCGTGAGTCGGGCGAGGCCTACGCCCTCGCGGCTGAACTCAGCGGCTGGCCCTATCATCTGATAAACGCCGCCACCCTGTCCCTGCTCGGAGGCGACGCGGTCCTCGCCCGCAGTAAGGCCAGCCGGGTCCTGGAAGTTCTCGACAGTGGCCAGGACATCTCCGAGACCGCCTATTATCTCTTCGCCACGCGCGCCGAGGCCCTGCTCCTGCTCGGCCTGCGGGACGAGGCCGAGGCAGCGCTTCGCCAAGCCGTCCAACTGGCACCTTCGGCTTGGGAGGATCACGCAACCACCCGCCGCCAGTTCAGGCTGATCCTGTCGCTCATTGGCGGGGATGACGATTGGCTGGAGGTGCTGCGCCCGCCTTCCAGTCTGCATTTCGCGGGGCCTATGACCTTGATCGACACGCCCGAGCTTCGGGATCGGGTCCACAGCCTGTTGCGCGCGACACGCACGGGCTTCGCCTTCGGCGCGCTTGCCGGCGGATCGGACATCATTATCGCGGAGGCTGTTCTTGACCATGGGGCGGAACTCGAAATCGTGCTGCCCTTCCCCCCTGACCAATTCCGCGCGATGTCCGTCGAGCCGCTCGGCGGAACCTGGGCCGCGCGCTTCGACAACATCCTGTCCAGAAGCACGCTTCACCCGGTTCAGGGCTCCACGATCGGCGCGCCCTGTCTCGCCGCGGTGAAAATCGCTGCGGAAGTGGCCATGGGGCGCGCGATCGCCCATGCGCAGTCGCTCTACGACGAGGCCTTCCAGTTGATCCTTGCGGATGAGACGGTCGGCGCTCCTTCCGGATCGATCACTCGCTGGATCGAAGCGCGATGGCGTCGGTCCATGCGCCCTCAACACATCGTCTTTGCGGCAAGCCCCTCAGATGCGACCGTCGCCGCCGGGGCCAGTATCGCCGACAACGGCCTCCTCCCTGCCGCCGTGCTGGCGATCGCCTTCGACGAGGCCCTCCTTGGAATGGGAAGCCTGACGCAGGAAGTCTCTGACCTCCGCGACCGACTAGAGCGGGCTATAGGTGACCTGTTTCTGCTCACGCCTGCGATCCAGGTCGGCCGCACAGTTCAGGTGGCGTTCGCCGAGCCTGACGAAGCGGCGGAGGCCGCCCGCAGAATTTCCGACATCTGCGGTGAGCGCTGTCGGATAGGCGGGCATTACTCCGTCGCCGGTTGGCGGCCCGGTCTCTTTGGCGCCCGGGTCCTCACAGGACCGGCAACGATATGGCCGGACCGGTTGCTGGCCGCGGCGCCGGCCGGCGCCGCCTACGTCAGCGAACCGTTTGCGATGGCGCTGCGGTCGGTTTCACCGAACGTCGAGAACCACACAGTGTATGGGGGCGACGTGTCGGACACGCCGGAGCCGATGGAGGCCTACCGCCTCGACCTGACCCTCAGATGACGAGGTCCTCCAGCCGTTGAATGGCGACGATGACCAGGCGCCCCTCCTTGCGTTGGACGATCCCGCGGCGCTCTAGAGCGCTGATGGTCCGTGAGACGGTCTCGCGGGTCGTATTGACCCGGGTCGCCAAAACCGAAAGCACGGGCGTCGGCTCTATTGCCTTGCCGTCCCCGAGCCGCGCCAGCCTTATCAATTCGGCATGGACCCGCCCGGGGGCCGACAAGGTCACCCCGTCCGCCATCCTGGCAGAGGCGGAGCGAAGTTGTTGCAGCAAAGAGCGGACAAGGGCCTGAGCAATGACGCCATGCCGCTCCGCCAACGCGACAAAGGCCCTTCCGGGGACTACGGCCGCCCTCGTGGGATCGACCGCAATGACATCTGCATCGTCAGGATGGGACAGGGCCGGCGCCAAAGCCCCGAAGATGTCTCCGCCGACGAACTCATGGACCACAACCAGCCGTCCGGTGAACCCGAAAGCCTGAGCCTGGGCCCGGCCCGCGAGCAAAAGAAAAACCTGCGCTTCGCCTTGCCCGGCCTGGAGGAGAAGCTCCCTGCGCACAAATCGCCGGTCCGTCGAGAGAAGGGTGACGCCGGCGGTTGCGCTATCACCCCAGCAAAAGGCTCTCTCGACAGCCGCTGCGAAACTCGAGTGATCCTCACCCATGAAGTGAACCAGCCCCGCAGAAAAAGCCGCGGACCTCGAACAGGTCCGACCCGAACGCTAGTGGGCGGCTGGTACGGAAGTCAACGCGACCAGACATCGTCGTCGACAGTGTCTATCCCCCGTCAGCGGAGACGCCTTCACCCTGGACTGACAGCACCGCCATTCATTCAGTCGCCAGGCGCCCGCGCGCCGCCCGGCCCGGTGAGGAGCGCCGTCACGCCTCCGCCGGGCGTCGCTTCAAGCGTGAGGTCGGCGCCCATCTGACGCGCGAGGGTCCGGGCAATGGAGAGGCCAAGACCAGACCCCCCCGTATCGCGGCTGCGTGACGCCTCACCCCGGGCAAAGGGCTCGAAGGCGTGCGCGGCGAATTCCTGGCTGAGGCCCGGGCCGCGATCCACGATTCGCAGCGCCCAGCCGTCGGGTCCGCGTTCGAACTCGCCCCGGGCCGATCCGGCATAGGCCACGGCGTTCTCCACCAGGTTCTCGACGATCCGCCGCAGGGTTGCAGGCTCGGCGGAAGCCGGACCGGAATCGACCCGACCGAGAGTCACCGGCTGCCCAAGAGCCATACGCTCGCGCATCACGTCCTTGAGGATGACGCCGATGTCGACCGACGTCATGACCACGCGCTTCTCCTCGCCGCGGGCGACCATCAGGACGTCCTCGATCAGGGCGGCGGCGAGGGCGATGTCGCGGTCGCCGCGCGCCCGCTGGTCGTCATCCTCGATCAGGGCCACGCGCAGGCGAAGACGGGTCAGCAAGGTCTTCAGGTCGTGGGCGACCGCAGCCAGCATCCGCATCCGCTCGGCCATCAGCCGGCGGATCTCGCCGCGCATGTGATTGAAGGCGGCGGCGACCTGCCGGGCTTCGACCGAACCCGTCTCGTCCATAGGCGGCGCGTCCAGATCGACGGCGAACCGGTTGGAGGCGCTGGCGATCCCCTCCAGCCGCCGGGTCGCGGCCCGCACCGTGCGCCACACCAGCAGGGCCGCGATCAGGGCCGTGGTCAGGTTCAGGACGAGCATGGCCACGGCGATGCCGCGCCGCCTCTGCTGCAGGCCCGGAGCGACGATCAGGCGCTGGCCGTCGGCGAGCGCCACCGAAAAGGCGTAGCGGGTGTCCTCCTGGTCACGGATCAACCGCCGGCGATCATTGCGCACCAGAAGACGGACATTGCGCCCCTGCAGGGCCGCGCCATAGCCGTCGAAGAGCCGTGGGACCACGCCGTCCCGCTCATGGTAGCCGTCGGGCGTCTCCCGCGTCAGGAAGAAGCGGGTCGCGTCGCCGTTCATGGCCACGAGCAGGTCGTCCCGCCTGGCGGACGGCGTGCGATCCAGGGCGTCGGCGGCTGCGGCGATCCGGACCGGCACCGGCAGACGCCAGCCGCCTCCCGCCCCTCCCAGCCGGGCGAACCCCACCAGACTGACGGCCTGGGCGACCACCACCAGAAAGACCAGGGTCAGAGTCAACCGGGTGGACAGGGACAGGGCGGGCCATCTCATGACGAGGGAGCGACATCGGCGCTGAACAGATAGCCGGCGTTGCGGACCGTGCGGATCAGGGCAGGCCGGCGCGGGTCGTCGTTGAGCTTGCGGCGCAGGCGAGAGACCTGGATGTCGATGGAGCGGTCGAAGACATCGGACTGGCGACCCTTCAGCACATCCATGATGTCGTCGCGCGACAGGACCTGTTGCGGGCGCCGCACGAAGGCCGCCAGGAGGTCGAACTCCCCCGCCGTGAGCTCGACAGGGCCTTGCGGTCCCACAAGCGCACGCGCCGCGAGGTCGAGCCGCCAAGATCGGA
>Ga0209023_10002241_pt1 | contig 24535 bp, 23 predicted proteins | sample LakOneMetagenome_FD_187468 | JGI IMG/M metagenome (GOLD analysis project Ga0209023, IMG submission 187468) | Freshwater and sediment microbial communities from Lake Erie, Canada (SPAdes) (version 2) | ecosystem: Environmental > Aquatic > Freshwater > Lentic | place: Lake Erie, Canada... | reverse complement strand
GACCGCTGCCCACCACCATCAAGACGACCCCCAGCACGGCCAACTTGGCTTCGGATGCCGACCCGCCGGTCTTGACCCGGATCTGGGCGATGTCAGCCTCGAACTGCTCCCGCCTGGGTGGCGTCATCCCTGCGGTGGTCTTGGGTTCGTCCACGGTGGTGTTCCTGGTCTTTCGTCGGTCGATGGGTTCACTGCAGGGTCGTGGCGCCCGAGAGGTATGCCGCCTCGAGCTCCTCGGCGATCTCTTCAGGCGGGCCGACCCGAGCCACCCGGCCGTGGAGCATGATCGCCGCGGCGTCGGCCACGCCGAGCACCTCGTGAGCGAACTGCTCGACCACGAGGATCGACATGCCGGCAGCGGCGATCTCGGCCACCTGTTCGTAGAGCTCGGCCACGATGATCGGGGCCAGGCCCATGGACAGCTCGTCGAGCACGAGAAGGGCCGGCTCGGTGGCCAGGGAGCGGGCCATGGCCAACATCTGCTGCTCGCCACCGGAGAGCGTGCCGGCGAGTTGGCTCCGCCGGTCGGCGAGGCGGGGAAAGCGCACGAAGGCTCGGCTCTCGATCTCTGCTCGGCTCACTCCCGCATAGGTGGCCATCCAGAGGTTCTCGGCCACGGTGAGGTTGGGGAAGATGCCGCGGCCCTCTGGGACCAGGCACAGACCGGCTCGGGCCAGGGCGTCGGCACCGGCGCCGAGGACCGAGCGCCCGCAGACCGCAACCGTTCCACTCGACGCCTCCACCAGCCCGGCGATCACCTTGAGCGTGGTGGTCTTGCCCGCACCGTTGGGTCCCAGGAGGGCGAACACCTCGCCGGTCTCGACGTCGAAGCTCACCCCGTCGATGACGTCGAAGTCGCCGTATCCGGCGCGCAGATCGCGCACCTGCAGGGCGGGAAGGCCGGTGACCTCGTGCGACCGATGGGCCACGGGACGAGCGGGCGTGGCGGCCAGCGTCGGGGGCGGACCCGACTCCGGCCCGGTCTCGACGTCGTCGGCCCCGAGATAGGCGGCCCGAACCGCCGGATCGGCCTGGATCTCCGCCGGACCGCCGCTGGCGATGATCCGGCCGAAGTCGAGGACGTAGATGTCCTGGCACGAGCCCATCACCAGGCTCATGTCGTGCTCGACCATCAAGACCGCCAGGCCATCGGCAGCCAGGCTCCGCAGGACCGTGCCGAGCTCCTCGGTCTCCACCTCGTTGAGCCCCGATGACGGCTCGTCGAGCAACAGGGTTCGGGGTTGGTTGGCCAGGGCGCGCGCCACCTCCACCAGCCGAGCCCGACCGGTGGGGAGGCTGTCGACGCGGTCGTCGGCGACGTCGCCCAGGCCCAACCGGTCCAGGAGCGAGTCGGTGAGATCGTCTGGTGTGATGCTGCGGTCGGCACCACGTTGACGGAACTCCGCCCCGGCGAGGACGTTCTCTCGCACGGTGAGCAGGGCGAAGGTCTCGAGGCGCTGGAACGTGCGGCCCAAGCCGCGTCGGGCACGTTGGTGAGGAGCCAATGAGGTGACGTCGGTGCCGTCCATCCGCACCCGACCCCGAGTGGTGCGCTGCAGGCCGCAGAGGGCATTGAACGTGGTGGTCTTGCCGGCTCCGTTGGGTCCGATCAGCCCCGTGATCCGGCCGGCCCGCACCTGCAGGCTGACATCGGTGACCGCCACGTGGCCGCCGAAGCGCACGTTGATCTGATCGGCTTCCAGCCGGACCCCGGCGTCAACCATGTCCGGCTCCTCCCGGTGAGACCTGGAGCGGTCGCAGCGCCGGGCGCATCGGGCCATACCGAGGGTCGTCGTCGAGACCGGTGGCCTGGTCCAGGCGACGTAGGTCGGCCTCGGTGAACCCGTCGATGCCGAGCAGGTCGACGTCGTCGGCCGAGTGGGTGGTGCCACGCGTCCGCCTGACCGCCAACATCGCTCGCACCTGGAGCACCGTCTCGTTGACCGCGCCGTTCGGGTTGCGACCGAGGCTGATGCCGGCCAGCGCCGGTCCCACGGCGAGCAGGCCCTGAAGGCCCGGATAGAGGTCGGGGATGATCAGGAACATGAGGGCGTAGATGACGCCACCGAACAGCGCGCCGCCCACGGCGGCGATCCCACCGATGACGGCCAGGAGCACGACAGGCAGGTCCTGCAGGAACTGGAAGGTGGTTGGTCCCACGGAGTTGAGCTGGGAGGCGTAGAGCGCACCGCCGAATCCGGCGATGCCAGCCGAGAGGGTGAACACGGCGAGCTTGGTCGACGCCAGGTTGACGCCCAAGGTGGCGCACGCCGCTTCGCTCGACTTCATGGCCAGCAGGCGGCGACCGAATCGCCCGCCCCGCACCCACACCAACAAGGCGGAGACCAACCCGAACATCACGCTTATCAAGACCAGGTTCGCCCGGTCGCCGTGGAACGAGATGCCGAACGCCTGGAGCCGAGACACGGCCAGGTTGCCGTTGGGCAAGAAGCGGTTCTGGGTGAACACCAATTGATCCATCAGCACCGCGAACGCTGCGGTGGCCAAGGCCAGGTACAGACCCTGCAGCCGAATGGCGGGGAGGGCCACCAGCGCTCCCACCGCCGCCGTGATCAGCACCGCAGCCAGGAGGGCGAGGGGACGACCGTCGCCGCCCCAGCCACCCATCACGATGGCGCCGATGCCCGCGAAGGACATCGGCGCCAGGGAGATCTGCCCGGCCCAGCCGATCAGTGGCACGAGCGAGAGCATGACGATCCCGATGGCGATGCCCTGGCCCATCTGGAACGTGCGGATGCCTGGGAACGCGGTGGCGAACCCGTAGGCGCAGGCGCCCAGCACGACCGAGCCGATCAGCCAGCGCAGCACTCCGGGAGCCGGTATGACCTCGCGGGACTTGGCCTGGATGCCGGCCTTGACCTTGAGCGGAGGAAGGAAGAGCAAGACGATGAACAGGGCGAGGATCGGGATGGCGGCCCGCACGCCGTTGAGGGAGAACGCCGGTACGAGGTGGTAGCCGACGATCGAGTTGAGCGGCGTCTCCAGGTGGATGTAGCCGACGGCATACGACTGGGCCAGGCCCAGCACCACCGCGCCCACGAAGGTGAGCGGCAAGCTCCGGAGCCGGCCGAACATGGCCGCGCCGTACGCGTTGATCACGAGCAGGGTGAGCGGGAGGTGGGCGAGGGAACCCTGGCTTCCCGCCAACAAGATGCCGGCCAGTCCGGCCAGCGCTGACCCGATGGACCACGCCACCATCGACGACCGGTTCGGTCGACCGCCGTTGAGCTGCGTGAGGTCCCGATCATCGACGACCGCCCGCATCGAGACGCCGCTGCGAGTGCTGAACAACAAGAAGCGCAGGCCGACACCGGTGAGGATGGCCGACAAGACGATGACGACCTCGTGGTACGACATGTCGTAGACGCCGAGGTTCACGGTGCTCCCGTCGAAGAAGCCCGGCATGCGGCGACCGACGTTGGGCGGGAACAAGATGAGGGCGATCTGGAACACGCCGAACAGCAGGCTGATGGAGACGATCAGCCGGGTGACCTCCGAGACGTTCTGCAGGCCTCGGACGATGAAGCGCTCGACGCCGGCACCGAACAGGGGAGCCATGACACCCAGCACCGCGAACAGGGCAAGGGGCGCCGGCCAGTTCCACTCCACCCGAAGCTGCCAGTACAAGAACGCGGCCAGCATCCCGAACGCTCCGTGGGCGAAGTTGAAGATGCCGGAGGTGGTGTAGGTGACCACGAGGCCGCTGGCGGCCACGGCGTAGAGCGCCCCGGTGACCAGTCCGATGATGGTGAAGGTCAGGAACTGGTCCAACGTCGGGACCTAGGACGCAGGCTTGACGGTGGCCACGTACTTCGGGCTACAGGCGAACTCCTTGTCGGTGGGTCCCCAGCGGGTGAAGACGCCGTCCTTCACCTCGAGGACCACGATGCAGTTGGGGCCCTCGTTGGTTCCCGGGCTCGTTGGGGCGTGGAGACCGCCTCCGGTCCAGCTGGTCACCTTGGCCAGCTTGTCGAGCATGCAGGTACGGGTGAGGTTGTTGTCGACGTCGCACTCCTTGGCCACCTTGGCGAAGAGCAGCCACGCTGACGTGCTCTGCAGCCCGAGGAAGGCCTGCTTGCCCTTCATGGCCGCGATGTTGTCTTCGTAGAGCTTGGTGGCAGGGTGGCTGTCGGCCTCCTCGAGCGGTGCGAACACGGTGCCGACGTACGCCCCTTCCGCCGCCTTGCCCGCGGCGTCGATGTAGCTCTGGTCGTAGAAGTTGGCGTCGAGGAGTCGGACAGTGGGGGTGTAGCCGATCTGGTCGAGGGCCTGGGCCAGGGCCGCGCCGTTGGCCGGCTCGCCGACGAAGGTGAGGAACGACACCTTGGCCTGCTTGATCGCGCTGGCGAACGGCTTCCAGTTGGATTCGCCCGCCAGGTTGTAGGCCGATTGGTAGACCGTCTTGTGATCGATCTGCTCGAAGGCCGCCTGCTCCTTGGCCTTCTGGTCGATCGTGGTCTGGAAGTCGGCGTACAGGTATCCGTGGCGGTCCTTGGCGTCGGGGTACTTCTGGTCCAGCAGGACCGCAGGGCCCACCGCGAAGCGATCCGCCGGGTTGGGAACGGCCTGGACGGTCCGGGTCTTGGTGGGGGTGTCACCCGCCAGGCCCGCCTTGGTGGGGGTCACCGCGAACCCGGCGACGTCGATCAAACCGCACTTGGGGCCGATCTTGGGCCAGATGTTGTCCTGCACCGCTCCACCGCCCACGAGGGCGAAGTCGGCTTTGCACGAGGCCTCGATCACGGGCTGGTAGTCGGTGAGCTTGGCGTCGCGCTTGGTGAGCTCGAGCTTCTTGCCATTGACGCCACCTGCGGCGTTGCACCAGGTGACGAAGGCATCGCCGGCGTCGAAGAGCTCCTGGTTCAGCCCGGGCCGGCCGCTGAAGCCGGGGTCGGCGACCGTGCCGAGCTTGATGGAATCCGCGCTCACTCCTTGGGCGTCGGAGGCCGGCACCTTGCCGCCGCCCTCCTTGGGGCCGCACACGTCCTTGAGGGTGCCCCAGTCACCAGCTCCCGCCGCACTGCTGGCCGCGGTGGTGGATGTTCCACCTGCGGCTCCCGAGCTGTCTGAGCCCCGGTTGCCACAGCTGGCCCCCAGGAAGGCAACGGCGGCCAGGATCACGAGCAGCTTCTTCATCTATGTCCCCTTGTAGGGCTGAGCCCTTTACTTATGTGGCCTTCAGTTAACCTGTGACCTGTGTCAACCGTAGAGGCATCGCCGCCCTCGCGCCGACGGAGCCGCGGCAGGCCGGCCAAGATCAGCCAGGAGCACATCGTGCGAGCCGCGCTGGACCTCGGCCTCGACACGCTGTCCATGCAGGGATTGGCCGACGATCTCGGTGTCACCGCGCCGGCGCTCTACACGCACGTGAGCGGGCGCGACGAGGTGCTCACCTTGGCCCACGCCGCCGCTCGCACCCGACTCGCATCGGTGACCGCGGACGCCACCGACTGGCGGACGTGGCTCACGACGCTGGCCCAGATGGTGCACGCCGAACTGGGCCCTTCGGCTCGCACGATCCTCGACGAGTCCGCCGACCACGATCACCTGCACCCGCGGCCCAACCCTCAGGGGCGAGCCCTCCTCGTGCGAGCCGGCCTTCGGCCTCGCCGTGCAGATGCGGTGGTGTGGCTTGCCACCAGGGTCGCGCTCACCGCCACGTCCCCCACGTCGCTCCTCGCCGATCTCGAGATCGTGCTCGACGGCGTCGCCGCCCACCTCCCGTCCGACAACCACACCCCCCAGGACCGCTCGTGACCACCTCAGAACCCGCATCGCCCTCGGCGTTCGAACCCGCCCGCCTCGGACCCCTCACGCTGCGCAACCGCATCATCAAAGCGGCCACGTTCGAAGGCGTGATGCCTCGCGGTGCGGTCACCCCAGAGCTGATCGACTTCCACGTCGGCGTCGCGCGGGGAGGAGCGGCCCTCACCACGGTGGCGTACTGCGCGGTCTCCATGGGCGGCCGGGTCAGCCGCAACACCCTCGTGTTCACCGAGGACCTGATCGACGACCTCAGTCGGCTGACGGCGGCGGTCCACGCCGAGGGAGCCGCGGTCTCGGCACAGCTCGGCCACGCCGGTCTGGTGGCCCAGAACCAGTCCAAGCGCCATCCGTCCATGGCCCCGAGCACCCGATTCAGCGCGCCGGCCATGGGCCTGGTCCGGGCAGCAACGCCTGCCCAGCTCGACGGCGTCGTGGCCGACTTCGAGCGGGCAACCCGAGTTGCGGTCGCGGCGGGGTTCGACGCGGTGGAGGTCCACATCGGGCACAACTACCTGCTCAGCTCGTTCATGAGCCCCAACCTCAACCGGCGCCGAGACGACCTCGGCGGCAGCATCGAGAACCGCATGCGGTTCCCCCGTCGAGTGGTGGAAGCAGTCCGCCGCGCCGCCGACCCGCATGTGGCCGTGCTGGCCAAGTTCAACATGGCCGACGGTGTCGACGACGGCCTGTGGCTGGAGGAGAGCCTGCAGATGGCACAGCTGCTCGAGCTCGACGGACACCTCGATGCCATGGAGCTCACCGGCGGCAGCTCGGTCCTCAACGGCATGTACTTCTTTCGGGGCGACGTCCCCATGAAGGAGTTCGCCGCCGCGCAGGGACGGCTCGTGGGGCTCGGGCTGCGTGCCTTCGGCGGCAGGATCTTCCCGAAGCTCCCGTTCGAGGAAGCGTTCTTCCTGCCGTTCGCCCGCCAGTTCCGCCGTGAGCTCGACATGCCCCTGGTGCTGTTGGGCGGGATCAACGAGCGACCGACCATCGATGACGCCATGGCCGAGGGGTTCGAGTTCGTCGCCATGGCTCGCGCGCTCCTCCGCGAGCCCGACCTCGTCAACCGGTGGTCGTCGGGCGATGCCAACGCCGGGCTGTGCGTTCACTGCAACAAGTGCTTGCCCACCATCTACCGCGGCACCCACTGCGTGCTGGTGCCCTCGTGACGGACCGGACCGTGGTGGTAACCGGGTCGGCGTCTGGCATGGGCGCCGCGACGCGGGCTCTGCTCGAGTCTGCGGGAGATCGAGTCATCGGCGTGGACCTGCACCAGGCCGAGGTCACCGCGGACCTCGCCACGCCCGACGGCCGCGCCGACGCCATCGCCGCGGTGCAAGGCCTGGCTGGCCACTCGATCGACGGAATCGTCACCTGGGCCGGCGTGGCCGGACTCACCGCCCACCCGGGCAGCCTCCTCGCATCGGTCAACTACTTCGGCACCGTGGAGCTGCTCGCCGGCCTCCGACCATTGCTCGCCGCCGGAAGCCAGCCCGCTGCGGTGGCGATCAGCTCCAACTCCACCACCGTCCAGCCCGGTGTCCCCCAAGACGTGATCGACCGGTGCCTGGCGGACGACGAGCCCGGGGCGCGCGCCGCAGCCGACGCGGCCGGGGCGCTGGGCAGCTATCCCGCCACCAAGACCGCGGTCGCCCGGTGGGCTCGACGCCAGGCCCCGACGGATCTGTGGGCGGGCGCCGGCATCACCCTCAACGTCGTTGCGCCGGGTGCCGTCGAGACCCCGATGCTGCAGGCCACCCGCGACGACCCCTCGATCGGCCGATTCATCGACACCTTCCCGGTACCGGTCGGACGCAAGGGGACCGCAGAGGAGCTGGCGGCGGTGGTTGCGTTCCTCCTGGGTCCGCACGCCCGGTTCTTCTGCGGATCGGTGGTGTTCGTCGACGGCGGCACCGACGCCCACCTTCGTCCCGACTCCATACCGGTGCCGTGGACCTGACCGCTCCACAACCCGGCCAGACGGCCGACGGGACACGGATGGAGCTCTCCACCGCCGCCCAGCGCAGCGAGGTGTTCGACGCCGTCGACCCCTACGCGCTCCTGCTGGCCGTGCCAGGGGTGGTGGCGGTGATCGACGCCAGCGGCACGGTCATGTGGGTGAACGATCAGGTCAAGGAGCTGAGCGGCCACCGGCCGGAAGAGCTGATCGGCACGGGCATGCTCGATCACGTCGATGTCGAAGCCAACCCGCTGGCGCTCGAATCGATCGGCTACGCCCTGGAGAACGAGGGCATCCGGCTCCCCACGATCCTCGGGTTCCGTGCGGTGGGGGGCCGAACGGTGATGGTGGAGGTGGTGGCCAACAACCAGCTCCACAATCCCGCCATCCAGGCCCTGGTGGTCCACATGCGGCCGTGCGACGAGCGCGACCTGATCGATCAGATCCTCACCGCGATGGCGGGCGGCGCCGACATGGCATCGGTGTTCGAGCGGGTCCACCGAGTCGGCGCCGCGGCCACCCTCAGGTCGTCGATGTCAGTCATCTTGATGGGGGAGGCCGGGCGGACTGCGGTCGGGTTCAGCTCGGCCGATCAGGGTTCCGACCGGGTCGCCCGACTCATCGACACGGCCGAGCTCTGGGACGGCCCGGTGCGGGTGAACGAGGCGGTGATCCTGCCGAACCTCGCTGCCATGCCACCGGACCTGCAGCGCGCTGCGGACGAGGGGGGCTTCCGTAGCATCTGGGCCTACCCGGTGGGCTTGCTCGGCACGGACTCGGTGGGGGCGATCCTTCTCTTCTGCCGAGAGGAGCCCGGGCCACCCGAACCGAGCGCCGTCATGCTCGCCACCCAGCTGTCGCGCTTCACCCAACTGGTCCTCGATCGCCACGACCGCTCCGAGCAGCTCCTGCACGCCGCGCACCACGACGACCTCACCGGCCTGATCAACCGCAACCGCTTCTACGACGCCGTCGAGCAGGCCCTGGAGGAGTCCGATCGTCCGGTGGGCCTCGCCTACCTGGACCTCGACCGGTTCAAGGTGGTCAACGACCGGTTCGGCCATCGGATCGGCGATCTGGTGCTCATCGAGGTCGCGGCACGGTTGGTGTCCATCGTCGGCCCACGGGGAACGATCGGGCGTCTCGGCGGGGACGAGTTCGGCATCTGCGCGCCCGGGATGGACCTGGATGCCCTCGAGGATCTGGCCACCGACGTGCTGGCCCGCCTGGTGGATCCGATCGTGATCGACGGGTTCGATCACGTGGTCGGGGCCACCCTGGGTCTCTCGGCCGCCACGCGGGGGAGCGTCGGCTCGGCCGATGAGCTGGTCGACGAAGCTGACGGCGCGCTGATCGGCGCGAAGGTGGTGGAGAAGGGTTCGGCGCGGATCGCCGCGGCGGCCACCGCTCGGTCTTGGCCTGCCACCCAGGTGCCGGACCTCTAACCTGGGCGCACCATGAGTGCCGTGCTGTTGACCCTTGCTCTGATCGTTGCGGTGGTGTCGGCCATCCGAGGCGTCTGGTCGCCGTGTGGGCTCTCCATGCTTTCCTCGATCACGCCGATGACCGAGTCTGGCCGCGGCAACCGCTTCGACGTCACCGCTGGCTGGTTCGTCGTCGGGAGCCTGGTGGGCGGATCCTGCATCGGGGGGCTGGCTGCGCTGGGCGCCGCAGGACTCGCCCTCGCCCAGGTGCCCACCACCGCACTCCTGGGGGTCGGGGCCCTCATCGCGATCGCCACCGCCTCGACCGACATGGGCCTGCTCGGGGTCGAGCTGCCCATCTTCAAGCGCCAGGTGAACGATGCCTGGTTGCGGCGATACCGCTCGTGGGTCTACGGCGCGGGGTTCGGCTGGCAGATCGGCTTCGGTGTCGCCACCTACATCATGACGGCGGGGGTCCTGCTCACCATCGCCCTCGCGGTGCTGACCACCAGCCCCTTCCAGGCCCTCCTGATCGGGGCCACCTTCGGCCTGATCCGGGGCTCGGCCGTGTTCATCGGCCGGCCGGCCACCTCCCCGGCCGCGCTGGCGCGGGTCCACGAGCGCCTCGATGCCGCTGCGCCTGCGTCGCGTGCCGCGGCAGCCTGGGTCCAGGTGCTCGCCGCTGCGGTGCTGGCCGCAGTGGCATGGCACCCGCTGGCCGGCGGCGCCGTCCTGGTCACGGCACTGGCCCTCACCCGCAGGCCGTCCACTGGCCTGGCGTTCCGGGCCTGATCCACTGATCCCGAGCTCGTCCGTGTGCGGCAGCGCCGGAGCGGGTCGGCAGTAGCGTCGGCCCCCATGTGCGGTCGATTCGTCTCCGTCTCACCGCCCGACGAGGTGGCTCGGTACTTCGACGCCTTGCCCCCTCAGGGTGTGCTCGAGCCGAACTGGAACGTGGCACCCACCGACGACGCCTACGTGGTGCTGGTGGACGACGGAGAGCGGCGCATGGCGGTGCACCACTGGGGCCTGGTCCCGTTCTGGGCCAAGGATCCGTCGGTGGGGTCCCGAATGATCAACGCGCGAGCCGAGGGCCTGGCCGACAAGGGTGCCTTCAAGCGAGCATTCCGAGAGCGCCGTTGCCTCGTTCCCGTCGACGGGTTCTACGAGTGGCAGGCGGTCCCCGGGCAGAAGGCCAAGCAGCCCTACTTCATCCACCGCAGGGATGATCAGCCCCTGGCCTTCGCCGGGCTGTGGGAGACCTGGCGCGGAGCGGAGCGCGCCCGAGACGACCGGTTGCGGTCGGCCACGATCATCACCACCACCGCCAACGAGACCATGGCCCCGATCCACGATCGCATGCCGGTGGTCCTCCCCGCGTCGGACTGGGACGAGTGGCTCGACCCCGACAACGCCGACGTGGACCTGCTCGGCCGGTTGCTGGTACCTGCTCCCGCGGACCTCCTCGTCCTCCGTCGCGTGGGCTCTGCGGTGGGAAACGTGCGCAACGACGGACCGCGCCTGATCGAGGCCGTGGCTCCGGCAGAGCACGACTCGCTCCCGTTCGGCGACGGGCCGTGACCGCGGCGGCCACGGTCCGACGAGACCCTGGCCTGCGTCGTCGGTGGGATCGCCAGGTGCTGCGCCTCAGCGGGTTGCTCGACGGCGAACACGCCGATCGGATGCTGCCGTGGTTCATCGCCGCCGCCGCCTTCGTGGTCTTGGTGGCACTCGACGCCGCTGCGATCCGGTCGCTCGACGGCGGCAGCGGCCTGGCCTCGTGGTTGCAGGCGGGATGGCGTCGGGAGCACGGCTGGGCCGGGTTCCCGGTCGGCGGTGCCGACCCGGCCCGGGCCACCTGGTCGTTCGTGTCCGAGCCGATCCTCTGGCTCACCCGCTTCGTACCGGCCGAAGCGGTGTTCTCCGTGGTCCAGGCAGCGGCCATCGCCATCGCCATCGTGCCCTTGTGGCGTCTGGCCCGCGATGAGGCCCGTCTCCGCGTCGGGGCCACCGTGGTCGTCACCGTCTGCTACGTCCTGGCGCCCGCCCTGCAGCGGGCGAACCTCACGGCCTTCCACCCCGAGGTAATCGCCCTGCCGGCGTTGATCTGGGCCTACCGGCTCGCCCGCCAGGGTCACTGGCGACGGTACGCCCTCCTCGTCGTGCTGGTGCTGGGTTGCCGCGCCGACCTGGGCCTGACCGTGGCCGCCATGGGCCTGCTGCTGGTCAGCGAGGGTCGCCGGCGACCAGGCGCCATCACCGCCATCGTCGGTCTGGCCTGGTCGGTCACCGCCGTCGTCGTCGTGTCCCCGTCCATCGCCGAGGGTCCCCTGACACCGGCGGGGGAGTTCGTGGGTCGGTCCACGGCGCCGTTGGCGGTCATGCCGCAGTTGGTCACGCACCCGTTGTCGGAGCTGAAGGGTCTGCTCGCTGAGCCGAGCGTGCTCTTCTTGGTGGTGGTGCTGGCACCGCTCCTGTTCCTCCCCCTCGTGTCACCACGGAAGCTGGCGGTGGCCCTGCCTGGGTTGGTGCTGGCCATGATTGCTGATCGATCCGTCCAGCGCACCGCCGAGTCGCAGGTGCTGGATCTGGCGCCGGCCGCAGCCCACATCGCTCCCTCCATGAGCTTCGTGTTCATCGCCTTGGTCTTCGCGCTGGAACGCATCGGGCAGCTGAGCGTGACCCGGGTGAACGTGGATCGCCGCGTGCTGCTCGCTCTCCTGGCGGGATCGATGCTCTTCTTCGTGACCGAGGCGCCCACCTCGCCGTACCGCCAGCCGTGGGCGTGGGGGAGCCAGGACGCGCTCGACGGTGCCCGCCAGATCGCCGCCGGCCGGGTGAGCGACACGGAGGAGGTTGCGGTGTCGCCATCGTCCACCGCCCTCCTGGCCGACCGGGCCGACCTGGTGGAGCTCCCGTTCGCGCCCCAGGACTTCACCGTCCACCGGGTCACCCTGGTCAGTCGAGACGTCGACGTCGTGCTGCTCGACACCACCGGCACCGATCGCCGAACGGGTGCCCAGGTGTGGACAGATGATCGTCGCCAGCGAGTGCTGGAGCGCTTCGAGGCCGATGGGCTCGAACCCACCTACGAGGCCGAGCACATCTTCCTCCTGCGCCGGCGCTGACACCGACCTGGCGCCCGGCGGCTGGACCTCAGGCGGTCGCCACCTCGGTTCGCCCCGCAGCCCGCAGGGCGACGCGGATGGCCTCGGCAGCGTCGGCCAGGGCCTGCGGGTCCTCGTCACGGCTGGCGTTGGCGAAGTCCAGATCGGCTTCGTCGCGGATCGGGATGACGTGCACGTGGGTGTGCGGCACCTCGAGCCCGGCAACGATCAGTCCGATGCGGGTGGGGGAGAACGCCACCATCTGGGCCTCCCCGATCACCTGGGCCACCTGGAACAGGTGAGCCACGAGTTCCGGAGGAAGGTCGAGCCAGTGGTCGACCTCGGCCACGGGTACCACCAGCGCGTGCCCGGGCCGCAGCGGGCCGAGAGCCAGGAAGACACCGCACCGATCGTCGCGCCACACGAACTCGCCGGGAAGCTCGCCGTCCAGGATCCGGGTGAAGATGGTGGCCATGGGGTCGGAGCCTACGAGGCCCGTCCCGGCCGGGGTCGATCGGTAGGATCCGGACCATGGCTGCTGTACGACCGTCGGCCACCACTCCGGCTCCTGGGCCGGTGGCCAACGGCGAGGACCGGATCTTGACGATCCCCAACGTCATCTCGTTGGTCCGCCTCGCCTGTCTCCCGATCTTCGTCTACCTCCTCTTCGGTCGAGACAACCGGGCGGCCGCCGCCGTCATGCTGGGCTTCCTGGGTGCCACCGACTGGGTCGACGGGTACATCGCCCGGCACTACGACCAGGTGACCACGGTGGGGAAGGTGCTGGACCCCGTGGCCGATCGCCTGCTGTTCTTCGTCGGCATCACCGCGATCCTCATCGATGGCTCGATCCCGGTCTGGATCGCGGCGATGATCCTCCTTCGCGAGATCGTCGTCGGGGCCACCACGATCATCCTCGCCATGCTCGGCGCCCGCCGGATCGACGTCACCTGGTTCGGCAAGGCCGGCACGTTCGCCCTCATGGTGGCGGTGCCCATGTTCCTGGCGTCGGAGTCCACGCTCCAGGTGGCCGGAGCATGCAGGGTCATCGCATGGGCGACGGTCATCCCGGGGCTGATCTTCAGCTACGCATCGTGGGCGATGTACCTACCCCTCGGGATCACCGCTCTCCGTGAGGGACGAGCCGATCGAGCCGCCCTGCAGGCTTGAACCTGAGGTCGATGGTTCGGATGGTTCGGATGGTTCCGGGCGCACGGTAGGTTCCACTCCATGAAGGCCGTGATCATGGCGGGAGGCGAGGGCACCCGTCTGCGGCCGCTCACCTCCAACTGCCCCAAGCCGATGCTCCCGTTGGCCAACCGGCCGATGATGGAGCACATCATCGAGCTGCTGAAGAACCACGGCATCGACGAGATCGTGGTCACGGTGGCGTTCCTGGCCAACCAGATCCGCAACTACTTCGGCGATGGCTCCGAGTTCGGCGTGAAGATGGTCTACGCCACCGAGGAGCAGCCGCTCGGCACCGCGGGATCGGTCCGCAATGCCATGGACGTCCTCACCGAGCGCTTCCTCGTGATCTCGGGCGACGTACTCACCGATCTCGACCTCACCAAGATCCTCGACTTCCACGACCAGCAGGGCGCGCTTGCCACGATCGGCCTGGTGGCGGTGGACAACCCGCTCGAGTTCGGGATCGTGATCACCCGGGAGGACGGCTCCATCGAGCGCTTCCTCGAGAAGCCCACCTGGGGCCAGGTCTTCAGCGACACAATCAACACCGGCATCTTCGTGCTCGAACCGGAGATCTTCGACTACATCCCGGCCGGTCGACCCGTCGACTTCTCGAGCGAGGTGTTCCCCGCTCTCCTGGCCGACGGCAAGCCGCTGTACGGCCACGTGACCGAGGGGTACTGGGAGGACGTCGGCACGCTGGAGTCCTACGTCTCGGCGCACAAGGACGTCATGGACGGCCGGGTCGAGGTCGATGTTCCCGGGTTCGAGCTCGGGCGCGGCGTCTGGCTCGGCGAGGGCGCCGATGTGCACCCCGACGCCCACATCGAAGGCTTCGCCATCATCGGCGAGAACTGCCGGGTGGAGGCGGGAGCCCGCATCGGCGACTACACGGTGCTGGGCGGCAACGTGCGGGTGAGAGGCGACGCAGACATCGAGCGCAGCGTCGTCCACGACAACGCCTACCTTGGCGAGAGCGTTCGGCTCCGGGGCTCGGTCATCGGTCGAGCCAGCGACCTGCGTCGCGGCGCCCGGTGCGACGACGGCTCGGTGATCGGAGACGAGTGCTTCATCGGCGACGGCGCCCACGTCGCTGCGGGGGTCAAGATCTACCCATTCAAGACCGTCGAGGCCGGTGCCACGGTCAACTCCTCGATCATCTGGGAGTCCAAGGGCGCCCGCAGCATCTTCGGCGCTGATGGCGTCTCGGGCCTGGCCAACGTCGACATCAGTCCCGAACTGGTGGTTCGCGTCGCCATGGCCTTCGCCACCACGCTCCGCAAGGACGCAACGGTGGTGACCTCCCGCGACTCGTCTCGTTCAGCCCGGATGCTCAAGCGGGCGTTCATGGCCGGGCTCAACGCCAGCGGCATCAACGTGTTGGACCTCGAGGTCGCACCGGTGCCGGTCACTCGCTACCTCACCCGGGAGCCCATGGCCGACGCCGGAGTCACCATCCGGCTGGTGGCCGGAGACCCGCAATCGGTCGTGATCCGGTTCTTCGACCGCCACGGCATCGACATCACCACCGATGCCCAGCGCAAGATCGAACGGCTCTTCGCCCGCGAGGACTTCCGGCGGGTGTTGGCCGGCGAGATCGGCGACATCGGGTTCCCTCCTCGCGCACTGGAGCATTACACCGCGGCGCTCGGCGACACCGTCGACCTCGGCATCGTCCGTGGCGCCGAGTTCAAGCTGGTGGTCGACTACGGCTACGGAGCCACGGCGTTCGTCATGCCCAACGTGCTGGCCAAGCTCAATGCCGACGTACTCGGGATCAACCCCTACGCATCCACCCGCCAGCGCATCGGCGCCGACCAGCACGAAGCCGAGGTCAACGTCTCTCGGCTGGTCCTGGCCTCGGGCGCACAACTCGGCGCCCTGATAGATGCCGACGGCGAGCACCTCACGCTGGTCGACGACGAAGGGGAGGTGCTCACCCACGCCGAGGCCCGGCTGGCCTTCGTGTCGCTCGTGGCCGGCCACCTGGTGGGGGACCGAATCGCCCTTCCCGTCAACATCAGCTCGCACGCCGAGACGCTCGTGGAACCGCACGGGGTCCGCATCCAGCACACCAAGACCTCCACGGCGGCCCTGATGGCGGCGGCCAGCGAGGCCGGTGTCGGGTTCGCGGCCAGCGACGACGGCGGGTTCATCCTCCCTGGCTTCCTGCCCGCCTTCGACGCCAGCGCGGCCTTGGTCAAGCTGCTCGAGTTGCTGGCCCGTGCCGGCACCACGCTGTCCGCCGTGCGCCAGTCGCTCCCCAGGGTCCACATGGCCCACGAGACCGTGGTGACCCCCTGGGAGCAGAAGGGCCTGGTCATGCGGACGCTCGTGGAGCTGAGCAAGGATCGGCGCCTGGAGCTCATCGATGGGGTCAAGGTCTTCCACGACGAAGGGTGGGTCTTGGCGCTGCCCGACCCCGAGGAACCGGTCACCCACATCTGGGCCGAGGGCATCGACCACAACTCGGCGCGCTCGCTCGCTCAGGAGTACGTCCGACGCATCCGCCAGACGCTCCGATGATCCCGGTCCGCACGGCCGTCGTCGGCGTCCCCGCGCCTGGCGCGGTGGGATAGCCTCGCCGCTCATGAACGTTCCCGACGAGCTCCGCTACTCCGCCGATCACGAGTGGATCCGCGTCGACGGCACCACCGTTCGCATCGGGATCACCGACTACGCCCAAGACGCCCTGGGCGATGTGGTGTACGTGCAGATCCCCGATGTCGGATCCAGCGTGTCCGCTGGTCAGGGCATCAGCGAGGTGGAGTCCACCAAGTCGGTGTCCGACATCTACGCACCTGTCGCTGGCACCATCGTCGAGGTCAACGCCGACCTCGACGCCGCGCCCGAACAGATCAACGCCGATCCCTACGGTGGGGGATGGATCTGTGCCATCGAGGTGGCCGATCAGAGCGCGCTCGACGGCCTGCTCGACGCCGAGGCATATCGCAAGCTGATCGACGGATGACCAGGGGTCCGGGCAGGCCCCCGGATCCGTCTCCTGCGAGGGGTCAAGAGTGACCGACGTGTTCTGCAACAACTGTGGTCACCGGAACCACCCAGGTTCCAACTTCTGCTCGTCTTGCGGGCAGCCCCTCGAACGCGCCGGCGAGCCCAACACGATCAGCTTCATGTTGGATCAGCAGGCGGGCGGCCCCGAGATCGAGGTCGACCGTGAGGACGTCGGGCCCGGTGGGGTCCTGGTCGCCACGCGCGGGCCGAACTCCGGGTCTGAGTTCGCCCTGGAGCACGTGATCACCACCGCCGGGCGCCACCCCGACTCCGACATCTTCTTGGACGATGTCACCGTGTCTCGACGTCACGTCGAGATCGAGCGCACCCGCACCGGCTACGTGATCCGCGACGTCGGCTCGCTCAACGGCACCTACCTCAACCAGTCCCTGGTGGAGGGCGACGTGGCCATGAGCAACGGGGACGAGCTCCAAGTGGGCCGGTTCAAGCTGGTGTACGTCGCGGGAACCGAGGCTTCATGACCGACGACCATCTGTCCATCGGCGAGGTCCTTACCCTCCTCCAGGACGAGTTCCCCGAGGTCACCATCTCCAAGATCCGCTTCCTGGAGAGCCAGGGCCTGATCGATCCCGAGCGCACCCCCTCGGGCTATCGCAAGTTCTATCCCACCGACATCGACCGTCTGCGGTGGATCCTCGTGCAGCAACGGGAGAACTTCCTACCGCTCAAGGTCATCAAGGATCGGCTGGATTCTGCCGAGGGCGTCCCCGCCGATGAGCCAGCACCCCCGGTCGAGGACGACCCGGTACCGCCGTCGGCGGAGGCCACCGCGCCGTCCGAGCCGGTCGACGTTGGGGCTGGCCCCTCCACGCCATCTGACCACGTGACTTCGGCCGCCCCACCGCTCCGTACCGAGCCGACCACTCGTCCGGCGCCCACGGTGCGTTCCTCCATGGTTGCCGGCGAGGTGCCCGGTGAGCCGGCACCCGAACCGATCTGGATGGCCGACGTGGTCGCCAACAAGTCCAGGCCCGGCTCGAGCGCGTCGGGCCGTTCGAGCGGGAGCATGCAGAGCCCCGGGGGAGAGGTCAACCTCACCGCCGACGAGGTCTGCACCGAGGCGGGCATCTCACCCACCGCGCTGCGCGAGCTGGAGCAGTTCGGCCTTCTGTTCGGTCGGGCGTACGGGAGCGAGACCTACTACGACGCCGACGCGCTGTTGATCGCCACGAAGTCGGCCGCGTTCCTGAGCCACGGCATCGGCGCCCGGCACCTGCGCATGTTCAAGGTGTCGGCCGAGCGCGAGGCCGGATTCCTCGAACAGGTGGCCATGCCGTTGCTCAAGCAGCGCAATCCCGAGGCCCGGCGCCAGGCCGTCGAACTGGTCGAAGAGCTGGCTGATCTCGGCCACGACCTGCGAGGCGCGCTCTTGAGGGCCAACCTTCGCCAGCACCTCGACCGGGCCTGAACCTCCCGGTGACCGATCTCGGTCCCTCGCTCATCGCCAGCCCCACCGAACTGCGCGCTGCGTCGCAGCGCGTGGCAGACGAGATCTCACGCGACCACCCCCTCGGCGTCACCCTCGTCGGCGTCCTCAAGGGATCGATCCTGTTCCTGGCCGACGTCGCCCGCCGGCTCAGCGTTCCGGTGGAGATCGAACTGGTCGCGGTGGCACCGTTCGACGGTGTCGCCGGTCGGACCCGCGTGGTCAAAGACGTCGATCGGTCCGTGGCCGACCGAACCGTGGTCTTGCTGATGGGGCTGATGGACACGGGCTTCACCGCCGACTTCTTGGTCCGGCACCTCGAGGCATCGGCACCGAACTCGGTGCACACGGCGGTGTTGGCCAACAAGAACGCCCGCCGGATCCTGCCCATCAGCGCCGACTACCTGGCCTTCGAGGTACCGGACCGATTCGTGGTCGGATGGGGGCTCGACCACCGAGGTCGGTACCGCAACGTCAACGGTCTGTGGGCGGTCGATGGAGCCCTTCTGGCCAACGATCCCGACCGCTACGTCGACGACCTCTACGGCCCGAGACACACCGCCGACCCTCCCCGGTAGGATCGTGCCCGTGGTCGAGATGGAGCTGGTCGGCGTTCGGGTGGAGATGCCCAGCAGCTCTCCCATCGCGCTCCTGCGCGAGGTTGGCGGATCGGGGCGCGTGCTGCCGATCTTCATCGGCGCTCCGGAGGCCACCGCCATCGCCTTCGCCCTGGAGGAGGTGATCACACCCCGACCCATGACCCACGATCTGCTCCGGGAGATCCTCGACGATCTCGGGGTGAGCCTGGAGAAGGTCACGGTCACCGAGCTCACCGACGGCGTGTTCTACGCCGAACTCGAACTCCACGGCCGAGACGGCGTGCACACCATCTCGTCTCGTCCGTCCGACGCCATCGCCTTGGCGGCACGCACCGGATCACCCATCTTCGCCTCGGAAGAGGTCCTGGCCGCGGCAGGCTACATCGAGCAGGCCGAACCCGAAGAGGTCGAAGAGGCTGAGGTGGTCGAGCAGTTCAAGGACTTCCTGGACTCGGTGAACCCCGAGGACTTCGCCTCCTGAACCGAGGCCGGATCGCTAGTCGCGGTTCGGCGCGTCGACGGGGGTCTTCACCACCGGGCGCTCGGCCAGCGTCATGCGCTGGAAGCTGGCCTCGAGCGCATGCTCGTTCGCGTCGAAGTCTGGAACCGAGTAGATCTTGGTGCGCTTCAGCTTCTTCTTCACGTTGGTTCCCCCTCGCCCGCAAGAAGATTCCTACATCAATCTAGGCCCAGCTGGCGCGTTGTCACACGTCGGGGATGCTCGACCATTGACCTCGCGCGCCGACATCCCTAGGGTGACACGTGCGTAACTTCACCCTTGTGGTCCCTTCGGGGCCGGGCGCAGCAGAGACGAGAGCACCGTGACCCATGACTACAGCGGCAAGAAGGCGGCGGAGATCGTCGGCATCACCTACCGGCAGCTGGACTACTGGGCCCGCACCGACCTGGTGCGCCCATCGGTGACCGATGCGTCGGGAAGCGGGAGTCGGCGCCGGTACTCCTACCGAGACCTGCTCGAGCTCAAGGTGATCAAGACCCTCCTGGACGCCGGGATCAAGCTGGAGTCGGTGCGCACCGTGTTCGAGTACCTCCGCACCCAGTTGGGCGAGGACGTGGCGTCGGCCCAGCTGGTGATCACCGGCGGGTCGGCCATCTTGGTCCGCGACGATCACGAACTGGTCGACGTGCTCAAGCAGGGCCAGTTCGTCATGGGCAGCGTCTTGTCGCTGGGCGGCGTGCAGCGCGAGGTCGACGACGCCATCGTCGAGCTCTTTCCTGCCACCGCGGCCAAGCCGGCCACCTCTTCAGAAGACGCCGGCCCGCTCGCGGCCAGGGGCTGATCCAGCTGCCTGAGCCCGCCAGTTCCGTGCCGTCTCCTGTGGTGGGACTGCCCTACGAGCAGGTGGCCTTCGCCCACAACGCCGAGCGCCAGGTCGCCCGGCTGTTCGACTTCTACGCCGTGCGCTGGGAGTACGAGCCCCACACGTTCGTGTTCGCCCGGGGACTCGACGGCCATCCCACGTCGGCATTCTCGCCCGACTTCTGGCTGCCCGACCATGGGCGCTACGTCGAGGTCACCACCATGGACCAGCGGCTGGTGACCAAGAAGAACCGCAAGCTGCGCACGCTGCGGGCCCTGCACCCCGAGATCGACATCACGCTCATCTACCAGCGCGACTACCTGCAGCTCCTGGTGAAGTACGGACTCGAACCGCCCGAACAGCTCGGGCTGGCCTCCGTCGGCCAGACCTCGGCCGAACCGCTCGGCCTGCTGGGGATCGCCTCGCACCCGGCCATCGAGGCCGACCACCAGGGGCCTTCGGCCGCCTGACCTGCCAGTAGGGTCCAGCGGGTGACGCTGCGAACCTCGCCCCTCGACGCCGCCCATCGAGCCCTCGGAGCCAAGATGGTTCCCTTCGGCGGCTGGGACATGCCACTGGCCTACCCAGCAGGCACCCTGGCCGAGCACCGAGCCTGTCGGCAGAGCGCGGTGGCCTTCGACGTCAGCCACCTGGGCACGGTCCGCATCACGGGACCCGATGCCCTCGATCGCCTCCAGTACGCCCTCACCAACGACCTCACCAAGGTCGGGCCGGGTCGGGCGCAGTACACCCACCTGCTTGACCCCGACGATGCGTCTGTGGTCGACGACATCATCGTGTGGTGGGTCGGCGATGACCGGTTCGACGTCATGCCCAATGCGTCGAACACCGACGGGGTGGTCGGAGCACTGGGGGAGGGAGCCACCGACGTCACCGCCGAGCGGGCGGTCATCGCACTGCAAGGCCCGAGCGCCCGGCGCCTCCTGGCCACCATCTGGCCCGAAGCAGCTTCCGTCGGTCGCTTCCACGTCATCACCGGCACCTGGGGCGGCGTCACCTGCACCATCGCCGGCACGGGCTACACCGGCGAGGACGGGCTGGAGGTGGCCGTACCCGCCGACCAGGCACCCGCCCTGTGGGATGCGGTGCTGACCGCCGGGTTCACCCCGGCCGGTCTCGGCGCCCGAGACACCCTTCGCCTGGAAGCCGGCCTTCCGCTCCACGGCCACGAGCTCGGCGCCGGTATCACCCCGCTCCAAGCCGGTCTCGGGTGGGTGGTGTCGTGGGACAAGGGCGACTTCATCGGACGGGGTCCTCTTCAGGCCGAGCGCGCGGCCGGCGTCAGCCGCCGCCTTCGGGCCCTCACCGTCGAGGGCCGTCGTCCACCGCGCGCCGATCAGGCCGTGCTGGTCGATGGCGAACCGGTGGGCGTGGTCACCAGCGGCAACTTCTCACCGATCCTCGAGCGGGGGATCGCCTTGGCCTTCTGCCCGCCCGAGGTGGCCATCGGTGACGAGGTGGCCATCGATGTCCGCGGCGAGGCCATCCCCGCCACGGTGGTCAAGCCTCCGTTCATCACCGCCACTCCCTCCGAACCCGTGGCCTGACCTGACGGTCAGGTCGGGCTGACGAAGTCCTCCACCGGGGGGCACGAGCAGACGAGGTGGCGGTCGCCGTAGCCACCGTCGATCCGACGGACCGGTGGGAAGTACCGGTCCCCGCGTGAGACGTGGCCGGGGAACGCACCCTCGGTGCGCTCGTAGGCGTGCTCCCAGGGGCCGGTGAGGCAGTCCACCGTGTGGGGGGCGTGCACCAAGGGGTTGTCGTCGGCCGGCCAGTCGCCACCGACCACCCGATCGATCTCGGCCCGGATGGCGATCATGGCGTCGCAGAACCTCTCGATCTCGCCCAGGTCCTCGGACTCGGTGGGCTCGATCATGAGGGTGCCGGCCACCGGGAAGCTCATGGTGGGGGCGTGGAAGCCGTAGTCGATGAGGCGCTTGGCCACGTCGTCCACCGTCACGCCGGTCTCCTTGGTGATGGTTCGGAGGTCCACGATGCACTCGTGGGCCACCAGGCCGCCTCGACCGGTGTAGAGCACCGGGAAGTGGGGCTGCAGGCGGCGGGCGATGTAGTTGGCGTTCAAGATGGCCACCTGGGTGGCCCGGGCCAGACCCTCGGCGCCCATCATCTTGATGTAGGCCCACGGGATGGGCAGGATCCCCGCCGAGCCCCAGGGGGCGGCCGAGATGGGGCCCGGGCCGGTGGCCGGGCCGGCCTGGTCGACCAAGGGGTGGTTGGGCAAGAACGGGGCGAGGTGGGCGCCCACCGCCACCGGCCCGATGCCGGGGCCGCCACCGCCGTGCGGGATGCAGAACGTCTTGTGCAGGTTGAGGTGCGACACGTCGGCGCCAAATGTGCCCGGCTTGGCCAGACCCACCATGGCGTTGAGGTTGGCACCGTCGAGGTACACCTGGCCCCCGGCATCGTGCACCGCGGCGCAGATGTCGGTGATGGTCTCCTCGAACACCCCGTGGGTGGACGGGTAGGTCACCATCAGCGCGGCCAGCTCGGAACAGTGCTGTTCGATCTTGGCCTGCAGGTCGGGGATGTCGACGTTGCCGGCGTCGTCGCACGCCACCACCACCACTCGCATCCCGGCCATGACGGCGCTGGCCGCGTTGGTGCCGTGAGCCGACGACGGGATCAGGCAGAGGTCGCGCTGCACGTCGCCTCGGCTCCGGTGGTATCCGCGGATGGCCAGCAGGCCGGCCAGCTCGCCCTGCGATCCAGCGTTCGGCTGCAGGCTCACCGAGGCATAGCCGGTGATCTCCACCAGCCACTCCTCGAGCTCCTTGATGAGGCGCAGGTAGCCAGCGGCCTGATCGAGCGGCGCAAACGGGTGGATGGCACCGAACTCGGGCCAGGTGATGGCCTCCATCTCGGCGGTGGCGTTGAGCTTCATGGTGCACGAGCCGAGCGGGATCATGGACCGATCGAGGGCAAGGTCGCGGTCCGCCAGTCGACGGAGGTAGCGCAACATGGCGGTCTCGGAGCGGTGCTGGTGGAAGACCGGGTGGGTGAGGAACGGATCGGTGCGCTCGAGACCGGCCGGGATGGGGGAGGGGAGCACCGCGTCGAGGGCGTCCCAGTCGGCCGCAGGAAGGCCGAAGGCGCTAACCACGGCATCGAGGTGGGCGCGCGTGGTGGTCTCGTCGGTGGAGATGCCGACCGCATCGGCGCTCACCCGACGGAGGTTGATCCCGTTGGCCAGCGCAGCCGCCACCACCTCGTCGGCCCGGCCCTTCACCCGCACGGTGACGGTGTCGAAGCGCGCCACGTCGACCACATCGGCGCCACCATCGGCCAGCGCCCGGGCCAGGAGACCGGCGTACCGGTTGGCCCGCTCGGCGATGGCGGTGAGGCCTTCGGGCCCGTGGTACACGGCGTACATGGAGGCCACCACGGCCAGGAGCACCTGGGCCGTGCAGATGTTCGACGTGGCCTTCTCACGGCGGATGTGCTGCTCGCGGGTCTGGAGCGCCAGGCGGTAGGCCCGGTTGCCGTCGGCGTCCACCGAGACGCCCACCAGCCGTCCAGGGAGGGAGCGCTGCAGGCCGTCACGCACCGCGATGTACCCGGCGTGCGGGCCGCCGAAGCCAAACGGGACGCCGAAGCGCTGGGTGACACCGACCACCACGTCGGCGCCCATGGAGCCGGGGGAGCGGAGCAGGCACAGCCCGAGCAGGTCGGCGTCGACGGCAACGATCGCGCCGACGGCGTGGGCGCTATCGATCACCGGCGTCCAGTCGACCACCTCGCCCGACGAGCCGGGGTAGGGCAGGAGCAGGCCGAAGGCCGTCACGCCATCGGGAAGACCACCACGAAGGTCGGTGACCACGACGTCGAGCCCGATCGGCTCAGCGCGGGTCTGCACCACAGCGATGGTCTGGGGATGGCAGTCGGCATCCACGAGGAACACGGCGTCGTCGGCCACGCCCTTCGCCATGCGGCGGGCCAGGGTCATGGCCTCCGCCGCTGCGGTGGCCTCGTCGAGCAACGAGGCGTTGGCCAGCGTCATGCCGGTGAGGTCGGCCACCATGGTCTGGAAGTTCAACAGCGCCTCGAGACGTCCCTGGGAGATCTCCGGCTGGTAGGGCGTGTATGCCGTGTACCAGGCCGGGCTCTCGACCACGTTGCGCAGGATCACGCCGGGCGTGAGGGTGTCCGAGTAACCCAGGCCGATCATCGAGGTGACCACCTCGTTCTGGTTGGCCAGCTCACGCAGGTCGGCCAGTGCCTCGGCCTCGCTGCGGGCGGGGGGCAGGTTCAACCCCTCGAGGGACCGGATCCCGGCCGGCACTGCGGCCTCCACGAGATCGTCGAGCGACCGGTGGCCAAGTGCGGCCAGCATCTTGGCCTGATCGGTGGCCGATGGACCGAGGTGTCGCGACTCGAACGGCGATGCGCCCTCGAGGTCTCGGAGCGTGGGGCGTGCGGTCATGGTGAGATCTCCCGAGGGCAGGCGCGTCAAGATGGACCTCCCCCGCTGTCGTTGGCACCTGAGAGCTTCACCCTGATGGGCTTTCCCCTTCGGCGAGGTGCACGAGACACCTGCTTTCCAGCGTTGCCTCGGTCGGACGGTCCTTGGGCCTGAGAGATTCCGGGGAGGGATTGCTCCTTCGGCGTGCCCTGAAGGACACTCTCCCGTCCGCGATC
>Ga0209023_10002240_pt1 | contig 24540 bp, 28 predicted proteins | sample LakOneMetagenome_FD_187468 | JGI IMG/M metagenome (GOLD analysis project Ga0209023, IMG submission 187468) | Freshwater and sediment microbial communities from Lake Erie, Canada (SPAdes) (version 2) | ecosystem: Environmental > Aquatic > Freshwater > Lentic | place: Lake Erie, Canada... | reverse complement strand
TGCCTGCCGACCAGATGATCGAAGGCTCAGAACGCAGCACGATGGATGCGCTCCCTCAGGCGACGATGGAAGCCGACAAAGTGCTAGTGTTTTAGGGGCGTATTGCACCGTCTCAATATGTCCGGCCTCCCAACGCTGGCGTTGCTGAAGGATACCGACGTTTTGAAACGAGCCAAATCTATCTCGACTATCGCGCCAACACGCTAATCGACGCCGAGCCCATGGGGCCGTGTCTCTGGGAGACGTCCGGACGCCCGTCCATTGAGCATCGTCCTGCGGCGGATCAGGCGTGATGGGCCAGCCCCGTCCATCCGAGATACCCCGTGTAGACGCCGACCAGCACAATCAACAGAACGGAAATATAGGGAGCGCGCGCAGCAAGAGCGCTGAACCCTGTCCAGCGCTTCGAGACATGCTGAACGCTCAGGGCCGCCGCCGCGCCAACCGTCACCATCGTCAGAGCCAGCCCGATGCTGAAACACAGCACCAGCACAGCGCCCAAGGTGAATTGTTTGAGCTGGAGACAGACCAGCAGAACCGTGATTGACGCCGGACAGGGCACAAGGCCACCCGTGAGGCCGAACATTACGATTTGCCCGGTGGTCACGTTTCGATCTGCAAAGCGGCGGCGGATATCGTTGGCGTGCGCCAGTTCGTGTGCGTCCTGATAGCCGCCCGTTCCTACGTCGAGCCCCCGCATCTCCTCATGGATATGGTCATGCGCGGGGCTGCCAGACTCGACAAACGCCAGATCATAGTCATGCGCGTGGCCGCCGTGCGCAAGGCTCACGCGCGCCATGAATTCGTGCGGCTCCGGGATTTCATCGATCGATTCCAGATAGGCGCCGCGATCGATCATTGCAAAGGTCTGACGGGCGCCGTCCGGCCGCTCTGTCGTGATACTCACCTCATCTGACGCCCAGCCGCGGCCACTTTCAACCCGCATACGCCAGCGGGGCGGAACGCCATCCTCGAATACCTGGAGGGCGATCATGCCATGACCGGTATCGATCCGGCGGATATCCTCTCCATGGGTATGTTCGTGGCGATGGTCGCCGCTCGCCAGCCGGGCGTTGCGATTATCCTTCCGGATACGCAACAGCATCCAGGCCGCTATACCGAGGATGAAGACGGCCGAGGCAATCTGGAAATACGGCTCAAATGGCCTCGTTGTTCACATCCCGCCAGAAATACATGCCGCCGAGCGCAATCGCCCAGACGATGGCCGCGTGGGAAACCGTGGCGGCGAGCCCGAGCAACACGGCCTGCCAAACCGTCCCTCGCACGGCTACGATAAAGGCGGCCATCATCGTCTTGGAGTGACCCGGCTCCAGACCGTGCAAGGCGCCAAGCAGGATTGCGCTGGGGATGAACAGCCACAGATGGTTTGTGCCCTGCTGCAGCAGGTCGTTGAAGCTCGTCATGTCAGAGGTACTTTGTCAGTTGTTTCAGTTCGCGGAGCGCGGAGCGCGCGTCCTCGCCGGCGCCAGCCTGAAGGCAATGTTCGATATGGTCGTGAATCAGCTCTTGCTTCGCCTTTTCGACCGCTGCCTGGACCGCGTGAAGCTGCTGGGCAAGCTCGACGCACGGTCTACCGCCCTCGATCATTCCAATGACGGTGCGGAGGTGCCCTTCGGCTCTCTTGAGGCGGAGCACGATTTTCGGGTGAGTGCTGTGCATCCCGATGAACTATCCAATCCTCCTGGATAGGTCAAATAGTGCGTAAGGCGCCGGGTCGTTTGTCGTCCGCGTCAATGGTGTGCATTCGCGCATTTGCCGTGATCCGCCAACACCTCGATCACGCGGCAGGTCGCGACGTGTCCGTGGCTGCATCCGTCCACCATCAATTCCAGTTCGGCCCTGAGGGCGGTCAAACTGCGGATGCGCTGCTCGACTTCGGCCAGGCGGGCCTTGGCGATGCTGTCCGCGGTCGCGCAGGGCTGGCTTGGATCGTCCTGCAATGTGAGCAAGGCCCGGATCGCCTCGATCTCGAACCCAAGTTCTCGCGCGTGGCGAATGAAGGTGAGGCGGCGCAGGTCGGCCTCGCCATAATGGCGTCGGTTGCCCACGCTGCGGGGCAGGGCCGGCAAGAGCCCGATCTGCTCGTAATAGCGGATGGTCGGCGTTTTCACGCCGCTGCGCCTGGCCGCCTCTCCGATAGCAACGCCCTGGATCATTTCGCTTGCTCCTCTAGTGGCTAGAGGATGTAGCGTCCTTGTCGACAAGACAAGGATCTGACGATGACCGATTCCGCGACGCAGACCCGCTACCGGGTCGAGGGCATGGATTGCGCGAGTTGCGCGACCAAAATCGACACTGCAGTGCGGCGGATGCCCGGCGTTTCCGATGTGGCGGTATCGGTGACGGCGGGCACGATGACAGTAAGCCACGACGGCGCGAGCGATCTGGCGGCGATCGAGAAAAAGCTCACTGGCCTGGGCTACGCGGTTGCTCCGCTCTTGGCCGGAGCAGCGCCCACGCCTCCGCACGCGCATTGCGACCATGATTACGACGGTCACGATCATGCCCACGAGCATGGCGCGCACGATCATGAGGGCCATGACCATAGCGGCCATGCGGCCAAGGAAGTCGAAGGCCTGCACGGGCACGACCATGGTTCGACCGAGGGCCCCTGGTGGCGCAGCAAGAAAGGACGCCTGACCATCGCCTGCGGCGTCGCACTGGCGGCGGCTTATGGAATCGGAAAGCTGTTTCCCGCGCTTGAGGCTTTCGCCTTCTCGGCGGCGATGCTGGTCGGCCTGATTCCGATTGCGCGGCGCGCCGTGATGGCGGCGCTCGCGGGCACGCCGTTTTCCATCGAAATGCTGATGACCATCGCGGCGGTCGGCGCGGTCATCATCAATGCCTCTGAAGAGGCGGCGGCCGTTGTATTCCTCTTCCTGATCGGCGAATTGCTGGAAGGCGTGGCGGCCGGAAAGGCGCGCGCCAGCATCCAGTCTCTGACCAAACTGGTTCCCAAGACAGCGTGGCTCGAAGAAGGCGACCAGACACGGGAAGTGCCAGCCGAAAGCGTGGCGGTCGGCGCAATAATTCTCGTGCGTCCTGGTGACCGAATTCCGGCCGACGGCGTGATCGTTTCGGGCGAAAGCGCGATCGACGAAGCGCCGATCACCGGCGAGAGCATCCCGGTGCGCAAGGGCGTGGACGCCAAAGTGTTCGCTGGCGCCATCAACGGCGACGCCGCATTGCGCGTGCGGGTCTCGGCGGCGGCGGCCGACAACACGATCGCGCGCGTGGTGAAGCTGGTCGAGGAAGCGCAGGAGAGCAAGGCGCCGACCGAGCGCTTCATCGACCGCTTCTCGCGCTATTACACGCCGGCTGTCGTGGCGGTCGCGGCTTTGGTCGCGATCGTTCCGCCGCTGTTGTTCGGCGGCGTATGGGCGGGGTGGGTGTACAAGGGCCTCGCCATTCTGTTGATCGGCTGCCCCTGCGCGCTGGTGATCTCGACGCCTGCGGCCATCGCCGCCTCACTGTCGGCGGGCGCGCGGCGCGGCCTGCTGCTCAAGGGCGGCGCTGTCTTAGAAAATCTCGGCAAAATCACCGCTGTGGCGTTCGACAAGACGGGCACATTGACCGAAGGCGCGCCTAAGGTGACGGACGTGATCGGATTCTCCCTGAGCCAGGCGGATGTGTTGAAATTCGCGGCTGCACTCGAAGTCGGCTCAAGTCATCCTCTCGCAGGGGCTATCCTTGCCAGAGCTGCCGCCGAAAAGGTGGTTCCACCCCATACAACGGATGCTACGGCCGTCGGCGGCAAGGGCGTTGCGGCCACTGTGGACGGCAAAACGGTTTTCCTTGGGTCATTGCTGGCGGCAGGAGAGCGCGTCGCGCTCTCTGCCGACCAGACAGCTCGCGTCACAGCCCTGCACGATGAAGGAAAAACCGTTTCGGTGTTGGTTGTGGAGGGTAGCATCGCCGGAGCGATTGCTCTGCGTGATGAGCCGCGCGCGGACGCGTTGGCGGGCCTCAAAGCGCTTACGGGCTCTGGCGTCAAAACAGTCATGCTGACCGGCGACAATCAACGCACTGCGACGGCTATTGGCAAGCAGCTCGGCATCGAAGTACGCGCAGGCCTTCTGCCGGAAGAGAAGCTGCGGATTATTGGGGAATTGCAAGGACAGGGGCTCAACGTCGCCAAGGTCGGCGATGGTATCAATGACGCGCCTGCGCTTGCAGCGGCCAATGTGGGCATTGCGATGGGCGGCGGAACGGATGTCGCACTGGAAACCGCCGACGCTGCGGTGCTTCATGGTCGCGTCGGTGACGTAGCCGCGATGATTGATTTGTCGAAGCGCACCATGGGCAATATCCGCCAGAACATCACAATTGCGCTTGGCCTCAAGGCGGTATTTTTAGTGACTACGGTCGCCGGCTTCACCGGCCTTTGGCCCGCCATTCTCGCGGACACTGGCGCGACGGTTCTGGTCACAATCAACGCGCTGAGGTTGTTGCGAGCGGAAAACCTGCAAAATTAGTGGTCGTTTTGTGACACTCGCCGTTCGGGTGGCGTCATTCAGCGCATCATGCACTCGGCTGAGCTGGCCGCAGGGCAGCCCAACATGGGCGCAGCCGGGCCGGAGTGAGTCCAACCGCGCGCATTCTCGTCCAAGGCAACTACCTCGCCATCTATGAACCCCAGCCGGACGGCGTGTTTATTGTCGCTGTGGTGCATGGGATGCGACCCGCAAAGCTGGCTTCATTCGTAAGGAAATCGGACGATTGTTTTACAAACAGCTTTGTCTTGAGAGTGTCATATATATCCGCTAGTCTGGATATATGGATGAACAGGCAACGCTTCATGCGCTCGCCGCACTCGCTCAACAGACCCGGCTCCAGACGTTCCGCCTGCTTGTCACGCGTGAGCCCGGGGGCGTTCCGGCTGGTGAGCTCGCCCGGCTGATTGGCGTTCCTCAGAACACCATGTCGGCACACCTGGCCACGCTTTCCCAAGCGGGCCTCATCTCAGGGGAACGGCGCAGCCGCTCGATCATCTATCGCGCCGACCTGGCCCGCTTCCGCGAGACCATCCTTTTCCTGGTCAACGATTGCTGCGGCGGCCGTCCCGAAGTGTGCGAGCCGTTGATCGCCGATCTTCACCCCTGCTGCCCACCGAAAGTGACGACGGATGACTAACCCCTCCTTCAACGTCCTGTTCCTCTGCACCGGCAACACGGCGCGCTCGATCCTTGCTGAGGGCATCCTCCGCAAGGAAGGCGCGGGGCGCTTCACCGCGTATTCAGCGGGCAGTCAGCCCAAGGGCCTCGTCAATCCTATCGCGATCAAAACGCTCGCGGCGTTCGGCTATCCCGCAGACGATTATCGCTCAAAGAGCTGGGACGAGTTTGCGAAGCCCGGCGCGCCCGTCATGGATTTCGTGTTCACGGTCTGCGACAGCGCGGCTGGCGAAACGTGCCCAATCTGGCCGGGCCAACCGATAACCGCGCATTGGGGCATTGAAGACCCGGCCGCCGTCGAAGGCACAGATATCGAAAAGGAAGCGGCCTTCGCATCCGCGTTCAAATATCTCCGCAACAGGATCACGGTTTTTACCAGCCTTCCGCTCAAGAGCGTCGACCATATGGCGTTGGACAAGAAGCTGCGGGATATCGGTCGAATGGATGGCGCTACGGGCGTAGTAGCGAAAGCGCCTTGATGCAGACTTTCGATTTTCCCCGTCGTCTCGTCGCCGAAGCGCTCGGCACAGGGTTGCTTGTTGCAACTGTCGTTGGCTCCGGCGTCATGGCGGAAAGCCTGACGAAAGACGTTGCGCTGCAACTGCTGTGCAACACTCTGCCGACCGGCGCGATCCTGGTCGTGCTGATCACGATCCTTGGGCCTATATCCGGCGCGCATTTCAATCCCGCCGTCACGCTCGCTTTTGCGACGCGCGGCGAGTTCGTTCGCCGTGAGATTGTCCCGTACGTTGTGGCGCAAATCGTCGGCGGCATCCTTGGTGCGGTCGTCGCCCACGCCATGTTCGATCTGCCGCTGGTGGCGTTTTCGGGCAAGGTGCGCACCGGCCTGTCGCAATGGATCGCGGAAGGCGTCGCGACATTCGGGCTGCTGGCGACAATCCTTGGCGGGCTGCGGTTCAACAATGCCGCAATCCCTTGGCTCGTCGGGCTCTACATCACGGCGGCCTACTGGTTCACCGCCTCGACCTCGTTTGCCAATCCCGCTGTCGCCATAGCTCGATCCTTCTCCAACACGTTCTCCGGCATTCGTCCGCTCGATCTACCGGGGTTCATTGTTGCGCAGCTCATAGGTGCGGCCCTGGGCGTCGCGCTCTTCGGGTGGCTGCTGCAAGGCCGAGAAGGTAAGGAAGCCAACCCGGAGGCGCGTCTTTGAATATCGTCGTCCATCACAACCCGGACTGCGGGACGTCACGCAACGTGCTCGCCATTCTCGAAGCTGCCGGATATCGGCCAACAGTGATCGAGTACCTGAAAACCGGCTGGACGCGGCCCCAACTGCTCGGGTTGTTTGCTGCTGCGGGTCTGACGCCAAAGGACGCCCTGCGCGTCAGCAAGTCACCGGCCGCAGAATTGGGGCTGACGCAGCCCGATGTGGACGATGAGACTTTATTGGCCGCCATGGTTGAACATCCGATTCTTGTGAATCGGCCAATTGTCTGCACTTCAAAGGGCGTACGGCTGTGTCGTCCGAGCGAAGCGGTTTTGGGTCTTGTCGATCGCGTACCTAAAGGGCCGTTCTTCAAGGAAGACGGGTCCCTCTTGATCGACGGCGAGGGCCGACGCGTTGGATAAATTCGAGAGCACGCCAAACCTTGAAGAGGCCTCCTTCAAGGAAATCGAGGCTGAAAACCTTCACAACCCGCCCAGGTCAGCCCATGCGCCGCGCATCCTCCTCTTGCATGGCTCGGTGCGCAAAAGGTCATTCAGTCGCCTTGCGAACGAAGAGGCGGCGCGCATCCTGCGCCGGTTCGGGGCCGAGACGCGAAGTTTCGACCCGTCGGGTTTGCCGCTCCCTGACGATGCCGAAGCCGATCATCCAAAAGTGCAAGAGCTTCGCGACCTCGTAACCTGGTCAGAGGGCATGGTCTGGTGTTCGCCGGAACGTCACGGCTCGATGACCGGCATCATGAAAGCCCAAATCGACTGGATTCCGCTTTCTCTCGGGGCGGTTCGGCCGACACAGGGCAAAACGCTTGCGGTGATGCAGGTGAGTGGCGGTTCGCAGAGCTTCAACGCCGTGAATCAGCTGCGCGTGCTGGGCCGCTGGATGCGCCTGATCACCATTCCCAATCAGTCTTCAGTCGCCAAGGCGTTCATGGAGTTTGATGAACACGACCGCATGAAGCCCTCCGCCTACTACGATCGGGTCGTAGATGTGATGGAGGAGCTGGTGAAGTTTACGCTGCTGACGCGGGATTGCTCCGACTACCTGGTGGATCGGTACTCGGAGCGGAAAGAGAGTTCAGAAGCGCTCTCGAAGCGGGTCAACCAACGTTCGATCTAGAGGCGGGGAACTTGCTTGGCCGCGAAGCGCGTGACCGCTATCGAGAACGTCATGTCGAATTTTGTCGAAACTCCACCTCAAAGCCGTCGGCAGGCCAACCCTTATGCATTCACAGGTGGAGCGGTCATTGGCGCGCTTGGGGGTCTGATAGGCCTCAGTGGGGCAGAGTTCCGGCTACCGCTGCTGATTGGCATGTTCGGTTTCCCGGAAAAAATACACTTGAGGTCGGATCTGCTTTCCAGGTGCCGCACTGTCTAAGCGGAAATTTTTGCAAATCTACGAGCGATCATGGCGTGGTATGTTGATATCAGCGTAGACAGGTCGAGTTGTTGCGCGTTTTTGTCGCTTGGCTTCCTTAGAGACGTCTTCGGCTCGCCTATCGGAGAACTTGCGCGCGGCCTGACCAGCGGTTGATGTGATTGAAGGGGTCGCACGGCGGCAATCATCGATCGCCTTCGCGCCGCAATTGCAGGCTCTGGATCAGTCGCCAGATACTTGTTCAGTTTGACCTCAAGATTGCCGAGGCATCGCAGCCGCGCATTTGTCGACAGGCTGATGAAGTTTGCTTCTGTCGCTCGTCGCTGCAAAGAAGGTAGAGCCTGAATTAGGGAAGCCAAGGCGCTCGTTCCAAAGATGCCGCACGCGCTTTCCATTGCCACCAGCGCGTCGATCAATTCGCAAGATGTACGTGTGCGGTAGTTGGTAGCAAGCCCTTTTGCGCCGCGCAGATCGAAGCGACATTCAGCGCAGAAGTGCAGAGGCAGCACGGTTCCCTGATCGCTTGACCGAATTCCGCTTCGGCAGTTTGGGCATCGATCGACCAGACCGCGATTGTGGTCGGGACACATGATAAATGTCGCTCTTCGCCATCGACGGCGAAAATACGGCTCTTGGTCTTCGCAAAGGCAATGGGGACAGAACTGAAGCCACGTCGCTCTGTTGCGATTGGTCACGCGCCAGCGCATCGGCAAAGCCATTGGCAGCCAATTTTCAATGCCGATAGTCATTGCCGTCATGCGAAGGACTGTTACGCCGGTTTGCCGGTTCAACAGTTTGAACAAATGCGCAGGCGCCATGTTGCTTAGATGGGCGGACCAATTTTGTGATTCGAGCCCCAGCGCGTAACCAAAGTGCCGGGGTGAAAGGCCATGCGCAAATGCGATCCGATGCAACCAACTGGAAAAGAGCTCGTCACGCGCCGGCAAAACGGAAATCGGCCAGCGATCCGATATGGCCGTCGCTAGCTGTGGCATCACTTCGATGTCAATTTCGCCGGTGTCACGCATTGCTTTAAAGAAGCGAGTCGCGAAGCAAGGATCCGGGACGGTGCGATGCCGGCATATGTTTGAGCGTGTTGAGCGCACTTAATGTTATGCGCTCTTTTCCGGAGTGGATTGCAGCTACTGCTGCTTCTGCAACAATGTCCACTGTTTCGCCGATGAGACCTTCAGACATGTCGAAAATGCGGCGAGCGAGGCGCTCTGAAGATAGTTCCGATGGGCGAGCAAGAGGCATTGCTGTCTCGAGCGTATCCAGGAGAGCGAGGTAGGAGTCATCATATTTCCATCGGGGGATGGGAATGCATTTGAATCGGGACGCCATTTCCTTTGTGGCGTTTATGTAATCATAGACAGTGATATCTCCTATCAGGACCGGGGAAATGTCATAGTCGTGACCAATGCGTCGCAGGAATGCGAAAATCGCGCTGACGTCCTTGGCGCGACCTCGCAAAGCATTGTGAAATTCATCGAAAAATACGATACGCGGTTTTAGAGTCCCGAAGAGCGCATCTATCTGCGTTACCATCCCTGCCAAGGTCGACCGAGGTGACTCGGGAGCCTTCATATCCGTGATGACTCCCGAAAGAAAATGACCGAGACCAGCGCCCTCTCGCGCCTGCACTACCCACACTTTCCGTTTATCTCCGGACTTCAGATGTTGCAGTATGAAGCGCTCTGCGATCATGGTCTTGCCATTGAAGTAAGGCCCGACCAACAGAAGTCCTTTGGTCCGAAGTCCCGGCGGACGACCTAGCAGTTTCTGCAATCTCTCATGCGCTGCCAGTGCAGCATCTGTCCCTATCCATCGAGGTGCTTCGATGAAAGCGATGCGCGCTGGAATCGGGGACGCCATCATCTTGCGTGCAGGGTCGGACAAGTGCTCGTACAACTCGCTCACCATTCGTCCAGCGGCAGGACGCGCTTTGGTCTGGAAGGATGTGGCGCGGTGGGCTGCTCGGGAGCCTTCATGCTCTGATAGGGTTTTGGAGCCTTTGCTGCGTGCCTGGCGCGCACAAGGGCCCGGGCTTCAGACTTGCGCATTTTTGTTAGCTTCGGCTTATTCTTTCGTGCGGCGCTGACAATTTCATCGATCTCGCGGGGTATCGCCATTTTCTCTATTGGAGTTCGCGTATTTTCCGCCCGTTTGTTACGGCGATCACGCTGGTGCTGCCACAGGGTGATCGAATCCTTGGTGCCATCGCGCCGTTCGACTGGGCGAAAGTTGCCGTCCTCCGGATTGCGGACATAAATGTGGCTGATGTCGCGCGGATCCCATCGAACGTCGAGGGGGTCCAAGCGATCGCGCTGGGGCACGAAGACCCCGAGCCAGGGCGAGTAATAATCCAGTGCAAACATCGCTAGACCCTGCGGGGTCAATACCCGCTGCGTTTGAGGCAGAAAATTCAACAGGACGGCTTGCGGCTCGTCGGAGAAGTCAGACTGGTTCGCAACGTGCGCCTTCCATTCTTTGATGGGCACCTTGAGCGTCCGCTTGTTCATTTCTTCGTTGTGGTCGATGATCGCCAACGCGACGCAGCGCTCAAGATCGTCGAACGTCAGACAGGCGCGATTTTCGGACGGGTAACCGTTCCGGTCGGCCACCGAGCGACCGGCGCCTCCATCATTTTTGCCAATGTATCGGTTGATTTTCCCGAGAAGCCGCTCGACGACGCCACCTGTATGAACGGTGCCCCGATTGCGAAACTTGATTTTGATGTTGTACTCGGCGCAGCCTCTATCGAATGCGGCGCCTCTGAAATCGGGGCCTGAATCGACCAACACGCGCTTCGGCCTCCCATAAGTGGGCCATTGCTTTGTGATCCCACGTGACTTGAGCCAATCGTCTTTCTTGCAAATGGAATGAGCCATGCAAAGCGCGATTGAAAGGGTTGAACCGCCCCGGGTTTGCCGGAGGCCATTTTATTTGAGTCACGCCGCCATGGCGGGTTCCTCGTTGAGCGCATAGTAGCGCGCCTCGGCTTCGGCCGGCGGGATATTTCCGATCGGCTCCAGCAGCCTTCGATTGTTGAACCAGTCGACCCATTCGAGCGTGGCGAACTCGATGGCCTCGAAGCTGCGCCACGGTCCGCGCCGGTGAATGACCTCGGCCTTGTAGAGCCCGTTGATCGTTTCGGCGAGCGCGTTGTCGTAGGCATCGCCGACGCTGCCGACCGACGGTTCGACGCCGGCCTCCGCCAGGCGCTCGGTATACTTGATCGACACGTATTGAACTCCGCGGTCGCTGTGGTGGACGAGGCCGCCGCGATGAACAGGCCGGCGATCGTGCAGCGCCTGCTCGAGTGCATCGAGCACGAAGCCCGCATGCGCGGTGCGGCTGACGCGCCAGCCGACGATCCGCCGCGCGAAGGCGTCGATCACGAACGCGACATAGACGAAGCCGCTCCAGGTCGCGATATAGGTGAAGTCCGACACCCACAGCGCATTGGGCCGATCCGCCCGGAACTGTCGGTTGACGCGGTCGAGCGGGCACGGCGCCGTCTTGTCGCCGACCGTCGTGCGGATCGGCTTGCCGCGGATGACGCCCTGCAGCCCTTGTCGCTGCATCAACCGCGCAACCGTGCAGCGGGCGACGTCGAACCCCTCGCGCTTCAACTGGCGCCATACCTTGCGAGCGCCGTAGACGCCGAAGTTCTCCTTGAACACACGTTCGACTTCGATCTTCAAAGCCGCATCGCGCTTCGCCCGCGCCGATAGTCGTGACGGATCGCGCCGCCTGGCGACGTGCTCGTGATAGGTCGACGGGGCGATCGGCAGGACCTTGCAGATCGGCTCGACCCCGTAGGCCTCGCGGTGATCGTCGATAAAGGCGATCATGTCTTCGACCGGCGGTCGAGCTCCGCCATCGCAAAATAGGCGCTCGCTTTGCGCAGGATCTCGTTAGCCTGCCGCAGTTCGCGGTTCTCGCGCTCCAGCGCCTTCAGCCGCGCGCGCTCGTCGCTCGTCAGGCCGGGCCGGGCGCCGGCGTCGCGTTCAGCCCGCCGGACCCAATGGCGCAACGTCTCGGCGTTGCAGCCGATCTTGGCGCCGATCGAAACCATCGCCGCCCATTGCGAGGCGTACTCGCCCTGATGGTCGAGAACCATCCGGACCGCACGCTCGCGAACCTCAGGAGAAAACTTCTTGCTTGATCGATTGCTGTCCATAGCCCCATCCTCTCAAGGGTTGGGGCCTCCGGCAAACCCGGGGTGGTTCAGGTGCTAGGTTTTTCGAGGGAGAGGCAAAATCCAAGGATGCACTTGGAAAAGACGTCGACGTCGAATGTCATGTTCGGGCGTCCAACAAAAGCGCCGGTAGCATCGACCACTTCCACAAAATGTATGTCAGTCGGGGTATGGTCGATCTGGCCGACGGCCAAAGGTCCCCCTGCGGTAATGTATCCGGGACGTGGTTTGAGGCGTCGAACATCGTTTGCGTTGCTGGAGCGTTTCTTGGCGATTTGCTCTGGCGTGAACAGAATTGGGATGCGGTCTTGGACCGTGACATAAGAAGGTGGCGGCAAACCCGCCTCCGCGCATTGGGCGGCAATCTCGCTGACTACACGCGAAAGGTCCGGAGCCTCCAGGGTGTTCCAACGCTCGCGCAGGTTGGTTGCGATAATTTCCTCGATTTCCGCGGAAAGGCGCTTCGGCCGCGGGCCGCTCTTTCGCAAGAGCGACGATGCGGTGCGTTCATCACGATAGCGTTCGAGGAGCGTGTAGATGTGCCGCGAAGTTTTGCCGAGCCGTTCCGCGGCGCGGGCGACTGCCGATTCGCGCGGGCCGGGTGCGTCCAGAATTTTCTGCATCTCGCGAGCAATGCATTTTGCCCGCTCAAGATCGTCGTTCGCCTTGGATGGCCTCGTTGCAGTGCGTCGGCGTCGAGGGTCGGAGTTCGCCATGGTTCGCTCGCAATGAGTCGAAAGTCATAAGTATTCAGAAGTTCAATGCTTAAGATGTCGCTAATTCAGGTTGAAGCTTCCAACCCTCGATTGTCGCGCGGTCACAAACTATTGGCCGCCGTTTGGGATCGACCGCGGGTAAATGTTTTCGTTGACACAAGGCGGTCACCCTGGCCCGAGCCTGAGGTCCCAAATGACGGGCAGCGGATTTTCGCGTTGTCTGACATGAGCGCGTTTGCGCAGTTTGCAGGGCGGGACGATGCCCCCCGCAGCAGCGCGAGGGGCTGACTAATGAATTTGGGAGAAAATTGCACTTTTAAGCTGAAAAACGGGGGCCAAAGCGAGCTTAATTCATTGAAAGTAATGCAGAATGTAAAATTGCACTTTTAAACTAAAACCGACACCGCTTGCGGCGGCCGAAGACGCCGTCGCCAGGCTCGACGAACGGCTGGCTCGAAGCCCGATCCGGGAAGGTTGGATCGCCAGGACCCATTTCACCGACGCCTGCGACAGTCTCTGGCTCGCGGGCGAACTCGTCCATGTCGAAGACCTCGTTCTCCACAATGAGCGCATGGACGTCCGCACGCCGACCCACGAGATCACCCGCGCCCATGCCATCCTGCGCGCTCGGCGCCGGATTTTCGAAGCCGACCCCGGATGGGCCTTGTCGCGAGATGGCCTCGATGCGCTGAGGGGGCGCTCTGCGGCGCGGCAGGGCAGGGGAATCAACAAACCCGACGACGACTATGATGGCGACATGCTCGAGCCCGCGCGAGACGACCTCGACCTGGCTGATGAATTCGCCGCCCTCGACGCCGCTGTTGCACGAAGCCAGCAGCTATTGTCGACGGCGCGTCCCCGAGATCCTGTAGTCTACGATCCGGACTGGGATGAGGATGAAAAGCTGGAGGAGTGGCGAGACGCCGTAAGGCACACGAACGATCTGCCGCCGGTCCTTGCTGCGGTGATGGCGCTCGAGGCATGGGACTCGATCGAGCCGCTTCAGCACTCCCCTTGGCTCGGTCGCTTGCTCGCGTCGGCCCTGCTGCGAAGTCGCGGTAAAGCTCGTTGCCACCTTCCATGCCTTAATACGGGATTGCGCGCGCTGCAGAGAGAGAGGCGACGTATACGTGATCGCGGCGCTCGCTTCGTCGCTCTCATCGATTCTTTTTCGGCAGGGGTGGCGAAGGGGTTGGAAGATCACGACCGCTGGAGTCTTGCTCGTCGGCAGATGGAACGAAAGCTCGTGGATCGGCGGTCGACGTCTAAGCTGCCGGCGCTGGTCGACTACGTGATGTCGAAACCGATCGTGTCGGCTCGAATGGTAGCGAAGGAGCTTTCTGTCACACCTCGCGCCGCGCAGGATCTCGTCGCTGGATTGGGGTTGCGAGAGGCTACTGGAAAGCGACGGTATAGGGCTTGGGGCGTCCTCTAGGCTACGACAGGATCTGAAGGGCTCAGCCAGCCCCCAGCCGATGCAATTCTGCTTTGACTGCAACAAAATGTTGCGATAATGGCAGAATGTGCAACAATTGGCCCATGCGAGGGGAAGAATGTCTGTGCCCAAGGCATCCCGCGTTCAGAGTTCGGTTCGGCGGTTTGCGGACGAGGTTGAGACGCTGGGGCTGAGCGCCTCAAAAGCGGCGCGCCTTGTGCAAATCGAGCGCACGCTCGTTTGGCGCGCCCTGAAAGGCAAGTCCATATCGTCTGCGAGCGCGCAATTGATCGAATCTCGTCGTCATCTTCTTTGGGAGGGGCGGCGCTGTTTTCCGTCCGCCACGAGTGAAAATGCAACAGAGTTGTTGCAATATTTGTTGCGTGCAGTTCAGGCCCTTGAGGATTTAGACAGATCTCGCTCAAGCGATCTGAATCTGACCTGACGGGGGGACGATGCGCTATATTGGCTCAAAGACAGGTACGCTTCCCTGGCTGACAAAGTTCGTAGCCGAGCATGCCCCGCAGGCTCGGTCGCTGTGCGATCCGTTCGCCGGCACCTGTAGCGTATCCCGCATGTTCAAGAGCCAAGGTTTCCGGGTCGTCACCGGTGACGTGCTAGAATTGTCGTACGTCCTTCAGATAGCGACGATCGGCGCAAATCGAGCGCCAGCGTTCCGGAACGTGTTAAGCTTGCCCGCGCTCCGACGGCGCGCCGAAGCGACCGGAGTTGAGCGGGTTTTCGCCTATTTGAACGGTTTGCAGGGACGCGCAGGATATCTCAGTCGCAACTTCTCCGAAGGTGCCGGGCGCCTGTTTTTTTCGGATCTCAACGCCGGAAAGATCGATGCCGTGCGAGAGACAATCCAGTCTTGGGACAGGGCGGGCCTGCTGAGCGCAAAAGAAAAGTCGTTTTTGCTCGCGGCATTGATTTGCTCGGCCGACAAGGTCGCAAACACGGCAGGGACATACTACGCGCACTTGAAGTCGCTCACCCGCAAGGCTCGGAAAATTTTCGTCCTCTTGCCGGTAAGACCTTTCAATAACGGTCAAGAAAACGTTTGTCGCCGTCAAGATGCGCGGGACGTCGCTGCCACGTGCAGCACAGACATTCTTTATTTAGATCCACCCTACAACGATCGAGATTACAGCGGGTACTACCATTTGCCGGAAACCCTAGCACGCGGAGATGAGCCTCTTGCCTGCGGGGCGAGCGGTATACCGAAGAACCGCACCAATCCGAAGTCCGATTTTTGCAGTCCTAGCCGGGCGCAGGACGCCTTCGCAACCCTCGTTCGTTGCGCCGATGCCCGCCACATCATGATCCACTACACGACGGATGGGCTCGTATCGCACGATGCCATCGTAGATATGCTAAGCACCCGAGGTTCTGTTATTTTCAATGATGTTCCGGTGCGGGCCTATAGCTCGCGCTCCGGAGGTGGGCCGGCTGTGGCCGTCCATCGCGTGTACTGGTGCGCCACCAAGGGGTAAACACGGTTTTGATCACACCCGATAGGGAACTCGTCGAAAAACTCTCCCGGGTCCGTCTGGTGCTGATGGACATCGATGGAACGCTTGTGACTGGCGACAACATCGAGTTTGGCAATGTGCTTAATCAGCTGCGGAAACTGCGCCCGCTGGATATTGGATTTTCCATCGCCACCGGGCGTACTATCGCCGGCGCTGCGTTTGTCACTGAACGGCTGCGGGAATTAGGCCGGCTCCTCCCGCCTATGATCACCTACAATGGTGCGGTCGTGCTGTCCGGTTCCGACAATACCCTCGTTAGCAGGCACTTGATCGAACGAGGAGCGCTCGACGCCCTGATCCAAGCTGCGCGCAAAGCAGGAGTTTGTGCGCTCGCCTACGCATGTCACGCAGAATTTGGGTTCGCGCCAAAGGAAACAGTCTACTCCGAGGCGCACGACGCTCCTCGTTTCGATTTCAATGGTATGCCGGTCGTGCAGGTTGCTGACCTCCTGGCTGTCCAGGACGACTTCGTCGCAGTGCTGCTAGATTGCCCGACTCTGCAGACTAAAGAGAGCCTGATCCTAGGCCTTCAGGCAGACCTTGGTGATCGCCTTCGAATCACCACGTCGGGCCCTCGCTACATTGAGATTTGCCATCCGTCAGGCACCAAGCGCAGTGCAATGGTCGAACTAGCGCGAATGAGAAAAATTCATCCCGAGAATGTGATGGCTATCGGCGACAATTACAACGACGAGGATATGATCGAAGGGGCGGGGGTCGGAGTCGCTGTTGCAAACGCTCCCCTTGCCGTCCAGCGGGTAGCCGCCTTGCGAACTACGCTTCCAAGCGGTCAAGGCGTTGTGCAAGCCTTGCGCCTGCTCACACGTGCTGTAAGAAGTTGGCGCCCTCCAAGAACTCTTGCCGGCTGATCTTCGTGGAAAAATTCATTGCCCGCATAGACGACCTTAAGGGTCGCCTTACTCGTTGCCTCATGCAGGACCCGGTTTTTGCCGACAGAGTCCAGGAGGTCCTGTCTGATCTTGCGCAAAACGGACTCGACGTCCGTATCGAGGTTCTGCGGAAAGATTGCGACGATTCTCTCGCGAGCTATCGCGCTCCTGGTGCTCCGATGAGCCGCGACTTTCAGGACAGTAAGAAAATCACCGAGATCCACTGGCCCGTCCGTCTTGAAATCAACGCTTGGCATGCTCCAGGGTTTAGCAACACTGGAGGGATTGATGAGCTCATTCGCGCCCTAGTTGGTCTGGTATTCGCTCACTGGGGCGAACTCGACCAGAAGACGCTCCTCGCGAACGCCGGGGGAGTCGCCGGAATCAGGGGAAGGGCGATCACTTTTGCTCAGGCAATGGCGCAACAGGGAGATCGCGTAGCGATTCTCCATACCGACTTAGACAAATTTAAGGACGTAAATACGAATTTCGGCGAAGTTGTAGGAGATCGCGTTCTTGCTGAATTCGCGATGCGTTTTCGGCAAGCATTTTCGAATCACGGGATTCTGCTTCGCACCGGGGGAGAGGAATTTACCGCGATTTTGGCGGACCGGGACGCGGCTCGCCTTCTTGAAATGACAGAGCAGTTTCGGCAGCGCATGGAGACAGAAGCGTTCCCTGACTTGCAACGAGCCAATACCTGCAGCATCGGCCTAGCGATCTATCCGTCGGGATCGATCGATGCGGTTCGTATGATGACCTTCTCAACGACGCGCGCGAGGCCGAGCAGGCCGCAAAGATTGCCGGTCGCAACTGTATCCGTTTGCCGGTGGGTAGCGGTAATCCGCTATCCACGCTTGAGATCGGAGATCTTGATCGAGCGGCGATTGAAGCGCGCATAGGTCTCAACTTCGAACGGCCCCGTCATTTTAGCGAGTGCGAGAGTGTGGTCGCAGGCATGCTGCGCGACGCTTTGTTGCGCTCGCGGCGGGGAGCGACCGATCCTGCCATTTCGAAGACGATCGAGGCGATCGGCCTGAGGTTCGGCGAGATTTCTGAAAATGCCGTCGCGTCGGAACCACTGAGCGCGACGATCCCGCTCGCCAGATGGGCCGCCGTAATCGGGTGGTCGTATTTTAGCTGTGCGTTTCGCCGCTCCGACCTCCTGCTCCCGGAAGACACTCTCAACTACGAGATCGTGAGTAGCGCTGCTGGCACTGAGCTTCGACTGTCGATCCATAATAACAAGGAGATCGTAGAGCAGATCGTCTTGGCGCAAAATGTCACGTCTGCATCGTCCGAATCTGTCCGACTCGGCGCACCCTGGTACGCATCGACGAACGCGCCAGCCGGTGGGATTGTTCGGTGGGCCGAATACAAGGACGCAGATCCGTTGTCGGGGGCGAAGCTATCCCCTTGCTTGCTCTTGCCCATCGGCGATGCCGCGATCGCTCAAGCGAAGGCATTGCAAGACATCGTGGCAGGGGTCGTCGAAATCGATGACCGACCTGTTATCGGAGGGGGACTGCCTGACTTCTGGCAGAGTAACGTGGCTCGCGTAGTTCGCGCGTGCCTCGAGAATCCGAATATTCGCTACATTCTGGCAATCGGAGCGGGTACGCACGCCGCGGCAACCCTTGATCGATTGAAGGTCGAAGGCTCCTACTGGACCTCGCAAATCCATGATCTACAGCGAAGGCTGAGTATCTCGACTGAATATCTGCAAATCTTTCGGCAACGGGCTCTGCAGGTAGAGCAAATCGAGTCGGAGGCGACAGAACGCCTTCTCGCATTGATCGCTGCCCAGTCCGCTGGGTTGGGGCCTGACGTTCAGATCGGGCCCGCCGTCGACTTACATCACGAGTCTCGTCGACGCCGACTCGCCTTGACGCCTCCTTCAGAAGCCAACAGGTTGTCGGTCATCGATGGCCTGCGAACCGCGACACTGGCCGACGCGTATCCCCAGTCGATCGACCTCTTGCGATCAGCAGACTTGCCGCCGCAAGTCGAGACTACGCAACGGAAGTTCAGAGAGTTTCCGTGTTTCAAACTCGTTCTGACCAATCCATTCGCCGAAATGGTGCCTGAGTACTGGTCGAACGAGACGAGCACGCTTGAGCGCTATTATCGCGACAATTTCCGCGCGGACGAGGGCATATTCGCGATGTCGCTGAAGCGGGCTGTCGGCTCAAACATTTCTCTCTACGAGCATGCCCTCGACCTGACCGTCTCGGCATTAGGTGACTCCCGTCCGACACGACGCATCATGCTGCCGATCAGCGCGGCACAGGACAGGCATGACCAGCCGCTAGGCCTATGCGCAATCCAGATCCTGCCGAGGTACCGCGACGGAAAATGGCGTCTTGATTTCCAATGGGTTTGGCGAACGGTCGAAGCTCTTGTTGGCTTCCCGTTCAGCGCGTTCGGGTCTGTCATGTGGTCGAAGGAATTCTTCGACGAGGTCAAAAATCGTATCGCCTTGGCCGAGCGGAAAGTGGCACTGGAACTCGGAGAGCTCACGTACGTCGCACTTAGCTTCCATATGTTCCTAGACGCCGGCGACACCGAGATCGCCAGAGCGATCGTGCAAGATGCGTCCCAGTGAACCGCTGGAGCGATTCGCACGGCAGGAGGGATCCGCGGTCGTCGTGGACCGACGCCGCGGATCGTTGGACGAGGTGGCGGCCGCAATCGGACTAAGCTTGGATATTTGCTGGTCAGACAAAGCTGGCGAGGCGGCCGAGCACCCCGTTTGGATCGGCTTGCTAGTGCCGCGGGGCCAAACGGGAGGGAATGACCTGCCCAAATTCGTTGATACCGCAAGCGGAAGATACGTCAGGCTTGTCGACAGATTCTTTGTGCATCAGACACCTGGGCCCGAGATTGCGGCAGCATTGTTCAACACAATCGCGGGTCTTTACGATCGAGTCACTCAACCTGAAATCAACAAGCAGATGGCGAGAACGCTCGTGCGCGCGGTCGTAACCGGCCGGACCGAGAAGCGGCTTCGGGTCCTCGATTTCGGGTGTGGAACAGGCATAGCGTACGTTGTGTGCCATGAAGATCCGAATTGCACTCGTCGCGTCGAGCTGATAGGTACGGATCTTTCAGCGGCAATGCGCGAACTCGCAACAAAGAGGGGCCAGCAGACTCTGTCGTTGGACGAGTGGCGTACCCGTCCTCAACAGTGGCTAGACGGCGCGATCGCCGTGTTCGTTCTTCACTATGGCGTACCTGTTGAAGACCTTAGGGTCCTGGCGGAACAGCTAAAGCCTGCAGCTCGTTTTGCCGCCAATTTCTTCAAGCCGGCCGAAGGCGCTGTCGACGCTCTCATATCCGCTCTCGCGCAAAGCGGTCTGACACTTGAAGATAGATATGAACTGCACGCGACGCACGGTCAAAACGAAGTCCTTGTGTTCGAGAAGGAAAGTGAGCGCTCGCGATGAACGATGCAGCGCTCAAGAGCTATGTTCCGATGCAGGCCAGCGGCGAAGATGAATGGAAATTCATTGCCGAAATACGCGCGCTTGGGGAGCAAGATCTCTTTAATTTAGACCCTCTCCTTGCGAAGGCAGAGGCGACGGGTCACCGTGGCCGCGTCGCGCTCGTCGACATATCGGATCGACTGAAGGTGAGTGCCGACTTCGAGGCAGTCGCACCCTCCGCCTTGCAAAGTCTCATCGCGAAGCTCGCTTCCAAGGACGAGGCGTATTCGACCGACAGTGAGTTGCATCCCTATGTCATCGACGAAGCTGAAGCCGTAACGGTGTGGGCTCCACGTGGTTTCTCGCCGGACGAGGCGATCAGACTGTGGGAGAACGTCGGGCGGGCCAAGGTGTCAGATGAAGCCGAAGCCGCTACGACTTTGAAGCTATACGGCAGCAAGTTGCGGCTGACTCAACTCTTGATTGGCGCCTGCTGCTTTGCACTTCCCGATGGAGCCCCGATTCTGGATGTGATGGCCGGGACAGGAATCGTATCGCGCAAATTGAGCAACCAATTCGAAGTCCATGCCAACGACGCAAATCGTTACGGTGCGCTCCTGGCACGCGTGCAAGACGTCCGCAGTAACGAAGATCTCAATGCGCTGGTGACAAAGCTGCGAAGTGCGGCAGATCTGAACTTCAGAGCTTTGGTCGAAAAGCGTTCAGCAATGTTCGAGAGAGAGCTAGACTTCCTACATGGCGAGTTGAGCGAAACTCGACGAGGAGCTTACGCGGAATTCTGTGCGACAACAGTGCTTCCTTCAGCGACGCAGCCCAAACCAACCGAGCCCTACTCCTTGTGCCTATCGAGATACGGAAATGTCTATTTCGGTTTGGCTCAGGCCGCTCAACTGGACAGCCTGCGCGCCGCTATTGATCGCGTTCTTCTAGAAGACGGTCCCTTGAGAGACTTGGCGTTGGCCGCTGTCATAACTGCAGCTTCAACGTGCAATTCGGGTCCCCATTTCGCACAGCCAAGGAACCTCTCTTCGTTGAGAGGATACAAACAGGTTGTGGAACGACGCGCCAGAAATGTGGTCTGGGAATTCGAACTTGCTTTGCGAAATTTGGCGATCCGTCCACCGTTGGCCAACCGCATCGTCAATGTGACAGAGCTGGATTGGCAGGAGGCTGTGGTTCAGTTCGCGGATCGGATCGCAGGGCGCCGGCCTGCCGGCGTCTATTTCGATCCACCATACTCGAAGCTACAATATTCCAGATACTATCACGTGCTGAATGTGCTGCTGTCGTACGACTACCCTGAGGTTTCGGGCGTTGGCCGCTACCCGCCGCTCAGCCAGAGATTCAGCTCCAGATTCGAATACCGGCCCACCTCTGCTCGCAAGGAATTCGAACGTGCATTCGAGCTCTGTCGCTCGCTCGGTCTCACCGTACTCGTCAGCTATAGCGACCGCGGATTCGTCCCTATAAACGTGCTTGAGCAGCTAATGCGAAACAACTACACCCATACTACGATCTTCTCGGAAACTATTCGGCATCACTCTCAAGGGGTGCGTCTCGCAAGTGAGAAGGCGACCGTGACCGAGTACGTACTCGTCGGTAGACCTTGAACTTCGATCATCGCACGCTCAACGAGGTCGCTCCCTCACGGGAGGGTGGATAGAAACAGCACGCAGAAGCGTCGGCCGTCGAGATCTGTCCAGCGCCGTTATAAATCGTGACGAGTTGTTTCCCGAACTCGCAGGCCGCGTCGCGGCGTAAGCGCGGACGAAGGAGCGCGGATTTCTAGGTCTGCCTCCGGCGGCGGCCGCCTGGCGCTGAAGGTGAGTCGGACGAAGATAATGTCCGTTTCTAATAGAAGCGGACACGATCTCGCATGTCGGACGTCGATGAAGAAAATGCGACGGGGCTTCGGCGCAAGCGTCGTTCCTGGAGCCTTGATGCAAAGCGCCGGATTGTCGAGGAGACCTTGAAGGACGGCGCCTCGATCGCGGAAGTTGCGCGACGCCACGATCTGAACGCCAACCAGTTGTTCGGCTGGCGTCGGCAGTTCGGCTTCGAGCCTGACGTGCCGACGGACCTCGCGCCGATCCTGCCGGTGACGATCACCCCGGATATGGCGGCGGAGGAGTCCGATCCGGGATCGAGTGGCCAGATGGAAATCGTGCTGGCCGAGGGCGATCGGATCCTGGTGTGGTCGGATGTCGAGACCGCTGCTCTGACGCGGGTCTTGAAGGCGCTATCTCGGCGATGATTCCGATTCCGAGCGGCGTGCGGGTCTGGATCGCGACGGGCCACACCGACATGCGGCGCGGCATGCAGGGATTGGCGCTGCAGGTCCAGGAAAGCCTGAAGCGCGATCCGTTTGCGGGCGATCTCTACATCTTCCGGGGCCGGCGCGGCGATCTGGCGAAGATCCTCTGGCATGACGGGATCGGGTTGTCGCTCTACGCCAAGCGGCTGGATCGTGGGAAGTTCGTGTGGCCGTCGGCGTCGGGCGGCGCGGTGTCGATCTCGGCGGCGCAGCTGGCGTACATGTTGGAAGGGATTGATTGGCGCAATCCTCAGCTGACGTGGCGGCCGACGCGGGCGGGATGAGCGAAAATATGTGGAAGGCCGTGCATTTTGGGGCGCCACAAATCACGAAATCCGTGATTCACTGCGTCTCATGGATGCCGCTCGCGACGCTCTTGCCGCAGAAAACGCCGCTCTGAAAGCGGAGCTGGCGGTGGCGCGGGCGAAAGCGTCGGAAGATACCGCGCTGATCGCGCAACAGAAGCTGCGGATCGCGAAGCTCGAACGACAGGTTTACGGCCAGAAATCGGAACGCTCGGCGCGGCTTATCGACCAGCTGGCGCTCACCTTCGAGGAACTCGCAGCGAGCGCGACGGAAGACGAGCTGGCGGCGGAACAGGCGGTCGCCAAGGCGACCAATGTGCGCGGCTTCACGCGCCGGCCTGCCGAACGCAATACGTTCCCCGATCATCTGCCGCGCGAGCGCGTGGTGATCGATCCGCCGACGACCTGCGACTGCTGCGGAAGCACGCGCCTGCGCAAGCTCGGCGAAGACGTGACGCGCACGCTGGAATCCGAGCCGCGCCGGTGGAAGGTCGTCGAGACCGTGCGGGAAAAGTTCACCTGCCGGGATTGCGAGAAGATCAGCCAGGCGCCGGCGCCGTTCTTTCCCGTACCGCGGGCGTGGGCGGGACCGAGCCTGCTCGCGATGATCATGTTCGAGAAGTTCGGGCAACACCAGCCTCTTAACCGGCAGGCCGAGCGCTATGCGCTGGAGGGCGCACCGATCGCGCTGTCGACGATGGCCGACGCGGTGGGCGCAGTCTGCGCGGCGCTCGATCCGCTTCGTCGCCTGATCGAAGCCCATGTGATGGCGGCCGAGCGTCTCCACGGCGACGACACGACCGTGCCGGTGCTGGCGAAGGGCAAGACCGATACCGGGCGCTGCTGGGTCTACGTTCGCGATGACAGGCCGTTCGGCGGCGCCGGGCCGCCGGCGGCGATGTTCTACTACTCGCGCGATCGACGAAGCGAGCATCCGCAGGCGCATTTAGCGGGATATGCCGGCATCCTGCAGGCCGACGCCTACGACGGTTACAACAAGCTCTATCTGGCGGACCGAAAACCGGGCCCGATCCAGGAGGCGGCGTGTTGGATCCATGGCCGCCGACCGTTCTTCGCCATGGCCGATCTCGAGGAAAACGCGCGCCGCAAGGCTGCGGGCAAGAAGGAAATCCCCTTGTCGCCGATCGCGATCGAGGTCGTGCGCCGCATCGATGCGCTGTTCGCCATCGAGCGTTCCATCAACGGCAAGTGTCCCGATGAGCGCGTTGCTGTTCGGCAGGCTTCGAGCAGACCTCTGGTAGACGATCTTCATGCCTATATGCGCGAGCAGGCGACCAAACTCTCGCCGCGGCACGACCTGGTCAAAGCGATCAATTACATGACGAAGCGCTGGTCGGCGTTCACGCTCTTCCTCAATGACGGGCGGGTCTGCATGTCCAACAATGCCGCCGAACGCGGCCTGCGGGGCATAGCCTTGGGCAGGAAATCGTGGCTGTTCTGCGGATCAGATCGCGGCGGCCAGCGTGCCGCGGCCATGTATAGTCTGATCGTGACCGCGAAGATGAACGGCGTCGATCCGCAAGCCTGGCTTGCCGACGTTCTCGCGCGGATCGCTGGGCATCCTGCTCATAGACTTGACGAGCTGCTGCCGTGGAACTGGCAGAGGTCCGCGCCAGTCTCCGCGCTCGCGGCCTGACATGCACGTCAACAAGGTCTCCCACGTTACGACCATTGATCGTGTCGCCATTGATCTCGGCGAAAGCATCGACTTCTTGTACGACGCCGCCATGGGACTGGATATCGAGGACGGCGTGATCTGGGTCTATGGACCTGGCGACGAACAGGTCATGGCGTTCACCGACTGTGTTTCAGCGTGCAACTTTGACCCCCTGACGGGGTGCGTCGGCGTCCAAAATTGACCCCCTCGATATTGATCGATCTGGCAGCCTGCTCGTTTGGACCGAGCGAGTGGGCGGTGG
>Ga0209023_10002239_pt1 | contig 24552 bp, 23 predicted proteins | sample LakOneMetagenome_FD_187468 | JGI IMG/M metagenome (GOLD analysis project Ga0209023, IMG submission 187468) | Freshwater and sediment microbial communities from Lake Erie, Canada (SPAdes) (version 2) | ecosystem: Environmental > Aquatic > Freshwater > Lentic | place: Lake Erie, Canada... | reverse complement strand
AACGCTGGCCGTTGTTGACGTTCCAGATGTGGATCTGCTCGTACTCGCGGATGCCGGCGGTATCGAGCAGGTCGCCGTCGATCGCGCAGGAGCCCTCGTAGTGCAATTCAGCGTGGGTCACGCTGGCGCGATGGATCTTCGCCTTGAGCATGTTCAGGTGCATGGATTCTGTCCGGGGAGTGTTGCGTACGCGCAACATGCGCTGGAAGAATCAGTATAGCAAACCCGTGTGCGGGCGCAGCATTGGCGCGGCGCGGTCGACGGCTACCGGAAAGCGACCTCGAGGACGCAATGGAGCGCTCGCGTTGGCTGGCGCCGGAAGCGACCTGCCGACCAACAATCCATGGGGATGCCGGAGTTTGCTCGTGCAATTTCGGCATTCGGTCCGTCCGTGGACGTCAAAAAAAACCCTCGCGCGATTGCCGCTGCGAGGGTCTTAATCGGAGTGACGATTACCTAACAATGCGCCCTGCGTGTCTTCAGGAACCCGATGTTGCGGAAATCCCTAACGACGGTGGGGAGAATACCACACCCCGCGGACAAAAAGCTACGTACCGATGAGCAGATTGTCGATCAGGCGGGTCGTCCCCGTCCGCGCCGCGATCAACGCAACCTTTTCCCCCTTCGCCTCGCCCGGGTCACCGAGGTCGTCGGCTCGCCGGATGACCGCGTAATCCGGCGCCAGTCCCGCTGCCATGAGCTCGGTGCGAGCATCCGCTTCCACCGTCGCCACCGGCTCGCCGCGCAGCAGTGCAGCCCGCATGCGCAGCAACGTCGCGTGGATCGCGCCGGCGCGAGCGCGCTGACCGGCATCGAGGTACTGGTTGCGCGAGCTCATCGCCAGCCCGTTTGCCTCGCGCACGATCGGCGCCGCCACGATCGCGATCGGATGGCCGAGATCGCGCACCATGCGCCGGATCACCAGCAGTTGCTGGTAGTCCTTTTGCCCGAACACGGCGACTTGCGGCTGGACCATGTTGAAAAGTTTTGCAACGACCGTGGCCACTCCATCGAAGTGTCCGGGGCGGATCGCGCCTTCGAGCAGGTCCGGCAGCTCCGGCACGCTGACCTTCACGCTGTTGGCGGCGCCATACGGATAGAGGTCCTCGACAGCGGGCAGGAAGAGCGCGTCGCAGCCATGTGCCGCGAGTCCGGCGGCGTCCGCCTCGGGAGTGCGCGGATAGCGGGCGAAGTCCTCGTTCGGGCCGAACTGGGTCGGGTTCACGAACACGCTCGCGACGACGACGTCGGCGTGCTCGCGCGCGATCGCCACCAGCGAATGGTGGCCCGCATGCAGGTTGCCCATCGTCGGCACGAACCCGATGCGTCGCCCTTCGCGCTGCCATTGCACGACCTGCGGGCGCAGCTGCGCGGCGGAAACGAAGGTGCGCATCAGTAGCTGTGCTCTGCAGCCGGAAACGCGCCGCTGCGCACGGCAGCGGCGTAGGCCGCGATCGCATCGAGCACCGAACCACTGCCGGCGAGAAAGTCCCTGGTGAACCGCGGCCGCTTGCCGGACGTGATGCCGAGCAGGTCCTGCATCACCAGCACCTGACCGTCGCAATCGACGCCGGCACCGATGCCGATGGTCGGGATGGCGATCTCGCGCGTGATCTGCGCCGCGAGCGCCGCCGGGACGCATTCGAGCACGAGCAGGTCGGCGCCGGCATCCTGCACCGCGCGCGCGTCGGCGCGCAGGCGCGCCGCAGTCGCATCGTCGCGTCCCTGCACGCGATACCCGCCGAGCCGGAGCACCGACTGCGGGGTCAGGCCAAGGTGCGCGCATACCGGCACGTCGTGCCGCTTCAACACGTGGATAACCTCGCAGACCCAGTCGGCGCCCTCGAGCTTGACCATCGCCGCACCACCCTCGCCAAGCAGGCGCGCGGCATTGGTCAGGGCGATCGAGGGTTCGCGAAAACTCATGAACGGCAGGTCCGCGACGAGCAGCGGGCGACGCAGTCCGCGTGCGACACAGGTGGTGTGATAAACCATCGCATCCATCGTGACCGGCAGCGTGCTCGCATGTCCCTGCACGACCATGCCGAGCGAATCGCCGACCAGCACCAGGTCGACGCCGGCCTCGTCCGCGCGCGCGGCGATGCTCGCATCGTAGGCGGTGACCGCGACGATCTTCGCCGCCTTGCGCTTGAACGACTGGATCTCCGGAACGGTGAGCGGAACGGTGTTCACGCTGTTCGCGTACATGGCGGCCGGCGGTTGGCTGGGGTGCGCATTATTCCGCGCGAGGGCGAGCGCGCTCAAGCAACAATCCGCCGATGCGTTCGCATCCGGCCTGATCGACGCGGGCAAGCAGCTCGCGCACGCGCCCTGCGCCCGCAACCACGAAGTCGGCCGCGATCTCGGCCAGCGGCATCAGCACGAACGCGCGCTGCGCGAGGCGCGGATGCGGCACGACGAGGCCCGGCTCGTCGATGCGCAGGTCCGCATAGGCGAGCAAGTCGAGATCGAGCGTGCGCGGGCCCCAGCGTTCGACGGCGCGATCGCGACCATGCGCCTGTTCGATCGAGAGCAAAGCGTGCAGCAGTGCGCGCGGGGACAGGCGCGTCTCGATCTCGACGACGGCATTGACGAACACGGGCTGCTCGACGACGCCCCACGGTGCGCTGCGATACAGCGACGAGCGCCGCAGCAAGCGGGTCCCCGGGATCGAATCGAGTTCGTCCTGCGCACGCGCGAGCTGCGCTGGCGGGTCATCCAGGTTGCTGCCGAGCCCGATGAAAGCGCGCGCGGCCGGCTGCGGCTCAGTCACCGCCTTCCGCCGTCGGCGCGACCGCAGCGCCGGCCTTGCCCTTGCGACGGCGACGGCGCGGACGCTTGCGCTTGCCGGGCGCGACGGCCGCGGCCTCGACCGACGCCGATGGGGGCACGCTGGCGAGACGTTCGCCGAGTTGTTCATGGCCGAGCGACTGCGCCTCGGTCCACCACGCCGCGAGCTCGGCCAGTTCCGGCGACTCATCCGCGCGCAGCACGAGGAAATCGTAGGCCGCGCGGAAACGCGGGTGCTCGAGCAAACGGAACGCACGCTTCCTGGTGCGCTGCGAGAAGCGCGGCTGCATCGCCCAGATCTCCTCGACCGCGATCGTGAAACGACGCGGGATCGCGACCCGCTGCGCCTGCTCGCGCAGGATGCGCTCGGCCGAATGCGACCACGCGGCGATCGGGTCCGAGCCGGTGTCGACCAGCGCCTGCGCGGCGAGCCGCACCGGCTCCCACAACAAGGCGGCGAACAGGAATGCCGGCGTCACCGGCTTGTCCTCGCGCACGCGCGCGTCGGTGTTCGCCAGCGTCTGTTCGATCAGGTGTCTGAAATGACCCGAGCCTTCCCGTGCGAGCACGCGCGCGGTCGCCGGAAACACCTGCTGCAACAAACCGTGCTGTTCCAGGGTACGGAAGCTGGCTAGGCCATGCCCGGCGAGGAACATCTTCAGCGATTCGTCGAACAGGCGCGCCGGCGGCGCCTCCGCCAGCAAGGCGCCGAGCGTCGCGAACGGCGCCGCGGTCGCCGCGTCGATGCCAAAGCCCAGTTTCGCCGCGAGGCGCGCCGCGCGCAGCATGCGCACCGGGTCCTCGCGGTAACGCTGCTCCGGATCGCCGATCAGGTGCAGCATGCGATGACGCAGGTCGTCCATGCCGCCGACCGAATCGAGCACGCTGAAGTCTGCAATGTCGTAATACAGCGCGTTGATGGTGAAATCGCGGCGCACCGCGTCTTCCTCGATCGAGCCGTACACGTTGTCGCGCACCAGCCGGCCATCGACGAGATGGCGGTCGCCGCTGCCGTCGTCACTGCTGCCGCGAAACGTCGCAACCTCGACGATCTCGCGCCCGAACACGACGTGGGCAAGGCGGAAACGGCGTCCGATCAGGCGGCAATTGCGGAACAGAGCGCGCACCTGCTCGGGCGTCGCGTCGGTGGCGACATCGAAATCCTTGGGATGGCCGCCGAGCAACAGGTCGCGCACGGCGCCACCGACCAGACAGGCACGATGACCCGCCTCGTGCAGCCGGTACAACACGCGCAGCGCGCCGGCAGAGATGCTCTTGCGCGATATCGCATGCTCGGCACGCGGGATGACACGGAACGAACCGGGGACCGGTGCTTCCTGTACGAGTCGATCCGATTTCATCCGTTCCTTCTGCTCCGGTTTGCTGCGCGTTATCGATTCGTTATACTACGCAGCTCGGCAATTCCCAACCACGCTCCCTTCGTCTAGCGGCCCAGGACACCGCCCTCTCAAGGCGGGAACACGAGTTCGAACCTCGTAGGGAGCGCCATGTATTCGTGCGATCGTCCGAGATGCGCGCCTCCGCCCACGGATTCGAGCTTCCATGCCCTTCGTCGTCATCGAGAATTGCATCAAATGCAAGTACACCGACTGCGTCGAGGTCTGCCCGGTCGACTGCTTCCATGAAGGCCCCAATTTCCTCGTGATCGATCCCGAGGAATGCATCGACTGCACGCTGTGCGAGCCGGAATGCCCGGCCAAGGCGATCTATCCCGAAGACGACGTCCCAGCCGGCCAGGAGGGTTTCATCGCCCTCAACGCCGAGCTGGCCAAGGCATGGCCGGTGCTGACCGAGCGCAAGGATGCACCCGCCGACGCCAAGGACTGGGACGGCAAGCCGGACAAGCTTCCCCTGCTCGAACGCTGATCACCGGCATCGCGCGTCGGCGCCCTGCACTTCAGTCGGGCACGCCGGAAATTGCTCCTGCATTTCCGGCATGCCGTCGATCAATGGTGATATCAGGAGAGCCGTTCGCGCAGGCTGTTCAGCAGCGAACGCGCGGCATCGCGCGAGGCATCGTCATTGCTGCCTTCGACGCTGACCCGGCTGCCCGCGCCATCCGCGCTGACCCGGACGCTGAGCTGGACGCGCGCGGTGGTCTTGTTCCCGGCATGACCGAAGGTGATCGCACGCTTGAACCATCCTGGCTTGGTGGTCGTCTGGCCGGTCGTCTCGACCGTATAGGCGTGACCCGCTTCGTCGCGCCCGGTGATCGTCGCGACGCCCGAACGCTCCAGTGCGAGCCCGACACGCGACCACGTGCTCGCGACGGTATCGGATACGGCGAGGCCGTCGCCGCTAATCGTTGCGCCCGGGGTGGCCGACGCCTCGGGCGGAGTAACCGAGGCGGGCGCGGCGCCCGGTGGATTCGTCGATGCCGCCGCGGTGGTTGCGCGCCCGGATACCGCCGGCACCGTGAGCGCGCCACTGCTGCTCGGCGTGTCCAGGTCCGGGGGCACTTCGAGCGGCCGCGACTCCACGGCACGCTTGTACTCGTCGTTCTTGCGGTCAAGGTGGCGATGCATGAAACCGCAGCCGCCGAGCAGCGAGCCCGACACGAGAGTCGTCAGCAACACGATGGTGTTCCGTCTCACAGATACCGCCCCGTCGTCAGGTGATCCGCCTAGTCTACCCGACTGCGGCGGCGGCCTCGACCATCCCGAGGCCCGCTAGCGCATCGGCGACGATCGCATGGTGGTCTGCGTTCAGCACGGTCAGGGGCAGGCGCAGGCCGGCGTCGCCGAAACCCAGGCGGGACAGCGCCCATTTGAGCGGAATCGGGTTCGGCTCGACGCCGAGCGCGGCGTACAGCGGCTGCAGGCGCTGGTCAAGAGCGATCGCGCCAGCCCGATCGCCCCGCAGGCACGCCGCACACATCTGCGCGAAGGCCGCTGGCGCCGCGTTTGCGGCCACCGAGACCACCCCGTCGGCGCCTGCCAGCATGGCGCGCGCCGCGGTCGGATCGTCGCCGGAGAGTACCGCGAATGCGTCGCTCTTCAGCGCGAGCAGGTCCTGCATGCGTTGCGCATCGCTCACTGCTTCCTTGATGCCGACGATATTGCCGTGCGCCGCGAGCCGCGCGACGGCTTCCGGCTCGAGATCACAGGCCGTGCGCGTCGGCACGTTGTAGAGAACGATCGGAACCCCGGCGTGGTCGGCGACCTCGCTGAAATGGCGGACCATGCCTTCCTGAGTAGGTCGCACGTACGCAGGCGCGACCACCAGCGCGAAGTCGATGCCCGCGGCGACCGCACGTCTCGTCTGCGCGATCGTCTTCGCGGTCGCCGGAAGGCCACTGCCGGCGAGCACCGGGACGCGTCCGCCGACGCGCGCGACCGCACACTCGATCAGGCGCGAGAATTCCGAATCGTCCAGCGCGGCGGCCTCGCCGGTGGATCCGGCTACGACGAGGCCGCGCGTGCCACCCGTGAGTTGCGCATCGATCAGCCGCTCGAACGCATCGAGGTCGAGCGCGCCGTCAGCCGCCCGGAATGGCGTCGCCAATGCGCAGATGCTGCCTTTAAGGATCACGTCGGACCCGCCTGAGGATTAGGCCGTCGATGGTAAGCGCGACACTTGCGCGCGTCCATGCGCAAGCCCGGACGAGCGCGTGGCTTTTCGCTGGCAAACGGATCAATCCGCGACAGGGCGCGGATTCGGCTTGCGACCCCTTCGGCGCGCAAGTATTCTGACCCAGAGCGCACCGGTCTACGGTGTCGACGGGCAGGACATGGGAACCGTGAAGCAGGCAGGAAAGCAGGTCCCGGGCGATGCCGCGGCACGCCCCGCTTCGAACGAGAACTATCTCCTCATCAGCGCCTTCGGCGCACCCGCGAACTCGCCCCTCGTCGCGCTGAGCAAGCGCATCTCCGAATGCGGCTGCAACCTCGCCGAGGCGCGAGTCTCGACGCTGGGCAATGAGCTCAGTGTGCTGGCCCTCGCGCAGGGCGCGTGGGACGCGATTGCCAAGCTCGAAAACGCGCTCGCCCGGCTGGATCGCGACGGCACGCTGCGGCTGGCGCATTTCCGCACCAGCGCGCGCCAACCGCAGTCGAACCTGTTGCCCTACGTGGTCGAAGTCGTCGCTGCCGACAAGACCGGCGTGCTGTTCCAGCTCGCGGAGTTCTTCGAGCGCCAGAACATCACGATCGAGCAGCTGCATTCGACGCGCTATCGCGCGATGCAGACCGGGGCCGACATGTTCTCGGCGCAGATCACCATCGGCATCCCGAACACCATGCACATCGCCGCGCTGCGCGACGATTTCCTCGAATTCTGCGACGGCCTAAACCTCGACGCGATCATGGACCCCATGAAGTTCTGACGATGCCCGAAATCGGCAAGAAGGTACCCAAGCTCAAGGGCGTCCTGCATGATGGCAGCACGCTGGCACTGGCGGACCTGCGCGGCCAATCCGTCATTGTCTATTTCTATCCGAGGGACAATACCCCCGGCTGCACCAGCGAGGCGCACGGGTTTCGCGATCTCTACCCGAAATTCCGCACGCTCGGCTGCGAGATCATCGGCGTGTCGCGCGATTCCGTCGCGTCGCACGCGAAGTTCCGCGACAAGCACACGCTGCCGTTCCCGCTGCTCGCCGACACCGATGAAACCTGGTGCAACGCATTCGGCGTGCTCGGCGAAAAGACGCTGTATGGCCGCAAGTTCATGGGTGTGATCCGCAGCACCTTCCTGATCGACGCCCATGGCTCGCTCGTCGCCGAGTGGCGCGGCGTGCGCGTGCCCGGGCATGCGACCGCGGTACTGGAGCGCCTCGCGCACCCGTGACCGTCATTTCCCGCTGCCATCCTCACTGTCCCGACGCGCGCAGCGGCATGCGTCTCTCCCTTCCCCTCCACGAGGCTTCCGCATGACTCGAGGCAAGCGCATCTACGTGCTCGACACCAATGTGCTGATGCACGACCCGACCGCGCTGTTCCGGTTCGAGGAACACGATGTGTTCATACCGATGACCGTGCTCGAGGAACTGGATGCTGCCAAGAAGGGCACCTCGGAAACGTCACGCAATGCGCGCCAGGTCAGCCGCTTCCTCAACGAACTGATGCTCGCCGGCAACGGCCATCCGATCGAGGATGGCGTGGAATTGCGCCTGCCGCAGGGACTGCAGCTCGACCGCAAACCGAAGGCGGGGCGCCTGTATTTCCAGACCAACGCGCATGTCGCCATCGACAAGCGTTCGACGCGCACGCTGCCGGACAACCTCATCCTCGCCGCCGTCGTCGGCCTGCGCGAGGCGCGCCCGCGCGAACCGGTCGTGCTGGTGTCGAAGGACATCAACCTGCGCATCAAGGCAAAGATCTACGGAATCACCGCGGAAGACTACGAGAACGACCGCGCGCTTGATGACTTCAGCCTGCTCTACAACGGCCTCGCCGAACTGCCGGCGAACTTCTGGGATCGCCACGGCGAATTGCGCTCGTGGTCCGAACGCGGCCGCACGTTCTACGAGGTCAAACGACGCAAGGACGAGGACTGGCATCCCAATCAGAACCTGTACCTGCCGGGCGAGGATGAAGTCGAGCTGCGCGTGCTGCACCTGCAGGGGCAGAAGGCGGTGCTGCAGATCGTCGACGACTACCGCCTCGGCGCCTCGCATTCGGTCTGGGGCATCCAGGCACGCAACCGCGAACAGAATTTCGCGCTGAACGCCTTGATGGACCCGGAGATCGATTTCGTAACCCTGCTCGGCACCGCCGGCACCGGCAAGACCCTGCTCGCGCTCGCGGCGGGTCTCGCGCAGGTCATGGACCAGCAGCGTTATCGCGAGATCATCATGACGCGCGCGACGGTGTCGGTCGGCGAGGACATCGGCTTCCTGCCCGGCACCGAGGAGGAAAAGATGACGCCGTGGATGGGCGCGCTGACCGACAACCTCGAAGTGCTGACCAACCCGCAGGAAGGCGGTGCCTGGGGCCGCGCGGCGACCAACGACCTGCTCGCTTCGCGCATCAAGATCCGCTCGATGAACTTCATGCGCGGGCGTACCTTCCTCAGCCGCTACGTGATCATCGACGAGGCGCAGAACATGACGCCGAAACAGATGAAGACGCTGATCACGCGCGCGGGCCCCGGCTCCAAGATCATCTGCCTGGGCAACGTCGAACAGATCGACACGCCCTACCTGACCGAAACAACGTCGGGCCTGACCTATGCGGTCGACCGCTTCAAGAACTGGGAACACAGCGCACACATCACGCTGCGCCGGGGCGAGCGTTCGCGGCTGGCGGATTATGCGTCGGAGGTGCTTTAGAAGCCGGGAGTCGGGAATCGCAAAAAAAAGCCGGTGTCTCCGGCGTCAAGCAAAACGCCCGCAGATGCGGGCGTTTTGCTCGAAGGATTCTCGATTCCCGCTTCCGCCTGCTAGAACCGCGTCGACCACAATGCCTCGAATTCGAAGCGGCTCGCGGTGCCATCGGCGCGTGTGATGTAGGTAGGCATCAGCAGGTAATACGGCGAACTGGCGTAGCTCGCGGAAAAACTGACGTTCGTCCCGGTGCCGATCGCGCGCGACCAGCCGAGCGAGAACAGGTCGTTCGCGGTCGCGGATGCGAGCGCGTTTTCAAGCAGCCTGGAGGTCGGCACCGGCTGTTGGCGTGTCGTGTAACGCACTTGCAGGTTGCCCAGATCCTCGTCCCGCAGGGTCCAACCCAGGCTATAGACGTTGAGGTCGCGCCACGCGAACACGGGACTGGAGCTGTCGCCGAGCAAGGCAAGGAACCGCGTCGGCAGGTTGGAACTCGTGAACGGACGGATCGCGCTGTACTGCACGCGCTGCACGCCGGCATCGAGCGAGAAATCCGGGGTGAGCGCATAACTGACGCTCGCCGTGGCACTCGCGGGAATGTCGAAATCGCCCTTGTCGGCAAACACGCCGCGATAGTTCGCGAATGCGTCCATGCCGACGCGCGACTGCACTCCGAGCTCCCAGCGCAAATGCGTGCCGATCATGTTGCCGACATCGATGCGCGCACCCGCGCCGTATGAACTGTCGCGCCCCCAGGTCGGCAACGGGCGCCAGGTGTTCGTCGTGGTGCCGAGGTCGATGCTCGCAAACCGCTGGTAGGCGAGCACTCCGGTCAGGCGCACGTTGCCGCGCTCGCCCCAGTTCGTGTCCAGCGACGGCGCAATGACGGTGCGCTGCAAGCCTGCATTTGGCAGGCCGGCCCAGTGCGTCCGCTCACCGGTCGGCAATACGCTCGGCGTGTCGGAAACTGCGCCGGTCGCGACCGAAATCGACAAGCGGCTGGAACCGCCCGCGCGCCCTCCGAACAGGGACGGCCGCTCGATTTCACCGGAATAATTGTCGAGCACGTGCGGCGCGACCAGCGCCTGCGGCTGCAACGCCCAGGAAAACTGTGGCGTGATGCTGGCCAGCGCGTAGTCATGCCAGCGCGCGAGCACCGAACCGCCGGCACCCTCCTGCAACTCTGCGGCGCGCGCAGCAGCCGGCCCGCCGTCAAGCGGCGCGGCCTGCACGAGTACGGAAAAAAATGGGAGCGCCAGCCCTGTGCCCAGCGCCCCCATCCATCTCCCTGCGATTGCTGTTGCCCGCTGCATCGCCCCTGCTGCGATCATGGAGTGCTTGTGATGTAATCCGCGGCCTATCCTTGGCGAAAACGCAACAGTTGTCAAGCGCATCCGCAGCCTTTTTACGACAAATCCGTTGCAAAACGGCCCCTTCCAGCGCCGCGACCGGCGTCGCAAAAATACGACAGATCTCGTGAGCCACCGCCCCGTTCCGATCGCCCTGACCATTGCTGGTTCCGATTCCGGCGGCGGCGCGGGTATCCAGGCCGACCTGCGCACGTTCGCCGCGTTCGGGGTGCACGGCACTTGCGCGATCACCGCACTCACGGCGCAGAACACGCGCGGTGTCGATGCCGTGCAGACCGCGACACGCCTTATCCTGCGCGCGCAGATCGAGGCCGTGCTGGTGGATTTTCGTGTCGGCGCGATCAAGCTCGGCATGCTGGCAACGCCCGCGCTCGCGCGCGAAGTCATCGCCGTGCTCGCGACGCATCGCAGGATTCCGCTCATTCTCGACCCGGTGCTGGTAGCGACCACCGGCGCGCGACTCGGCACGCAGGCGCTGGCGACGACGCTGCGCCGTGACTTGCTGCCGCGCGTCGACCTGGTGACACCGAACATTCCGGAAGCAGAGGCCCTGCTCGGCCGCCGCATCCGGCAGCGCGACATGCAGGCGGCGGCGACCGGGCTGCTCGATCTCGGCGCACGCGCGGTGCTGCTCAAGGGCGGCCATCTCGCGGGTGACGAGGTGGTCGATCTGCTGCTGACGCGGCAGGCCGGACACTGGTTCCGCCAGCGCCGGCTCGCCGGTGAACATCACGGCACCGGCTGCACGCTGTCCGCTGCCATCGCGGCGTGCATCAGCCGCGGCATGACACTCGAAGCGGCGGTAGAAACCGCGATCGGGTTCGTGCAGGACGCCTTGCGCGCTGGCTATCGGCCCGGCAAGAGCCGGCTGCACGTGCTCGGCACGGGGCGTGCGCGCGTCGATTGACGCAGGGCGGAAATGCGGCGGGACTCGCGCCTGCGCGCTCGACCCGCCCTGCCACAAGCCCTGCGATCGCCCCTTTTACAGGCGCGAAATGATTGCGTCGGCGAATGTCTGCGTCGTGCCGCTGCCGCCGAGATCCGGGGTAGTGCGATCGCGCGCTTCAAGCGTCGCGCGGATCGCCGCGCGCAGGCGCGCCGCCTCGGTCGGATGGTCGAGGTGGTCGAGCATCTGAGCGGCACCGAGCAGGAGCGCGCAGGGATTGGCGATACCCTTGCCGGCGATATCCGGCGCGGAACCGTGCACGGCCTCGAAGATCGCGGCATCGGCGCCGATGTTGGCACCCGGCGCCAGACCGAGGCCGCCCACGAGACCGGCACACAGGTCGGAAATGATGTCGCCGAACAGGTTGGTGGTGCATATCACATCGAACTGCTCCGGCTTCATGACCAGCTGCATGCAGCAGTTGTCGACGATCATCTCGTTGCAGGTTATCTCCGGGTACTGCGCGGCGACCTCGCGCGCGACCTTGAGGAACAAGCCCGAGGTGGATTTCAGGATGTTCGCCTTGTGCACGATCGTGACCTTCTTGCGGCCGACGCGTCGCGCGAGGTCGAATGCGTAGCGCACGATGCGCTCTGAACCCTTGCGCGTGATCTTCTGCACCAGTGTCGCGGTCGCACCGTCCTCGGAGACCTGCTGGCCTTCGCCGGCATAGGCGCCTTCGGTGTTCTCGCGCACCGTGATCAGGTCCACGTTCTCGGCGAAACGCGAGCGCGTGTTCGGGAACGAAATTGCCGGGCGCACGTTCGCGTACAAGTCGAAGCGACGGCGCAATTCGACATTGATGGAGCTGAAGCCCTCGCCGACCGGCGTGGTCAGCGGGCTCTTCAACGCAACCCGATGGCGCGCGATCGCGTCGAGCGTGACCTGCGGCAACAGTTCACCGCTCTTCTCGTAGGCGGCGAGACCCGCTTCGACGAATTCGTACTGCAGGCCGAGCGCGAGCGATTCGATCACGCGAAGGGTCGCATCCATGATCTCCGGGCCGATCCCGTCGCCGCGGATCACCGCGATGGTCTTGTTCATCGAAACACTCCGTGCAGCGTGCCTGGACACGCGGGTGGCGAGCAGTCGCGCGGCTCCGGCGACCTCCGGAAGGTCACGGCGTCAGTGGCATGCACCGGCGGGAAAAACCGTTACGCGACAGGGATGTCCGCGACCCGGGCTTGCTCCGGGCCGACGTCGACGCGCATTATCCGTTAATGCCCCTGAACCACACAAGAAAACTCGCCGCGTTGGTTGCCGCGGGCTCTGCTTTCGTCGCCTCCGCCCCCTCCATCGCGGCAGCCGCCGATGCAAGCCTGCGCGTGCGCTTCGAAACCGCGGGCCTGTCTTCGCGCCAACCGTCGTCGAGCATCGCCATCTACGGGCGGGCACCGGCGAATTGCACGCCGAAGATCGAACGCGTCGATGCGGCGGGTGTCGACCTGTCGGTCGAACTGCACGCCTCGCGCAGCGGCTGCGACAAAGCACACCCGAGTCCGTTCGCGCTGCGCGTCGATACCACGAACATGGCCGGAACGCCGTTGCTGCGCGGACAGGTGTATCGGCTGCGGGTCTATTCCGATGCGGACGGAACCCGTTCGCTGGCGGCGTTCCAACTCGTCGATACCGACTTGTCCGCGAGCATCGAACCGGAGAGCGGCTTCTGGTGGTCGCAGGCCAGTGCGGAAACCGGACCCGCATCGAGCAGCACCGGGATCAGCCTCGAATCGCAGGGAGACCAGATCGCGATCAGCCTGTATGGATTCGCCGAGTCGGGCAGCGCCACCTGGTACTTCGGCAGCGCCCATGTGCGCGGGCGCACCGCGGTCGTCCCCTTGGTCGAACTCGCCAACGGCGATCCACTGTTTTCGCCGACCGGCAGCCCGCCGACCGCACAGTCCGGCCCTCGCCTGGAAATCGAATTCCTTGCACCGACCCGCGCGCGCACATGGCTGGTGCGGCAACAGGACGGCGTCGGCACGGAGGTGAGAATGCTCTCGCTGTCGCGCATGCGCTTCTCGCCCAGTGAAACCAGCGCCAGCTGGAACGGCCGCTGGGTGCTCGTCGCCGATGACGAGACCGCCCCGCGCCAGTTCGAATTCTCGACGGCCGCACGCCAGGACGCGGATGCGTTCCACCTCGTCGACGGCAGCGCCAACGCAAGCCTCGACTGTCGCAGCAACAGCGCTGGCACCCTGCCCGACCTGTGCACGCTGTCGGACGGCGCGGACGTGCTCGCCGATTTCGATCGAGTCGGCCTCGACCGCCTCGTCGGTCGCCAGGCCAACGGCGCCGCGGTCCGACTGATCCGCGTATCGCCGTAACGGGCTACGGCGCGTCCGGCTTGGCTGCACCACTCATCTGGTCGAGGAAATCCACACCTCGGCGCAGATGCGGTATGACGATCGATCCGCCGACCACCAGCCCGACGCTGAACACCTCGAAGAACTCCTCTTCGCTGACGCCCGCATCGAAACACTGCGCGATGTGATAGCTGATGCAGTCATCGCAACGCAGCACCAGCGAAGCGACCAGGCCGAGCATCTCCTTCGTCTTCACGTCGAGCGCGCCGGCCTTGTAGGTCTGCGTGTCGAGCGCGAAGAAGCGCCGGACCACCTGATTGTCCTGGCCGAGGATGCGCTCGTTCATGCGCTGGCGGAACGCGCTGAAGTCGCGCACGCGGTCGTCCCGGGTGGGCTCGCTCATGCCTGGGCCTCCATCAATTCGCGCAGACGTCCGGAACGTTCTGCGCCGACGAGATCGTCGAACCCCCCGACATGCGCGCCATTCACGAAAATCTGCGGCACCGTGCGACGTCCGGCGCTGCGCGCCAGCATCTCCTCGCGACGCGCCGGATCGATGTCCACGCGCACCTCCTCGAACGCGAGACCCTTCTGCTTCAGGAATTGCTTGGCCGACACGCAATACGGACAGATCGCGGTGGTGTAGATCTCGACGCGGTTCATCGGGCAACCCGGCTGGACGACACCGCGCAAGATTGGGGCGGACCGCTGCGCGTTGCAAGATGGGCCCAAGATGGGCCGCAGGACCGCCATGGAATGAATCCCTGCTGAGCCATTCCTTGGCCGTCGCGGGTCCGGTGCTGGCGACGGGAACATGCGCGCGCTACTGTGGTCGAAGTCAGGTCATCGCGCGGTACCGTTTGCCATGCGTTTCTCCCGCCTCGCCAGCGCCCTCACCATCGCCTGCGTCAGCGTGCTGGCTGCTGCGCGCGATCCGGACGTCCGACTGCCCGACATCGGCAGTTCCGCCGCCAGCCTCGCCACTCCGCAGGAGCTACGGGAATATGGCGCCGGCATGCTGCAGGAGATGCGCGCCTACGAGCTCGTCGTGGACGATCCGCTGCTCAGCGACTACATCAACGCGCTCGGCTTTCGGCTGGTCGCGAGCAGCGACCATCCCGATTCAGGGTTCTACTTTTTCATCGTCCGCGACGAGCAGATCAACGCGTTTGCCGCCCCTGGCGGTTTCGTCGCGGCAAACGCCGGCCTGATCACCGCGATGCAGACCGAGGATGAGCTCGCAGGGGTGCTCGCCCACGAGATCTCGCATGTCGAACAGCAGCACATCCTGCGGGCGTTCGAGGACCAGAAGAAGATGTCGATCCCGATCATGCTCGGCATGCTCGGGGTGATCCTCGCCAGCGCGCATCGCAATGACGACACCGCGGCCGCCGCGATGATGACCGGCACCTCGCTGATCCAGCAGCGCCAGATCAATTTCACGCGTGGCGACGAAGCCGAAGCAGACCGCGTCGGCATCCAGACTCTAGCGCGCGCCGGCTTCGATCCACTCGCGATGGCCGGCGCTTTCCAGGCGCTGCAGAAGGTCATGCGCGTCAACGGGGTCGACATCCCGGAATTCTTGCTCGACCACCCGCTCGATACCAAGCGCATCGCCGATGCGAAAGCCCGCGCGGAGCAACTCGGCTGCCCGACGCCGACACCGCTGCGCAGCGACGAACGCATCGGCCACGGACCGCTCGACCTCAGCCTGCCGGCGCGGCGCGGCGCATCCGGGGAAACCTCCACGCCGGACGCAGCGGCCGCCGCCGCGGCGAGCAATGCGACGACGCTGCACGTCGACCCGGTCGGCCACGGCAATGCACTGCCACAAGTCACCATCGCCACCTGCGCACCACGCGGCAAACCGGCGCAAGGCTATTTCGAACTGATGCGCGAGCGTACCCGCGTACTGATCGCGAAGTCGCAAACGACAATCCGCGCCTACTATGCCGACAACCTGCGCGACGACCCTGCGTTCGATACGGTCGCAAACCGCTACGGCTACGCCCTTGCGCTGGTGAACACGCGCGACGCGGCGGCCGCGGTGGCCGAACTCGGAAAGCTGGTGGCACGCGAACCCGCTTCGTTGGTGCTGCGACTCGCGCTTGCGCATGCGCAGGAACAAGCCGGCAACAAGGCCGAGGCGCTTGCATCCTACGCACGCCTTGCGGCCGAATTCCCCGGCAATCGCGCAGTCGCGCTCAACTACAGCGACGCGTTGATCGCCCGCGCGGACGCAACCAGCGCCCGCAGCGCCGTCGACTTGCTGCGCGCACTGGTCGAGCGGCATGCGGACGACCCCGAACTGCAACGCACGTTCGCGCGTGCGAACGAACTCGCCGGCGACAAGGTGCGCGCGGCAGAAGCGTACGCCGAAGCGGCCTGGCTCACCGGACACGCCGAGGATGCACTGAACCAGCTCAAGGCGCTGGCCAAGCAGCCGGACCTGAGCTACTACCAGCGCAGTCGCATCGACTCGCGCATCACTTCGCTCACCCCGGCGGTACTCGCGCTGCGCAAGCGTTCCTCGCCCGGAGAGCCGGGTTCGCTCAGCTTGTCCTGCTGCACGGCGCGCTGAATTGTCACAATTGCGCTGGCGCCGCGCGGGACACCGTCGGCGGCACGAGGATGCGGGCATCTCTTTGATGTACCATGCATTTCATGGACTGTGGCAGCAGCGAGACGAGGTCGAGACACGCCGACCACCTGCCGCCGTGCCGAGTGCTCACCGCCCATGTCATCGCCACGTAACAATGACCGGTTGCAATGATGACGTCATGAAGCGCGCCCGACCGCGCTGCGCGGATGCCCCATGCAAAAGCACATTCTGATCGTAGAAGACGAGACCGCGATCCGCGACATGGTCGCCTTCGCCCTGCGCAAGGCCGGCATGGAAGCGATGCACGCCCCAGACGCACGCGCGGCGCAGAGCGCGATCGGCGAGCGCGTGCCCGACCTCATCCTGCTCGACTGGATGCTGCCCGGCATGAGCGGCATCGACCTCGCGCGACGCCTGCGCAAGGACGAACTCACGCGCGAAGTGCCGATCATCATGCTGACCGCGCGCGGCGAGGAAACCGACCGCGTCGGCGGCCTGGATGCCGGCGTCGACGACTACGTGGTCAAACCGTTCTCGACGCGCGAACTGCTTGCGCGCATCCGCGCGGTCATGCGTCGCACCCATGGCGAGGACGCCGAAGGCGTGGTCGAGCTCGGCGGCCTGCGCATAGACAGCGCAGCACACCGCGTATTCTGCGGGGACCAGCCGGTGCATATCGGACCGACCGAATACCGCCTGCTGCATTTCTTCATGACCCATGCCGAGCGCGTCTACACGCGCAGCCAGTTGCTCGATCATGTCTGGGGCGGCGGCGTCTACGTCGAAGAGCGCACCGTCGACGTGCATATCAGGCGCCTGCGCAAGACCCTCGAACCGTTCGCCAAGGATGATCTCGTGCAGACCGTGCGTGGTGCCGGCTATCGTTTCTCGACCAGCATCTGACCCGGCTCCGATGCGCAACCCGGCCATGCCCTCGTGCCACACCGCCTAGGCCGCGCCTGGCGTTCGAGCGGCTGGCGCCTCGCGGTGCTGCTGCTGCTCGCGATGGCCGTCGGCATGCTGACCCACGCACTGTTAGCGTGCCTGCTCGCCGCCCTGCTTGCCACACTCGCGCATGGCGCGTGGCGGCTGGCGCGCTATTCGCGCCTGCTCGCCAGCCGGCGACGGATCCCGCCCGCCGACGGCAGCGGCATCTGGGACGAAGTGCAGAACACGACGCGCAAGCGCCAGCTCGCCGCAGTCGGCGACAAGCGACGCGTGCTGCGCCTGTTGCGTTCGTTCCGCGACGCCGCCGCGGCACTCCCGGATGCAGTCGTCGCGCTCGACCGCGAACAGCGCATCCAGTGGTTCAATGCCGCGACCGTCCAACTGCTCGGCCTCAAGTATCCGCAGGACCTTGGCGCGCACCTGCCGAATCTGGTGCGCTCGCCGCGCTTCGGCGAATGGCTGCTGCGTGAGGGCGACGAGCCGCTGGTCGACCTGCCTTCGCCGGTCAGCGAGGACTTGCGCCTCAGCCTCCGCCTGATCCGCTACACCGACGATCGCGCGCTGCTGGTGGCGCGCGACGTCAGCCAGCTGATGCGGCTGGAGCAAGTGCGGCGGGATTTCGTCGCGAACGTCTCGCATGAACTGCGCACGCCGCTGACGGTCGTGCACGGCTACCTCGACATGATCGAACCGGAACAGGTGCCGGAATACGAGCCGATCCTGCATGAGCTGCGCAATCAATCGCGACGCATGACACAGATCGTCGAGGACCTGCTGACGCTGTCGCGGCTGGAAGCGCGCAGCGACCTGCCGCAGGAACGAATCAGCATGCGCCCGCTGCTCGAAGCCTTGCGCCGCGAAGCCGCGGCCTTGAGCCAGGGCGCGCATGAAGTGACAACCGGGATCGACGACCGCCATGACCTGCTCGGATCTTCGAAGGAACTGCATAGCGCGTTCTCGAACCTGGTCAGCAACGCGGTGCGCTACACGCCGGCGGGCGGGCGCATCACGGTGCGCTGGGAGAGTGACGGCGTCGGCGCACGCCTCTCCGTCAGCGATACCGGCCAGGGCATTCCGGCCCAGCATCTGCCGCGCCTGACCGAGCGCTTCTACCGCGTCTCGACCAGCCGCTCGCGCGAGAGCGGCGGTACCGGGCTCGGTCTCTCGATCGTCAAGCACGTCCTGCAACTGCACCAGGCGCGTCTGGAAATCCGAAGTGAACCCGGCGTCGGCAGCACCTTCGCCTGCGTGTTCGGCGCCGAGCGCCTGCTTGAACCACTCGCGCTCGCGGAAGCGCCATGAGCATCGCGATGCATGCGTTGTGCCTTGTGCTTGCGCTGACGGCAAACGCGGCAAGCGCCGTCGACTCCATCGGCGGCACGCTCACCAGTGTCGGCTCCGACACGGCGAGCGCGCTCATGACGCATTGGGCAGCCGGGTTCCAGGCAAGCCATCCCGCAGCGCGCATCCAGGTGCAGGGCAGTGGTTCGGCGAGTGCGCCGATCGCGCTGATCGAAGGCGCCGCCGATCTCGGCCCCATGAGTCGACCGATGAATGCGAGCGAGCAAGCCGCCTTTCGCGAACGCTTCGGCTACGAGCCAACCGGTTTCGTGGTCGCGCATGACGCGATCGCGGTGTTCGTGCATCCGGACAATCCGCGCGCGCGCATCACCCTGGCCGAGATCGATGCGATCTATTCGTCGACGCGCAGCTGCGGTGGCGTACGACCGATCCATCGTTGGGGCGAACTCGATGCTTCGATCCGCGCGCCGGTATTGCAGTCGCCGATACTCGCGACCGGTCGCGACAGCGGTTCCGGCACGCATGAACTCTTCCGCGAGACCGCACTCTGCGGCGGCCGCTACCGCTCCGAGGTCATTGCATGGCCTGGCAACGGTGCCGTCGTCGCGACCGTCGCGCGCAATCCCGAGGCGATCGGCTACGCCGGCCTCGGCTACGTCAATGGCCTGGTCAAGACACTGGCGGTCGCGCGCGACGCAGCGGATGCCGCCACTACGCCGGATGCACAAACGGTCGCCTCGGGACGCTATCCGCTCGCGCGCGCGATCCATGTCTACGTCAACCAGCGCCCGCAACAACCGCTCGCGCCATTGCCACGCGCGTTTATTGCCTACATCCTGTCGGATGAGGGGCAGCAGCTTTTGCGTCACGAAGGTTTCTTACCCCTGGAAGCGGACGAAGTGCGCGAACAACGCGCCTCGCTGCCGTGAGCGTCACCGGATGGACTTGCCGCCATGAACCGTGAAGTACCGCAGGACCTGCGCGACCCGAGTCTCTACCTGAATCGCGAGCTGGCCCAGCTCGAATTCAATTTCCGCGTACTCGCGCAGGCACAGGACCCGCGCGTGCCGCTGCTCGAACGCATGCGCTACCTGTGCATCTCGTGCACCAATCTCGACGAATTCTTCGAAGTGCGCGTCGCCGTGCTGCGCGAGCAGGTCAACCTCAGCGAATTGCGCGCAGGACCGGATGCGATGCCGCCGGGCGAAGTGCTCGGCCTGATCCGCGAACGCGCGCTGGTGCTGGTCAAGGCGCAGTACGACTTCTGGAACGCGGTTCTGCTGCCCGCGCTCGACGCGGAAGGCATCCGCTTCTCCAAACGCGACAGCTGGACCGTCAAGCAGCGCCGCTGGCTGCAGGGCTACTTCCGCAACGAGATCCTGCCGGTGCTGTCGCCGCTCGGACTCGATCCGGCGCATCCGTTCCCGCGCATCCTCAACAAGAGCCTGAACCTTGCAGTCGTACTGAAGGGACGCGACGCGTTCGGTCGCGAAGGCCACATGGCGCTGGTGCGCGCGCCGCGTTCCCTGCCACGCCTGATCCGCCTGCCGGCCGAGGTGTCGGAATCGCCGTACGACTTCGTGTTCCTGTCCAGCATCCTGCACGAGTTCATGGACGAACTGTTCCCGGGCATGCAGGTCAAGGGCTCGTACCAGTTCCGCGTCACCCGCAACAGCGAACTCGTGGTCGACGAGGACGACGTGCAGAACATCGCGCTCGCGCTGCGCGACGAACTCAAGGGTCGCGGCTTCGCGCGGCCGGTGCGCCTGGAGGTCGCCGACAACTGTCCGAAGGCGATCGCCGGAATGCTCGTGCAGAACTTCGAGTTGACCGACTCGGAGGTATACCGCTGCGAAGGCCCGGTCAACGTGAGCCGCGCGAATGTGGTGTACGACCAGATCGATCGGCCCGACCTGAAGTTCCCCGCCTTCACGCCGCGCCTGCTGCCGGTCGTCATCGACGAAGGCAGCCTGTTCGACGCGATCCGCGAACGCGACATCCTGCTGCATCATCCGTTCGAATCGTTCGGCGCGGTGATCGAACTGGTGCGCCAGGCGAGCGTCGATCCGGACGTGCTGGCGATCAAGCAGACCCTCTATCGCGTCGGCAACGATTCGCCGCTGGTCGATCACCTGATCGAGGCGGCGCGCCAGGGCAAGGACGTTACGGTGGTGGTCGAACTGCGCGCGCGCTTCGACGAGGAGGCGAATCTGCGCCTCGCCAATCGCCTGCAGGAAGCCGGCGTGCAGGTCGTGTACGGCGTGGTCGGCTACAAGACCCACGCGAAGATGCTGTTGATCGTGCGCCGCGAACAGGGCGCGCTGCGCCGCTACGCGCACCTGTCGACGGGCAACTATCACCAGATCACCTCGCGCATCTACACCGACTTCGGCCTGATGACCGCGAACCCGGACATCGGCGAGGACGCCCACCTGCTGTTCCTGCAGCTGTCCGGCCTCGGCCCCATCATCAAGCTGAAATGCCTGCTGCATTCGCCGTTCACCCTGCACAAGGGACTGAAGGAAAAGATCGAGCGCGAGATCGTGCATGCGCAGGCCGGCAAGCCCGCGCGCATCATCGCGAAGATGAACGCATTGAACGAGGAACAGGTCGTCGAGGTGCTGTATCGCGCATCGCAGGCCGGCGTGCAGATCGACCTGATCGTGCGCGGCGCGTGCGCGCTGCGCCCGGGCATTCCGGGCGTGTCCGACAACATCCGCGTTCGCTCGATCGTCGGGCGTTTCCTCGAACACAGCCGCGTGTACTGGTTCCAGAACGACGCAACCCCGGAAGTGTATTGCTCGAGTGCGGACTGGATGGAACGCAACCTGCTGCGCCGGATCGAGACCTGCTTCCCGATCCGCGACCCCCAGCTGGCCCAGCGCGTTTGCGACGAATCCCTCACGACCTACCTCGCCGACAACACGCAGGCCTGGCAGTTGCAGCCGGACGGCACCTACCAGCGACTTCTGCCGGGTTCCGACCCGCCGCATTCGGCACAGGCTTCACTGCTCGCGAAGTTCGCTTCGTAATGCCGACATCCGTTCGCGCCACCGGCCTGCGCTGAGGGCGCACGGGGGCTCCAGGGATTCGAGCGCGGCGCGCCCGGTTGCCCGCTGAAGCCGATCTGCAATGTGCGACAATCGACGAACCCAGCGAGCGAGCCGACGACGTGAAGGACGCGCCTGCCCAACTGCGTGATGGCGAGCTGCTAGCGGCAGTCGATCTCGGCTCCAACAGCTTCCACCTCGTCGTCGCGCGTTACGAGCACGGTGGACTGCGCCTGATCGACCGACTGCGCGACAGCGTGCGCATGGCGATGGGACTGGGTGCGAACGGCAGTCTCGACGCGGCGCACCGCGAGCGTGCCCTCACCTGCCTCGCGCGCTTCGGTCAGCGCCTGCGCGCGCTGCCGCACGAGCGGGTGCGCGCGGTCGCCACCAATACCGTGCGCCGCCTCGCCAATCCGCAGGCGTTCCTGCTGCCGGCCGAAACCGCGCTCGGCCATCCGATCGAAATCGTGAGTGGCCGCGAGGAAGCACGCCTGATCTACCTCGGCGTGTCGCACGACCTCGCCGAGTCGACCCAGCGTCGCCTGGTCGTCGACATCGGCGGCGGCAGCACCGAGTTCATCATCGGCCAGGGCTTCGACGCACTCGAAACCGAAAGCATCCAGGTTGGCTGCGTCGCCAGCACCCTGCGCTTCTTCGGCGACGGCAAATTCACGCCCAAGCGCTGGAAGCAGGCGCAGACCGAGATTGCCGTGGAGCTGCAACAGTTTGCCGAGGACTATCGTGCGCGCGGCTGGGGCGAGGCGATCGGCTCGTCCGGCACCGCCAAGGCGATCGGCAGCGTGGTACAGGCGAACGGCTGGAGCGAGCAAGGCATCAGCGCTTCGTCGCTGCTGCGCTGGCGCGACGCGATCCTCGAAGCCGGCAGTGTCGAAAACCTGCGGCTGGCGGGTCTCGCCGAAGATCGCACGCCGATCATCGCCGCTGGCGTCGCGATCCTCGAAACGGTGTTCGCGATGTTCCGTCTCGAGCACATGGGCGTGTGCGAGACCGCGATGCGCGAGGGATTGCTGTACGACATGGTCGGCCGCGCGATGCACGGCGATCCACGCGCCGCCAGCATCGCGGCACTCGCGTCGCGATACGCGGTCGACCGCGGCCAGGCCACGCGCGTGCACCACGCCGCGCTGGAACTGTTCGAGCAGGTCGCCGACGCCTGGCAGCTTGGCAGCCTCGAGCGCGACCTGCTCGGCTGGGCCGCCGACATCCACGAGATCGGCCTGGCGATCGCGCACAGCCTGCATCACATCCACGGCGCCTACATCGTCGCGAATTCCGACCTCGCCGGCTTCAGCCGCCAGGGTCAGCAGGCGCTCGCGGCGATCATCCGCTCGCACCGGCGCAAGCCCGACCGCGAAACGATCGACGCACTGCCCGAACGGCTGCGCCAGCCGGTGCGCCGCGTGACCGCATTGCTGCGCCTGGCGGCCCTGCTCGAACGCGCCCGCACGACCGAACCATTGCCTCCGCTGCGCCTCGATGCCGAAGATCGCGCCCTGCGCCTCGAGCTTCCCAGTCGCTGGCTCGAGCAGCACCCACTGACTCGTGCCGACCTCGAACAGGAACGCGACCAGATCAAGCAGCTCGACCTCAAATTGCAGGTCCGGCCGCTTGAGAAGGCCGCCGCCTGAGCCGGCAGAACCTCGCGACGCATGGGATGCGATTCGGTGTGGCGGTCGCGCGCAGGGTTGCGCTGCTGCGAGAAGGGTGTTCGCCGACGGCGGACATCGCTGCACGGGGAACTCGGCCCGACCCATCCCCCTCGGCTCTCATTCCCCACATCGAATGACTCGCCGGATTGCAGCGCCTATCATTCGCCATCCCGACCCCCTGTGGAGATTTACCGATGATCCGACGCCTGTTGCTCGCATTCGCCCTGATGCTGCCCGCGCTCGCGCTCGCCCAAGCGCCGGCTGCGCCGGCGGCCAAGCCGGCGGCGAAAGCCGCCACCAAGGCTGTCGCCGCAAAATCCGCCGCGAAAGCGCCCGTCAAGGCCGAGGCGAAAGCCGAGGCAGCGACTTCGACCGAGGCACCGGCACCGTCGAAAGTGCTGCTCAAGACCAGCCTCGGCGACATCACGCTCGAGCTGTACCCGGACAAGGCGCCGAAGTCGGTCGACAACTTCCTCACCTACGTCAAGCTCGGCTTCTATGACGGCACCGTGTTCCATCGCGTGATCGCCAACTTCATGATCCAGGGCGGCGGCTTCACGCCGGACCTGCGCCAGAAGAAGACGCGCGCACCCGTCGTCAATGAATCGAAGAACGGCCTCAGCAACCTGCGTGGCACGCTCGCAATGGCGCGCACTGCCGACCCGAATTCCGCGACCGCGCAGTTCTTCATCAACACCGTCGACAACCCGCGCCTCGACTACGCGGGCGACGCGAACCCCGGATACTGCGTGTTCGGCAAGGTCGTCAGCGGCCTCGACGTCGTCGACAAGATCCGCGCGGTGCAGACCGGCGCGCAGGGCCCGTTCCCGAGCGACGTGCCGACCACCGCGGTTCTGATCGAAAAGGCGAGCATCCTGCCCTGAGTCGTCGTTGACGCCGGCCCTCTTCCTACGGGAGAGGGCCGGATACGGAAAGCCGCGCCGCCCGATCCCGACCCCGTCACCTCGGCTGCCTGATGACCACACTGTTCATTTCCGATCTGCATCTCGACGCATCGCGGCCGCACATCAGCCAGCTGTTCGTCGACTTCGTGCACTCGGAAGCGACCCGGGCGAACGCGCTCTACATCCTCGGCGACCTGTTCGAGGCGTGGATCGGCGACGACGCGGCGGATGCGACCGCCGACCAGGTGGCAGCCGCACTCGCGACGCTGCATGCGCGCGGCGTGCCCTGCTTCTTCATCCACGGCAACCGCGACTTCCTTCTCGGCGACGCCTATGCACGCCGCGCGCGCATGACCCTGCTGCCGGATCCGAGC
>Ga0209023_10002238_pt1 | contig 24566 bp, 20 predicted proteins | sample LakOneMetagenome_FD_187468 | JGI IMG/M metagenome (GOLD analysis project Ga0209023, IMG submission 187468) | Freshwater and sediment microbial communities from Lake Erie, Canada (SPAdes) (version 2) | ecosystem: Environmental > Aquatic > Freshwater > Lentic | place: Lake Erie, Canada... | reverse complement strand
TTCAAAAAATAATGTTACTGATTTGCTCAAAATAAAAATGGGTTACAACGGCCTCACTTTTACAGATGCGCTGGAGATGAAGGGGGTGGCAAAATATTTTCCCGGAGGAACAATTGCAGTAGAAGCGTTGATAGCAGGCAATGATATGCTGTGCCTGCCTGCCAGTGTGCCAGAGACAATTGCGGCGGTTAAAAAAGCTATCGCTGATAAAAGACTGAGCTGGGATGCTATTAATGAAAAGGTAAAAAAAGTATTGCTATCGAAATATAAGCTGGGACTAAATCAAACCCAATTTGTAGATACCGAAAATTTAGTAGAAGACCTGAATGCCAAAACAGATGCCATCCGTAAGGAAGTGGCAGAGAACAGTATTACATTATTAGCCGAAGCAAGATTGACAGCATCAAGAACTGATTATGCAGAAATTCCGTTGACGGATAAGAAAAAGAAAATAGCTTATGTGGGTATTGGCCTCACAGATATAACTGATTTTGGCAAGCGGTTGAAAAATGATCTGGATGCAAATGTTTTTTTATTATCATACAAAGACGGGCAGTCAAAAGCTGATGAAATACTAAAAGAAGTACAGAAAGACGGCAAGTACGATGCAATTGTTATCGGCATACATAACTATTCATTAAGGCCTGCTGATAATTTTGGTTTAAGCCCGGTAGCCCTTAAGTTGTATAAGGATTTAAATTTCATCAAGAGCATTACAATGACATTTGGAAATGTACTGGCTACTAAAAATTTCTGTGATGCGTGGACATTAGTAGCCTGCTACCAGGATGATGATATTACCCAACAGGCTGCCGCAGATATGCTGGAAGGGAAATTTAAACCTCTGGGAAAGTTGCCGGTTTCAGTTTGTCAATTCAAATTTGGGGATGGTATCGTTTATGGAACTCCTAAACCAACTAAAGAAGAAACAAAAGAACGATTACAGATAATTGATTCTATCGCAATGGATGGCATTGCAAAAAAAGCATTTCCGGGCTGCGTGGTACTGGCCGCACAGAATGGCGAAATTATTTACGATAAGGCCTTTGGTAATTACGAGTACAACACTTCTTCACCGGCAATGACAACCGAAAGTATTTTCGACCTGGCTTCTGTTACTAAAGTATCTGCCACCACTGTTTCTATAATGAAACTGTATGAAGAAGGTAAAATAAAATTAGATGGCAAACTGAAAGATTATTTACCGTGGACAAAGAATACCAATAAAGAAGATCTGAAGATTGAAGATATTTTACTGCACCAGGCTGGTCTTGTTCCTTTTATCGCTTTTTACACAGAAACAATTGATAAAGCCACCGGCATACCTAACCCGGCTATTTATTCAGTTAAAGAAAAACCCGGGTTTAATGTACGGGTAGCAGAAGCTGTTTATATGCGTAACGACTGGCAGGATACTATGTTCAGCCGTATTCTTAAGAGTGCTGTCGGTCCAAAGAATAAATATGTGTACAGTGACAATGATTTTATTTTTCTGGGAAAAATAGTGGAGCAATTAACAGGAATGACACTGGACCAATATGCGGCTAAAACATTTTACCGGCCAATCGGTATGGCTACTACCGGGTTTAAACCAAGAGATCGTTTCCCGGTGGAAAGGATGGTGCCTACAGAAACAGAAACACATTTTAGAAACCAAACGATGCAGGGAGATGTGCATGATGAAGGGTCGTCTATGTTTGGCGGAGTGGCCGGCCATGCAGGATTATTCTCCAATGCGTATGATTTATCGCTGCTCTACCAGATGTTATTGAATGGGGGAGAGATAAATGGTGAACGGTATTTAAAACCGGAGACGATAAAATTATTTACAGATTACCACAGCAAAATAAGCCGCCGCGGTTATGGCTTTGATAAACCGGAGAAAGATAATGCCATCCGCAAAGATCCTTACCCTTCTTCCCTGGCTTCGCCAGAAACATTTGGGCACACCGGTTTTACGGGCACTTGTGTATGGGTAGATCCGAAATATGGAATTGTATATATCTTTTTATCCAACCGGGTATATCCTACCAGAGACAACCCAAGGCTTTCCAATATGGGAATCAGAGGGAAAATACAGGATGCTATTTACAGGGCGGTAGGAGCTGAGGAATAATAATTATACCACACTCTTTTTAGTTGATACCTTGTTCAAAAGGTTCTGCCCGTTTTCCTGACACTTTCAATAAAACCACAGGATTGATTATATTAGTATTGCTGAAATATATCGGCAACTAATAAACCTTCTACCATGAAATCATTTTTGTTATCCATCAGCCTTTTCTTTTCCATCAACCTGGTAGCCCAGCATACTGCCGAAGAAATAAAGCGGCTTAAGATCAGTAAAATAATTATGCAGTCCCTTTCCAGCGATTCAAAAAAGATTGAAAAATATGATACCCGGTATGATAGAAACGGAAATGAAACAGTTGGTTATATTGACGGAGAACAGTACACAAAATATGCTAATCAATATGATGAGAGAGGAAGGTTGACACAAATTATTGATTATTCAATGCCGGGACCGGGTACAGAAATAGCATCTACTTCTGTTTTCACTTATAATACAGATGGAAGCGGCACCAGCAAAACAACTCACTCTGGTTTCAATACAATAGAATACAAATGGTATGATAAAAATGGACGGATTACTAAAACGATATCAGCAGAAAAGATTGAAGAGTTTTATACGTATGATGCTGCAGGAAAACTAATCAGCATAAAAACAAAGCCCGGAACTACAGAAGGCGACATCGCTGATTTTATATATGTCTATAATGCAAAAGGTCAACGGATAAAAGAAATAAGCGGAGGCTCATATCCCTGGACAAGGACCTACACTTACGATGCTAAAGGGCTTTTAATAAAAAGACTAACCGTTTCTTCTGAAGAAGGAGTAACTACTAAAACAACTGATACTTATAAATATGAATTCTGGGAATAACTAATCCTTCTTTTCACCTCCCTGGCCTTGGTTAGGGTTGTTCGGCCGCTGTTGATTTCTATTCGGGTTATTAGGTCGTTGCTGATTCCTGTTTGGATTATTCGGCCGTTGCTGATTACCACCTTGCTGACCTCCTTGATTTCTTTGCTGGCCTCCACCTTGTTGTCTTCTCTGTTGCTGCTGTTGTCCTTGCTGCCTGCCACCTTGTTGTTGTCCACCACCTTGTTGCCTTTGTTGCGGACGCTGCCCCTGTTGTTGATTTTGCTGGCGGCCCTGCTGTCTTTTTTTATCAGCTGCTTTATCAAGACTGCGCAAACTTATTTGCCCTACCAATTCTACAAATTCCGGTTCTTCCTCCTTCGGTTTAGAAGAAGTTACTTCCACTGCACCCAGTTCTTCGGGAATAATTCCCTGCTGGTTTTGTGCTTTTATTCTCCGCACCGTTTCAATCGGCACTGGATAATGTTTGGTACTATCGGGTAGTGTGTACCACATCAGGTTTTTAAAAATATCTTTCTTAATCAGAAACGCATTTCCTTTTGCCACCTGTATCACATCACAGTTATCCGGAAAATGCTGCAGCGCATCTAAGTAAGTATCCAGCTCATAATTCAAACAACATTTTAACCGGCCGCATTGTCCGCTCAGCTTTGTTTGGTTGATAGATAAATTCTGGTAACGGGCTGCTGCTGTATTTACCGATTTAAAATCAGTAAGCCAGGTGCTACAGCAAAGTTCCCGGCCGCAACTACCAATGCCACCCACTTTACCAGCTTCCTGCCGGGCACCAATCTGGCGCATTTCCACTTTCAGTTTAAATTCAGAAGCATATACTTTAATCAGTTCTCTAAAGTCAACCCGGCCATCAGCTATATAAAAAAATGTTGCTTTTCTTCCATCGGCCTGCATTTCTACCTGGCTTATTTTCATATCCAGTTTCAACTGTCTTGCAATAGCCCGGCTGCGGATTACTGCTTCCGGTTCCCTTGCTTTATTCTGTTTCCACATATCAATATCACGGTCGGTAGCCACCCGCAATACTTTTTTCATTTCAGGATTATCTTCCTTCACATTTCGTTTCTTCATTTGCAGGCGCACAATTTCACCCGTCAGAGAAACCTCACCCACATCAAAACCACTAATGCCTTCCACAGCAATCAGGTCGCCTTTTTCATACGGTTGCAGGTTGGGGTTGTGATAAAAATCTTTCCGTGTGCCCTGGCTAAAACTTACTTCCATCACTTTGCATGCACTGGCAAAATCACTCATCGGCAAATTGCGCAGCCAATCGTGGGTGTTCATACGGTTACAGCCGCCGGTACTGCAGCCGCCATTGCTCTTACATCCGCCCGGTTTGCCATTACTGCTGGTACTGCAACTTGTACAACTCATGATATAATGAGTAATTAAAAATGAATAATAAATAATTGAGGAAAGATGATGAACCCAGCTTCAGCAATTCTAGTGAGCTGTTCTTGCGTCGCACTCTTGTACGTTCTGTTCGCTGTTCAGCAAAGCAAAATGCTTCGGATTAGCAATACTATATGTAGAAGTAGTTGTGAACACAAGTTATAATTCAGCAAATCTTTATGAGCTAACTCAATCTCTCTTTTTCTCCTTTAAACGCTTAGCTCAATCTCAATGTTCCAAAAATACAATCTTATCCTGAATAATATGGTATAGCTTAATGGTTAGGGCATGAAAGAGCATTTTACCATGTGCATTCCGTTCTATATAATAACTGGCCTTGTCGAGCTCCTCAATAATGGCCTGTTGTTGTTCAATTCCGGCTATTTTATTCAATCTTTCGGCAAAATCCCTCTCTTTTTCTCCAATATTCAGCTTATCACCCATTATCCTGTAATGAACGGCCTGCTCCAGCAGGTGATTAAAATAACGCAGAAATTGCTTTTGTTTTTCCCGGCCAAGCCGGCTTATTTCTTCCACCCACTTGGTTTGGGCCACCGGTCCGGTTTTTAAAATAGCATTCAGCCACTCCCTTAATAGTGCCTGCCAATCCTCTTCCGTATGTTGTACCAGTTGTAATGCTTCATGATAATTGCCTTCACTCACACTGGCCACCTGTCTTGCTATTGCCGGCTCTGTTTTATTCCGGCTTATCAATGCTTCTTCAATCTCGTTTGTATGCAGTGCCGGTATCTTTATTAACTGGCAGCGGCTGACAATAGTTTGCAGCACCTGCGCTTCATTTTCTGTTACCAGAATGAATAACGTATTGGGTGGTGGTTCTTCAATCAGCTTTAATAATTTGTTGCCTTCTGTGCCCAGCATTTCCGGCATCCACATAATGAGAATTTTATATTCACTCTCAAAACTTTTCAGGCTCAGTTTACGGATGATATCATTACATTCTTCTGCCGTTATTTTTCCCTGGCTGTTTTCTTTTTCTTTTATCTGTTCTATCCAGTCAAACAGATTAGCATACGGACTTAGTTTTACAAACTCTCTCCACTCACTGATGAAATCGGTAGCCACAGGTTTTTCTCCCGGCTTCTTTGTTACCGTAGGATAAGAAAAATGAATGTCGGGATGAACTAACTGCCGGGCTTTTAAACAAGCAGCGCAAACACCGCAGCTATCCGCATACAGCGGTTTTGCTATTGGCGCCGGAAGTTCTTCACCAAATAATGATGGGCCAGCCTGTATCGCTGTATTCTTTCCGCTCACTTTTTCGCAAACAATGTATTGTGAAAATGCAATGGCAAGTGATAAAGAGCCGCTACCTTCTTTGCCTAAAAACAACAAAGCATGGCTCAAACGGTTATGCTGTACCAGTTCTGCCAGTTGTTGCTTTACTTCCTGTTGACCTATGATATCGGCAAATTGCATGGAAGGCGAAAATAAACTATCTGTAAACAAAAAAGCGATTCAGTATTACCGAATCGCTTTTTGGAATTCTATTTCAATCGAACAACTTTTAAACTGTATTAATTCAAATACTTTAATATGTCCTCACTCATTGGTGTAGTTCTCGGACTAAATGTAGCCACTAATTCTCCTTTTTCATTCACCAGGAATTTTCCAAAATTCCAGGTAACCGGGTCGGTAAAGCCTTTGGCAGCGGCTTGTTCTTTTAAGTATTTATAGAGGGGGTGCATGTCTTCGCCTTTCACAGAAATTTTTTCAGCCATCGGGAAAGTAACGCCGTAGTTTTTGGTGCAAAATTCTTTAATGTCGGTATTAGTACCGGGTTCCTGCTCACCAAAGTTATTGGCCGGAAAACCGATAATCACCAGTTTGTCTTTATACTTTTCGTACAGTTTTTCTAATTCAGCATATTGAGGAGTATTACCACATTTAGAAGCGGTGTTTACAATCATTATCTTTTTCCCTTTGTATTTGGAAAAATCAATGTCATTTCCATCAAGCCCGGGTGTTTTGAAATCATAAATAGAACCCCCGGTTAATGTAGTTGCTAAAATCATGGTGAGCAATAATGTTTTCATATCAAAATATTTTAATTACAAGAGGATAACAAAGTTAAGGCTAACCTGTTCTATCATCGGTCATATTTATTTCTTATAGTTGCTTTATTGCTTTTCGAAACAGCCTAAATCGGGCAAGCCAACGGGTCTTGGCTTGCCATCTAAGTCAATGATTACTCCGGCATTAATACCTTTATTAACGGCGGGGGAGCCGGCCGCTAACCTGAAATCGTAATAATTGTTATAGGTACTGATGCTGTCAAATTGCGGTGGCAGGTTATTCAGCATCTGGTTGCTGGTAATATTAGCGGGAATGGTTTGCACCTTCCATAAACCATAATCAAAGTTTACATTAAAAGTAGTTGCCCCGCTTTTTGCCACCACCACTTCATTATCAACCAATCCGTTTTCGCCCCAGAAAATGCAGTTGCGGAAAATGGCAGCAAGATTTGCAGTAACTGGATTATCATTTACACTGATAAAATTACTAACGACCAGCACCGGGTCGCGATGTTCAATAAAGCGATTGGCATAAGTGGCCACAGTGCAATGCGTAAACTGGTAATCGCCGCCCTTAACCAAAAACAGATTTTTACCACAATTACTGATTAAGCAATTTCTTGCTCTTACGCTGGAGTTGATGGAAATAATGCCGGCATCATAGGCATTGTCAATTATACTTTCATTCAGCACCAGTTTCGGGTTTGCATTGGGCGATGGATCTTGCAAGCCGATAGCCTGATATGCATTTTTTATAATAGCATAGCTGATTACATTATCCTTGGAACCAGATTGAAAAAAAATGCCCGGCCAGCTGGCGGGAAAATCTTTATAAGGATCATCTAATCGGTCGCCGCGGAAATAAACACGGTCGGCTGTATCTTTTAATCCATTTACCACCAACGAGCCGTTTACAACAATGGGCGCATCAGCATGTACATAAATGCGGCAGCCTTTGTTAATCGTCAATGTCTGATTTGTATTAACCAGTAATGATCCAAGAATTACATAGGGTAAATCATTATTCCATGTTTCGTTTGCTGACACTACTTTATCCCGGAAAAAATGTGCATTCTGCCCCCATGCTTCCAATTGTACCAGTTTGTCATTACCATTATAACTTATCTGTATGCTATCCCGAAGGATAAATGGAAGAGTAGCAGCACCAGGATTTATATTTACCTGAACAAAGACATACAGGCTATCGTTAGCTTCTATTTCAAGATTGCTGAATTGAGTTCCCGGCGTGCCGTCCACATTCATTTTATAAACAGAACTACTGCCGCCCATTAATTTCAATGATGAGATACGCAACTTTTGATTATTCTCATTAATCACCTTAAATGTTCTGTAGGTAGAGCCAGCTGTTACAAATACGGTATCATATTTAAGGGTGTCGGCGGTAATGGTTATCCTTGCATCACCCGATGTAATAAATGAATCTTTTCTGCAGGAAGAGAAAATTAATAGCAAGGATATGGTAAGAATTCCGAGGGCCTTCATGAGTATCAAAAATAGTAGAAGTAAGTGAGATTAACGAGAGGCTACACAAAGAGTGGCAATACTTAGCTTTACATTCTCTGCTTTTAGTAATTCATTCCCACAGGCTTCTAGACTGGCACCGGTCGTTACTACATCATCTATTAATAAAATGTGCTTATTGCGGATTACATCCGGATTTGTCAGCACAAATTTCCCTTCCATATTTTTCCATCTTTCAATGCGACCTTTCTTGGTTTGTGTTTCGGTAGGTTGTGGCCGGGAAATTATTTTATTCCATACCGGAATATTCATGCTTTCGGCCATGCCGTTACATAAAATGGTCGCCTGGTTATAGCCCCTTCTTCTTTCTTTGGCAGGAAATAGTGGAAGCGGAATTAACGCATCTATTTGAAAACGGCCTGATTGTGAGATTTGTTCTCCCATCATTCTTCCCCATTGTAATCCTATCTCCTTATTGCCTTTATATTTAAACTGATGCATGAGGTGCTGCATCAGCGATTCTTTGGTAAAATAGTACTGGGCAGTAGCTCCTGCTACAGAAACTCTTCCCCAAAAGATTTTTTCAACCGGGTTATTCGGATGTAATTCAAAATTCGTTTCCGGCATTGCATCAACACATCTCATACATAATACACTCTCCTTATTCAAAATATCGCTGCCGCATCCGGTACATACATGCGGAAACAGTAAGTGCAGAACAGAATCTTTTATTTCTTTAAACCGGATCATTAAAAGAGGTGTTTATAAACTTCTTCCACTCTTCCCATCATCACTACTTCAATACCAAATTTTTGTTTGCTTAACCCTTTTTGATTGTATTTAGAGACGATGATTTTTTCAAAGCCTAATTTTTCAGCTTCTGCAATCCGCTGGTCAATGCGGTTAACAGCTCTTATCTCACCACTTAATCCAACTTCTCCTGAAAAACAAATACGTTGTGGTAATGGGATGTCTTCGTAAGAGGAGAGTAATGCACAAAGAACGGCAAGGTCAATAGAAGGATCTTCTACTTTAATTCCTCCTGCTATATTCAAAAAAACATCTTTCATTCCAAAATGAAAGCCACCTCTTTTTTCAAGAACAGCTAGCAGTAATTGCAGACGCCGCAAATCAAAACCGCTAACGGTCCGTTGTGGTGTTCCGTAAACTGATTGTGTAACTAATGCCTGAACTTCTATTAGTAAAGGCCTCATGCCTTCTATGGTTGCGGCAATGGCAATGCCACTTAATTGCTCTTCTTTTTGTGCAATCAGAATTTCACTGGGGTTCAGTACACCTCTCATTCCGCTATCTGTCATTTCATAAATTCCCAGCTCAGCGGTACTGCCAAAACGATTCTTTAACGTTCGCAGGATTCTGTATGCATAATGGCGATCCCCTTCGAACTGGAGAACCGTGTCTACCATATGCTCCAATATTTTCGGCCCGGCAATGCTTCCATCTTTTGTTATATGCCCAATGAGAAAAACCGGAATATTTGTTTCTTTGGCAAACCGCTGAAACTCGGCTGCACATTCTCTTATTTGTGATACACTTCCTGGCGATGAGTCTATAAATGATGTATGTAAGGTTTGAATGGAATCAACAATAACTAATTGCGGTTTCAGTTTTTTTATTTCCTGAAAAATAGTTTGTGTTGATGTTTCAGTAAGCAAATAAAAACTATCATTTTTTAATCCTAACCGATCTGCCCGCATTTTTATTTGCTGTTCACTTTCCTCTCCACTCACATATAAAACTGAAACGCCCTTCAGCCATAATCCATTTTGTAAAAACAAAGTTGATTTACCGATGCCTGGTTCTCCGGCCACTAATACCAGACTGCCAGGAACAATACCACCTCCTAATACACGGTTTAATTCTGTATCAGATGTCGGTAATCTTTTTTCTTCGCTGCTTTTTATATCACTTAATGAAATGGTCTTAGTGGTTCTTTTTTCTTCATTGTAATCTTTCCAGCCAGTATCATTTTTTGGATTGTCTTTTTGAGTCAATTCTTCAACAAAGGTGTTCCACTGATTACATGATGGGCATTGGCCTGCCCATTTCACACTTTCATATCCGCAATTCTGACAAAAAAATGATGTCTTTATCTTACTCATTAAATAAAATTACACGATTGCAATTTGTTTATTAAAATGTTTGAACAACGATTAATACAAAAAGAAAAGATTGAATGTAAAAAATAGATAGAAAGGAAATAAAATAATGTGTAGAAATGACGCTATTTTTTTGTAGTTCGTAAAAAGTAATAAGGGCCAATCTTACGATTGACCCTTATACTTACTAACCCATTAAATTCTATTGCTAAGTTACAAATATGCCCCACATTTCAAAATAAAATTTTGCTGCTGTGCATAACTTAAGGCCGTACTGACACAAAAAAAATACTTCTTGTACTGGGCCTAAAATAATTTATAAACTGTTGATTAGTATTTACTTAAAAGCATTCATCAGTCGTGTTGTGCCGCTATATAAATGCCAATATTATCACAGGATTAATTTTTTAGGTGACAAAAAGACGGGAAAGAACCCATAAAATCAACTGGTAATAAATTTGCAATAACAGGGGTCAACAAAACAGTTTAAAATGATAATGTCAAACAGTATTTTTCTTGTTTCCCTGCTTTTTTTGGGCATCAGTTTTATCGTTTCAGCGGTGCTCAAAAGCAAGTTCACCAGGTACAGCAAAATAGGCCTAGCTAACGGCCTTTCAGGCCGGGAAATAGCCGAAAAAATGCTCCGTGAGAATGGCATTTTTGACGTAAAAGTTACTTCAGTAGAGGGCTTCCTCTCAGACCATTATAACCCGGCTAATAAAACCGTAAATCTCAGCCCCGACGTCTATAATGGAACCAGTGTTTCGGCGGCTGCAGTAGCTGCTCATGAATGTGGCCATGCCGTACAGCATGCCACTTCTTACAAACCGCTCATGCTCAGAAGTAAATTGGTGCCGGCCGTTCAGATCAGCTCTATGCTCGTAAACTGGGTTTTGCTGGCGGGTATGATAGTGCTGGCTACTACCAAAAACCCTACAGTTTTGCTGATAGGTATTATAGTAATGAGTGTCACCGTTTTGTTTACCCTTATTACCTTACCAGTCGAATTTGACGCCAGTAACAGGGCTTTGGCCTGGTTAAACAGAACTAATGTGACCAACGCCGAAGAATACCCCAAGGCCAAAGATGCCCTTAAGTGGGCTGCCACTACTTATGTGGTTGCCGCATTGGCTGCTGTGGTTACCCTTGTTCAGTATATTATGATTTATCTGGGAAGCAGGGATAGGAACTAGCGATAAATTTAAAAAGCCCTTATTTCAAATAAGGGCTTTTTAATTATAATTTAATTTCCTCGTCATGCTGGTCGAAAAATTTATACTCAGTCAGGTGGTAATTACTGTCTTGCTCTAGTCTTGTTTTTTGTCCAAATTTCTTTTTCCATCTGGCCATTTTAGTAGCCCATGGCCAGCCTTTAGACAAGTAAGCAAAAACGATTGGGTTCACAACCAGCTTTAGGTTGCTATTCTTATGGGTAATGAGATAGCTTAGGTTCTTTTCTATTTCATCTTCTAACAGCAGCGTAGAAGAGATTTTACCTGTTCCATTACAGCTCGGGCAAACTTCTTGTGTATTAATATTCATTTCCGGCTTCATCCGCTGACGGGTTACCTGCATAATGCCGAATTTGGAAATAGGCAGTACAGCATGTTTAGCCCTATCTGGACTCATAAACTCTTCCATCCTCTCCATCAGCTTCCGTTTATTATCCGGAAGTTTCATATCAATAAAATCAATAACGATGATACCACCAAGGTCTCTCAACCGCATTTGCCGGGATATTTCTTCTGCTGCTTCCAGGTTTGTTTCTAATGCATTTTGTTCCTGGTTATTACTTACGCTTTTATAGCCACTGTTTACATCTATTACATGTAATGCCTCTGTGTGCTCAATAATCAGGTAAGCACCACTGTCAAGATTTACCGTTTTACCAAAAGAAGATTTTACCTGCTTGGTAATGCCGAATGAATCAAAAATTGGAGAACCGTTCTGGTAAAAAGAAACTATATCAGCTTTCTCCGGGGCAATACGTTGTATATAGCTTTTTGTATCACTGAAAATATTCCTGTCGTTAACAACAATCTTGTTGAAGTCTTCATTCAGTAAATCCCGGAGAATACTATTCGTCTTTGTCTGCTCACTTAATATTTTGGCAGGAGCCACCGCACCTTTTAGATTGTGCTGAATACTCTTCCACATTTCTATCAGTGCAGAAAGGTCTTCATGCAGTTCGGCTGTATTCTTTCCTTCAGCGGCAGTACGAACAATAACACCAAAGTTTTTTGACTTAATGGCTTCTACTATCTTCTGTAACCTTTTTCTTTCTTCAGAAGAATGGATTTTTCTCGATACTGCAACAATATCATTAAAAGGAGTTAGTACAACAAACCGGCCGGGCAGTGATAGTTCACAACTCAACCGGGGGCCTTTGGCGGCAATCGGTTCTTTCAGAATTTGTACTAGGATGTTTGGCTTGCCACCAAGAACTTCATTTATTTTGCCAGTTTTTATTATTTCTGGTTCAATAGTAAATTTGCCAAAATTAAGTCCCTGCTCACCTTTATCATTCATGCACATGCTGGTGAACTTCAACAGTGATTTTGCATAAGGACTCAGGTCGGTGTAGTGAAGAAATGCATCCTTCTCAAACCCAACGTCTACAAAAGCAGCATTCAATCCAGGTATAAGTTTCTTAACCTTACCCAGATACAAATCGCCTACAGCAAAACGGGCATCGCTTTTTTCGCTATGCAGTTCTACCAGCTTCTTGTCTTCCAGCAGGGCTATCTCTACGCCTTGGGGAGCCGCATTAATAATAAGTTCTTTGTTCATTACAGCTTACATAATATGAATCACCTTAGTGCTGCAAACACCAGTTGTCAGAAATCCGTATGGAATGCGGAACTGTACCTGTAGAAATTTTTGCAAGAAATTTGGTGGGGTGCAAACTTTTACGGCAAACAACCGGTGGACTGATTTCGGTTTATCAGTTAACTGGCTAATTAGTTAATAAGGAAAAATCCGTAAGAGGAATATCGCCCATTAACTAATTAACAAATCAACCAATTGACTTACTTGTTCCTCTTTTTGTGACGGTTCTTTCTCAGTCTTTTTTTACGCTTATGCGTCGCAATTTTATGACGCTTCCTTTTTTTACCACAAGGCATACTCAAATAATTTAAAATATTGTTTTATAATAAAATTTCTTCTATCCTTTGTCAGGCGAAAAACTACTTCTGTAGTTCTTCTATTCTCTTTTCAATTGCCTCTTTTAGCTCAGGTTGTTTGGCTAACAGTAAACTTTTTTGATACCACTCTGCAGCCTTTGTTTTTTCAGCCATTCTCTCATATACTTCCCCCAATAATAAAATAGCATCAATATCAGCTGGCCTTATCCGGTTTACTGTTTCCAAACGGGTGATAGCTTTGTCATATTGCCCCGATATTACCGAGCCTCTTGCCATCATCATTTGTGCATAGATATTAGTGCTGTCTTTTTCAACTACTTCCCTTATTTTTAAAATTCCTTCCATAGGACTGGCAGAAATTTCGCCAAACAGGTAACAGGCACCAAGACCCACTTTTGCTGAGTCATTATCCGGATTAATCATCAAAGACCTTTCAAACAAATCTTTGGCTTGCAAAGCTTTCCACTGCCGTTGTTGAAGCACTTCTTCGCTTTGCAGGTTCTCTAAAATCTGCTGGGCGGCAAAGGTGAGGCTTTTTTCCGAATTTTCCAATCTGGCAGCTTCTGCTGTATACCAGGCATATGGCATAAATAATCGGGCAGTGTCAGCCCAAAACCGGGCTAATTGATGGTAAACATGAAGTTGTTGATCTTTTACATCACCTCTTGAAATAGAATTTTCCAGAGTAGTTATTCTTACTACCTGTTCTGCGGTCAGTTGTTTTTTTGCCAATAGCAGTATTGTGTCAATAGAAAGAGGAGACTCAGCCGGGCTATGATTATGGCCGTCATCAGCAGTATGTTCTGCTATAATTGCTTTCTTTTTGGGAACAGTTCGGCCAAAAAGAAAAAGACTAGCGACTAATAAAATACCAATACCGACAGTTATCCATTGAGGTTTCTTCACGGTTAAAAATTTCAGGAGGCGAAGTTACCCTAAAGAGAATGAACCTGTAGTATAATCATGAATCTTTTGTTTCTGGGAGGAAGAAGATTATGCATCTTCCCCGGGCCCATTATCGGCCTTTACCTCTTTTAACTTCTTAACTTCTGCCACAAATTCTTTGGCAGGCTTAAAAGCAGGAATATAATGTTCGGGAATATGTACAGCAATGTTCTTCTTGATGTTACGGCCAATTTTAGCAGCTCTTTTTTTGGTGATGAAACTACCAAAGCCACGAATATAGATGTTCTCGCCAGCGGCAAGAGTGTCTTTTACCTCTTTGAACATAGTTTCAAGAGTAACAAGCACATCTACCTTGGGTATGCCTGTTTTTTCAGAAATCTGATTTACCAGGTCGGCTTTTCTCATTGTTGCAGGTTTTAAGTGGTTTTACGAACACCAATTTATAACAAAATAATATGATAGTCAACTAAATAGGAATAATTTTTTCAACCTTATTTGAAACTAACGTATGAAAATTATGGATATTTATCGCCTATAACTGTTATAAGAGCCGTATTTTTTCATTTAGAAAAGCATTCTACCTCCAGTGAAAACAGGATTTACCCCTCTTTTAGTAAAATGGAATAAGCAAAAGAATAACCGGCAAATGCCCTGGAAGGGCGAAAACGACCCGTATAAAATATGGCTGAGTGAAATTATTTTACAACAAACAAGGGTAGAACAGGGATTAAGTTACTATAATGACTTCATCAAAGCTTTTCCGGATATACATAAACTGGCAAAAGCGTCGGATGAGAGAGTATTTAAACTGTGGGAGGGATTAGGGTATTATTCCCGTTGCCGGAATTTGCTGCTTACAGCCCGGTATATTTCAAAAGAGCTAAAAGGAAAATTTCCGGCCAATTATGAAGATATTAAATCCTTAAAAGGGGTAGGTCCTTATACAGCAGCAGCTATTTCTTCATTTGCCTTTAATCTGCCACATGCAGTGGTGGATGGAAATGTGTTCCGTGTATTGGCACGGGTATTTGGTATCGATAAACCTATTGATTCAACCGAAGGAAAAAAATATTTTACAGCACTGGCAGGTGAATTGCTCGATAAAAAACAACCGGGATTATTTAACCAGGCCATTATGGATTTTGGAGCAGTAGTTTGTAAACCAGCGTTGCCACTCTGTAATGATTGTGTTTTTAAGAAACATTGTATTGCTTTTTTAAATAACAGGGTTTATGAATTGCCGGTAAAAGAAAAGAAAATTAAAATACGAAAACGTTGGTTCTATTATCTGGTGCTTGAATACAAAAATCAAATAGCAATACGGCAACGAATTGAAAAAGACATCTGGCAGGATTTGTACGAATTCCCATTAATTGAATCAGTAACCGAGTCTGATAAGAAAACGGTACTCATGAAAGCGGAAAAGAAAAAATGGCTGATAAAAAAGAGCTATGAATTAATCACTATTTCGCCATTGTTTAAACAGCAATTATCTCATCAGTTAATAGCCGGACAATTTATAAAACTGAAATTGAAGCAAAAGCCTTTGTTGAATAATGATTGGTTATGGATTCCTTTCACTAAAGCAGGTGAATATGCTTTTCCTCAGTTTATTAACCAGTTTCATCGGCAAAAAACGGGTCAGCAAAGTTTATTCTGATGTTAAAAGCCTGACTAAACAGGTTTTTTGACTGTTTACTTTTAAAAATATTCTAACTTTAAATAGCATTGAACAGCCTTAGATAATTTATTAACTGTAAAGAATAAATATATGAGAGGCGTAAACAGAGTAATGCTGATTGGCAACCTGGGCAAAGACCCGGATGTACAGCATCTGGAAGGAAATATTGCTGTCGCTAAATTTCCGTTAGCTACTACCGAAACTTTTAAGGACAGAACTGGAAAGCTGATTTCGCAAACTGAATGGCATACGGTGGTACTGTGGCGGGGTCTTGCTGAACTAGCCGAAAAATACTTACATAAAAGCAGTCTTGTATATATAGAAGGGCGACTGCGTACCCGTAGTTGGGATGATAAAGACGGGCATCGGAAGTTTGCTACAGAAGTGGTGGGTGATAACCTGATTATGCTGGATAAGCGAATGGAAAGTGGCGGCGGTTCCGCTGAAGGTGGAAGTATAGACGGGGGCGATATGCCGGTTGGCGACCCTTCAGAAGGGCTGCCTTTTTAATGATAAACTTTAAATGCAATAACTTTGTTCGATAACAGGGCAGGCCATTTGACCTGCCTTTTTTGATAAACTAAAATCCCCGTTTTGGAAAACAATCCGATACTTACTTCCATTATTGATTATTTTTCTTATGTTTTCCTGTCTGTTAATCTGCAGGCCACAACTTATTTAGTTATTGCTTTATTGGTTTTATTACTGCTTACGTTTACTATTTCGGGTGCAGAAGTTGCTTTATTTTCACTAAATAAAAAAGATGTAAACATGCTGAAGACAAAACAACATGCTTCAGCAAGACGGATTGTTACATTACTGGAAGAGCCGAAAGAGGTATATGCTTCTTTATTAATTGCCGGAACACTTATTAATATTTGCATCATTATTCTTTCTAATTTTTTAATCAGTCAATTTATTTCGTTTGATAAAGTAGGAGCAATTGTAGAAGTGCTGACAAAAGTTATCGCAATTTCTTTTGTGTTGGTTTTTATCGGAAAAATATTCCCTAAAGTATGGGCTACACAAAATAATCTCCGGTTTGCTTATGGTTCTTCTTTTTTTATAGAAGCATTGCATTTATTATTAAGAAGAATCAGCAAATGGATTGTGAAACTGGCCGATCGAATTGGTAAGAGAGCCGGGGTGTTCAAGACTGAATCTATGAGTATGCAGGAGTTGGATGAAGCTATTGACATAAAAACGGACGACGAAGCTTCGCTCGAAGAAAAAAATATAATGAAAGGGATAGTGAAATTTGGTAATATTTCTGTGCGGCAGATCATGAGAAGCAGGCTTGATGTAAATGGTATTGACTATAATTATTCTTTCGCAGAAGTGATAAAAAGAGTTGAAGAGCTTCATTATTCCAGGTTACCGGTATATAAAAAGAGCTTGGATGAAGTTGTGGGAATTATTAATACAAAAGATTTGATTGCACATTTAAATGAAGAGGAAAATTATGATTGGCGTCCGCTGATGCGGCAAGCTTACTTTGTTCCCGAGCCCAAACTGATTGAAGATTTGCTCAAGGATTTTCAGCAAAAGCGTATTCATTTTGCAGTAGTGGTAGATGAGTTTGGCGGAACGAGCGGTATTGTAACTATGGAAGATATACTGGAAGAAGTGATTGGAGAAATAAAAGATGAATTTGACGAAGAAGAAAGTAATAACTACAAAATAGATGACAATAATTATATTTTTGAAGGTAAAATAATGATCCATGAAATGTGTAGAATTATGAAACTGCCGATGGATACCTTTGATAAAGTACGGGGGGAGAGTGAGTCATTAGCAGGGCTCGTTTTGGAAGTAGCCGGAGAGTTTCCTACGGTCGACTGGGTGATTCCTTGCGGTGATTTTGAATTCGGTGTTGAAAAAATTGAAAACAACCGGATTCAATTAGTAAAAGTAACAGTGAAACCCAAACCTGATTAACGAAAAGTGCAATGAATAGTATATTAAAGAAAATTGGTTTATTAATTCTGGGAGGCGGTTTACTGATCAGTTGTAACAGTGATTATTCTGCGGGTAAGAAAAAAGGATTTTTCCACATTGACTTCCCTGAAAAAAAATACCAACTGTTTAACCAACCTGGCTATCCTTATTCATTTGAGTATCCTGTTTATGGAAAAGTGACAAAAGATTCTACCTTTTTCGGCGATAAAGCCGGAGACTGGTGGATCAATATAGATATTCCGCAATTTGCCGCAAGAGTTTATATCAGTTACAAAGAAATAGGAGGGAATAATAAATTTGATTCTCTGGTAAATGACGGATTTAAAATGGCTTATAAACAACATGTGGATGTATCAACCGGAATCGTGGAAAACAGGATTCAAACACCAAACAATATCGGCGGAATGTATTTTGACCTAGGCGGAAATACAGCAACTGCTAACCAGTTTTTTCTTACGGACACTTCCCGGCATTTTTTAAGAGGGGCATTATATTTTAATGCTACGCCAAATGCTGATTCTCTTGGTATTGTTAATGATTTTCTGAAAAAAGATCTGGAACACCTGATTAACACACTCCAATGGAAATAAAAAACCCCGACGGACACTGTCGGGGCTTAGAGCAGACCACTGTATGCATTGTTACTGCTCTTTATCGTTAGTCTTTTTTGCAACTGGTAATTCTGTAATTTCCTCTTCATCGTATTCCCTTATAGGTGCCCGGCTGAATATTTTAGTGCTTATTTTCCTTTTCTTCTTCACTACTGTTTTTGCAACATTTCCATTATCGGATACACTAACTTCTACAACGGGCTTTTCAATTACTTTGACATCTTTACTGGTTATAGGCATATCGTTATTACTATGTTTGGTAGTGGTAATAGTAACATCTTCCTTTTTGGCCACTACTGATGTTTTTACTTTAGATGAGGGTTCTGTTTTTGTAACAGTTTGAATAGCCGGAATATCTGTTACTGTTTTTTCAAGTACGACGGCTTTTGTGTCTTCATACATGTTGTTGAATTCTTTTTTATGGCTTGTGTTTTTGTAATCAACAAAGCCATAAATGCTGGCACCTACCATTAACGTGGCGCCTACGTACAAAATAGATTTCATGATTTTTTGGTTTTAAACGTTTAAAAAGAATTTATATAGCAAATGATTTTAAATATTTTTTGCTCTGCCGGTAAATAATCCATTCGGTTATCAGCATATTGCCTATTACACTTATCCAGAGAGAGAACTGATAATTTTCTAATAGTTTCCAGTCAAGCAGGTAAAGAATAATATAATAAACCCGGAAGGTAACCGCCGTCATAGCCATAGCATAACTGCGCATCATCCACACTTTATGGGCTATTACATTTCTTTTATGGATAGTTGTGAGGCCATTCAGGGTTGTTAAAAACCACCATATTGCCATAAACATAAACAAGCACCTTTCCCAAAAACTTCCTTTAGCAAAAAAGGCCATATAAAGCCCGGTAGGAGCACCCATAAACAGAACAACCGACACATAAATCTTACCTGAAATTCGGTGAATGGCTTTTGTTTTTTTTAATATATATCTTGAAAACTGGATAAGTGCGGTACCGATGCATAAAGCTCCTGCGGTAATGTGGATATAGAAACAGGTATTATAGAAATTGCTTTTAAACAAAAAACTTCTTTCCTGGATAAAATCGAAATCCTTACTAAAAGAGAAATAAGGTAATGTATTGTATATAAGCAACAGGCTGAAACCGATAACCGGCACCCAGAACAACATCTGGAAAAAAACCTTCACCGACTTTTGAAGGGTGATAACTCTTGTGTTTTGCATACAGTGGTTTGATGGTAGGATGCTGGTGTCAGAATTCCTCCATAAAAAGCTGTTGTTAGAACTGTGTTAAAGGCAAAATGAATTATTTTCAGGTATGAAAAAGTTATACTTCGGGGGGCTGATCCTGCTTGGCGTCGTAGCTACTGAAGCCCAGCCACAGCCAAAAATTGTTGATTCGGTTCAGCAAGCATTGAAAAACTCGACGAACGAAGAGGATAAATTTAGGAATACGGCGTACCTCTCCCGTATAATGATGACAGTAAATCCAGAGAAAGCGGATCAATATGGTCAAGAACTTATTGAATTGGCTGAAACTTCCCGGGATAAAGGAAAGATGGTGGAGGCTTTTATGGTTAACGGCGATCGTTTTTCATACCTGGCCGGTAGAAAAGATAATATCATTAAATCTATAAGCTATTACAATAAGGCTCTCGATATAGCAAAAAAAAATGAAATGGATACATCGGTTGTAAGAGCTTATCTGGCGTTATCAACAGTAAACCGTTATTTACCTGATTACGATAAAGCATTAGGATTTTGCAACCAGGCTAACTCGTACAGCTCTCTGATAAAAAATGATAGCATTACAGCTAGAGTAAGCCTTGAATATGGAACTGTTTACCTGAACAAGAATGAAAAATTACTGGCACTACGTAATTTTCTTTCAGCCGTCCGGATTGGCGAAGAACTTAAAAGTATTTCACTAAGACGGGATGGTTATAGCAGTCTCTCTTTTTTTTATGCGGCAATAGGCGATAATGACAAGGCTATTGATATGCAGGCAAAATCATTAAAATTACTGGAAACAGTAGCAAATCAACCGGGAATGGTATACCGGAAAATCGAGGAACTAAATAAGATTGGCAACCTGTATTCCTACGATAAAGATTATGACATGGCTTTTTTTTATTATGAAAAGGCACTGGCTGTTGCGGATTCAATAAAATATGATCCGATTAAACCAATGACTTATCAGAGTATTATTTATAATTACATCGGGGCTAACCAGCCGCAGAAAGCGTTGGATTATTTTAACGCCCATCCGGAATTAAAAGATTTTTTGAGAAGGGTAAATTTTGGAAATTTTATCGATCAGTCTTATGGATTAATCTATCTGAGATTGGGGAAATACGATTCTGCTAAATATTATTACAGCAAAGTGGGTTCTTTTTTTGAGAAAGATGTCAATAGCGGTAATAAATATGGATATTATTATCAGATGGGAATGCTTTACTTAAAAACAGGGGACACCGAAAAGTCAATTGAGTATTTTTTAAAAGCAAAATCAATTGCAGATGATATCGGCGACCTGGATCAGATGAGTGATGTGGTGGAGAAACTTGATTCAGTTTATCAGCGAAAAGGCGATTTCCGTCAGGCCTATATGTATGCTTCGCTGAATACAAAATATAAGGATAGCCTGAATAAGCTTGGGAAAGAAAAAGAACTGATGCAAATTGAGGCTGCTGATGAACAACAACGCATAGAAAAGCAAATAAAAGAACAGGAAGAGCATATACGGCACAAGAATAATATTCAGTATATAGAAATCATATTTGGTATTATTATTTTATTTATTACGCTGGCTATTCTGGGTATGTTCAAAGTTTCTGCCGGGCTGATTAGAGCAATTGGATTTTTCGTTTTCCTCATGCTTTTCGAATTCATTTTCCTGGTCTTTAAAAAGAACATTCATTCTATTACACACGGAGAGCCATTAAAGGACCTGGCATTTATGATAGGTTTGGCCGCACTACTGGTTCCCCTCCATCATTGGCTGGAACACAAGGTGCTCAAGTATCTGACTTCGCACAACCGGCTCACTGCTGCCGGCCACCAAATCAGAAAAGTTCTTAGTAAAAAGAAACCTGCCGATATTTAAGCCCTAAATTTGTAAAAAATTTTGATAGTAATAGATAACATACTAATAAGCGACGACGTAATAGAAAAGCAGTTTGTTTGCGACCTGAACAAATGCAAAGGAGGCTGTTGCGAGGAAGGTGATGCCGGTGCGCCACTGAATGATGATGAACTGGATATTGTACTGGAGATGTACGAAAAAATTAAGCCCTATCTTCCTGCTGCTTCTATTGCAGAAGTTGAAAAAAAGGGAAAATACGTTTATAATAAAGAGTTCGGCTGGGTAACACCTACATTGGGTAACGACAACGAAATCTGTGTGTATGGTAACCGGGATGAAAAGGGAATTATTAAATGTGCATTTGAACAAGCCTATTATGACGGAGTGATTCCCTGGAAAAAACCAATCAGTTGCCACCTCTTTCCCATTATTGCTAAGAAAGGAAAGCTGGGCGATTATGAACGGATAAATTACGAACCAAGGGAAAAACTTTGTAATCCGGCCTGTGCCTTGGGTAAAAAATTGGAAGTGCCCACCTATGAATTTTTGAAAGAACCTTTAACAAGAAAATACGGACAAGAATTTTATAACGCTTTGGATAAAGCAGCAAAGCTACACGCAGGTAAAAAGAAAGGAAAATAAAATGAAGGAAATCGCATCCGATTTTATTGCCAAAAGCACCATCAAGGCAGCCGATAAAGAGCACCGGCGGAAAATTAATTTTAATATAGGCAAGTATAATGCAGCAGTGCCCCAGGGTAAACAACAATTTGCAGATGTTCACCTGGCAAGGGAAAAAGCCAAGAATATAAAATGGAAGGCTATTGAAACATTAGATATTCAGCTGGAAATTTTTGAAGCAAACTTAATCCGTAAGGGTGCAAAAGTCATTTGGGCCGAAGATGCACAACAGGCATTAGATGCCATTCAGAAAATTTGTGAAGAGAAGAATTGCAAAACACTGGTGAAGAGCAAGAGCATGGTGACGGAGGAAATTCATCTCAACCATTTTTTGGAAAAATTGGGAATTGAAAGTGTCGAGACTGACCTGGGTGAATACATTCAGCAACTCGATGGTGAACCCCCATATCATATCGTTACTCCTGCTATGCATAAGAGTAAAGAAGACGTGGCGAAACTTTTTGCAGAGAAATTAGAAACAGATCCTAAAGCTACACCAGAACAGTTGACGCTAACCGCACGGGAAATTCTCCGGGATAAATATATACAGGCAGAAGTGGGAGTAACGGGAGCCAACTTCCTCATTGCTGATATTGGCGGAATTGCAGTAACAGAAAACGAAGGAAATGCAAGGCTGAGTTGTTCAATGCCAAAGACACATATTGTGATTGCAGGTATTGAAAAAATGATTCCTTCCATGACCGACCTTGCATTATTCTGGCCATTGCTTTCCACTTTTGGTACAGGGCAAAGAGTGACAGTGTATAATACGATCATTACCGGTCCAAGGCAGGCAAACGAAAACGATGGCCCGGAAGATATGTATGTGATACTACTGGACAATGGCCGTACAAATATTCTCGCCAATGAAAAACAGCGGGAAAGTTTGTATTGCATTCGTTGTGGTGCTTGTTTAAATGCCTGTCCTGTTTACAAAAATATCGGCGGGCACAGTTATGCTGCCACCTACAGTGGCCCGATAGGTTCGGTTATCACTCCTCACTTAAAAGATATGGGAGATTGGAAGCATCTTAGTTATGCTTCTTCACTTTGCGGTAATTGTACAGAAGTGTGTGCCGTAAAAATCAACCTGCATGAATTGTTATTAGAAAATCGACATGAGGCAGTGGAAGAAGGCCATAGCTCCTTCAGCGAAAAAATGGCCTGGAAAATGTGGAAGCAAGGAATGTTGCGTCGTAAATGGATGAATATGGCGGGAGGGGCTACCAAAAACTGGGTGGTAAATAGTGTAGTAAAGGGCTGGAAAGAACACCGCGGTAAAATGGAGTTTCCCAAAAAATCATTCAACGAGTTGTGGAAAGAAAAATACGGCAACAGATAGTTACCTTCATTGAGTGATTGTTTTTTCAAATACAATAACTAACCGGCTTAAGTATATTGCTGATTTTATCGGTACAGAAGTTATTGGGCAACCATTTCGTATAACAACTGATTGGGAAGAATTTAAAAATTCTGACAGCCCGAAAATTAATTATAGCTCCGCAAAAATTTCCACTGACGAATACTGGATTCAGCCTCACTCCTTATTATTTGAAAAAGAAATAAAGGAACAGGTTGTTGATTGCTTCGAAACAAATGGTCACAAAGGTTTCTTTAAAACGAATGGTGATTTATCCTTTGATATTTTCGCTGCTTCCTTTTACTTCTTAAGCCGCTACGAAGAATACCTGCCACATCAAAAAGATATGTATGGCCGATATGCCCATGAAAACTCAGTGGCGTTCAAAGAAAATTTTCTGAACCGCCCACTCGTTAATATCTGGCTTCAATATTTCAAGGAAGATTTGCAGCGACAATTTCCCTCATTCACCATTCACCATTCACCATTCACTTTTTTGCCTACATACGATATTGATGAAGCATATTCACACAAACATAAAAGTTGGTGGCGAAATGCAGGCGGGGGGGTAAAGGACTTACTAAAAGGCAACCTGTATGAATTTTCATTTCGTCAAAAAGTAATAAATAATAAAGCACAGGATCCTTTTGATTCTTATGACTGGCTGGATGAATTGCATCGCAGCAAAAAAATGCAGCCACAATACTTTTTTCTGGTGGCCGAAAAAAATGGCAGATACGATAAAAACATTTTACCAGACAGCCCCGCATTAAAGGAATTGATCAAAAGACATGCGAAACAACACAAAGTGGGTGTCCATCCCTCCTGGCAAAGTGGAGATGATGAATCGCTGATTAAAAGCGAAAAAGAAACAATGGAGAAAATAGCCGGACAAAAAATTACCGCCTCCCGCCAGCATTTTATCCGATTGTCGTTGCCGCAAACTTTCCGGCAATTAGTTGAAGCAGGAATTACCGATGATTACTCCATGGGCTATGGCAGTATCAATGGTTTTAGGGCTTCTGTTGCTTCTTCTTTTTATTGGTACGATTTGGAAAAGGAAGAAACAACCAATTTACTCATTCATCCATTCTGCTATATGGAAGCCAATTCCTTTTACGAACAGAAAATTTCTCCCTTGCAGGCACTGGAAGAAATG
>Ga0209023_10002237_pt1 | contig 24566 bp, 26 predicted proteins | sample LakOneMetagenome_FD_187468 | JGI IMG/M metagenome (GOLD analysis project Ga0209023, IMG submission 187468) | Freshwater and sediment microbial communities from Lake Erie, Canada (SPAdes) (version 2) | ecosystem: Environmental > Aquatic > Freshwater > Lentic | place: Lake Erie, Canada... | reverse complement strand
GCTGCACCCTGTTCCATGGTTTCAAATAATTCCATATAGCCAGCTGGCAGTGTCCAGAGTCCGTAACGCGGTTCAATAGCGCGGCGACAAAGCAGGACTTTATCTTCCCAAAGTGCTAAAGCTCCACAAATTACCTTCGGATTCTCATAATGTATATTTCCACATTGAACACAGACACGACGAATTTGATGATCGCCTAAAGGAATTTTTTCAGTTGTCTCATGCCCACAAATGATGCAGAAATTCATATACATTAACGCCAGGAGAGGTGGCATTCAGCATAACCGAAATTTTATGCTTTCGCATCATTTGTATGTCAAGCCCGACAATTTCAGCTATGATGAAAATAGAATAAAAGAGCGAAGATAAGGTAATGGCATGGATGATCATTCACTCATACAACTTCTGCAACAACGCTTGCGGTTTTCAAGACGTATACAGCCTGCCCATGCCGCAGTCCTGATTGCTATTACCAATGAGCCTGATCCGAAAGTGCTGCTAACACGCCGTTCTGCCTATCTGAACAGTCATGCAGGTGAAGTCTCGTTTCCAGGCGGGAAACGGGATGCGACAGATACCAGTAATATTGTGATTGCACTACGGGAAGCTCAGGAAGAAACTGGCCTTAACCCGTTTGAAGTAGAGCTGATAGGCGATTTACCTATGCATCGTGCGCGTAATGGTATGTTGGTTAAACCGGTAGTTGGACTTATTCCGGCCGGGTTGGAACTCAATCCGCAGCCTTCTGAAATCGACCGGATTTTTTATGTTTCATTAGACGAACTGATGCATGCACCTCCTGTACCTTATGAGGTTCACTATGCGCATCAGTCATTATATTTTCCCAGTATGCGGATTAATAATGAAATTATTTGGGGCCTGACTGCCCGAATGTTAATTGCGCTGTTTAAATATGGCTTAAATTATAAAAAAGAATGGCCATTCTTGTTGAACTCGCCTACTTTTCAGGCTAGAAAATACTGACTAAAACAAACAGGGGATAGAAACATGTTATATAAATTTGAAGGATACGTACCTAAAGCTTTACAGCAGCCTTGGGATGGATGGGTAGCAGACAACGCCACAGTGATTGGTCAGGTTGAAATGGGGCAGCAGGTCAGCATCTGGTTTGGAGCGGTGATCCGTGCAGATAATTCTAAAATTCATCTTGGTGATTATACCAATGTGCAGGAAAATGCCGTATTACATACTGATGCCGGCATCGAGATGAATATCGGGCAATATGTTACGATTGGTCATCAAGCCATGCTGCATGGCTGTACCATTGGAGACAATACATTAATTGGAATTAATTCTGTAATTCTAAATAATGCAGTGATTGGTAAAAACTGTATTATTGGTGCTAATGCCTTGATTCCAGAAGGTAAGGTTATTCCAGACAACTCAGTTGTTATGGGGTCGCCTGGAAAAGTCGTGAAACAGGTGGATGAGCAGGTTGCAGCGCATATCCGTTTCAGCGCACTACATTATGCAGAACATTTTAAGCGGTTTACACACTTGGAAGAAGTTAAACTTTAACGGAATCTGAAAGATGAAAATTTAGCCAAGTATAGACTTGGCTTTTTTGTATTTGCTCTGTGAAATCCTCGCCACTGAAACATGAGTGGAGTATGATAGCCAACAATTTTTAACTGATTTTATTTAAGGTTGTGCATGAAATTGCTGGCATTGGAAACTGCCAACGAGCAGTGTTCCGTATCCATAGTAGATGACACTCAGGAGCTGTTCTTTCAGCTGGATGAGCGTACTAAAGCACAGACACAAATGATACTACCTATGATTGAAAAGGGGTTGCAGCAAACTTCACTGCAATTGGAGCAGTTATCCGCAATAGCGTTTAGCCGTGGACCAGGCTCATTCAGTGGAGTACGCATTAATGCTGCAGTCACCCAGGCACTGGCTTGGGCTAACGATTTGCCAGTCATTCCCGTATCAACCTTACAGGCACTGGCTCAGGCAGCCTATCGTCTGACGGGCCTCGAAGAAGTGAGTGCCGTACTGGATGCACGGATGCAGGAAGTTTATATAGGCAGTTTTCAGTTAGATGAACAGCATATTATGCAGCCAGTTGCTGAGGAACAGCTACTTGATTATGAGACTGCCAGACAAGCTGTCCAGTTTCCACTGGTGGGTTCTGGTTCAGCCTTGGTTGATACAGCACAGGTAAAATATCAGCAGATTACGGCAACAGCCCAAGATATTGCAGCGATCGCACGAGTACAGGCATTAAAAGCCGAGTGGTTAAGTGCCGAGCAGGCTTTACCAGTCTACTTGCGTGACAATGCGTGGAAAAAAATACCAGAACAAGGTAAAGCATAATTAGGAATACGGTATGGATCTTTTACTGCTATTTAAAGCAGCCATCATGGGTATTGTTGAGGGAATCACTGAATTCCTTCCGATTTCAAGTACTGGACATTTGATTCTGGCCTCAGAGTTAATGGATTTCTGGACTAAAGAAAAAAGTGCAGTCTTTGTAATTGCCATCCAGATGGGGGCAATCGCGGCAGTGATTTATGAATACTGGTCGCGTCTATGGGGCGCTGCCACAGGTATGATCACGGGCGAAGAAAAAGGTCGCCGTCTGGGCTTTGGGCTGATTCTGGCCTCGATTCCAATTGTACTGGTGGGTCTGACGTTTGGTCAGCAGGTTAAAGAGCTTCTATTTAATGATGTGGCAGTAGCAATTGGTTTGATTGTTGGTGGCCTGATTATTATATGGGTAGAAAAGAATCCACCTAAAGTCAATGCACCTGAAGTTGAGAATATCAGTATCAAACAGGCAATCTGGATTGGCCTGATTCAGGTCTTATCACTGATTCCGGGTACCTCGCGCTCAGGCGCAACAATTATTGGCGGCATGATGTTGGGTCTGTCACGTAAATCGGCAACCGAATTCTCTTTCTTTCTCGGTATTCCTGTCATTATCGGAGCCGGTCTTTTAGATCTGTATCAAAGTTATGATGTACTGGAAAGTAATTTTGACTGGTTGGTAATCGGCTGGGGAATTCTAGTTTCCTTTATTTCAGCATTGTTCTTGATTCGTGTTTTAGTCGCTTATGTGGCCAAGCGCGATTTCATGATCTTTGCCTGGTACCGGATCGCATCCGGATTACTGATCCTGCTATTTGCCTTTACTGGCTGGAGATTATGGTAAGCCATGCGCTTATTTTGTGAAGCTGAATATGAGGATCAAGCACAGCACTACGCTGCTGTGCTTGGTTCACGAGATATAAATCTGGATATAGAGACAGTTGAGAAAATCAATAGCCGTTTTTTACGCCTGAATCCGGAACTTGCTTTATGTACAGACGCGCAGGGTTTATGGCTATGTGCAAATGGCATGAAAATGCAACCAGACTGGAAAGCTGAAATTCCACGTTTAAAGCGTGCCAGTTTAAAGTCGGAAATGCTTGCCCGCGCCTGCCAACTGGGAGAAAAGCCGCAACTGATTGATGCCACTGCCGGTTTGGGGCATGACAGCTTGCTGATGGCCCATTTGGGTGCAGAAGTCACTTTAGTCGAGCGTCATCCCATTCTATTTACGCTGCTGGAAGAAAGTCTGGCCCAGGCACAAACTGATGCATTCCTGAACTCAGCCGCAGCAAGGATTAAACTGGTTTTTGCCGACTCTGCTGATTATTTGCGTCAGCAAACAGCTCGACAGCACAGGATAGACGTTGTTTATCTTGATCCGATGTTTCCACAGCGTGACCAGAATCAGCAGGACCATAAAAAACAGGCCCAAGTTAAAAAACAGATGCAGCTTTTACATATGCTGTTGCCTGAACAGGGAGAGATGGATTTGGGAGATGGACTTTTATCTCTTGCACAAGCAGTTGCAAAACGGGTCATAGTAAAACGGCCACGTCATGCAGGATTTCTAGCCGAACAAACACCTGATCATCAATGGTTAGGCGACGCCTGCCGCTTCGATGCCTACTTTTATCTGCCTGATTAAAACTATTTGGTAACAGCTTCAATATTAAGCAAAGTTTTGTTATATAGTTAGAAAGTGGCATTGCTAAATTCTATCTCAGGCCTAAACTGTTTAGGCCTTTAAAAAAATATCATTTTCCCAGACATCCTATGATTAACCTCAAACCATCGATTAATTTTTGGCATGATTTTCAAAGCAATCAGATTGCCGGGATGTGGTTATTTTTAGGTTCTCGTCGTGCACTGGCTGCTGTGCGGCCTTCAATCCTTCAGTTTATTGTCTGGGGCGTACTGGGAGGGCTGGCCAATACTTTATTTAGCTGGCTGACTGCTGGTGAAACTGGCGAGTTTAATTCGCAAGGACTGGTGAGTTATGCCTTATGGCCTTTTCTGGCCTTAATTGTCGGCATATTCCTGTCACAGCGTACCAATAATCCACGATTAATGCTGGTGCCAACTATCTTATGGCTGATTCTGGATACGCATATTGCGCTATTGCAAAGCCTGATTCAGTATCTGGGACAACTTGATTATTTACCTTATGCAATTTATGACTATTTGCCCATCCTGTTTATGGTGCTGTTTGTCTGGCAGAGTATGGCTGTGGTCTGGGTATTTGGTCGTGAACTAAAATGGCCGTGGTGGGAATTTGCCCTGATCATGCTGGCGACATTTATTACATTGGTCGTATGGCAAATGTCAGTTAAAGACCAGCCAATCTGGAAAGTAGAAAGTGTCCCGCCATCATTTTCTGAAGAGGCTTTCTATAAGCAGAGTCAAATACTGAATCGTACTCTGGAAGATGTGGAGTATGGTGAGTTTGCTCAAACGCACTGGTATTTCTTGGGTGTCGCTGGTGCTAGCTATCAGGATGTTTTTAAATCTGAAGTAAAACGGATTAGGGAACAGTTTGATACCCGTTTCGGAACATTCGGCCGTTCGGTAATGCTAATTAATAACCCACAAACCCGTACTGAAATACCTATTGCTTCTAGAACCAGCATTAATCTGGTGCTACGCCGTATCGGGCAGCAAATGAACCGTGAAAGTGATGTGCTATTTTTATATATGACTTCACACGGGCTGCAAAATCAGTTTGAAATTGAAAATGCGCCTTTAGAGCTGGATCAGGTTGATCCAAAATGGCTACGTGAAGCATTGGACCGTTCCGGTATCCGCTGGCGTGTAATTGTAATTTCTGCCTGCTATTCTGGCAGTTTTATACCTGCCTTGCAGTCTGCCAACACTTTAATTATCACAGCTTCTGCTGCTGACCGTGCTTCATTTGGCTGCTCCAATGAAGCTGACTATACTTATTTTGGGCGGGCTTTCTTTGATCAGGCTATGCGTGAACAGTCTTCCTTAAAAACGGCGTTTGAACAGGCACGCAGTACGGTAGCGACTTGGGAGAATGCTCAAGGTTTTGATCCTTCTGAGCCTCAGTGGGTCATCGGCAAAAATATGGAACTGATGTTGCCTCAACTGGAACAGCGCCTGTTCCCGGCTACCACAGCAAATCAGCCTAATTTATCATTAGCTGTATCCCAGTCTGCTCAGCTCGAAAGGGCAGGAAAATAAAAGGAATAAGAATATGGAACTATTGCAGACCAATCGTTGCTTTGATGGTGAACAGCGTATTTATCAGTGGACTTCAAAATATCTGAAGGGTGAGAGCCGTTTTAGTATTTTTTTGCCACCTCAGGCGCTGCTGGATGAACCCTGCACCACTTTATTTTATCTGGCAGGCTTAACCTGTACCGAAGAAACCTTTGCAATTAAAGCCCACGCCCAGCGACTTGCTGCCCAGCTCGGACTAATTCTGGTCTCTCCTGATACTTCGCCAAGAGGGGAAAATGTTGCCCAGGGAGACAGTTGGGACTTAGGCCAGGGCGCTGGCTTTTATATTAATGCCTGTGCAGAGCCATGGTCTGAACATTACCAGATGGAAAGTTATGTGACAGATGAGCTTTATCCGGCAATTCTGAAAAACTTTCCAGTGCAGACCGATAAAGTCGGGATATTCGGACATTCTATGGGTGGCCATGGTGCCTTGACGCTAGCATTTAAATATCCGGAAAAGTTTAAATCGGTATCCGCATTTGCACCAATCTGCGCACCGAGTCAGTGTCCGTGGGGAGAAAAAGCATTTCGACATTACTTGGGTGAAGACCGCCAGCAGTGGACTAAACACGACGCTGTACAGTTGATGACACAAAAAGGTACCTTATTTCCTGAAATCCTGATTGATCAGGGGCTGGATGACCAATTCTATGACCAGCTCCATCCTGAACTGTTTGCACAGGCCTGCAAACAGGCAAGCCAGCCACTACGCTTGCGCCAGCATACTGGCTATGATCATGGTTACTATTTTATTCAAAGCTTTATGGATGACCACTTACAGTTTCATGCCATCCAGCTGGAAGAGAAATAAGCTTGAATGATACAGAGCATACTTCTAGTATGCTCGCCATTTTGCCTGAAATTCCTGTTGTGCCATGCGATTCAGATGATCAATAACGACTTTTTCCAGACGTTGATGCTCATCTTCGGTACGTTGACTTTCTACCTGAACAGCTAACTGTTCAGTTTCAAGGGTTAAAATGACTTTTGCATCTGGCATAACAATTGTAAAAGCTGTGCCATGCTCTTCAATTTCAAACTTGTGTTTCCAGTGATTTACCAGACGTTTAGCTATACGACCAGCATCTTGAGTATCAATTTCTGTGCGACTATTCATGTTGCTTCTCATTCTCAATAACAAGCATACTGTAGCAGAGTTTTACTCAAAGTACTTCCTCAAAATTTTAATATCTATTTCAATAGGGATCGCATTTATGCTTTAGTGCCCAGTAATCAGGAGCTTTTTGCTATAATAATACAATAGTCAATTTCTCAAGCCAGGTCCTCCGATGTCCAAGCCCTATCTAATTGCACCTTCAATTTTATCTGCAGATTTTGCCCGTCTCGGTGAAGATGTGGAAAAAGTATTGGCAGCCGGTGCTGATGTAGTTCATTTCGATGTAATGGATAATCATTATGTGCCTAATCTTACTTTTGGGGCTGGTGTATGCAAGGCGCTCAAAAAATATGGTATTCAGGCACCCATTGATGTACATCTGATGGTTTCACCAGTTGATCGCATAATTGGTGACTTTCTGGACGCAGGGGCGGACATTATTACCTTTCATCCAGAAGCATCTGACCATATTGACCGTTCTTTACAACTGATCAAATCTGGCGGAGCGCAAGCTGGGCTGGTGTTTAACCCGGCAACTCCATTGCATTATCTGGACTATGTATTGGATAAGGTAGACCAGATTCTGTTGATGAGTGTAAACCCAGGGTTCGGCGGCCAGAAATTTATTCCAATGACTTTAGAAAAACTACGTCAGGTACGCAAGATTATTGACGCAAGTGGCCGTGATATCCGTTTAGAGGTAGATGGTGGCGTAGGACCTGCCAATATTCGTGAAATTGCTGAAGCAGGTGCAGATATGTTTGTAGCAGGTTCAGCCATTTTTGGAAAACCAGATTATAAAAATGTCATTGATGAGATGCGGGCTGAACTGAATAAAGTAGGCAGTGTAGAAGTTTAAGCTATTTTAAATAACTCGATAAGGTCTGTGGATAACTTTGTTTATAACTCTATGGATATCCTTGTTGATAACGCTAGGGATAACTTGGGTAAACTATAAACAATTAACTATCAATTGCTTATTAATTAGACAAAAAAAGTATAAAAAGGATTCAAATGAATCCTTTTTTATTGACTTAATCACTCTAAAAGCAAGTATTTTTATTAGCCAATGCCTAAAATTTGAACTGACTAATTTATAGCTACAGCCTGTAGAACAAGGTTTTTTTAAAGCTATATATTTATCTGGAAGTGAAGTTTGGCTTTTGTGCATAACTTTATAAATTTTTCCCCATCTGCTGTAACACTATTTTTAGGGTTTACTTAAAGCTCAAGAGATTTTAAATTTAAATGAATGGAATCTGAGCAAAAGATACCTTCGTATTGAGCTACTGTTTATCTGGACAAGCTCAGTTAAAATAATCAAAGTTTCAGGAGGAACGGCCTCCCCATAGTGGAAAAATTGTCAGGACGGCCTGACGAGAAAGGAAAAGACCGGATGGCATGGTTACTATTACTCTTAGCAGGTCTTTTTGAAGTAGTTTGGGCTTACTCAATGAAGCTTTCAGAAGGCTTTACTCGCTTAGGCCCAAGCGTAATTACGATTGTTTTTATGATACTGAGTGTAGTGCTGCTCTCTATTTCGATGCGGACTTTACCTCTAGGTACAGCTTATACTGTCTGGACAGGAATAGGCGCAATTGGTTCTTTTTTACTGGGGATTTTTATTTTAAATGAACCGGCAGGAGCAATGCGAATGCTGGCAGCAGTACTGATTGTATCTGGATTGGTTCTCATGAAATTATCTTCAAGCAATTAGAGGCAGGTAAAAAATATGAAACTTGCAATGCAGTATATGGATTCTCCAGTGGGCCGTTTAAGGCTGATCGCAAACGAGAAAGCACTGGTAGCCGTTCTTTGGGAAAATGAGCAACCTAAACGTATTCAGCTGGCAGAACTGGTGGTTGAGCCGGAGCATCCGGTTTTGCTTCAGGTACGCCAGCAGCTTGAAGAATACTTTGAGGGAAACCGGCAGCGATTTGACATACCGCTAGACTTTGCCGGAACAGAGTTTCAGAAACTGGTCTGGACCGAACTGTTAAAAATTCCTTATGGACAGACTCGTAGTTATGGGCAGATTGCTCAAGCGATTGGTCGACCTAAGGCGATGCGCGCCGTAGGTGCTGCAAATGGTCGTAATCCGATTTCAATAATTGCACCTTGTCATCGGGTAATAGGAGCTAGTGGTGCATTAACTGGTTTTGCGGGTGGACTGGATAATAAAACAATTCTGCTGAACCTGGAAAAGAATATCCAGCTTTAAGGCGTTGATTTGCTGAGTTAGCCAAGCGGACGGTTCATCTTTAACTGCTGACCCCGTATTAGCCTAAAAAGCTCTGCCTGATATAAAGCATCATCTAGAGCATTGTGATTTTTACTTAACTTTGGATGTAATAGCCGGTCCATATGCCGTGAACTGGTTTCTGACCATTTACAGTGCTGGGCAGCCATAAAATAAGACTTAATATCCAGCGCGCTGATTCCAAATGGGTTATGCCCTAAAAATGCCCAGAAATAATAGTTAATAAACGACCAGTCAAATCCGGCATTTAAACCTACAAAGACCAGTCGTTGATCTCTTACAAGTGAGCTAAGCCACTGATCAAACATTTGCATAGCCTGAACTGGTTCCAGACCGGTTTGCTGTAAGCTCTCTAATGAGAGTCCACAGACATTTAATGCTTCCGGTATTGCATTACTATTTAATGGCTTGATTTCACATTGAAAGTTCTGTTCAGGATGATCAATATTACATGCGCCAATAGAAAGCAGGCTATAAATACCAGGTATAGGGCCAGACGCTTCAATGTCGACTGAAATATAAAGTTCTGATCTCTGAGCCAATATAATTTATTTCCTTGAACACTGCATATTAAATCATAATAGCGCTAAATGAGTTTGAAAAGCTTGATAGAACCTTGAATTCTACTTCATAACATATTTATAGCTAAACAACTGGGGTAAGGAAAATGTTATTTAATTTTATAATTATAGTGGCTGTAATCGGCCTGATTGCTTGGGTTTCCTCTCCTAAATTTAAAGGAAAACTGGGCGAATTCACAGTGAAGGTACATGCTAAAAAATACTTGAGTGAAGAGTATATTATGCTAAATGACTGTACGCTACCTGATGAGCAGACCGGTACTACTCAAATTGATCATATTCTGTTAAGTCCCTATGGTATATTTATTATAGAAACTAAAAATTATCAAGGATGGATCTTTGGCGGAGAACGCCAGAAACACTGGACACAGAAAATATATAAAAAATCTTTTAAGTTTCAAAATCCGTTATATCAGAACTACAAGCACATTAAGGTATTGGAGTCAGTGCTTAAAGATGTAGTTGAGCCTGAGTATTTGCATTCAATTATAGTTTTTACCCCCCAGAGTACTTTCAAAACACCCATGCCAGCTAATGTATTACAGGGAAAAGCATGGACAGATTACGTCAAACAATTCCAGCAGACTGTGATTCCGGCAATGAAACTCAAACGCATTAAATACCATCTAGAAAAAGAAATACTAGAAAAGGGCTGGAAAACTGACCGGCTGCATATCGAAAATCTTAAGCAAAAACAGGAAGAGCAGAACTGAACCTGTGCAAAAATAAATAACTGATAAAAATAGTCAAACACTGGATTGAGTAAAATTATAGAAATTAAAATCTGATGAATCTTTTATAAATTTGTACCGCTTTCTAATAGGAAAAAGAGAAGCTAATAATTTGTTTAAATTAAATTTTTAGAAATGATTTTAATATCTGAACAATTATATTTAAAATCTAAAAATAAGATAATGATGATAAAAATGATAATTAGTATCATTAAGGTATGCTTCATGTTAAGATTCTGCCGCGATTGAATTGATATACCTTGCTTTAAAAAATTGACTTTAGTGGACTTTGAAAGAAGAACCGTACTATGCAAGGCTAAGGCGAGTTGCAGCCAGTGCCCTATAAAAGTCTAACCTTAATAAAAAGATGAGGGAGACTATATCAATTCATTAAGGGAATTATTGACGACAACTATTTTTGGCTTAACTCGTATGTCTAGACCATTAAACTCTACGCCTAAACCTTTATTTTTGGCAGTACGGACTATTCTGTTTGCTTCCACTGCTTTACTGATACAAACTACCTTTGCAGCAGAAACGGATCAGAAAAATGAAACAAGTCATTCTGATAATGTACAGCAGCTTCAAACCATTACTTTAACAGCAGAGCAGCCACAGGCAGTCACAGAAAACTCCGGAAGCTATACGGTTAAAAGTGCAAGTACAGCGACCAAGCTGGATCTATCTTTACGAGACACGCCACAGACAGTTAAGGTCTATACACGGGCCTATCTGGATGACCGGAATATTGAGTCTTTTCAGGAACTCATGAGCCATATTACGGGAGTAACAGCTTCACGTACCGATGAACGCCAGAGTTATTATGCACGTGGTTTCCAGGTCGATTATTATCTGGTCGATGGCTTGCCAAGTACCTTAACACTGGCTGAAGGTGATCCGGATTTAAGTATTTATGACCGGGTAGAGATAGTTAAAGGGGCAAATGGTTTAATGACGGGAGCTGGAAATCCGGCAATCGGCCTTAATCTGATCCGCAAACATGCTAATGCAAAAGAACTGACAGGTAACCTGACTGCATCAGCCGGTTCATGGGATAGCTACTCTAGCTCGGCAGATTTTTCAAATGCTTTAAATGAAGACGGTTCATTACGCGGTCGGGTCTTTGTGAAACATTTACAAGAAAATTCCTTTATGGATTTTTATTCCAAAGAGCGCAATATTGCTTATGGAGCACTGGACTACGACCTGTCCGATCGGACCACTTTATCGTTTGCCGCCATGTACCAGCAATTAGAACGTGATGGAATTCGCTGGGGAGGGCTACCGGCCTTTTATAATGATGGTACACGAACCAAATTTGACCGCTCCCTAACCGTCAGTTCAGACTGGACCTATTGGGATGTCGACTCAAAGGCCATATTTGCCTCACTCCAACATAACCTGTTTAATGATGTCGATTTACATATAGGTTATTCTTATCGTCGGGATGACAAAGATACAGCTCTGCTTTATGTCGATGGTAATGTAGATAAAAACACCCACAAAAGTTTGGGGGCTATTTCTGTTTATTCCTCTGAACAGAGAAATGATGAAAATAATGTCGATATTTATATTACTGCGCCCTTTACTTGGGCTGGACGCCAGCAGGAAATTGTAACTGGTGCTTCATGGAACCAGAATGAGCTTCTTACCAATAAATATGGAACGATTCAGGGAAAACAAGAAGGTACAAATGATCTAGACATCAATACCCCTAATGAGCTAGATTTTTCCAATATGAATACGGAGTTGCTGACTCCGATTACTAACCCGAAAAGACTGGCATTAAACAAGACTACTCAAAGCGGTGTTTATATTGCTGGTAAATTTCATGTGCTTGACCCTCTTAAAGTTGTGACAGGGGTACGGCTGTCAAACTGGGAATTTGAATCAAGTGATGGCAAGGGAACTCGTGAATTCGACAATCAAGTTACTCCTTATGTCGGAGTCATATATGACTTTGCAGCAGATCATTCCTGGTATGCCAGTTATACCGATATTTTTAAATCGGAAAACCGTCGTGATATAGATGGTGGTTATTTAGACCCGGCTGTTGGTAAAAACTATGAAACGGGTATCAAAAGTGAATTTTTTGATGGCCGTTTAAATACAGCTTTATCTGTCTTTAGAATAGAGCAAGATAACTTTGCCGAGAAAATTACAGATGGATATGTAATTGTTAATGGCGTTAAGACCTCTGAACAAGCTTACCGAAGTATTGATGGAGTCGTCAGTAAAGGGGTAGAGCTAGAGGTTGATGGCGAAATTAATGATCAATGGAGTCTTAACTTTGGTATCGCCAACTTTGAAGCACGAGATGCTAAAGGTGAGAAGGTAAATCCCAATAATTCCCGTACTACCTCAAATCTGTTTGTTAAATATAGCCAAGATAAATGGAGTGCTGGAGCAGGAGTGGATTATCGGAGTAAAACTTATTCATTAACAAAAAAGGATAACTGGCGAATTGACCAAGGTAATATCTGGTTGGCAAGTCTTATGCTGGGTTATCAGGTTGACCCGAATATCAAGGTTCAGCTCAATGTCGATAACTTATTTGATAAAGTTTATTATGAAGGGATCGGCGAGAGCAGTATGAATTATGGTGCGCCACGTAACGCAACACTAAGCTTGCGTTATAAATTCTAACCAGACTTTTGTCTGAAGATTAAAAATATTCAAAAGACAAGTAAAAGGGGGCAATCAGCCCTTTTTTATTGTATATATAATAGATATATATTTAATACTCATGAATAAGAATTTTCTTTTAAAGTGAAATATTAGAAGAACTAACTATATTTAAATTTTTATTAATTTTAAATTATAGTTTAGAGATATTTTAAAAAAATAATAGAATAAATAAGGTTTTATCCTGATGTAAAGGTTTTAATTTGGTTTTTAATAATTAGACAAAAGTAAGATTTTAATAAAATTAAGTTTAATTTAAATATAATTCAGTATTGAATTAAATATTAAAATTTGAAGGATTGTTAAATAAAATAATTTATTAATATTATATAAAATAAAGATTAATCAGTTAATAAATCTATAGTCTCTAATGCTGATTTGGAAATATTTTTAGTGTAGTTATCATAAGATTGGGCTGCTAGACATATAGCTATTATAGTCATAAATAAAATAATTTTTCTATTAATAATCATGTTAAATTTAACCCTATCCAATTCTGTTAAAGAAAAGATATATTAATTTAGTGATCTAATCTAATATAGAAATATTATCCATCTATCTATTTTCGAGATATGTTAACTTTTAAACAATGTAATTATCTGATCAGTATTGTTGAAGAAGGCAGCTTTAATGCTGCTTCCGAAAAACTTTTTATTGCTCAGTCAGCTTTAAGCAGACAAATAAAAAATCTGGAAGATGAAATAGGTTTTTGTGTTTTTGATAGATCCGAAAAAAAAATTAAATTGACCCCTGCTGGATTAGTTCTTTATAAAAGTTTAAAGAATCATCTTGAGAATTTTAATAATTCAATTGAACTGGCAAAGAGAATTAGCGAGGGAGAAGACAGAAGTATAAAAATCAGCCACTCTAGCAGCATTATCTTTGATCAAAAAAAGTTGCAGATTTTAGATGAGTTATGCGGAAAATATAAAATTAATATAGAAATTAATACTATTTCATCTGAGGATCAAATTAAAGCAATTCTTAGCGGTAATATTGATATCGGTTTTATTCGACCGCCTGTTCATCATAATTTAGATGAAATAGCTTCTATAAGTTTATATGAAGCCCCTTTATATGTAGCAGTTTCTGCTTCTAATCAGAATTTTAGAGACAAAACCAGTGTTTATATCAGAGATTTAAAGGAATTAGAGTTTGTTTCTACCCCCCATTCTGAACGAGGAGGACTGAGCTACTTAGCCTCTAATCTTTGCTTAAGCAATGGTTTTTCTCAAAAAAAATCAAGAATAACTTCACGAAAGTTGTCCCAACTGGATTTAGTTGCAAAGGATTTTGGGATTTGTATTGTCCCTGAGGAGTTTGCTAGCGTTCTTCCACAGAATGTAAAGTTGCTTTCTATAAACGATAAGAATAATCAATCTGAAGTTAAATTAATTTGGAAAAAGGGGAGTGATGTCATTATTAAAAACTGTATTGAAGCTATTCAGGATTCTTATATTTCGGATTTTAAATCATCTGAAAACTGCTAAATGAAAGTTTATATTAGATATTAGAAATATTTAAAAATAAGGTTTAAACTGATTTAATAACTTTTATAAAATATAATTTTTATTTATAAGCTGGTTGCTTTTACTACTTAAGCTAAGTTAGATATTAATTTTTCAAATATAAATAATCTTTAAAAATATTAAATAAATCTTTATTTTAAATTTTTATTACTAATTTGATAGAGTTGATATAGAGATAGAGCCCTAAAGCTCTATCTTTACTAATAAAATATATATAATGAAAATAACATCTGATATGTTGTTTTACATTAAGCTCGTCATGCGACACATCTTCTGTCATTATCGAATACATAAATTCAAAAACTTATAAATCCTTACGACACATAATGACATTGGAATGCGACACAACCTATGACATTTTACGAGAAAAGCGACTCATCTAGTGTCATTTTTAGAAAAAGGCTATTGATTAATCATGCTTTCATCAATGAAAATTGGTATATCCATAAACTTACTGATCATATCTTCTATTGAATTAATGGAATTATATCCACCAGAAAAGTTCTGATTGAGGCTGTTTTTGTTAAGTATCCGATTATTCTCAGTCTTAACTTGGCCTATACCGGATTGTGTGTAACCTAGTTTAGTAAGTGTGAAGTTGTTTAACTTACTTTCAAATATATCAACATATTCATTAGGTACAAGGCACGCTAATTGCCAATCACCAAAGCTATAGAAAATATTCTCTAAATTGATATTTTTATTTAAAACAAACTCTGTGATTTTTGGATCAAGATCCCATTGGATATCATTGTAAATTGTTATATCCAAATCATTTAAGTGAGCGAGCTGGAATAGAGCATTAGCTGCACCATCAGAGCAATCCATACATGCAACTTCAAAGCTCAAAGAACCAATCATTTGTCCAGCTTTTGTTTGTGGTACTGGAAAACAGAGAGCCTCATTTAGCTCATTTTGTATAGTGGTAGGCAGATTATCCCAACCATAGTAGTTTCCAATTACTGATGACCAAAAACGACCAGACTTACCTACCAAATAGAAGGTACAATTTTTTTGCTTTATATGACGAGTAACTTTCTGTTCAGACGCTGTTCCTATGATCGTCCCTGTTGCTCCAAACTTAGCGGTACTCTTAACATTGCCACCTAATAATTTCGCATCTGTTTTTTGTAAAGCGGCCATTAATCCTAACTGATATCTTTTAAGAAATTCAACAGGAGTATTATCAGGAATTTCTAGGGACACCAACATTCCTATCGGAGTCCCCCCCGATGCAGCTATATCAGATAAGTTAATAATAGCTGTATAGCAGCCCCATACTTCTGGAGTCGCCTTATTAAACCAGTTAGCCATAGGGGTGGGGCAAGGATCAATAGACCAAAGCATGTTGCCATTAGCTTGAAAGTGAGCGCAATCATCATTTATTTCTTTTGTATTTGAACTAACATCAGGAATAAATATTTTCTTTAATAATTGAATTTCACCCAAATCTGAGACAGTTAAGGATGCTTCCATATAGCTGCTCCTGTCTTATCTAATCCTATTAGCGTCCATACTGGTTGCATTTCAGAAAATTCACTTAATCCTAATGTAACCAAGAATAGACTAGCATAGTAGTTTCTTTCAGCTGAAGGGATAGGTGTATGTATATGTCCACAACTAAATTCATTTAGAATTCTACCAGCTTCTCTACGAACCTCTATTAAACATAGATAAACTCTTTCTAAAGCTGTGCTTTGATATGGCTTAAGTTCTGTTAATTCTGGGATTTTAGAAAGTAGATATTCATAATTGGGCAAGATAAAACAATTCTCACAAAGAAATATTTCAAATTTTTCGTAAACAGTTAACGGTAAATGCAAAGGTTCACTTCTTTTTCTGCTTTTCATGTTTAAAAGCAACTCTGAAAGTAGCATATATTTTAGAGTAATCTCTAATAGCACGAAATCTTTAGCTGGATGTCCATAATCTGACCAGCCGAAATCAATTAATTCTGTTTGATTAGGGTTTTTTGTATTAACCATAAGATTTCTTGCATGCAAATCTCCATGAACTAAATAAGGCGTGAAAGAAAAGTCCAACTCAGTTGTTAACTTATTATAAGCATTTAAAATGCGCGAAGAAATTTGGGAAAACCCATTGTATTCACTAGATGATTTTATAAATGCAGCGAGTTTTTCAATAGGTTGTTGCTTACGATGTACATATTTTTTGAAATCCTCTATAAACTTTTTGTCAGGCTCACTTGTATTTCTATGTAAGCCAATATCTTGAAGAATCGACTTGATTGCTATTGCACAATTTTCAGAACTGTTATTTTCGTCTAAGAAATATCCACGAAATTCTTGATGATTTTTTACTTTAGCCAAGTCATATAATATGATTCCCAAATCATTTACTGTATCTTCTGCTGAAATGACATTCGGGCATAAAGAAGCAAAAGCAGCTTTTTTAGCGGCTTTTAATTCTTCATTAGTTTTTCTAATATTTTGAAATTTAGCAATAAATTTCTTAGGATAACTAGCTGTTTTTATGTAAAAGTCTAAATAGAATACTTCACTACCACTTTTTCCTGCTCGAGCTACAGGATATAAATTTAATTTCTCAACAGGTTCTTCGAATGTATTAAATTTTTTTAATGCATTTTGTACAAGGTTGGATCTAATTTTAATATCCAATTCATGTTGATTTATATCTCTGTCAAAACGGAATTCAAAGTTAATAGGATTTAAAAGAGGTTCAATAAATTTTTCTGTTGAAGTATTCATGCTAGCTCTGCCTTTTCAAGGATAGAAAGCATATTTTCTTCTCTCTCTGCTTTTCGCCAATCCCAGTCATTTTTATTAAGTTGGGTAGCTACAGCTTTTCTAAGAGTTTGACTTGGTAACTGCTCTTCTAATAATTTTTGATAGAAGCCATCTCTCAAATTTCCTGCAAAAATATATGGCTTATCAATAGCTGTATTCTTTAGTACAGATTCAATATTTTTTATAGGATCACTACTTTCAAAATTATAGAGTTTACTTGCATCAATTTTACTAGTTGAAGGTAAAACATGTAGGTGAGCGTGATAGATTCCACAACTACCATCATTAGGCCCTAATGCACCATGCTCGAAAATTAAGCTATTATTTAACTCAAAGCCTAAGATCAAGTGAACTTCTCTAAGTAAATGCGTCAATTCTTGATTGAGATTGTTTAATCTTTTGTGTGTTTGGGCTAAAGTACAGTCATGATTCTTGGGCACAATTAGGAAATGTCCCTTAACTAGTTGTCCAATACAAGGAAATGCAACAAGAGACTCGGTTTCGTAAATGATTCTACTCTGAATTTCTGGGTATCGAGTAGCAAAATTTGTGTCACGGCTACCATTGAGTTCTCTACAAAACACACAATCATTAATCATGTAATGCCCCTTTATACAAATTTATAAGTATGAGTTTATTGAATTCTACTATACCAAATAATAATCTATTTTTTTAAACTATTCTTTTAGCTAAAAAATTATTTACCTTAAAAGGAGAAAGTGTGATTCAAAAATTAATTCAAATTGGCTTTGAGATTCATAGTGAGATGTCGTTGGATGAAATCATACAGGCATTGAAATTTTGCCCTATTGTATATGACGTGGAGCCATTAGATTCTCAACATTTCTTCTTTAAAGTTGAAGATGCGTATCAAAAAAATCTAATTCTTAATTTCCTAAGCGATTTTAGATTGCGTCAAGAGCTAAATAAACAAATTAGTCCACAACAAAAGTCTTTTGTTGATGCAATTATTTTGGCAAGCATAAGTAAATAAAATGATTTTTAAAAATGTAGAATTAATACCATTTAACTTTAAACGAATGGCAGATGATAGCTATCTCATAACAAGTGTTACAGGCGATTTTGAGTTTATTTCTCAGGATAATTTAAAAAAAATCATTGCTAAAGATGAATCATTAGATTTGGAGCTCTATCTCAAATTGAAATCCAAATTTTTTCTGATGACTCAAAATGCTATTGGTTCAAAGAGAGCTCTAGCCTCAAGATTACATGCAAAGAAATCGACAATTTTAGAAGGAACTTCATTACACATTATTGTTGTGACGATTCAATGTATGCACTCATGTTCTTACTGCCAAGTCAGTCGCCAACAAGCAGAAGATGACTTCACTATTTCCAGAAAAGATTTACTCTTGGCCTGCGATACTATCTTTGAAAGTACATCAGATACGTTAACAGTTGAGTTCCAAGGGGGAGATCCTTTAATCAAATATGATTTAGTAAAACTTGCGATTGAGTACATTATTGAAAAAAATAAAGAGCACAATAGATCTATTCGTTTTGTAGTAACTACGACATTGCATCAGTTAACCTTTGAAATGTGTTTATTTTTCAAAGAACATCAAGTGGTATTGTCTACAAGTATTGATGGTCTTGCAGACTTACATAATAAAAATAGACCAATTGCTAATCGAGATGCTTATGAAAGAACTATTGAAGGCTTAGAGCTGGCACGTCGAGAATTAGGTCAAGATTCAGTGTCTGCCTTAATGACGACTACTCGTAAAAGCTTGAATTATCCTAATGAGATTGTAGATGCATATGTTCAATTAGGATTTAAGGATATTTTTATTCGTGGTTTGAGTGATTATGGATTTGCTAAGAAGAATTCAAAACGACTTGCCCCAACTCACGCTGAGTTCTTAGATTTTTATGAGAAAGCATTGGAACGTGTCATTCATTGGAATGATAGAGGACATGAATTAATAGAAGTTCATTCAGCAATTTTATTAAACAAAATCCTTTCTCCATTTGATCAAGGTTATATTGATCTCCAGAGTCCATCAGGCGCCGGACTAGGGTGTATTGTCTATAACTATGATGGATACGTATACCCTAGTGATGAATCTCGTATGCTAAAAGAAACAGGAGATACTTCTTTACGCTTAGGTAAGATTGGTGAACCTTTATCTCAATTGTTAAGTTCTGATCTACAAAGAAATATCATTACTTCGAGTTTGAATTTTAATGATCCGAGTTGTAGTCAATGTACTTATCTACCGTATTGTGGGCCTGATCCAATCAGTGCCTATAATGAATTTAAAACGATGACTCCACCAACCCATTTAACTAGTCATTGTAAGCGTTACATGGGTTTGTTCGATTTGATATTTAACAAGTACCAAAATTCTGACAAGTTTAGAAAGTTAGCAAACCAGTGGGCCTTTAGTAAGTAGATAAGATGAGAAAAATAAAGCTAGACTCAGTCACAAAAAATACCCCACAAATCTTTAGAGTACTTAGTCTTGATAACTTGGATGTAGAGTGGTTACCTACTCAATCTATTCTAGTGCCAGTTACGAATGTCCAGGAAGCTGAAATCTTTAATCGATATATTCAGGCAGGGTTGGATAATCTTTATTCAATTTATAGCTCAGACTTGCTTAATACGGTTGGTGCAAACAATCTCTTTATTCCAGAACAACAAGCACTAAAATCAAATGATGTGGTTACTATTGACCCATATAAAAAGAATCTAAGTGTTCTTTTGAGAGCAAGTGATACTCATCATACTTTATTCTTAACCAACAGATGCAATAACTACTGCATCATGTGCTCTCAACCACCAACTAAGCATGATGATTCATGGTTAGTACAACAAGCATTAGAAATTATTGATCATCTCAGTTATGAACCGATGAGTATTGGCTTAACGGGTGGTGAGCCATTACTACTAGATACTCAGTTAAGATTAATCATCGATACCATTCATAATAAATTTCCTTCAACCAAAATTGATGTACTAACGAATGGTCGCTTGCTTAGTAATCCTAAGATAGCGGAATCAGTGTTATCTAATCTTGAAACGAAAGTTAATTGGCTTATCCCACTATATGGTCATGCAGATCTCTTACATGATTTTGTGGTGCAGCAACATTCGGCTTTTGAAGAAACATTAGAAGGTCTATATGTCCTCCAGTATTACGAACAACCGATACAATTAAGAATTGTTTTGGTTAAGCCTGTATTAGAGAACTTAATAGATCTTTGCACCTATATACGAACCAATCTTCCATTTGTGAATGAGGTGGCTCTGATTGGATGTGAACCTATCGGTTTTGCACTTGCCAATAAGGAACTTAGCCAAGTTGATATTAAGGATTGGTGGGCTCAACTAAATGCAGCGGTGGATTTATTGTTGAACACTAAAACTCGATTGGTTTTTATGAATATTCCACTATGTTGTTTGCCTCAAAGCTTATGGAAATATGCAGCAAAAAGTATCTCTGATTGGAAAAATACATATGATGATGTATGTAATAGTTGTGAAATAAAAGCTGATTGTTGTGGACTATTTAGTTGGTATAAATCTGGATGGATGCCATCTACATTATCTCCAGTAAAACTTGTTGATATTATGAACACTTAAATTGCATAATATATTAATTAATTAATAATTTATTGTTTTTTTGGGGCGGTGATAACTTGAGTAAATTTATAAAATCTTTGGCTCTTTTTGCTGTATCAGCTCCAATAGTTCACAACAAAACAGAAGCAATGGCGAATGGGGCTGTTGATTCTTATGATAACTTAGAGCCAGTATCAATTCGTCCTCTCAATTATGAGTACGAAAATCTGTTTGCTGCCCATCGAAGTCATTCCAGTCATCGTAGCCACTCAAGTCATTCGAGTCATTATTCCGGTACTGGTTATTCGGGCTATTCAAGTTCAAAACTTTCAACCTATTCTGTACCGACCTATAGTGCACCAAGTACGAGTAGTTCATATGCTGGAACTACTTCAACTGCGAAAAAAAGTTCAAATATAACTGTAAAAACATATAGTAATGTTCCTACACGGACAGATACTACCTCTAATCCTTTCTATGGTAACTCTGCTTCAGTTAATACTGGAGTAACAGAAGATCCGGTATTGGCTCGTGTGCTACAGGTGAAACGTGTACAAATGTCTTTACTACGACTCGGTTATTATTCTGGAAAAATTGATGGTGACTTGGGTAAAAACACAAGAAAAGCTATTGCAAATTATCAAGTTGATAAAGCACTAACAGTTAATGGTCGAATGACTACAGAATTATTAAATAGTCTAGGAATTCCAGCGGTCAATTTTGTTGAAGACTCTTATTAAGAATTTAGATTCAAAAATAAATAATGTCAGAATTTCTTAAATTTCTATTCTTGAAGATAGAAGGACTAATAGGATTTAGTGGTCTAATTACTAAGTTTATCATTGGTTTCGGTATATGCCTTATACTTTGCTATTTTATTTATATTGATTATTTTCCAACAGATTTATCGTTGGGGGATGGCCTTTTATTCTTTCTTATCACAGTTAAATTTTGTTTTGTGTATCTGTTATTTTTAGGGTCACACTATGCTCTCGGAAATACTTTAGTTAGTATATTAAGTGTATTAAAAAATATATGTATCACCTTGTTTTATTTTAGAGAAAAGTTAGCCAAAAAATTATTGAATCTGATTTTTATTAAATTAAATTTCAAAGAAAGTATTGATAAATTTGGAAAATTTTTTATCAAGTTCTTGCTTTCTCTCTTTGGCTTGGCCTTTGTTTTTGTCTTTTATGGTGGGAAGTCATTGAACTTACTGACAATGATTTTTTTAAGTTTACTGCTAAAAGTTTGTATAGATAAATTCATAAAGCATTTAAAAATAGAAAAATTAAATAATGAAGAATTAACAGAAAGTGAGAAGAATGATAAAAATAAAAAGCTTTTAATAATATTGCTTTATATATTAATAGTACCTAGTGCTGTATATCTTTTTTACGCTGGAAAAGAGAGCAATTTTTTAATTAATAATACACTAGGTTCTGTACGAGAAGACGATAAAAATAGCCTTATTTATATCAAATTAGTATTCAAAGATTTTTTTCCCGAAGCCAGAATTGGAGAGAAGAAAGGTGAATACATAGAAGTTAAAGATGCGGAAGTCTTGTTAAGAGGTGTTGGGAAAAATGCTTTAGTCCAATATACATCTAAAGCTAAAGATCAAAATGGGAATATGGTTCCTATCAAGGTGAAAGTAGAAATTCCAAATGATTCACTTTTAATTATACGAAGAACGCATAATCAAAAGTGATAAGCAATTTTATAGACTCAATAAATTTAAGCCATTAGACCTAATACATCAGAACGTTTAAAAAGCCTAATTTTTTTATCAGTTTTACCCATGTAATAGGGTTTGATAAGTCCTTGCTTTTGCAAGTTTGTGATATGTGAATGACGCATACCTAGTAATGCACTAGCTTCAGTACCTGTCAAATATTCTTCTTTTAATTTAATAACTTGATCTAATTCACTCTTTTTAATTAACCTCCAGTAGACTAATTCCTCAATTTCTAGAAATCCTGTTTTACACCAATATTGAATAAGCCAGTTAAGGGTGCAATTCAGCATAATAGAGGCATTTTCAATAGAAATGTAGTCATCATTTTGAGTCTTATTTTTGAGCACCTCTACTGAAGTCTTTTCAATCCTAATAGAAATAGGCTGTATCTGACTCCTTGTAAGAATGCCTGTTTGAGTAAGAAAAGCTGCCTGTTGTTGCCCAATTTTAAGCTGTCTGGCTGCTTCTGCTAAAGAATATGTATTATGCTCTGTAAAATTTTTTGACTTAGATTTAGAGCGCCCAGTTCTAGTTAGGTAATGTTCTATTCCACAAATTTCATCACGCCGAAGATTCTCTATTGATGATCGAGAGAATATATTGATAGGTTGCTTATCAATATGGGGACCACTGATTGCCCTGATACCAAGGCTTGATAGTTTCTCAACAATGTTTGTAGGATTGACAGCAAGTTTCTTTGCTAGTGCTGAAGCTACAATATAATTAGAATCAAAATTCTCAAGATCTATGTGAGAAATCTTTATTGATGAGCCAGTTCTTATCTGATGGTGCCTGTTGAACCAATGAGTTTTAACTAACTTTCTTGCTGTCTCATAATTAATATCAAGTTTTTCAGCAACTTCATTTAAGCATAATTGTGAAGTGTTAGCATCAGATTCATTAAGATTTGGCAGAGTTTTAGATTGCGAAATTCTTGGATTATTCGAGATGATAAATTGCTCGACGTCTATGCTTAAGAAATCATCAAAACTATAATAATCTTTGCCTAAATTCAGAAAGTCTTGCTTCATTAAGCTTTTAAATTTTCCACGTCCAATGCCTAGAACCAACATAGCTTCACTAGGAAGTAGTTGTGAGACTTTAGATTTTGCATTTGGAGTATATGGATTACAGTTTTTCTCAATTGATTGAATATACTGAGTATAGTAATAAAATTTATTCTGATCTTTAAGGAACGGTAGGAGTTGAATCCTTGGATGTGCAAGTTCAATTCTATTATTAATCCATTGACTCAGTCTCTCTATTGAAAGAGCTTGATTTGTAAAATACTCAAAGGTTATGTGCGATTGGTCTTCTGCATTAAGTGATGTTTGTAATTGAGCAAATTTTTCTACTGCTAGCCAATATGATGTAAATTCGTGAAAGAAATTGGCGTCTCCTTCCTTAAGAATATTCATAAACCATTCAATATTCGATAAAGTATCGCAGTGCTTTATAGTGGCTCGAGAGTATTCAAAAGCACAATTTGGGCAATGTGTAATTAATCCCTTTTGAAGCTTAATACTAAGCCCACAGTTACCGCATTGATCAATAAGAAAGATTGAATGGATAGGGCAGGCATAGATTGGTTTAAATAGCCAAATTTTTTTAAAGAATGGTTCCTTTAAGAGGCATTTGGGACAGTAAGAAAACTCTTGAAGCTTCAGTAGTTTGTCATCAATTCTAAGCTCTCCCCATTTTCTTGGGGAGCGACTGGTCGGACCAACTTTTGCTAAAACCAGCTTTTCGTAATCTATATTTATATTCAGAACGTCAAGTGCAAGTTTAAATCGCGGTAAATCTGTTTGTACTAGCTCAAACCTGATCTGACAGTTACCCATTTTTTATTGTGCCTGTCAGGTTAAATTTGAGCTAAATTCTTCTCAGCCCAAATCCGTTTTCCATCAAGTAAAGTTTCAAGTGGTGTACGACCACAGCACATTTTTCCTTGATGAGTCCGTTCAGTATTATAGAATTTCAGCCAATCG
>Ga0209023_10002235_pt1 | contig 24578 bp, 27 predicted proteins | sample LakOneMetagenome_FD_187468 | JGI IMG/M metagenome (GOLD analysis project Ga0209023, IMG submission 187468) | Freshwater and sediment microbial communities from Lake Erie, Canada (SPAdes) (version 2) | ecosystem: Environmental > Aquatic > Freshwater > Lentic | place: Lake Erie, Canada... | reverse complement strand
TCCGGCTCAGGATGGAATACATGATCTTATGTTCAATTTCCTTCGGATTATCAGCACTTGTAAGATAAACAAGGTGAGTGGCGTATTTGGGTATTGTAAGGTCATTGCTCAATTCCTTTAATTTTGAAACATAGTTCTCCAACCTTACAAATTCAACATAACGGTTCTTGATCTTGCGTGCCTTGAACCAATTGTGCATGATGAAAAATAATCCGCCACCAACAATTAAAGTAACATAACCGCCATGAGGGAATTTATCCATGTTTGCCCCGAGAAAACATAATTCAATGGTAAGATAAACGATGAGGTAAACGGTTACAATGAACGGGCGTACCCTTCTTAATACCAGGAAGTTTGCAAACAGGATCGATGTTGCGATCATGCAAAGAGTGATGGCAAGGCCATAAGCCGCTTCCATATTCGATGACTTCTTAAAATACAATACGATACCTACGCATCCTGCAAATAATAAAAAATTTATGGAAGGAATATATAATTGCCCTCTTGCTTCTGTAGGATATTTAATTTTTAACCTTGGCCACAGGTTTAAACGTATAGATTCACTGATAAGGGTAAACGAACCTGAAATAAGAGCCTGGCTGGCAATAATGGCGGCTACAGTTGCAATGGCAATACCAAAAAGCAGGAACCAGTCTGGCATCACGCCATAAAAAGGATTGAACCCGCTGCCGATCATGGCTGCTGTGATGGTTTGCCCACGGTAATGGCTCAACAACCAGGCGCCCTGTCCAAGGTAATTGAGGATAAGACATGTTTTTACAAATATCCAGGAATACCTGATATTCCATTTTCCGCAATGCCCCAGGTCAGAATACAATGCCTCGGCACCCGTTGTACATAAGAATACACCGCCCAGGATATAAAATCCATTGGGATATGTTGCCAGCAGGTGAATGGCATAATATGGATTGAATGCTTTGAATATCTGCAGGTCATCTGTTATATGTACAACTCCAAGCAATGCAAGCATGCTGAACCAGATGAACATGATAGGGCCAAAAAAGCGGCCAATGGATGCCGTACCGAATTGCTGGATAAAAAACAAGAATGTTAATATGGCCAGCACAATGTAAATGATCGTGGTCTGGCTGATATCATGAAGTGCAGGAATTTGTTTCAAACCTTCAATAGCCGATGTAACAGAAATAGGAGGGGTGATCATTCCATCTGCCAACAGGGCTGCACCGCCGATCATGGCAGGGAAGACAAGCCATTTTCTCCTTCTGCGAACAAGGGCAAATAATGAGAACACGCCGCCTTCACCACGGTTATCAGCCTGCAAAGTGAGTATAACGTATTTGATGGTTGTTTGAAGCGTAAGTGTCCAGATGATACATGATAACGAACCAATGATCAATTCATCCATGATCACTTTACCATTAGTAATGGCATTGAGTACGTAAAGCGGAGAAGTTCCTATATCACCGAATATGATTCCCAAAGCAATTAGTAACCCGGCGCCGGTTACTTTATTATGCGAAGCAGACATCTTGTTTTTTTAATCTGCCGCAAATTAGATTAATCTGTTCAATTATACACGTTATTTAAGCGATTAATAAATAACCGCAAACGCTTGCATTGATCCCGTATGCAGCATCCATCCAGTATCCTGTATCTTGTATCCAGCTCCTAAAACTCCCACCAACGTGTATTCGGGTAAGATTGATCCAGGATAACGGGTTCGCCGATCATTGGAGTTGTTACACGTACATTCAATTCCCTGGCCTTTTCTAAAACCCGCTTCACTGGCTCATTCCAGGCATGCAGTGCCAATGTGAATTTACTCCAGTGGACAGGCATGAGTACGGCAGCTTCCAGGTCAACGCAGGCCTGTACGGTTTCTTCGGGCATCATGTGAATGAACGGCCAGGCAGTATTGTATTGGCCGGATTCAAGCAGCGCAATATCAAAAGGGCCATATTTTTTGCCGATCTCTTTAAAATGGGAATCATACCCTGAGTCGCCGCCAAGAAATAAATTATGTGAAGCGGTCTTCAAAATAAAGGACGACCACAATGTTTTAAAACGTTTTATCCCACGGCCGGAAAAATGCCTTGCAGGTGTTGCGGTTATTTGCATGCCATCATCAAGTTCATTTGTCTGCCACCAATCGAGCTCTGTAATACTGTTTTCATTAAATCCCCAGTAAATAAGATGAGAAGCCATTCCAAGTGAGCAAAGGATATTTTTTACTTTAGGGTTTAATTTGCTGATCGTTTTATAATCAAGATGATCATAGTGATCATGTGTTAAAACCAGGTAATCGATTTCGGGAAAATCATCAGGTGTATATACATCGGCTCCATCAAAAGCCCTTACCATACAGGAAACCGGTGCCGCATGGCCGCTGAAAACAGGATCGATCAGAAAATTCTTACCACTGCTCTTTATAAAATAAGAAGAATGCCCGAACCAGATGATCGTTGGTTTATCTGACTGTAAATTTTTAAGGTCGGTTTTAACAGAAGGCAGGGTAGCTGAAGGCTTTGCGTCGGGATTCTTTTTCAGGTATTTTTTCAATACCTCATAATAAGAACTGTCCTGCAGTGTCATGGGCGTTGCAGACAAATTCTCAAATCCGTCTTTTTTATAGTTTGATGACCTCTTTATTTCTTCTAAGTGTTTTCCCGACGGATTCTTACCTGTAACTTTTAATGACATACTTATCTGTTATGTTTATAAAGGTACAGACGATCCTGAAGAAGAGATGTTTTAAAAGAGATGAACTTATTTAATTAATATGTCATTCCGACGAAGGAAGAATCTTAATAAGATGACCGGCAATGCTTAAATAAGATTCCTCCTTCGTCGGAATGACACGTGTTTTTGGTTCAATACTATTACGGCTTAATTTTTATTTCCGGTATTTTATAAACAGCCAGTGTATTGATATCTTTTACCCTTTCTGTTTTCAATGCTTTCAAAAATCCGGTGCCGGCTTTGCCATATGCCCGTTTACTGCATGCAAAAAGAACGATCCCTTTACCGGCAGCCTTGTCTTTAAGTGTTGTGTACCTGTATGCATTCCATTCAACAATGCCATTGCTGCTGATCACAAAATCAAGTAAATATTCGCCGGTTGACGGGTTTTGTATGAACTGGTAATTTGTTACCGGGTCTGATTTTTTACGTTCATCAAGTTCTGCCACTTTGTTCATCATGGCTTCTTTCGGGGTAAGTTCACCAACGAGTGCTTCGATCATGATCATCTTACTGAATGTTTCTGATCTTTCACCTGCAGGTAAATATTCCTGTTTATAATAGCTGTTATTCGGGTGTGAACTCCATGACAAACTGAATATTGTTTTATTGAATTCAACAGGACCGGGTACAGAAAGATATTCTTTCACTTGCTGATAATTGTTTTTTACATCAAAAGAGAAAAGCAAACATGCTGATAGCAATATGCCAATGAAATGTTTTTTAGAATACATGATGGTTTTTATTTTGTGCGAAGTAATCCCAAAATTTTAATTGCCGGCAAATTACTTAAGCAATGGTGTTGTTGATTGAGTGAACGGTTTGAACATAAAATGTTACCGTTAACTAACTCAAAGCAGCAGTTTAAAAAAAATCTTCGCTTTTCATAAATTTAATTTACAGTTTTACCGCATAAATATATATCCCCATGCCTGCAACAATAACAAAAACAGAAAATAATATTTCAATCCGTGATACGCTGTTTGGAGACCTGCCATTGGAGTATTGGGCCAGCATTGAAAGCAATGAAGTGCCCTGGGACCTTTTTAGGGAAGTAAAACAATATGTTGACAAAGGGAAAAATGCAGAAGCCATTACCACTCTTAAAAAGATAACTGATCTGCCTCATCTTGAATCAAGGCATTACCTGCAGGCTTATTTTTTTCTACAGGAACTTTCTTATATTCCGGCTACAGATACAAAGCTGTTTGCAGTTGTAGTAGAGGTAGCCATGGATCATGGCCTCGACCTGCTTGCCGTATATGCCGATCATTCTGCCAGGTATTACAATGCTTCCGGTGGAGGCGTTGTGCTTGATGTTCCCAATATTACGATCATCAACAAGATCGATCATATTTTAATGTTGGGAATGGACATCGTAAAACAAATAGGCCCGTGGAATGCAGCAAGGCCGGTAGCTCCCGCCAATGGCAAGGCAAGGATAAATTTCCTCACTTCAAAAGGGTTGCATTTTGGAGAAGCAGATCAGGAAGTATTATTCCGGGATCCTTTATCCGGTAAGATCATGTATGCTATGCTTGATATGATGGAAACCCTTGTAAGCAAAACAAGGAAATAATGACTGGTTGTTTATCTGCAAAGAAAATTTTCTAAAACGAAATTGTATGGCTTTGTTTAAAATCTTCTGGACAATTGATGCACTGGCCTCATTGGTTGTATTTTATTTTTTCTTTATCGGGCTTAGTGATGGATCTGTATCATCACGTAATATGGGTTTATGGCTAAAGATACTATCTGCCATCGGGCTAATATTGCTGGGAAGCATATGGTTACGGAACCATCAGTACGAAAATATCGCATTTGGTTTAGTACTTATCCTTGCATTACCGGCATTGTTCTATTTTATTTATTTACTGATAGTAATGCTCAGCACAGGAAAGTGGAATTGAATTATTTATTGCTGCTAAGTGATGAGGGTACAATTTTTCCGCTGACACCTTACTTGTTTGATTCCTGAAAAATTATCTGTTTTGATTTTTTACAATTTGCGGTTACATTTGCAGTCCGGTTTTTTAATCGGGCGGTAGCGCAGCCCGGTAGCGCACACGTCTGGGGGGCGTGGGGTCGCAAGTTCGAATCTTGTTCGCCCGACAAATTTAATCTCTACTTTTGTAGAGATTTTTTTATGCCTCATTTTATATACATATTGCAAAGTCAAAAGGATAATAAATATTATATTGGTGAAACTGCTGATGTAGAACAAAGATTATTATTTCACAATAGTGGTAAGCAAAGGTCAACTAAAAATAGATTACCATTTGAGCTGGTTTTGGTGGAACAGTTTGAAAACAGAATCGAAGCTTTAAAAAGAGAAAAACAAATTAAAAGCTGGAAAGGCGGAAATGCATTTAAAAAGCTCATAGGGCGGTAGTCCCGCCTCTGGCGGGGCACACGTCTGGGGGGCGTGGGGTCGCAAGTTCGAATCTTGTTCGCCCGACAAAAGATCCTTGCTAAAAACAAGGGTCTTTTTTTTCCTGTTCTTAGAATATGGTGGCAATATTTCAAATGTCCCAATCTTATTTAAAACTGATAGTAGAATCTACCATTTTAAATCCATCCTCATATTCAGTAGAATTTCGGCCATCTTCGAGTGTGTCCTGGAAATAAATAAACCTTGATTTGGTATCACTTAATTTTATATCGAAACATTCTAATATTAATTTTTGTCCTGCGATCGATACATGTAATTTTTCTACATTCCATTTTCTTTTGCCAAGTTCCTTCTGATAATTTTCAATCGTGCAGTTCTCTTTTCCAAACTTTTCAACCATTCTGTTTAGCAGGCTTGCCAGCGTAGTTTCACCATCAATTTCAAAAACAAGAATGATGAAACTGTTACCGCTTAATGTCCAGTTTCTATAACCGGCATCTTCATCAAACTCATAAGATAAGTTCCTGGGATAGTCAAATGAAACATACGCGTTATTGAATTTTTTATACTTCGACATTTTAACCGAAATAACAGGTTTTGATATCAGCGTATCCAATTTCAATTCTTCGTCTTCGGAAACAATGTATTTTTTCCCGTTGATATTTAATTCAAACGTTGACCTGGGTTCTGCATTACTTACATTCTTCAGGTCCTGTGATTGCCCGGCCGAACAACAAACCAGCATTGATATAAAACCAAAAATTGATAGTTTCATTAGAATTACCCTTTAATAGTTGATGAATGCAATAAATATATGAATTTGTACTGAATCTTATTGACCTGTTGTATTCATCCTGGTCGATCCGCAACAGGCCATCTGTTTTACTGTTATATATAATGTTATTATCGGGCAGAGATATGTATATTGTAACAATAAGCAAAAAGATCAGTAATAATGACATTGTGAATGTTTTAAACTACATAATTCAGTAATTTTGATCTATTCACGTGGAAATAAGTAAGGAGGTTATTCCACATAAAACCGTAAAGCATTATGCCAAATATTTTGATAATTGATGATGAGAAAGCGATCAGGAAAACATTGTCTGAGATTTTGAGTTTTGAAGGATATAAGATCGATGAAGCCGCAGATGGTGAAGAAGGCCTTAAAAGGTTCAGTGAAAAAACATTCGATCTTGTTCTGTGTGATATAAAAATGCCGAAAATCGACGGGATAGAATTTTTAGAAAAAGCCCGTGAGATCAATGCCGATATACCGATCATCATGATCAGCGGCCATGGCAATATCGACACTGCTGTTGAAGCGGTAAAAAAAGGTGCATTTGATTATATCAGCAAACCACCTGACCTTAACCGTTTGTTGATAACCCTTCGCAATGCAACCGAAAAGCAAAACCTCGTTACAGAAACCAAAGTACTTAAACGCAAGGTGAGTAAAGTGCAGGAAATGGTAGGTGAGAGCAATTCGATCGGGAAGATAAAAGATACCATTGAAAAAGTAGCACCTACAGATGCACGTGTGTTGATCACCGGCGACAATGGTGTGGGTAAAGAACTTGTGGCAAGATGGATACATGAAAAAAGCAGCCGCAACACCGGGCCAATGGTTGAAGTGAATTGTGCCGCTATTCCCGGAGAACTGATCGAAAGCGAATTATTCGGCCATGAGAAAGGGTCATTCACATCAGCAATAAAACAACGCATCGGTAAATTTGAACAGGCCAATGGCGGAACTTTATTCCTGGATGAAATAGGAGATATGAGCCTGAATGCACAGGCAAAAGTATTGCGTGCATTGCAGGAAGGAAAAATAACCAGGGTTGGTGCCGATAAGGATATCAGTGTGGATGTACGTGTTATCGCAGCTACCAATAAAGACCTCCTGAAAGAAGTTGATGAAAAGAACTTCCGACTGGATCTTTATCACAGGCTTGGCGTTATCATTATCCATGTGCCTTCGCTCAATGAAAGAAGGGATGATATACCACACCTGGTAAATTATTTCCTGGAGCTTATCGCAACTGATTACGGCCAACCGGTAAAAGAAATTGACAAAAATGCCATGGATGCATTGCAGGAATACGACTGGTCGGGTAATATCCGTGAATTAAGGAATGTGGTGGAACGCCTTATCATACTTTCAGGAAAAACGATCAGCAAAGATGATGTGGTGAATTATGTATTGCCGCGGAAATGATCCGGAGTTAAGTGATTTTTGCCACTGATTCACTGATTAAGAAAAATCAGTGAATCAGTGGCAATTTTTTTAACCCTGTGGCCGAATCATAAGCAGCGAAGGAAAAGGAGACTTTATTTTTTATACATTATTAATAAATTTTGTTAAATATCCGTGTTACCGGCAATGATTTAAATAATATACTTTCCGTATTTAATATTAGAATGTTAGCTTTGGCACGATAAAATTTTACTTATGAGCATTGGTTGGATTATTTTCATTGTTGCCACGATAGGCTGGCATATTGGTATGTACGGCATGTTTAAAAAAGCCGGAATTGAAGGCTGGAAAGCATTTATCCCATTTTACAACACCTGGTGCATCATTGATAAAATGAAGCTGAATAAGATCTGGTTCTTTTTTCAGTTCATCCCGATAGCAGGCCAGTTCATTACTATCTGGATCACAATAAAATTTGTAGAACATTTTGGCAGGTTTGGTTTCCTTCATCATGCTGCCACCGTATTGTTCCCGTTTATTTATTTCCCATACCTTGGCTTTTCCCAAAATGAGAAATACGCAGGAACACTGGTTGTGGATAATTATAAAAAATCTGCCGCAAGGGAATGGATCGATGCAGCATTTTTTGCCATAGTAGCGGCTACGATCATACGCACTTTTGTTTTTGAAGCATATACCATTCCAACCCCCTCCATGGAAAAAACATTGCTGGTTAATGACTTCCTGTTTGTAAGTAAATTCAGTTACGGGCCACGGTTACCAAATACGCCTATCGCTATGCCGTTTGTGCATGCCACCATGCCGGTAACCAATTCAAAGTCTTATGTAGAATGGATCAAGATACCTTATACACGCTGGTTTGCAAGCCCGGTTAAAAGAAATGATGTTGTGGTCTTTAACTTCCCGGTAAATGATACGCTGATCAATGATGAAGCAAATTTCGGCAGCAAGGTCACTTATTATGAGGCCGTGAGGCAATTGGGCCGTGACCGTGTGTGGCAGGATTATGGGGATATCATCATCACCAGGCCGGTTGATAAAAGGGAGAATTTTATTAAACGATGTGTAGCTGTTGGAGGTGATGTACTGCAGGTTGTAAATGGTCATGTTATGATCAATGGCAAACCACAGGATGTATTTCCGGCATCTGAACGCTTTTATAAACTGGAAACACCGAAAGAAGTTTACCTCGATAAAGACAAACTTAAAGAGTTAGGTATAACCATTCATGAAGGAGAAAATATCGGTGATATAAGAACCACAGGCGTTCCTAATATTTTTTTAGTGAACATGACGAATAAAGAAAGGGCCGGTTTAAAGCTTCCGGAAGGATATAAAATTTCCGATTATATTTCAGAACCTGAAAACATGTTATTCCCTTATTATAATGTATCCTCAGGATGGTCTTCCGATAACTACGGGCCGATAATGATCCCGAAAAAAGGTTCAACAATACAGTTAACTCCCGATAACCTTATCCGTTATCAGCGTTGTATTGAAGTATATGAAGGCAATAAGTTTGAGGACCGTGGCGGACAAATATTCATCAATGGACAGGCAGCAACTTCCTATACATTTAAAATGGATTATTTCTGGATGATGGGTGATAACAGGCATAATTCATTGGACAGCCGTTATTGGGGTTTTGTACCCGAAGACCATGTTGTTGGTAAGGCATCGCTTATCTGGTTCAGCTGGGAAGGCGGCCCAAGATGGAAACGTCTCTTTAATTCAATAAAATAAATTAGTGATATTTCTCAATTAATTTGTATTTTCAACAATAGTTATCCTCTCTACAGCAATGCAGGGAGGATTTTTTATCCAAATAATTTTTATGCAAAAAGAAGAATATCGTTTTGGATTTGATATATATGAATCAAGTAGTGACCTTTCAGCAGAAGATAAGAAACTGATCGATGCTGCCAGGGCAGTTACAGGAATAGCGTATGCACCTTACAGTAATTTCCAGGTTGGTGCTGTTGCCAGATTAAAAAACGGCCAAACCATCAGCGGTACGAACCAGGAAAATGCTTCTTATCCTGTAGGCATCTGCGCTGAAAGGGTTTTACTGGCATCAGCTGCAATGCTGCACACCGATGTTCCGGTTGATACAATGGCTATTGCTTATAATAACCTGAATGGCGAAAGCAATAAGCCGGTTTCTCCCTGTGGCATGTGCCGTCAATATATCGCTGAATACGAAACACGAATGAAGCAACCGATCAGACTGATACTAAGTGGTATGGACGGCAAAGTTTTCATTATAGAAAAAGCAAGCCAGTTATTGCCACTGTCGTTTGGAGGAGATGATCTGAAATAGTTTATTGGTTTACCGGTTTATTTGTATGTTTTCGATTTATGAACTTAATAAACCCGTAAACAAATAAACCAATAAACAGTTCTTATTTACTATAAGCTATCCGGTAAACCACTCCCGCAAAATCATCACTTACCAACAAAGCACCATCAGGCATTATCTGTACATCAACAGGCCTGCCCAACACTTTTCCATCGGGCTGTAACCAACCTGTTGCAAAATCTGAGTAGGAGAGCGCTTTTCCGGCAGAATCCAGTTTAACCAACGTTACCCTGTAGCCTATCGGTTCACTGCGGTTCCAGCTTCCATGTTCAGCAATGAATACCTGGTCTTTATATTCCGCAGGAAATTGACTACCTGTATAAAAACGCATGCCCAGGGCCGCTACATGCGGTCCCAGTTTCTGAACAGGCGGGGTATAATTTTTACAATCTTTTCCTTTGCCGAATTCAGGGTCTAATATATCTCCCTGGTGACAATATGGAAATCCAAAATGCATTCCTGCATCTGGCGCTGTATTCAATTCATCAGCGGGTACATCATTTCCGAGATTATCCCTTCCGTTTTCAGTGAACCAAAGCTGGTTATTTTTGGGATGCCAGGCAAAACCAACACTGTTGCGTATCCCTTTTGCATAAATTTCCAAACCTGTTCCATCAGCATTTATCCTTGTCATGGATGCATAAATGGGATTTTCTTTATCACATACATTGCAAGGCGCACCCACAGGCACATATAATTTACCATCAGGCCCAAATGCAATGAACTTCCATCCATGATGTTCATCTTTCGGGTATTTATCATAAACAACCACAGGTTTTGGAGGATTTGCAAGCCTGCTTTCGATAGAGTCTAGACGCAGGATAGAAGATATTGTTCCAATGTACAAACTCCCATTCCTGAATGCAACGCCATTGGGTGTATTTAAACCCGATGCAACGGTATAAATTTTATCTGCTTTGCCATCTTTGTTTTCATCAACCAATGCAAATACTTTGTCATTGCCCCTTGTTCCTACATACACAATACCGGAAGGAGAAATTGTTAAACTTCTTGCAGAGGGTACTTCAGCATATACACTGATTGTAAAACCGGCAGGCAATTTTATTTTATCAAGATCATATTTTTTTGAAAGGGTATTACTGTCAGTATCGGCAATAACTGTTTCTGTTTTTTTAGCTGAATCATTGCAGGAAGTGAAACCTGTTGTAATTGAAAAAAACAATATTGATCCAAGCAACTTAGCCGAAGAATTTAATAAAGACATATAATAAGTTTAATTTAATAAGTGTATTTTTCTCAGCGCCTTCGTGTCTTCGCAGTAAAATTCCACAACCGCAAAGGCGCTAAAATGTTTTTAAAAAAGCGTCTGTACACCATTGGCATATTTTGCTTCATGTTCAAGCAGCCAGTGTTTCCGCCACAAGCCGCCGCCATAGCCAACCAGGGTTCCGTTACTTCCTATCACTCGATGGCAAGGAACAATGATAGCGATATTGTTCCTTCCATTGGCTGTTCCTACTGCACGGATGGCTTTTTCATTTCCAATACTTCTGCTAAGTGCCAGGTAGCTGGTTGTTCTTCCGTATTTGATATTCATCAGTTCATTCCAAACATGTTGCTGAAAAACTGTTCCTTCCTGTGCAAGATCAAGATCGAATTCAAATAGCTTTCCCGAAAAATAATCATCCAGTTGTGCAACAGATTTTTTTAAAAAAGGAGAAAGTTTTTGTCCCGGAACAATTCCAATTTTACCTGTTACCGGTTTATTATCCTTATCCATAAAACGAAGTTCTGTAATAGCATTGCCGGAACTATTAATTTGCAAAACACCAACCGGACTATTATAGAAAACGGAATCGGTCATATCTATAAAATTATGAAATAATCGTCATAGTGGTTTCAGGTTGCGTGTTAACAGTTTCGAGTTTGGACAGTTATTTTCTAAGTTTTAACTCATAACCCGAAACTCTTAACCTATAACTCGCAACCAATCTCAATAAATTGCAACTGCTCACAATCATGTGTAAATTGCTTCATCTCCTATATATTTGCAGCAATATGAATACGGGCAAGCAGACTGATAATATTTTTTACGAAAAAGCAATGGCTGCAGTGGCAGATCCATACCGCATGAGCATACTCAGAGAGATATTGAATAAAGGGTCTATGCGTTGCTGCGACATGGTTTCACTCACCGGGTTATCCCAGCCAACATGTTCGCATCACATTAAATTACTTGCCGAAAGTGACCTGATAGAATGCAGGAAAGAGGGCAGGAACAATTATTTTACCCTCAATAAAAATAATTTCAAGAAACTGGGAAGCTATATTGAACAGTTTTCCAAAGACTAACCGATCTTATCCCCGTTACCTGTTGTATGTGTGGGTTGTAATAATACGACTTCATTCCTTTCATTGTAAACACCCAGCACAAGGCATTCACTGAAGAAATTTGCGATCTGTTTCGGAGGAAAATTCACCACAGCAGTTATTTGTTTACCGATAAGTTCTTCCTTAGTATATAAAGCTGTGATCTGGGCAGAAGATTTTTTTATACCAAGGCTCCCGAAATCAATCTTTAACTGGTAAGATGGCTTTCTTGCTTTTTCAAAAGCATTTACTTCCAGGATCGTTCCAACCCTGATGTCTATTTTTTCAAAATCTTCCCAGGAGATCATAAAATTTCTATTTCAATAACTGCATCCAGGTTTATAGTACCGTAAATATGCGGAAACATTTCATTCACAGACGGTGCCAATTCATATTTCAAAGGTGAAGTTAATTTAGCCTCATCAATATGTAATAAGACAAGATCATTCTCATTCCTGTAATAACGATCAAGTACACCTGCAACCTGGTCTTTTGTGCTATTGTGTATGAACCCTTCTGTTTGTAAAGACGCAGCTTCATAAAACCCCCGGGCTATGGCTTTTTCCCAATCTGATCTTTTTGTTACGTGGTATATCATGAGTCGAGCAGGCTTGCCAGGGCTAACAATTCTTCCATCTTATATTGATTCCGGTCATTGTCGTAACACTTACTTAGTTCTTCCAGTAAAAACTGAATAATGCGTTTATTACTGATCGGGCGGAAATAGGAAGTGACCGGTGGCACTGATAATTTTTTGAAATAGTTTTCAATATCCTTATGAGAATACATCTGGCCATTCAATGGATCTATATAAAAATTGATCTTCTCTGATGAATGCCCTACCGGATTTAATATATCATATTGCTCATCAAAATAACCAAGAATGAATTGCCTTGGTATGTTGATCGCTTTTACAGGAATATCAAGTAACTCACATAAAACAATGAGGAGGATACCGTTACTGATCGCATTACCTTTTTTTGTTTCAAGGGTTTTGTTTATCAGGAAAGGATCGGGGCTCTCATAACTTATCTCAACGCCTTTCTGTTTATAGTAATTGTAAAAGATGCTGTTCAATACATTTATCTTCTCAATGGGAGTGAGGTAGTTATTCAGTTCCAGCCACATGTTGCGGCGTAGTTTTTCTATTTCCTGCATGATCTGTGCAGGTTGCATATCAGGGTAATGATACTTGGAAACGAGTATGGCACCCTGTAACAAATTTGCTTCGCCATTCTTCCATTCTTCAAACTCGGCAGTAAGGTCCCTTAAGTGCAAGCGATGTATCAGTAATTCAATCCTTTCCTGCGTGTCCTCATTACTTATGGTCTCCCATAAATTTTCAAGATTGGGAATAATGTCTTTACCAAAGGAAATAATTTTATCACTTACGGTATTGTAAACATCTTCATCAGGATCATCGATCAGTTGAAGGAGTGCTGTTATTTCTTTATTTTCTATCAAGTGTTTATTATTTGTGGTTATGAGGTTCAATATCGTGAAGAACTCAGGAAAGCAAGAGCATTAATTTTCCACAAGCGTGACTAACTTTTTTATGCAGCAGCAAAGCCGCTTATATATTTTATTCTGCCGGAAAGACTGGAAGGCGAATTATTACTTAACGTCGTAACGACTTCCAGGCAAAATAATCATTATGCCTTTATCATATGTCCGATCTCTGCATCAAATGAAAGATGTTGGGAAAGTATTTTTTCAAATGCCAGTCTTTCATCAGCATTATTAAAAATACGTTTAGGAATGATCATTGCCTGTATCGAACTCGTAAATAAAAAATAATACGCTAAACTTTCCTGCTTCTTTATAAACGCATTCCACTGGTATTTGGTTTCAGTGGAAATTCCTTTTGCAATTATCCCTGTTTCAGAAACGGTCAGATCAACATCCTGGAAAATAGTATTGTTGCCCGGGTCATTGGTTATTTTTTCGGCACGTTTCATTGCATTCGACCGTACATTGAAAACCGAAAGGAATGCTGTTATAAAAATAAAACCAAGTATTACTAAAATGAATTTACTGTTCCTTTCAAATATGCCAGTATAATAAAAAGCAAGAATGAACAGCAGGATAGGAATGATCTGCCTTATATAATAATAAATTCTTTTCTTCCTGTTCTCAGGCGCATCCCATGTTACATACGTATAGTAGTTAACATAGTCTTCCTTCGTTATAGAATACCTGAGCGATATCATACCGCATGATTTTTACATTGTTACGCGTTAAAAGTTGCAGGTTACGTATTGCATTCAACACGTAACTTTTAACCCGTCACCCGTTACTAATAATTACTTCTTTGTTGCTTTTTTAGGCGCTGCCTTTTTTTTCACAGCCGATTTCTTCGCTGCTCCTTTTTTATCAAACGCCTTGGGATCCTGGATCAATATCATTTTCTTTACTTCTTCCAGTTCAATGGTTGCCAGTTCATCTGATGTCCATTTTCCGTTAGGCCCTGCAGTGAGTTTCAACATTTTCTTTCCAAAACGTATGAACGGGCCCCAGCGGCCATTTTCAATTGAAATTTTTTCTTCAGGCCATTGCCTGATAAAACGGTTTGCTTCTTTCTCTATCTTTTTTTCTATCAGTTCATTGCAATCCTGTTGTGTAAGCGTATCAAAATTATATGCCCGTGGAATGTTGATGAACATATCATTCCATTTAATGAACGGGCCAAAACGGCCTTTGCCTTTGGTGATCGGTTTCTCATCATAAAATCCAATCGGCGCATCTTCAACCTGTTTTGCGGTAATGATCTCAACCGCTCTTTTCAAGTCAATCTCCCCAAGGTCTTCACCTTTTGGAATTGAAATAAATGCTTCACCAAATTTTACATAAGGCCCAAACCTCCCGATGTTAACGGAAACTTCCAGGCCGTCGTGTTCGCCGAGTGTTAGCGGCAGTTTAAATAACTCCAGTGCTTCTTCCAGTGAAATGGTCTCAATACTCTGTGTTGCTTTCAATTTGGCAAAACGTGGTTTCTCTTCATCACCCTGTGCACCTATCTGAACCATCGGGCCATACCTTCCCATTCTTGCAATAACAGGTTTGCCGCTCACTTCATCAATACCCAATGCCCTTTCACCAACAGCCCTTTCGGCAGTCTCCAGTGTGTGTTCAACACCGGCATGAAATGGTGTGTAGAATTCACTTACCATTTTGTTCCAGACCATTTTTCCATCTGCGATCTCATCAAATTCTTTTTCAATGTTAGCGGTGAAAGAATAATCCATCACTTTATTAAAATGCAGGTTGAGAAAATCTGTAACAACCAATCCAAGATCAGTAGGGAACAATTTTGATTTTTCTGCTCCCGTATTTTCCAGTTCCGTAATTTTTTCAACCTTATCATCTTTTAATTTCAACACACGGAATTCCCTCTTTACCGCTTCCTTGTCTTTTTTCTCTACATAATTTCTTTTGATGATCGTAGAAATAGTGGGAGCGTAGGTACTCGGCCTTCCGATACCAAGTTCCTCCAGTTTCTTTACCAGCGAAGCTTCTGTATAACGTGCCGAATGTTTGGTGAATTTTTCGGTGGCAGTCATTTGTTTGAAATCAAGTTCTTGTCCAACCCTCAAATTCGGCAAACGGCTTTCATCTTCGTTCTCGTTCTCATCTTCGTCTGTGCTTTCCAGGTATACTTTTAAGAACCCGTCAAATTTTATCACTTCACCACTGGCAGATAATTCTTCGTTGTTGGTGCTGATATTTATTTTCGCAGTTGTTTTCTCCAGTTCTGCATCGCTCATCTGGCTGGCGATGGTACGTTTCCAGATCAGTTCATACAAACGGCTCAGTTCCGGGTCGTTCACAGTGCTGTTTTCCATGTAAGTTGGACGAATAGCTTCATGCGCTTCCTGTGCACTTTCATTTTTATTTTTATACTTGCGTACCTGCAGGTATTGATCACCGTAATTATTGTTGATCGCAGCTTTGATACCATCCATGGCAGTCTCACCAAGGTTCACACTATCGGTACGCATATAAGTGATCTTACCGCTTTCATACAATCTTTGTGCAAGCAACATCGTCTTGCTAACGCCATAACCAAGTTTACGGCTGGCTTCCTGTTGCAGGGTAGAAGTCGTGAAAGGCGCTGCCGGCGTACGTTTACCAGGCCTTACCTGTATATCTTTAACAGTATATTTTGCCCCGATGCAGCTTTGCAAAAATTTCTCTGCATCTGCCGATTCTGTATACCTGTTTCCTTCCGCTTTAAAATTGACTGTTTTATTATTAAGATCTGTTGCAGCAAGCAATGCTTCCACTTTAAAACTTCCAACAGCAGTGAACTGGTTTATTTCTCTTTCTTTTTCTGCGATCAGTTTCACAGCAACACTCTGAACACGGCCCGCACTCAATCCGCCCTGCTGGCCGATCTTGCGCCACAATACCGGGCTCAATTCAAAACCAACGATCCTGTCGAGCACCCTGCGTGCCTGTTGCGCATTCACCAGGTTCATATTTATAGTACGGGGATTCTGAACAGCTTTTTGAATAGCCGGTTTCGTGATCTCGTGAAAAACGATCCGCTTGGTTGTTTTCGGATCAAGGTTCAACACTTCTGCAAGGTGCCAGCTGATGCTTTCTCCTTCCCGGTCCTCATCCGATGCCAGCCATACTTCGTCAGATTTTTTGGCAATGCTTTTCAGTTCTCTCACCACCCGTTCCTTTTCAGCAGGAACAATATATTTCGGGTTGAAATTATTATTGATATCAATACCCATATCATTCTTCTCCAGGTCACGAATATGCCCATAACAACTTTTTACCTCAAAATCTTTTCCGAGGATGCCTTCAATTGTTTTGGCTTTTGCCGGTGACTCTACGATCAATAAGTTTTTTGCCATGTTTTTTTCTTAGTCTTTTTCTTTGTAAACCAGCTGTCGCAGCAGGTTTCATCATTCTTGCGTCGCACTCTTGTACAGCATACCATCATTCAAAAAATTCAGGTATCCGGTTCTTTAGCGCAGTGCAATATTACTTTAAAATTGAAAAATCCAAATTTTTGTTCCTGATTACGTGTAAACGGAGAACCCTTTACAAAAATTTCACAGCGTCTTTTAAAACGTTTTCATCGCGGTATATTTTACGATGCCCAAGTCCTTTTGTAATAACGAATTTTATATTGGAATGGTTGTCATCTTTTACTTTTAATGCATCAGCAAGCGGAGTTACATCATCATCTTCATCGTGAAACCATAAAACAGACGCTTTGATATTGTTCATCGCACGCCTGATGGAAAACCAGGGCGTGTCGTGACCGGTTCTTTCAAATACCAGTTCATCAACTTTTTTTCTGAGCTTTTCATCTTTCAATCCAAGCATGGCAAAAGCGCCATCAACAGCTGAACTTGTTTCAGTGGCAGGCGCTATCAAAACGATCTTTGTACTTGCATTGTGTTCCATTTTTTCCATTGCTAAAGAAACTGCAATACCACCAAATGAATGGGCCACATATCCGTTAATAGGCCCATATAGTTCATTTATTTGAATGATCAGTTCACAGTATTCAACAGCGTTTGTTGTTTTTCCTTCACTGGCACCATGTGCAGGCGCATCAAAAGCAAGTACTTCGTAGCCTTTTTCTATAAGTGGCGGCACATATTTATCAAAATTGTGGCAACTGGAAGAAAACCCATGTAATAATAATATTTTATGCTTTTGAGGATGATTGCACCTGTAACCTTTGATCGATCGGCCATCAAACGAAAATTCCAGTGCTTCTCCCTTGATGAACACTTCTTTATCCTTTACTTTCGTCTTCATCATGGGAGTGAGGAATATCCTGAGGGTCTCTTCAGCGGCTTTCCGGGTACTTATTGCCTTATAAAAATTGATTTTAGTACGAAAAAAGGCAATTGCCAGCTTTTGTTGTAATTTCATGAGCGTAAAGTTACTGTTTAAGCAAAAGAGTAGAACCACGAATAATACCAATATGATAAATCCGTTTTATATATGTGGGCAATTCATTGCCTTGCTTTATAAAACAAATATGTACCACCCATGAAAATTGTACTGATAGGATCGGGAAATGTTGCTACAACATTAGGGCGATTGATACAAAGAAACAATCACAAAGTAATTCAGGTTACCAGCAGGAATATAGTCCATGCAAAAATACTTGGCGATGAACTTCAATGTGAATACACAGATTATAACGGCGAACTGAATAAAACAGCAGACCTCTATATTATTGCGGTTTCTGATACAGCACTGAATGAATGTGTGCATCATTACAATATCCACGATAAACTGATCGTACATACTGCAGGTTCAGTATCTAAAGAAGTACTTAAAAATGTTTCCTATAATTATGGTGTGCTGTATCCATTGCAGAGCCTGCGAAAAGAAGTGGAAAACATTCCTGATATCCCATTTCTGATTGACGGCAACAATGAATGGGTTGTAAAACAGCTGCATGATTTTGCCCTCACACTTTCTCCATCTGTGCAGGTTGTTGGTGATGAAGACAGGCTGAAACTTCATGCCGCTGCCGTGATCGTAAGCAATTTTACCAATCACTTATATGCCATTGCAGAAGATTTCTGTATGCACGAACATATTAATTTTGATTTGCTGAAGCCATTGATCGTGGAAACTGCGGCACGAATCAAAAACCAGTCGCCGGGGGCTGTACAAACAGGACCGGCTGTACGCAAAGACATCAATACACTGGATAAACATTTACGGTTGCTGAGTAATTACCCGAAGTTAAAAACTACTTATCTGAGGTTGACGGACAGTATCATGAACCCCTAAACACGAATTAGCCGAATTTCACTAATTACACGAATTAAATACAATTGCAAAGCAATTCGTGTAATTCGCATAATTCGTGCTAAAAAAATCAATGATGCGGGAACACAATATCCGTCTGCACTTTATAAGGATCAGCTGCTTTTCCTTTGCTGTCGATCATTTCACCGACATAAATTTCATAAGGTGCTCCCGAAGCTTTCTTCTTGCTGTCTTTCAGCCATTCCCTTAATGCGCTGTAGCCTTCATAGGTAAGTTCATATGGCCCGTAGAAATGTGCAACAACGGCACTATCGCCACCAATGTTCTTAACAAATACATTCTTGGGCATTTTAGCAGGAACTTTGTTAACAGGTATCCCGGCTTCAAAAAAAAACGGCGCACTGCTGTTTTTGAACCAGGCCATTCTTGCGCCTGTTTTTACAAGTTTATTTTTTTTGATAACGTCTGCCAGTGTTTTTGTGTAAATATTGTTCAGTTTAAGTCCGATCCTTTCACTGGAACGGGCACTGTCTTTCATACACAAAATGATCTGTTTAATAGCAACGGTATCAGTGATATTGATGATCGGCGGCCGTTGGGCAATCTTATCCTTTTCGTCTTTTTTATGGGAAGAAGTATCAACTTTATAAATAATGGTTTCCGGTGAAACAGTTTTTTTGTCCTTTTCTGAATTACAACTACACAATAATATTGATATGCTGAAAAAGGAAAGGAGCATATTCTTTTCAGTCATAATTTTTCTGATAGACATTTGATATCGTTTTAAAACAGGTTTGGTTACAGGATCAAGGTTTTTGAATAAAATATTGCCCAATATTACAGATTATCGTGCCAAAATTCAGATTTTCCTTAATTGGTAATTTCCATTAGGTTTGCAATCCGAAATTTGCGGTATGTATAATATTACGTTTAAGTTTGAACAGAAGGGGCTGGAGCCGGTAAGTATAAAAGCGGTAGATGCCGGCCAGTCGATACTGGAAGTTGCATTAAAGAATGATATTGAGCTTCATCATAACTGCGGTGGCGTTTGCGCCTGCAGTACCTGTCACCTCTATGTAGAAGCCGGGGAAGATTACCTGGAAGAGCTGAGCGACAGGGAAGAGGATTTTATCGACAGGGCCATAAACCCACGCCTAAATTCGAGGTTGGGATGCCAGTGTGTATTGCAGGATGGCGATGGTGACGTGACTGTTACGTTGCCTGATCAGACACAATTTTTAGGAGAATAAAACTAATTAATAGATTTGATGATTTGGTGATTTGATAATGAAGATCATTGCATTCAATCATCAAATTATCACATTATCAAATTATCAAATAAAATGGCTTTCGAATTACCTATACACTGGAGAGATTATGAAGATATTGCCATGAAACTATACGAGCGTTTCGGCGATGATTTTGGTGAAGCACAGATATACCGTATCCGCTTTACCGACCTGCTTAAATGGGTGTTGGAAATACCGAATTTTGTAGGTAAGCCCGAAGAAAGCAATGAAGGGCACCTTGAAATGATCCAGAGTACCTGGGTTTATGAATGGAGAGATGCGCAGAAATAGTTTCGGAGTTGATAAAGTTAATGAGTTAACCTGGGCATTTGCTTTATCAACCAATCAACTAAGTTAACATTATCAACCAGCAACCATGAATGTACTGGCCAATTTCAAAGAAATAAAAGCATTTGTACTTGATGTTGACGGAGTGCTGACAGATGGCAGCCTTTTGTTACTGGAAGACGGGCAGATGGTCCGGAAGATGAATATCAAGGATGGATATGCATTACAGCTTGCCATAAAAAAAGGGTATCATATCCTCGTGATCTCGGGAGGAAATTCCGAAGCAGTGAAACTTCGTTTACAGAAGCTGGGTGTAGTGGAAGTTTTTATGAATGTTTCTGACAAAGAAAAAATACTGCTTGAATATGTTTCCAGGTATAATTTAAAGTGGGAAGAGGTTTTATACATGGGCGACGATATACCCGACCTGGTGCCAATGAAAATTGTGGGATTGCCATGTTGCCCCGCAGATGCCGTGCCTGAGATAAAAAGTATTTCACATTATGTGTCGCAGGTTAATGGCGGATATGGATGTGTGAGGGATGTTATTGAAAAAGTACTAAAGCTCAATGGCTACTGGAACCTCGACAGTTCAGTGCCTTCCAGGTAATAAGTGATCCGGGGTATTTAAATACCAGGATTGATGCTAATTTAGCAGCCAGAAAACAACCAATGAAATTATTAGTTGCATTTTTACGACTCATTCGCTGGCCAAATCTTGTATTCATTGCGGTTACCCAATGGTTATTTTATTTTTGTGTTGTTGATTCGCTTTGGCTGAAGAATGGATCCGGATTGATTTTTTTTTCCTCACAACATTTACTTTTTTATTTATTGATAGCAGCTTCAGTAATGATCGCTGCAGCAGGATATATCATCAACGATTATTTTGACCTGCAGATCGACGTCGTGAACAAGCCGGATAAAGTTGTTGTTGACAGGGTTGTGAAGCGCCGCTGGGCCATTGTCTGGCACCTGGTATTTTCAACAGCAGGAGTTATTGCCAGTTTTTTTATCAGTTATAAAACCGGGAGTTACCTCATCGTAACAGCAAATATTTTTTGTGTGTTGCTGTTGTGGGTGTATTCAACAACGTTCAAAAAGAAATTGCTGACTGGTAATATCATTATCGCTGCCCTTACTGCATGGGTAATCGTAGTGGTTTATTATTTTGCCGGTGCCGATATTATTAATTACGATGGGTTTTATGAAAGTGCCCATCCTTTTGACATCAGGAAGCTATACAAACTCACCATTTTATATGCAGGTTTTGCATTCATCATTTCATTGATCAGGGAAGTTGTAAAAGACCTGGAAGATATGTACGGTGATGCCAAATATAATTGTAAAACAATGCCAATCGTATGGGGAGTGCCGGCTGCAAAAGTATTCTCAGCAGTATGGATCGTGGTATGTATCGCATTGCTTGGCATTGTTCAATTGTATGCCTGGCAATCCGGCTGGTGGATCAGTGCCTTGTATTCTATCATCCTTATCATTTTACCTTTGATATTTATTTTAAAGGACCTGTACAAAGCAACCATCCCTGCCGATTATCATAAACTCAGCCGGCTGATCAAACTTGTGATGCTGACAGGTATCTTATCTATGTTGTTCTTTAAATTTTCAGGTTGATGTTTACACAGAAAATAATACTGGCTTCACAATCACCACGACGCAAACAATTACTTGAATGGGCAGAGATAGCCTGTGACGTTATGGTGAGTGATACTGATGAATCATTTCCTGCTGATCTTTCTTTTGAGGATGCAGCGATTCACATTGCCCGCAACAAGGCATTGGCGGTAATGGCAAAGAATGATTTCTCCATTCCTGTATTGGCAGCAGATACCATTGTTGTTTGTGATGAAACGATCATTGGCAAACCCAAAGACCGGGAAGATGCGATCCGCATCCTGGAAAAACTTTCTGGCAAAACACACAAGGTCATAACGGCAGTGGTTATACTATCAGGCGAAAAGGAAATTTCTTTTGCAGATACAACCCGGGTAACATTTCATCCGCTTACAAAAGAACAGGTTATTTTTTATGTAGATAAATACAAGCCTTACGATAAAGCCGGCGCTTATGCCATCCAGGAATGGATCGGTGTTGTAGGGATCAAATCCATTGAAGGTGATTTTTACAATGTAATGGGATTGCCCGTAAGCAGGGTGATACAGGAGCTGGGCTTGTTATAATTGCCCGGTCTGACGGCTATCGCCGTACCGACCTTAGCACTCGGCACCGCAGCACGGTCAGACTGCGAAAACTTTCTTAATTTATATTCCTCATTTCTTATTCCTTATTTCTCTGCAGGAAAACACTTCTATTCACAGTTGATTTTCTCTTGGTTCCCATAAACAGCATCTGTATTTTGAATGTTCAACTACTGAACTATTGAACCAATAAACCAGTAAACCCTATGACCGAACGTTTACTACAATACATCTGGCAGTTCCGGTATTTCAATACAGGCCTTTTACAAACAACTGATCAGCAAACACTGGAAATAATACAACCAGGTTTATATAATACCAACCAGGGCCCCGATTTTCTGAATGCCAAAATAAAGGTAAATGATACCACCTGGGCCGGAAGCATTGAACTTCATATAAACAGTTCCGACTGGCTGCAACACAATCACAGCAATGACAGGAATTACAGGAATGTTATCCTGCATGTTGTTTGGAATAATGATAAAGAACTGAACCTTCCGTTTCCCACACTCGAACTTCAAAACAGGATATCTAAATTACTCATAAGAAAATATGATGAACTGATGCAGGGCACAACATTCATTCCCTGTGAAAACCAGGTAAGTCAGGTAAATGAACTTACCATTGTTTTATGGAAAGAGAGATTGCTCATAGAACGTTTGCAAAACAAAACAGTTTATATCGAAACCCTGTTAAAACAAAGTAACCGCCATTGGGAAGAAATATTGTGGTGGATGCTTGCCCGCAATTTCGGCACAAAGATCAACAGCGATGCTTTTGAAAAAATGGCAAAGAGCCTTTCGCTGAACATGCTCTCGAAACATAAGAACCAGTTGCATCAACTGGAAGCATTGCTTATGGGACAATCGGGCTTACTGGATATGCATTTTGAAGATCAATATCCGTTAATGCTCCAGAAAGAATATCGCTTTCTGCAAAAGAAATACGGGCTTAATAAAATTCATGAACCTGTTCATTTTTTGCGGATGCGCCCGGCAAATTTTCCAACACTTAGGCTGGCACAACTTGCAGTGTTGATACAACAAAGCAGGCTGTTGTTTTCATCCATTACAGAAGCAGCATCATTTGAAGATGCAGAAAAACTATTCTTTGTAACCGCAAATGATTACTGGCATTATCATTATGCTTTTAACGAAGCCGGAACATTTAAAAAGAAATCTCTTGGTAAACAGATGATACAGAATATCATGATCAACACCGTGGTTCCGGTTATATATGCTTACGGTCATGTTACTAATACAGAAATATATAAGACCAAAGCATTGAAATGGATGGAACAGATAGCTGCAGAAAACAATAGCATAACAAAGGGATTCGGGAGGCTTGGTATAGAAAATAAAACTGCTTTTGATTCCCAGGCGCTGATACAATTGAAAAATGAATATTGTGATCAGAAACGTTGTCTGCAATGTGCGATCGGAAATAAGTTACTAAACCCGATGCCTCGTTAATAACATTAAATATTAAACAACCAACATGTAAATGCCACAAATGAAAACAACATATGTAACGCTTTATTCGTGCATTCGTGGCATAATATTCAACAAGATCACCAGTTGTAATCAACGATCACTTCAATATCCGGGTGCAGGCTTTTCATCACCGGGCAGTTATCCCCGATCTTCTGAAGCAGTTCTTTATCATTTTCGGCTAAATTTAACTTTTCGGGAAACTGAACCGAAACCTCGATTTTCCCAATGCGCCTGGGATTGCTGAGCATATGTTTTGTAACAGCCAGCCTTGTATCGGAAAGGTCAAGCTGCATATCATTGGCCCTGATACCGATCGTGGTAATGATACAGGTTGCCAGTGCTACACAAAGAGTATCGGTAGGACTAAAACGTTCTCCCTTGCCCCGGTTATCGGTAGGAGCATCGGTTTCAATGATGGTTCCGCTTTGCACATGTGTACATTCGCAGCGCAGATCACCTTTATAAATAACAGAAGCAGTCATGAGTTTATTTTTATGTTGGAAATCAGCTGT
>Ga0209023_10002234_pt1 | contig 24579 bp, 23 predicted proteins | sample LakOneMetagenome_FD_187468 | JGI IMG/M metagenome (GOLD analysis project Ga0209023, IMG submission 187468) | Freshwater and sediment microbial communities from Lake Erie, Canada (SPAdes) (version 2) | ecosystem: Environmental > Aquatic > Freshwater > Lentic | place: Lake Erie, Canada... | reverse complement strand
AAAATGCCGTGGTATCACGGCTCGACGCTGATGGCGCATCTTGAAACCGTGCCGGTGGGCGATGATCTCGACACCAAGCCCTTCCACATGCCGGTGCAATGGGTGAACCGGCCCAACCAGAATTTCCGCGGCTTCTCCGGCACCATCGCTTCGGGCACCGTGAAGCCAGGCGATGCCATCAAGGTGATGCCCTCGGCGCGCACCTCGACCGTGACGTCCATCGTCACCTATGGCGGCGATCTGGCGGAAGCCAAGGCCGGGCAATCCATCACGCTGACGCTCGCTGATGAAGTGGACGCCAGCCGCGGTGACGTGATCTCGATTGCCAATGATCCGGTGGAGGTCTCAGACCAGTTTGAAGTGGAGATCCTGTGGATGGGCGATGAGCCCATGCTGCCGGGCCGCCCCTATCTCATCAAGTCAGGCACCTCGCTGATCCCCGGCTCGCTCGAGGAATTGAAGTTCAAGGTGAACGTCAACACCATGGAGCATGTGGCGGCGAAGAGCCTGTCGCTGAACGAGATCGGCGTGTGCAATCTCGAACTCGACAAGCCGCTGGCCTTCGCGCCCTATAAGGAAAACAAGCAGCTCGGCTCCTTCATCATCATCGACCGTTTCTCCAACAACACGGTCGGCATGGGGCTCATCCACTTTGCGCTGCGCCGCGCTGCCAACATTCACTGGCAGGCGGTGGATGTGAGCAAGGACTCGCGCGCCGCCCTTTCCGGCCAGAAGCCGGCGATCCTGTGGTTCACCGGGCTTTCGGGTGCCGGCAAATCGACGATCGCCAATCTGGTCGAGAAGAAGCTGCACGCTCAAGGGCACATGACCTATCTGCTCGATGGCGACAACATCCGCCATGGCCTCAACCGCGACTTGGGCTTCTCCGATGCCGACCGCGTGGAGAATATCCGCCGCGTGGCCGAAGTCTCGAAGCTGATGGTGGATGCGGGGCTGATCGTGCTCGTCTCGTTCATCTCGCCGTTCCGGTCTGAGCGCCTGATGGCGCGCGAAATGGTGGCGGAGGGAGAGTTCGTCGAGGTCTTCGTGGATACGCCGCTGGTCGATGCCGAAAAGCGCGACGTGAAGGGGCTCTATGCCAAGGCGAGGCGCGGCGAGATCAAGCACTTCACCGGCATTTCATCGGCTTACGAGGCGCCGGAGCGCCCCGAAATCCGCATCGATACGGTGATTACGCCGGCCGAAGCGGCCGCCAGCCGCATCGTGGCCTATCTCGCGGAAACGGGAAGGCTCAGCAAGGGCTGAGCCTTTCGGCGTTTACTTGATCATGTAAATGTAAGCTGTGCTGACGTTGTAACGCTCGGCCAGCTTGGTGACGGGAACGCCCTTCTTGCGCTGGGCGAGAATCTCGGCGCGCATCTTCTTCGCCTCGACGGCGGTGCGGCGGTTGCGCTTGCCCTTGCCGGACTTTGACGCCTTGACGGGAGCGGGCGCCTTGGCGGCCTGGTCAAGAAGCTTCTGCGCGGTTGCGATGATCTTCTTCAAATTGGAAGTTTGCCGCTTGGTCAGGTACATGCGTTTTCATCCATGTTGTGATGTGAATGACCCCGCCTAGCGCGGTTGGACGCGCGAATCAATTCAAATCGGCTGCGAAGTTAGATGGAGATCGAGCAGATCGAGCCGGTCGTTACCAAAGTAAAGTTTCGCCCCCGTATCAACAGTGGGCACGCCGAACACGCCGCGGGCAATGGCTTCCTGCGTATTCAAGGCGATAAGCTCCTTGTAAGTTTCACTTTGCGCCGCTGCCTTCGCGGCGTTTCCGTCAAGCCCGCAGTCTTCCGCCCATGATGCAAGTTGATCGAGGCTGCTGATATCGCCCTCTTCCGCCCAATAGCCAAGCAGCACGCGCTTGACGAAAGATTCGGCCTTGTTTTGTTCCGCTGCCCACAGGCAGGCGCGCAAGGCGCGCGAATTGCGCAGCGGGTATTGTGAGTGATAGTGGACACTAAGCTTCTGCAATGCCGCCCAGTCCTGCAGGTCCTGCTGATACCAGGCGACGAAGGCGGGATTGGCCTCAAGAGGCCGCCGCCCGTTGATCTGCTCCGCCATGGTGGGAAGATGGAGCGGCCGCCACAGCAACTCACGCTTGTGCTTTCGCGCCAGATCGCCGATCCGGTGCGCGGCTAGGTAGCACCAGGGCGAATGCACATCGAACCAGAAGGTGAGCGTCACGCGAGAATGTCCATGCGCTTTTCCTCCGCCCACTGACGAAGTTCAACCTTGCGGATCTTGCCCGATGGCGTGAGCGGAAAATTATCCACTTTGTAAATCACCGCCGGAGCCTTGAACTTGGCGATCCGCGAGGCGCAAAAGGCGCGGAGTTCATCGGCCTTTGCATCCTGAGCAAGCGCCACGGCGGCGGCCACCGCCTCGCCATAATAATCGTCCTTCACCGCGAAGACGGCGATCTGCGCCACGGCGGGATGCTGCTGCAGCACATTCTCGATCTCGGCGGGATAGATGTTCTCGCCGCCGCGGATGATCATGTCGCGGAGACGCCCGCCCGCCACAACGAGACGGCCATCGGACCGCAGGGAGCCAAGGTCGCCGCTGCGCAGCCAGCCACCGGGCAGGATCGTTTCCGCCGTGTCTTCGGGCTTCTTGTAATAACCTTCCATCACCATGGGGCCGCGCGCCTGCACCTCGCCGATTTCGCCATCGGGCATGGGGACAAGCGACACCGGATCAACGATCCGCACCTCATAACCGGGGAGAATTTCGCCCGCCGTTTCCCAGCGCAGGGGATCATCATGGCGCGGGCAGGCAAAGAGCGTGGCGCCTTCGGTCTGCCCGTAGACCTGGGCAAGGCCCGGCATCGGAAATTCTTCCGCGCAACGCTTCAGCACATCCGGATTGCAATCGGCTCCGCCGCAGGATCCGGCGCGCAGGCTCGAAAGGTCATAATTCTTCCGCGCCGGATGATCGAGCATGGCGAGATAGGAGGTGGGAACGCCCGACATGAAGGTGCAGCGCTCAGTCTCGATCACCTTGAACATCAGTTCGGGATCAAAGCTCGGCACGCCCACATAGGCGCCGCCGAATTGCAGCGTGCCCTCGATGTTCATGATGCAGCCCGCGCAATGAAAGAGCGGAATGATCGACGTCCAGCGGTCGCCGGTGCGGAAGCCCATGCGGGTGGCGGCACCGCGCGCATCCATCATCATGGCGCGATGCGAGAGGAGCGCGCCCTTGGGAAACCCCGTGGTGCCCGAGGTATAAAGCAGCGCCGCCACGGAAGCGGGATCAGAGGCAGCGGGCGTGAATTGATGCGCTTCGGCGATGAGCTGGGGATAGTCCTCTTCCAGCGTGAAGACGTGCTGCAGCAGCGGCAGCTCTGGCCGGAGCGCCGTGACATTTTCGAGATAGGGATTGGAGCGGTAGCTGGTGGAGCAGATCAGCGCGCGCGCATCGGACTGTTTCAGCGCATAGGCGAGATCATCCTTGCGGTAATGTGTGTTGAGCGGCACGAACACCGCCCCCAGCGCCGCGCAGGCCATCTGCACCACCGGCCATTCCACGCGGTTTTCCGCCAGAAGCGCAATGTGGTCCTCAGCCTTGAGACCGCGCGCCGCAAGTGCCGCGGCGAGCGCCAGCGCCTCATCATGATAGCGGCGGAAACTGTAGCGGGCCCCCTGATGCGGAAACACCAGCGCATCGGCATCAGGCCATTGAGCGGCGGCGCGCGTGAGCGCCGGCCAGGGGTGATCGAAGATTTCTAGCGGCATCCCAGATCCGGAAGAAGCTGCGGCACGAAAGGATCGAAGGCAGCGGAGGCAACCAGCCCCGCGACCGCTTCCGTATCGGTGGCGAATTCACGGTCTTCATCACGCCGCGCCGCCTTGCTGCGGATTAAGAGATGCGCCGCTTCGAGAATGACCGATGAGGCGAGCGGCCGCCGGAATTCGAAACCTTCCGCCGCCGCCATCATTTCAATGGCGATGATGCGCGAGAGATTGGCGTTCATCGGCCCCAGACGGCGCGCACCATGGGTGGCCATCGAGACATGATCTTCCTGATTGGCGGAGGTAGGTGCCGAGTCAACAGAAGCCGGATGCGACATCTGCTTGTTCTCGCTCATCAGCGCGGCGGCGGTGCATTGCGGGATCATGAAGCCCGAGTTGAGGCCGGGATTGCGGATGAGGAAGGGCGGCAGAAGCGAAATCGTCGTGTCGATCAGCGCCGCGATGCGCCGCTCGGCGAGCGATCCCATTTCGGCAATCGCCATGGCGATCATGTCAGCCGCGAAGGCCACGGGCTCGGCGTGGAAATTGCCGCCCGACAGCACCGCGCCATCTTCGGCGAAGACCAGCGGATTGTCGGAGACCGCATTGGCTTCGATCATCAGCGTGCGCGCCGCATTGGCGAGAAGATCAAGACAGGCGCCCATCACCTGCGGCTGGCAGCGGAAGGAATAGGGATCCTGCACGCGGTCATCATTCTCGAGATGCGAGGCGCGGATGGCACTGCCGGCCAGGAGCCGGCGGAAATGTGCCGCTGTCAAAGTCTGGCCGGGATGCGGGCGCAGCGCGTGGATGCGCGGATCAAACGGCGTATCGGAGCCCATGACGGCATCAACCGACATGGCGCCGGAAAGGATCGCGGCGGCGGCATTACGCTCCGCCCCAATCAGCCCCGAGAGCGCCAGCGCGGTTGAAACCTGCGTGCCGTTCAGAAGCGCGAGCCCCTCCTTGGGGCCAAGCGGCACCGGCACCACCATGGCGCGCCTGAGAGCTTCGGCACCGGGAACGCGCTGGCCCTGGGCCATCGCCTCGCCCTCGCCGATCAGCACGAGACTCATATGCGCGAGAGGGGCCAAGTCGCCCGATGCCCCAACCGAGCCCTGGCCCGGAATGACGGGAAGCACATCGGCATTGATGAGGGCGGCAAGTGTCTGCATCGCCACCAGCGAAATGCCCGAAGCACCCTGCGCCAGCGAGTTGAGCTTCATCAGCATGATGAGGCGCACCACGGCTGGATCAAGCGGCGCACCCACGCCCGCCGCATGCGAGCGGACAATGTTGATCTGCAGCGCGTTCAAATCCTTTGCCGCGATGCGCGTCTTGGCCAGCTTGCCGAAGCCGGTGTTGACGCCATAGATCGCGTCACCCGTAGCAAGGAGCCGCGTGACGGTTTCGGCGCTTCGTTCAATGCGCGCACGGGCGCTGGCTGTGAGTTCAACCTGGATGGGGCCGGCCAGTGCGGCCTTCACATCATCAAGGCTCAATGGCGTATCGCCGATGCGGATCATGTCATCAGTCTCCGGACGGTGTTGCGGAAGCGGGTTTCAATCTTCTCTTCGCGGATGTGGCGGCCGTTCTTCACCAGTTGCGCACCGGCCACGAACATATGCGCCACAGCGGCATTGCCGGCAGAAAAAATCCAGCTGTCGAGCAATTGGTCATCGCTCCGGCCAATGAGCGAGGGATGCTCCGTGTCGAGCACGGCGATATCGGCGCGGTGGCCTTCGGCAATCGCGCCCACCGGCTGCGCCATGGATTTGGCGCCGCCTTTCAACGCCGCCTCATAGAGCGTGCGCCCGGTCGATGCGCCGGGGCTCAAGGCCAGCGCATTGCGTGTGCGGTCGCGGAGCCTTTGCGAATATTCGAGCATGCGCAGATCTTCTGATGGCGAGACGGTGATGTGGCTGTCGGAGCCGATGGCGATGGCGCCACCGTCCTTCATGTAATGCGTGGCGGGGAAAACGCCGTCGCCGAGATTGGCTTCCGTTGTGGGGCACAGGCCTGCGATGGCGCCGGATGATGCAAGGCGCTGCGTCTCACGCGCCGTCATGTGGGTGGCGTGAATGGCCGTCCAGCGCGGCGAGAGATCGAAATTCTCCAAGAGCATCTCGACCGGCCTAAGACCTGAGAAAGAGACGCAATCCTCAACTTCCTTCACCTGCTCCGCCACATGGATATGAACCGGCGCATCGGGTGCGATGCCGTTCAGCACCTCCTTCAGCAGGGCGGGTGTTGTGGCGCGGAGCGAATGCGGCGAGATGCCGAGCCGCCGCAGCGGATTGATCGCTGAGGCCTTGGCCAGCGTCTCTTGCATGCGGAGATAGCTGTCCGCCCCATGAATGAAGCGGCGCTGGCCGTCGACCGGCGGCTGCCCGCCGAAGCCGCCATAAGCATAGAGTGTCGGCAAGAGCGTGATGGCGATGCCCGCCTGCTCCGCCGCCGAGAGGCAGCGCAGCGAGAGTTCCGCCGGTTCATCATAAGGCGTGCCATCGGGCTGGTGGTGGAGATACTGGAACTCGCCTACGACCGAGAAGCCGGATTTCAGCATCTCGACATAAAGCTGCGCCGCCACCGCCTCGAGATCATCGGGCCCGAGCCTGAGCGCAAAGCCATACATCACCTCGCGCCAGGTCCAGAAACTGTCGGCACCCGGGCCCGCCTTTTCCGCCAGCCCCTGCATCAGCCGCTGATGCGCGTGGGAATGGACATTGGGCATGGCGGGAACGGCAGCGCCTTTGATCTTGCGCCCGCCCCGCCCGCCCGGTGTAACGGACTGGATCATGCCATCCGCCCCGATGGCGACGGTCACGTCCCTCGCCCAGCCTTCCGGGAGCAGCGCCTGCGCGAAATGCAATTTTTGGCTTTCCATGTCGCGCACTATACTGTATATACAACCTTATACAAGTGGATTCTGGCATGCTCCTCACCAACCTCACCCTCGCGACCATGACCGGCGGCTATGGCCTGATGCCCAATGCCGCTGTGCTCGTGGAGGACGGCCTGACCCGCTGGGTGGGACCGGCGGCGGATGCGCCCAAGGGGAAGGCCATCGACTGCGGCGGCCGGCTGCTCACCCCCGGCCTGATCGACTGCCACACCCACCTCGTCTATGGCGGCAACCGCGCCAATGAGTTTGAACTGCGCCTGACCGGTGTTCCCTATGCCGAGATCGCCAAGGCGGGCGGCGGCATCATGGCGACGGTGCGCGCCACCCGCTCATCCAGCGATGAAGAATTGGCCGAAAGCGCATTGAAGCGACTCGACTCTTTGCTGGCCGAGGGCGTGACCACCATCGAAATCAAATCCGGCTACGGTCTCGACCACGATACCGAACTCCGCATGCTGAAGGTGGCGAAGGCACTGGAGAAGGAGCGTCCCGTCTCCGTCACCACCACCTATCTGGGCGCCCATGCGCTGCCGCCGGAGTTTAAGGAGAAGCGTGAGGAATACCTGAATATCGTTAAAAATCGGGTGCTTCCGGAAGTTTCCAGACTCAAGGCGGCGGACGCCGTTGATGCCTTTTGTGAAGGCATTGCCTTCTCGGTTGAGGAAGTTGAATCAGTTTTTGAAGTGGCGAAAAAGCTGGGCCTGCCGGTCAAGCTGCACGCCGAACAGCTCTCGAACTTGGGCGGCTCCGCCATGGCCGCCCGCCATGGCGCGCTGTCGGCCGACCACATCGAATATCTGGACGAGGCGGGCGTTGAGGCCTTGGCCGCCGCGGGCACCGTGGCCGTGCTGCTGCCCGGCGCCTTCTATTACCTCCGCGAAAAACAGGCCCCGCCGGTCGAAGCCCTCCGCAAGGCCGGCGTGCCCATGGCGGTGGCGACCGACTTGAACCCCGGCACCTCGCCCATCCATTCCGTCCTGACAGCCATGAACATGGCCTGCGTGCTCTTCGGCCTGACGCCGGAAGAGGCGCTGCTCGGTGTCACCGCCAACGCCGCTCGGGCCCTGGGGTTCAAGGATCGCGGCCGCATCGCCCCGGGCCTCCGCGCCGACCTGGCACTCTGGGATGTGCCCCGCCCCGGCGACCTCGCCTACCCGCTGGGCTTCAATCCCTTGGCCGCCGTGATCCAGAACGGCCGGCTGGTGCGCGGAGACCTCGCATGAGCGACGCCCAGCCTCTTTATGCGCGGGTGAAGGATCACATCGTCACCCAGATCAGAAGCCGTAAGCTGGCGCCCGGAAGCCGCGTGCCTTCCGAGAACGAGCTGGTGGAGAGCTTCGGCATCAGCCGCATGACGGCCAACCGGGCGCTCCGCGAATTGACGGCGGAAGGCTTCGTGGACCGCGTGCCGGGTGTGGGCACCTTCGTGAAGGAACCGCCCGCCCGCACCAGCATGATGGAGCTTCGCAACATCGCCGAGGAGATCGAGCAGCGGGGCCATCGCCACACGGCGCGCATCGTGCACCGCGAGCAGATTACTTCGCCGCCGCCGCTGACCGAGGCCTTCGAGCTTCGCCTGCCCAGAAGCGTCTATCACCTCCGCCTCGTGCATGAGGAGAATGGCATGCCGGTGCAGATCGAGGACCGCTATGTGAACCCCGCCGTGGCGCCCGATTTCCTCACCCAGGATTTCAGCCACACCACGCCCACCGCCTATCTGGTGGCGACGCTTCCCGTTGATGAGCTGGAACATACCGTTGAAGCCGCGATGCCGACGCCCGAGCAGCAGCGCCTTTTGGGGATAGGCCCTGAAGAACCCTGTCTCGTCCTCCACCGCCGCTCATGGAGCGAGGGGCAGGTCGTGACCGTCGCCACCCTCACCTATCCCGCCAGCCGCTACGCCCTTTACAGCCGTTCCCGCACCCAGCCCAACGGCCAGCCACAATCCTGAAGGAGACCCAAATGACCACCCGCCGCGACAATTCACGAGTCATCAAGGCCGCCACCGGCACCACGCTCTCGGCCAAATCCTGGCTGACCGAAGCGCCGCTCCGCATGCTGATGAACAATCTCGATCCGGGCGTTGCCGAGCGGCCCGAGGAGCTCGTCGTCTATGGCGGCATCGGCCGCGCGGCCCGTAACTGGGAAGCCTTCGACCGCATTGTCGCCTCGCTCAAATCTCTCGAAGAGGATGAGACGCTGGTGGTGCAATCGGGAAAGCCCGTCGGCATTTTCCGCACCCACAAGGATGCGCCGCGCGTGCTGATCGCCAATTCGAACCTCGTGCCGCACTGGGGCAACTGGGACTATTTCAACGAGCTCGATAAGAAGGGGCTCATGATGTATGGCCAGATGACGGCCGGCTCATGGATCTATATCGGCACGCAAGGGATCGTGCAGGGCACTTACGAAACCTTCGCCGAAGTGGGCCGCAAGCATTATGGCGGCAGCCTCAAGGGCAAATGGATTCTGACGGCGGGCCTTGGCGGCATGGGGGGCGCGCAGCCGCTCGCCGCCACCATGGCGGGCGCTTCGATGATCGCCATCGAATGCCAGCCCTCGCGCATCGATTTCCGCCTGCGCACCCGCTACCTCGACACCAAGGCCTCGACCATCGACGAGGCGCTGGAAATCATTGACCGTGCCCACAAGGAGGGCAAGGCAATCAGCGTCGGGCTTCTCGGCAATGCCGCCGAGATCGTGCCGGAAATGGTGAAGCGCGGCATCCGCCCCGATGCGGTGACCGACCAGACCTCGGCGCATGATCCCGTCAACGGCTATCTCCCGGCCGGATGGACGCTGGCGGAATGGGAAGACAAGCGCGTGACCGATCCGCAGGCGGTGAAGGCCGCCGCCATGGCCTCGATGAAGGTGCATGTGCAGGCGATGCTCGACTATTGGCACATGGGCGTTCCCACCCTCGACTATGGCAACAACATCCGCCAGATGGCGCTGGAAATGGGCCTCAAGCACGCCTTCGATTTTCCGGGCTTCGTGCCGGCCTATATCCGCCCGCTGTTCTGCCGCGGCATCGGCCCCTTCCGCTGGGCCGCCCTCTCGGGCAACCCCGAAGACATCTACAAGACCGACCAGCGCGTGAAGGAACTGATCCCCGACGACAAGCATCTCCACAACTGGCTCGACATGGCGCGCGAGAGGATCGCCTTTCAGGGCCTGCCCGCCCGCATCTGCTGGGTGGGCCTGGGGCAGCGCCATCGCCTTGGCCTCGCCTTCAACGAGATGGTGAAGAACGGCGAAGTGGAAGCGCCCATCGTGATCGGCCGCGATCATCTGGATTCAGGCTCCGTCGCCTCGCCCAACCGCGAGACGGAAGCGATGAAGGACGGCTCCGATGCCGTATCGGATTGGCCGCTGCTCAACGCGTTGCTCAACACCGCGAGCGGCGCCACCTGGGTGTCGCTGCATCATGGCGGCGGCGTCGGCATCGGCTATTCGCAACATGCCGGCATGGTCGTCGTGGCCGATGGCACCGATGATGCGGCGAGACGGCTCGAGCGTGTGCTGTGGAACGATCCCGCGACCGGCGTGATGCGCCATGCCGATGCGGGCTATGAGATCGCCATCGACTGCGCCCGTGAACAGGGCTTGAAGCTGCCATCGCTTGGCGCATAATTGAAATCAAACAGAGGAGGAGACTACCCATGAATAAGCGTTATCTGGTTTCCGCCGCAGCAAGCCTGGCACTCATGCTTGGCTTCGCCGCGGTGCCGGCGAAGGCCGATCAGCTCGCCGATATCAAGGCGGCCGGCAAGATCGTCGGCGCTACCGAAATGCACTTCGCGCCCTTCGATATTCTCGACGGCACCGAATTCAAGGGCATTGACCGCGAGCTGATTGACGAGGTTGCCAAGGAACTGGGCGTCAAGGCGGAATACATGGATCTGCCCTGGGAATCGGTGCTGCCGGGCCTCGAAGCCAAGAAGTTCGACCTGGCGTCGGCGCCGGTCACCATTACCGCTGAGCGTTTGAAGCGTTATGCCTTCACCCTGCCGATGGGCGATGCCACGGTGGCGCTGGTCAAGAAGGCCGGCGACACCAGCATCAACAAGCCGGAAGATTTCGCCGGAAAGGCAGTTGGCTCGCAGAAGGGCTCGGCCCAGCTTGAACAGCTCAAGGCGTTTTCAGCCACCCTGCCCTCGCCCATCGACGTGCGCGAATATGTGAACCAGGATGAAGCGCTGGCCGATCTCGCGGCGGGCCGTATCCAGGGCGTCGCCAACTCGCTGCCGCTCATGGGCTATGCCGCCGTGCAGCGGCCCGATACGTTCGCCCTCGTGCTTCCGCCCTTCGGCGCCAAGAAATATTTTGCCTGGGTGCTGCGGCCGGGCGATGATTCAAAGAGCCTGCAGGAGGCGATCAACGCCGCATTCCTCAAGATGGAAAGCGATGGCCGCATGGAGGCCATTCAGAAGAAGTGGCTGGGCGTGATGCCCGATCTGCCGAAGACGCCGCCGGACGTGAAGTAAGCAAGCTTTTCCCAAATCCCGTCATTCCGGCGAAGGCCGGAACCCGCCTCAACCATGGGCCCCGGCTTCGGCCGGGGTGACGGATGGAAGTTTCATGCGGAGCGCATCACGGAATGCAAGCATCGCTTAACGCCGCTCTCCACGCGCTGCCATATCTCGCCATGGCGGCGCGCTGGACCTTGCTCCTGTCGCTCGGCGGCATGGCGATCGGCGTGGTGCTTGGCACCTTCGTCTGCGCGGCGCGGATTTCGAAATTCACCGCACTCCGGTGGTTCGGGCTTCTCTATGTGAGCTTCTTCCGCGGCGTGCCGCTGCTGGTGCAGCTGATCGCCTTCTTCTTCTTTCTGCCGCATATCGGCATCGACCTTCCTGCTCCCGCTGCCGCAATCCTTTCGATCGGCATGTGCTCTGCCGCCTATGCCGCCGAGATTATTCGCGGCGCCCTGCAGGCGATTTCGCCGGGCCAGCGCGAAGCCGCCGACGTTCTCGGCATCCCGCCCCTGGCCTTGTGGCGGCGCATTCTCCTGCCGCAAGCCATGCGCATCGCCACGCCCTCGCTCATCAGCGAGCTGATTCTTCTTGTGAAAGTCTCCTCACTGGCGTCGGTCGTCGGCATCGGCGAAATCACCCGCATGGCCGAAAACATCACCGGCCAGACCTATCGCCCGCTGGAAACCTACCTGATGGCGGCGGTGGTTTATCTCTGCATCAATGTGGTGATCGCCCTTCTGGGCCGCGCCGCCGAAAACCGTCTGGCGGTGGCCTGACATGGAATGGGACCTCTTCGCCAAATACGGCCCCGACCTGCTCTCGGGCTTTGGCGTCACCATTGCCTGCTGGATCACCGGCGCCATCGGCGGCATGGCGCTGGGCTTCGTGATCGCCTGCGTCTGGCAATGGTCGGGCAAAGCGGTGCGCGCCGTGCTGCGGATTTATATCGAGGCGATCCGCGGCACGCCGTTCATGATCCAGCTGTTCATTCTCTATTACGGCGGGCCGCATTTCGGCCTGGTGCTCAATCCCGTGCCCGCTGGCATTCTAAGCTTCATCGTCTATGGCAGCCCCTATTTCGCGGAGATCTTCCGCGCCGGCTTCCTCGCCGTGCCCAACGGCCAGCTTGAGGCCGCGCGCACGCAAGGGTTCCATGAGTTCACCATCGTGCGCCGGATCGTGCTGCCGCAGATGCTGGTGGCGATCACCGCACCCCTCACCAACTTCGTCATCATCCTGGTGAAGGAGACGGCGATCCTATCAATCGTCACCGTGCCGGAACTTCTCTATCACGTGCAGACCATGGCGGCGGAGACCTTCACCTATGTCGAGCCCTTCCTGGTGCTCTCCGCCTGCTACTGGCTGCTCGTCGAACTCACCTCATGGGCCGGACGCGCCGTCGAAGCCCGGATCACCCGCCACCTGCGCCGCGCCTGATGGGAGCGAACATGACCCCCGGCAAAGATGCCATCATCACTGTCCGCAATGTCGACAAGTTCTTCGGCACCTTCCAGGCGCTGAAGGATGTTTCGCTCGATGTTCACCGCCATGAGGTGCTGTGCCTGATCGGCCCGTCCGGTTCCGGCAAGAGCACGCTTCTGCGCTGCCTCAATTTTCTCGAAGCCTATGACAAGGGCGAAATCCGCCTCGGCGGCGAGCTGATCGGCTGGGCCGATGACGGCAAGACGCCGCGCCACCGCCTGCCCGCCGCGAAACTCCGCGAACAGCGCCGCCATATCGGCATGGTGTTCCAGCAGTTCAATTTGTGGCCGCATTTGACCGCCCTGCAAAACGTGGCCGAGGCGCTGATCCAGGTGAAGAAGCTGCCCAGGGCCGAGGCGCTTGAGCGCGCCCGCGCCGCGCTCGCCAAGGTCAACCTCTCGGACAAGGCGGCAAACTATCCCTCCGCCCTTTCCGGCGGCCAGCAGCAGCGCGTGGCAATCGCCCGGGCGATCGCCATGGAGCCAACCCTCATGCTGTTCGACGAGCCGACCTCGGCGCTCGATCCCGAACTCGTGGGCGAGGTGCTGACCGTCATGCGCGGCATGGCCAAGGAAGGCATGACCATGGTGGTCGTCACCCACGAGATGGGCTTCGCCGCCCATGTGGCCGACCGCGTCGCCTTTCTCGATCACGGCCGCCTCGTGACCTGCGTGCCGCCCGGCGAAATGTTCGGGCGCGAGCCCGCCGATCCCCGCGTCCGGAGCTTCCTGCAAACCTACCGCGAGCGGAATGTGATCTGAGGCCGGCGTGATGCGCCACGCCGATACCGGGCTATGAGATCGCCGCGGACTGTGCGAGGAAACTGGGGTTGAAGCTTCCCGGAATCACCACGTGAGCCCCATGCGCAAAATTCTCCCCGCTCTTGTTTTGCTGGCAACGCCTGCTTTCGCCGAAGAGCCGATCGATCCGGCCACCGTCGACAAGGCGATGTATGACGATATGTTCGGCACCTGGAAGATCAGCAATGAGAGCGGCAAGAAACATTGCAATGTCACGCTGAAGCGCGATGTCACCATCGGCGGCATGGAGATCGATGTTTCGAAACGCTGCATCAAGCTCTTCCCGGTGATGGACAACGTGACGGCGTGGCGGCTGATGGAAGGCTGGGCCATCGTCTTCGCCGATGCCGAGCGCCATGAGCTGATCCGCTTTTATACGCCCGATGAGCGCTATATCTCGAAGCCGGAGACGGACGGCATCTTCACCATCGAGAAGGTGGAAGGAAAGTAGCGCCCCTTTTCGCTTGGCCGATTGTGTGCAAAGCTCGCCGCTTGGGGGCTTTCATCATCCTGCGAGGTTTCATGATACGCGCGGCGCTCACCTTTTTTGCCCTCCTGTCGGCCATTCCGCTTGCAACCGCAGCGCCCAAGCTGGCGCCCGCCAGCAAGGTGCAGGAGATGTGGGGCGATGTGGGCGTGATGGCCGATGCCAATGACGACCGCTGCACCGTGTCGCTCTACGAAGACAAGGTGGAACAGGGCTACAAGCTCACTTTTTATGATGACAACAACGCCTGCGCCAAGGCCTTTCCGGTGATGGGCAAGGTGGTGGCCTGGCGCGTCTACACCGATGGCAGCATGTCGTTTGCCGCCGCCGATGGCGCCGATCTCGTCACATTCCGCAAAGGCAAGGGCTACAAGCGCTTCGCCGTCAAGAAGGTGGACGGCATCGAGCGCATCTGGTCGGCCCAGGAAGTGGCGGAATAGGGCCGCAGCGCGGCCTGGAGCAGCGCGCGGTCAATTGTGTTTTCTCCTTTCTCTCCATCACCGGCCTTGAGCCGGTGACCCAGACTTTCAAACGGCACAACAGCTTGAAGTCTGGGTGGCCGGGTCAAGCCCGGCCATGGGGAGAATATGAGAGTGCCGCCCTAAAAATCAGAACGCGACCTTCGCCATTGTGGCGCGGTGATCGGAGGGCCAGGGGGTGACCACGAGATCGGCCTCCGGTGCTTTTTCGCCGACGATGCCCGCGCCCAGCACCTTCAGATCCTTTGCCTTCGCCAGGATGAAATCGATGCGGTCGTGATGATCATCGGTGGCATCAGGCGCGGAGGTGGGCGTCCATGTTATGCCGGGCTTTGCCGCCTCATCGGGAAAGACAGTGCGGAACGTGTCGATGAAGCCTTGCGTCTCGACACCCCGTGTCGTCGGCCAGTTGACGGCGATCGGCTGATGGCCGGCCTTCACCGCCTTCTCCGTCCAGTCCCAATGGCTCGGCTCGTTGAAATCGCCCATCACGAACTGCGCATCCGCCCCCTCTTCCGATTTGATGTCGGCCACCAGAAGCGCCAGCGCCTTGCCGCGCGTTTTTGTGGCCCATTCCTCGGCCTCCGCCGCCGTCTTGATGAAGGGCGATGTGTCATATTCGATGTTGAGAAGCTGATAGGGCTGGTAGGGCGCATCGTCGAGGTTCATCGAATAGACGACGACCTTGCGGCCATTCACATCGACCTCGACGCCCACGCCGTTCGGCGTTTCATTGCCGAAGGGATATTTGCTTAAGACGCCATCGGCCCAGTGGTTTTCCGTGTTGTGCTTGAATTCGTGATAGTGATAGCCGAGCGCATCGGCGAGATCCTTGAGGCGGCTGTTGTCGGTGGCCTGGCAGACTTCCGCCGTGCAGGGATCAGGCTCCGGCACCGTTTCCTGCACCGCGATGATATCGGCGTTGACCGCCTTGAACACCGCCACCGTTTCATCAATGGGCTTCTGCGCATTGGCGCCCGCACCCCACATGTTCATGCTGAGGAGTGTCAAAGATTGCGGATCGGCCGATGCGGGAAGCGCAAGCGCCGCCAGCACGACGCCTGACAGAAGAACACTGCGGACCATGGATGCGCCTCCTCTAACCCCGGTTGCCCGAAGCCATAGAAACACAATGTTTCAGGGCGATGAAGGGCTAAAGTGCCGGCCGCGTTCCGGCACTCTCATACCATTTGGGGGCCGCCGCCTCATAAGCCATGCCGAAGCGGAACACATCGGCGTCGCTATAGCTCCGCCCGACGATCTGGATGCCTGTGGGAACGCCGTTCTTCGCCCGGCCCGAGGGCATGGTGAGCACCGGGCAGCGGCTCAGCATGTTGAAGGGTAGCGTCATCACCCAGCCGAGGAAGGGATTGACGGGCTTGCCATTGATCTTGAGCTTGTCGCTGGACTGGTCGAAATCCGCAACGACCGCGGGCAGCGCATTGGTGGGGCAGATCAGAACATCATAACGCTCGAGCAGCGGCCCGAGCTTGGCATACATTTCATTGACGGTCGAAAGCGTCGCCACGAAAGCGGTCGCCTTGGATTTCTGCCCCAGCTTGGCGAAATGCCGCGCATAGCTCGTCATGTCCCGGCTGTTGGTCTTGAGAAGCCCCGCGAGCGACGCGCCGAAGAGATGTTCGAGATAGGCCATGCCGGATTCAAGCGTCTTGTGCGTCCAGCCGAGATCGACCTCATCGACCTCGGCACCAAGCGCGCGGAACACATCGAGCGCGGCATGCGTGTTTTTTTGCACGTCGCGATCGACCTCATAGAAGCCGAGGTTCATCGAGAAGGCGATCTTGAGCCCCTTGATGGGCTTGTAGCTTGTGGGCAGCGTGAGCTTGGGGCGGAGGGTGGAAATATCGCTGGGATGCGGTCCGCTCATCACATTCTGCAAAAGAATGGCGTCCGACACGGTGCGCGCCAAAGGCCCGGTGTGGCAGTAGAAATCGAGATTGAAGGGCGGATCGTCGGGGTTGCGGCCATAGGGCGGCTTGAAGCCCACCAGCCCGCAGGCCGAAGCCGGAATGCGGATCGAGCCGCCGATGTCGGACCCGGTGGCGATGCTGGATGTGCCTGATGCAAGCGACGCGCCGGACCCGCCCGAAGACCCGCCGGGGGTGAACTTCCGGTTCCACGGATTGCGCGTGACGCCCCAGAGCTTTGACCATGTATAGCCGGCACAGGAAAATTCCGGCGTGGCGGTGCGCGCATGGGCAATGCCGCCGGCCTTCAGAATGCGCTCGTTCTGCGGCGAGGTGTGCTTCGCCACATAGTCCTTCATGATGAGCGAGCCGCCCGATGTCGGCTTGCCCTTGATATAGCTCTCGTCCTTGATGCCGATGGGCAGGCCTTCGAGCACGCCGGTGCGCTGGCCCTTGGCGTATTTAGCCTCCGCCTTGCGCGCCAGATCCATCGCCTCGTCGAAATGCGTGTAAGTAAACGCGTTGACCTTCTTCTGCACCGCCTCGGCGCGGGCGATGACAGCCTGCATCAGTTCCACCGGCGAGAGAGTCCTGGCCTTGAAGCGGCGGATCGCTTCGGTGGCGGGCATGTAGCAGAGATCGAGATCACTCATCTGATGGCCTCGGCAATGACATGAAGGGCGGCGTTGGTGGCGAGATTGAAGGGCGTGGAGAGAAAGTCCGGCCAGGAGGAAAGCTTCACCACCACCATCTGTTCGGCCCAGTTGATGTAGATCATCTGTCCGAAGACGCCGCGCGCCATCAGGGAGCGCGCGCGCGGATCCTCGATCCACCACTGGTTCTTGTAGGCGCCTTCCGGCAAGGTGGCGGTATAGGGTTCGCCGAAGATCGCATGATTGCCGCTTCGCGTGGCTTCTATCCACTCCGGCGGCAGAAGGCCGCCGCCGCCCTCGAGCCACAGCAAGCCGAGGCGGCCGTAATCCCTGAGCGTCGCGTTGAAGCCGCCATCCGCCAGGGCATAGCCAGCGGCATCGACGGTGAAATAGGCGGATTCCTCAACGCCGATCTTCTGCCACAGCTCTTCCGAAACGAGCTGCGGGAGACGGCGCCCAGAGGCGCGCTCCATGCAGAAGGCCAGCACATCGGTTTCGATCGAGCGGTAGGCGAAGAGATCGCCGTGCCGCCGCTCCAGCCTGTCGAGTTCAAGGATGAGCTCGAAGACGTGGCGCGGCCAGCGGAAGGAGGGGTTGGTGTCGGGCGGGATGGGCTTCCAGCCGCACGCCACATCCACCTTGCCGACCTCGGAATAGGGATCGGTATAATCCTCGTTGAAGGTGACGCCGCTCGTCATGTCGAGCACATGCTGCAGCGTTGCGCCGCGATAGGCGGTATCGGAAAGCTCGGGCAGATAGTGCGTGACCGGCGCATTCACATCGAGAAGCCCCTGCCCCACGAGAATGCCCGCCACCGTTCCCGTCACCGACTTGGCGACCGACTGCGAGAGGTGCGGCGTGCGGCCGGTCATGCCGTTGAAATAGCGCTCATAGACGATCACATCGTTCTTGAGCACCAGAAAACCGTCCGTATACGTCTCATCGAGAAGGCCCGAAAGGGTGGTCATCTCCCCGCCCACGGCTTTCACGGGCAGGTGATCGAGATCGAGATCGTGCCGCCCGAGAACGCGCGCCGGCCCGTTGCCCCGCCACACTTCGGCGGTGGGCAGGATTTCGCGAATATGCTGGAAGGCCCAGCGGTTCCACGGCGGCCTGTCCCAGTCCATCCTTGGCGGAATGAGCTGCGGCGGCGAGCCCTCCATCACCGGAACTTTCGGATCGGAATTGCGGAACGATGCCAACGCCTTCTCCTCAAATGAAGAGGGAGGCCGGAGCCTCCCTCAAAGCCTTGCCGATCAAACCTTACTTGCGCAGGTTGGTCCAGATTTTGTTGTAGATCGCCACCACCTCAGGCGAACAGGGCTTCACGAATTCCGGCGTGGGCGCATCCTTGGGAATATTGATTTCCGGCGAGGAGGCCCAGTTCGGATCCTTCGCATACTGGTGGCTGTCCTTGATGCCATTGTCATAGCCCGCGAAGTCCGAGATCAGCGCGGCGTTCTTGGGGTCCATGATGAAGTTCTGGAAGAGCTTGGCGTTCTCGACGTTCTTGGCGCCCTTCAGCACCGCCACATTGTCCATCCAGCCTTCGATGCCTTCCTTGGTCCAGGCATAGGCGGCGGTCGGCAGCTTCTGACGGATGCGGAAGCTGTCGCCGTTCCAGTCCTGCGTCACGTCGACGTCTCCAGCGAGCATCTTGGCCTGCGTGTCGTAGCTGAAGGTGCGCCAGTCGGGCTTGGCCTTCTGCAAGAGGTCGTTCAGCTTCTTGAGGTTGGCCTTGTCGTCGCCGCAGCGGGGAATGCCGAGATAGCGCTCGGCGGCGTGCATGACAGTATTGATGTCGTCCAGCATGTTGATGCGGCCCTTGAGTTCGGCCGGGGTGTCGAACAGGATGCCGAGCGTGTTGATGTCGCCCTTGTACTTCGCCGTGTTGATGGTGAAGGTGGTGGTGCCATACTGCCACGGCACCGTGTAGTGGCGCCCGTCATCCCAATAGGTGTTGGTGAATTCCGGGCGGACGTTCTTGAAGTTCTCCATCGCGTTGGGCTCGGTCTTTTCGAGCAGGCCCTCATCGATCATGATTTTCACGGTGTAGTCGGAGGGCACGACGATGTCGTAGCCGGAATTGCCCGCGCGCACCTTGGAGAGCATCGTCTCGTTCGAGTCATAGTCGTCGAGCGTGATCTTGACCTTGTAGGTATCCTCGAACTTCTTCACGAGGTCGGGGTTGGTGTAGTTGCCCCAGTTGTAGATGTGGAGCTCGCCATCCGCGAGGGCCGGCCCCGCGAGGGCGCCAATGGCCATCAATGAGATGGCCGCAAGAAAAGCTTTCTTCATAGTCGTCTCCCTGTGTTTTCTTGAAGTCTTCCTATTTTCGCCGCCGTGCGATGATGAACGACGACATCACGAAAATGATCGACACCAGCAGCAGGATTGTGGAGATGGCGTTGATCTCCGGCGTCATCGGCTTGCGCGTCTGGTTCCAGATGAACAGCGGCAGGGTGGTCTGGCCGGGGCCTGCCACGAGCTGGGTGATGGTGAAGTCGTCGAAGGATGTGATGAAGGCCAGCGCCGCGCCGGACGCGATGCCCGGCAGCAGCAGCGGCAGCGTGACCCGCCGGAAGGCCTGCCAGGGCGAGGCATAGAGATCGGCGGCGGCGTTTTCCAGCGTCAGGTCCATGTCCTCAAGCCGGGCCTTGATCGGCATATAGGCGAAGGGAATGCAGAACACGGTATGCGCGAGGATCAGGTTGCCGATGCCGAAATTGAGCCCCAGCAGGCCGGCCAGCAGGGCAAAGAACGACAGCGTGGCGACGGCGGTGATGATCTCGGGCACCATCAGCGGCAGGTTGATCACCATGAAGGCGCTGCCCAGGCCCCTCCACGGCTTGACGCGCGTGGTGCCGATTGCCGCCAGCGTGGCGACGATCGTCGACACGATGGTGGCGACGATGGTGATGGTGAGGGTGTTCTGCGTGGCGTTGTAGAAATCTTCATTCTGCAGCGCCGTGCCATACCATTTGAAGCTGAAGCCCTCGAAATAGCTGACTGCCTCGCCCGAGTTGAGCGACAGCACCATCAGCATGACGATAGGCACGTAAAGCAGGAATACGCAGAAAAACGCCGCCGCCTTGAAGCCGGGCTGCGCCTTGATGTCGATGGGGGCGCGCTTCTCAGCCATGCTTCACCTGACCGGACGTGTTGCGGACGTAGTAGACGAGCGCCACCAGCACTGCCGCCATGAGGATCAACGCCTGCGCGGACCCAAGCGGCCAGTTGCGCCCGGTACCGAATTGCTGGGCGATCAGGTCACCGATCATCAGATGCTTGCCGCCGCCGAGGATGACAGGTGTCACATAGGCGCCAAGCGCGGGAATGAACACCAGAAGCGAGCCCGCGATGATGCCCGGCATCGACAGCGGAATGATGATGCGTTTCAAGACTTCCCATTTGCTGGCGTAGAGATCGTAGCCCGCCTCGACCATGCGGAAATCGAGCTTTTCAAGGCTGGCATAGAGCGGCAGCACCATGAAGGGCAGGAAGGCGTAGAGAAGCCCCAGCATGATGGCGAAATCGGTATAGAGCATGGTGATGGGCTGGCTGATGATGCCGAGCTTCATCAGCACCGTGTTGATGAGGCCTTCGTCACGGATGATCACCATGATGGCGATGGTGCGCACCAGGAGGTTCGACCAGAAGGGAATGGTGATGATGAGCACCCACCAGTTCCTCTGCTCGGGCGGCCTGGTGGCCATGTAATAGGCGGTGGGATAGCCGATCAGCAGGCAGATCACCGTGGTGATGATCGAATAGATCAGCGTGCGGAAATAGATCAGCAGATAGTCGGGCGAGAATTGCAGCGAGTCGTCGATGATATCGTGCTGGAACAGGAAGCCGACATAGCCGTCGGTCGAGAAGTGCCATTCGACGCCGCCATAATCGGCCGCCTTCAGGAAGGAATAGATGGCGATGATGATGAGCGGCAAAACACCGAAGATGCCAATGATGAAGAGCGCCGGCATGGTGAGCCAGATATTGCGCTTGGTCGCCGCCTTCTCGGCGGCGAGGGCAACGGCGGCGGCTTGCGACAGCTCTGCCATGATCAGTCCCTCAAGACCTGGGCGGCGTCATCGTCGAACACGATCCCCACCGAGTCGCCCTGCTGGAAGCCCATGCTGCCGGTGCGGCTGTTCTGGTGGCGCACCACGAACTCGCCGCCGTCCTTGTCGATCTTCACGTGATAATGCGTGTCGGTGCCGAAATAGACGATGTTGGCGAGAACGCCCGTGGTGGTGGCGCCCTTCTTTTCCTTCTTGAGATCGGCATGTTCGGGACGCACCACCACCGTGACCTTGCCGGATGGCGTGAAGCCTTCGGGGCAGCCCGCCGAAATCACGGCACCGCTCGCAAGCTTGACCTGCGCCACGCCGTCCTTGACGCCCTTGGCCTCGCCCTCGAGGAAATTGGTTTCGCCGATGAAGTTGGCGACGAAACGCTCCGACGGGCGGTCATAGATGTCGCGCGGGCCTCCCACCTGCAGGATATGGCCCTTGGACATGACCGCGATGCGGTCTGACATGGTGAGCGCTTCTTCCTGGTCATGGGTGACGAAGATGAAGGTGATGCCCGTCTCGCTTTGCAGGCGCTTCAGTTCGATCTGCATGTCCTTGCGGAGCTTGTAGTCAAGTGCCGAGAGCGGCTCGTCGAGCAGCAGCACCTTGGGCTGGGGTGCGAGTGCCCGCGCCAGGGCCACGCGCTGCTGCTGGCCGCCCGAGATCTGGCTGGTCTTGCGCTTGGCGAGATCCTCCATGCGGACGAGCTTCAGCATCTGCGACACGCGCGCATCGATCTCGGCCCTGGGCTTGCCCTGCATTTCAAGGCCGAAGCCGATGTTCTGCGCCACCGTCATGTGCGGAAACAGCGCATAGCTCTGGAACACCGTGTTGACCGGCCGCTTGAACGGCGGCAGCGGCGCGATGTCCTGGCCATAGAGCATGATCTGCCCTTCGGTCGGAAAATCAAACCCGGCGATCAGGCGGAGGAGCGTGGTCTTTCCGCAGCCCGATGGCCCCAGCAATGTGAAAAACTCGTTTTCCTTGATGCGGACCGAAACATTGTCGAGCGCCTTGAAGGCGTCGGAGCCCGCGCTCTGGAACTGTTTGGTAACGCCCATCGCCTCAATGGCGTGTTGGCCTGCTGCCAAGATGACCTCTCCCCAAGCGCCGCTTTGGCGCGGCTGTTGCGGTCATCCTAAGCCGAAGTTTCAGGCCTTGCCAATGGGGTTACGCGAATTAAACCTAGATCGACCAGCCGCCGTCGATCACAAATGTCTGGCCGGTGACGAAAGCGGCCTCATCGCTTGCCAGATAAACCACCAGATTGGCGATTTCCGAGGCATCGGCCATGCGGCCCATAGGCTGGCGGGCAATAAAGGCCGCCTTGGCCTTTTCGAAATCGCCCTGCGCCCTGAGCCGCTCCATGAGCGAGGGGCTGTCCACCGTGCCGGGGCAGATGGCGTTCACCCGGATACCCTTTGACGTATAGTCAGCCGCCAAAGCCTTGGTCATGCCGATCACCGCCGCCTTGGTTGCGCCATAGACGAACCGGTTGGGCACGCCCTTGATCGAGGAGGCGGCGGAGGAAATATTGATGATGACGCCGTTACCCCGTGCCAGCCAGGCCAGCATGAAGGCCTTCATCATGTGGAAATGCGCTTTCACGTTCAGGTCGAAGGAAAAATCCCACGCCTTGTCGTCGGTTTCCATCAGGGTTCCGGCATGCACATAGCCCGAGCAGTTGAAGAGAATGTCGGGCGTGCCGATGCGCTTCGCCGCGGCGTCGATGTCGGATTGCTTGAGAACATCGAGGACGAAACATTCCATGCCCGGCTGCTCGGCGGCCAGCGTCTTCAGCGTCTCGGGGTTCACGTCGGTCGCGTAGACTTTCGCGCCCTCGCGCGCCATGGCAATGGCGGAGGCCCGCCCGATGCCCTGCCCCGCCGATGTGACGATCGCCGTCTTGCCTTGAAGCCTGCCGCCCATGGATTTCCTCCCGAAACCAGATCAGAGTGGCGCACTCCCTAGCTTGAGAGCGAGGCCTCTGTCCATGACCAACGAAGATCTGTGCTACCTCACGGGAACCGGGGCGCTGGCGCTGTTCAAGAAGAAGAAACTGAGTCCGGTGGATTTGCTGCACGCCCTGATTGCGCGCAGCGAAAAAGTGAATCCGGGCATCAACTGTTTCGCCGACCGCTATTTTGACGAGGCCTTGGCGAAGGCGAAAGCCTCCGAGGCGCGCTACATGAAGCGCGGCGGCGAAACCGCCCCGCTGGAAGGGCTGCCGCTGGCGGTGAAAGACGCCCAGCGGGTGGCGGGAAAGCGCACCACCCATGGCTCGCTCATCTTCAAGGACTCGGTGGATGATCATTCCGATCCGATGATCGAGCGTCTGGAACAGGCCGGAGCCGTGATCTTTGCCCGCACCACCACGCCGGAATTCTGCCTTTCCGGCGTAACCCATTCGCGCATCTGGGGCCTGACGTGCAATCCCTGGAACCCGGAATGGGGGCCGGGCGGCTCATCCGGCGGGTCGGGCGCGGCATTGGCGGCGGGGCTCACCACGCTGGCGACGGGAACCGACATCGGCGGCTCGATCCGCATTCCCGCCGGGACCTGCGGCGTCGTCGGCTTCAAGCCGCCGCATGGCCGCAACCCCGATGGCCCGCCCGCCAATTTCGACCGCTTCAACCATTGCGGCCCCATGACGAGAAGTGTGGCCGATGCGGCGCTGATGCAGAACGTGACCTCGGGGCCGCATCCGCTCGACCATGATTCAATCCGTACACGGATTACCGTTCCCATGTCGCCTGCCTCGGTCAAGGGCATGAAGATCGCCTATTCCGTCGATCTGGGCTATGTCGAGGTCGAGCCGGATGTGCGGCGCAATCTGCTGGCGGCGATGGATGTGTTTCGTGAGCTGGGCGCCAAAGTCACCGAAGTCGATCTGGGCTGGACGGCTGAGGTCGATGCCGACTGCCTGCACTGGTACAACATGATGAATTTCGGCCGCCAGACGATCTGGCAGCGCAAGGAGCACGCGGACCTCATGACCGATTACGCGCTCAAATTCGCGGAGACCGCATCGCATGCCTCGACGCTCGATGATGTGCACAAGCCCTGGGCCCGCACCCATGCCATGTACCAGACGCTGGGGCCGGTGCTCGACTCCCATGACGTGTTCATCTGCCCCACCAACAATGCAGCCGGCGTGAAGGCCGATCACAATCCGTGGGACCAGTCCTTCACCGTCAACGGCAAGAAGGCCGATCCGGAATTCGGCTGGGTGATGACGCACCAGTTCAACATGCTGCACAATTGCCCGGTGATGTCGGTGCCGACCGGCCATGCCGAAACGCGCGTTCCCACGGGGATGCAGATTGTCGGCCGCACCTGGGACGACGCACGGGTGTTCAAGGCCGCGCTAGCGTTCGAGAAGGCAGTGGGCGGGTGGTACACGAGTGAGGCCAAGAGGCCTGAATTTCTCCATGGCCGGGCTTGACCAAAGATCTCTCCTTCACCCTTCTCCCGGCTTTGCCGGGAGAAGGTGGACGCGCCCCGCGCGGCCGGATGAGGGCCGATGGCTCGCAAAGCGAGGCATCGGTGCC